>Ga0196891_1000013_pt1 | contig 41929 bp, 49 predicted proteins | sample VirMetDEL_Nov_24_FD_169096 | JGI IMG/M metagenome (GOLD analysis project Ga0196891, IMG submission 169096) | Aqueous microbial communities from the Delaware River and Bay under freshwater to marine salinity gradient to study organic matter... | ecosystem: Environmental > Aquatic > Marine >... | reverse complement strand
GTTTTAGCCCTCGCGCTTGCGCTTCTTCCCGTGTAATAACAAGCATATCAGTCCTCCTTCACATAGAACTGGATTTCGACGAGCCCGTCTTCGGTTCGGCTACAGTGCCAGACATCATCGTCAAATTTACCGATTAGGACGGAGTAAAGTTGCTCCCGCGTAAGTTCTTTTGGATTTTTAGAACGCTTATGCCGGTGCTTTGGGTTGATTTGCACAAAAGCCCCGTTCAGGGTCGCGTTTTCCACGTCTGTTAAGCAGCTAACACCGTCATTTTGTTCCCAGACACAGAGCCGTGAAGCGAGGATACTGATTACATCTGCGACATCTTCGTTAGACAGCCCGTTTACAAAGTCAATTTTATCGTCACCAATCATTTTTATCTCCCGTAGTGATATAAGATTTATCCCATATAATATAAATGACAACATATTGTCAACAGGAAAAAGAAAACCCCCAGAGCGGCATCACTCTGAGGGCTTCACTACGGGAATGTAAAGCTTGGGGGCTCTACAAAGACCTTTATATACGATTGTATGGGAATTGCAACATATAAATAGGCATAAAAGATGTTTTTTTCGAAATCGTTATGTGTAAAGTTAAGATATGCACGACGCGGTCAATTCTGGAAAGATTGGTGAGCTCATTTGTATGGTGCGCCTGATGAAACTGGGTGTATCTTGCGAGATAGTACATATGGGCACTACGGACATCATAGCACAGACAGAGGACGGTTTAATCCGCGTCCAAGTTAAGGCAAGCCAGTTTAAGCGAAATAAAAACGGGTCGGGGTATCATTTTTCTTTGGGGTATGGCGGTAAAAAACGCCCTTTGACCAAGAAAAACTGTGATGTCGTCGCGCTAGTGGCTTTGGATCGCGAGCGGGTTTTATTTAAGCCGGTTGAATGTTTAAAGGGGCAGCTAACCAAGCGGTTCCTGCCCCAGAAGTTTGATAAAGATGATTTAGAAGTGCGGTCGTGGGACAAGTGCATAGAAAAAGGGCGGTAGACCCGCCCTCTCCTTTTATACGATCCTTTCCCTTTTTTGGGTCGGACTATCTGGTTTTTAAAACGCTTTATTTGTTTAGCGACAGGGTTCCTAACTTTTCGCATTAAAACCTCCCGTCGAATATTGCCGCTTCTAGTTCTTCGTCTGACATATTATCAAAGTCAAGGTCGGTGAACCGCGGTTTATGCTTCGGTTTCTTCTTTTTAACCAGTGTTAATTTTGGCTTCGTAGGCCGCACTATTTTTTCTACGGGGTGTTCCAGTAGTTCTAGGGTCGTGTATTTATGTCCACACTCTAGGCACTTTCTATTCCGACGAATAGTATCATTCTTAGGTCGGCTATTATATACTTTACTTTTCCCCTGACACTTCGGGCATATCACATTGCTCTCCCTGACAGCATTCGTTGATATAAAGTTTGCATACGGCGCATTGCACATGACCGTGCACTTCGACGGGCGGTAAATTTGTTCGGCAGCGCGGGCACTGGTTGTTATCTAGAAGCTTTTGTATTTTACCGGCGTCACCAAAAGGTTTAGGGGGATAATTCAATTCCCTGTTCTTTATCATCTCCCAACTCTCCTGATCCGCCACAAATCTCGCACTCTAACAACCGGTCTTCAAGCCACCCGCCCCGCCAAGACATTGGGGAGGGCACTGAGACTTCATACTCACATTGTCCCTCCCCGCCGCACTCAGGGCAAGTTTTCATTTTACCAAACTGAGTTTTTGTTTTGACTTTTGTCGTTTACCGTACCGGTTGTGGCTGGCCTGAACTTTTTCAGGATTATCTTTAATCCAATTGCGTTTTTGGCATAACCTAGAACAGAACAAACGCTTTAAACCCGTGAGCTTAGTGTTGCATTCTTTGCAATTTTTCCGGCCGTTCTTGCGTTTTACTTTGGGCTGCTTTACCCATTCGGGCGTGAAATCAAAACTCATTTCAATGCCGTCAGGGGTGAAATGGAACTTTTCCGGCATGTCTTCTTGCGGTTTCTCTCCCAGAGTATTGGCTTCGTCGAGTTGAGCTTCAACCAGAAGGCCGTAGGCCGCGAGCCGTTTCATAGCAGGCGTCGGCTTCATGCCGTGGTCTTCGGCGTCACCTAAAACGTCCCCGATGGTTGAAACAATTAACTTTGTATAGTCCACATTGGTCTCCCGTATAAGAGTTAACATTACTTATCCCATACCATAGCTAAAAAAATATGTCAACGGCTCTGGAGTTCTTTTATGCGGGTCTCTTTATACACTTCCCACATAATACGAAGCTGCCCGCTTATTGTCCGGCCTTCGGCTTTTGCGATTGTTCTAATCTGCTCATATACCTCGATTGGCACCAAGACAGACTTCCATTTAGTTATATCCATTAAGGAAAACTCCATATATAGCGTTTCTATAAGCGAATATATAGGAGATATGGTATGTACGCAAGAAAAAAAAGGCCCCGCCGAAGCGGAGCCAGTTTAAGGGAGGAACACCATGAAAAAGCTTACTTAGCTTCACCCCAACTTGGGCCGATCTCTATGTCGCATTTACTTGGTATTTCCAAGGGTACAGCATTTTCCATGATGTTGGCAATATTTTCTGCTGCCGCACGGTCTTTTACCGAAATAGCTATTTCATCGTGGATTTGAATTAGTGGAACATATCCTTGCTCATACATGTTGACCATAGACTGCTTAGTCATGTCTGCGGCGGACGCCTGAATAAGCCTGTTTAGGGCTTTGTAGGTATATGCCCGTTTAAGCCTCGTTGTCTCGCCGTACTCGTCAATGGCTTTTTGGTACGGATGAGCTTTGTTCATGGCAAAAGTGTCTGGCTCCCACAGATCAAAGCGGCATTTACGCCCCAATAAAGACCGCACAGAGCCTCCACTTGTTTTGTCGTTCAAACGTGCCTGAACACCGTTCATCAAGCCCTTAACAAACGGGACGCGATCATGGTACTGCTTAACCAGACTCTTGGCGTCTTCTACGTCAATGTCTAACTGCTCAGAAAGTTTGTTAACGCCCATCCCGTACATCATGCCTAAGTTAATCGTCTTCGCCTGTTTGCGATTGATCGACGCCATTTCTGCAACCATCGTATGAAAATCCATATCAGGATCGTGTCTATAAGCATTTACGAACTCCTCTACGCCCCTCATTGATCCGCCGCGGTGTTTATTAAATAAGTGTGCATAATGCACCAAGATGCGCGGTTCTTGCTGCGAGAAATCAATAGCCGCCCATTGCTCGCCCTCTTCTGGCAGGAACAAGCTACGGATCATCGGCCCCAGTTCAGGGTCGCGGGCGGGGATTTGCTGTAGGTTTGGGTTGGACATTGAAATGCGCCCCGAAACCGTGCCGCCGTCGTCTGACCTAATCTGGTTGATGTGCCCGTGAATGCGTCCGTCTGTCCGGCAGTGCTTCATAATTGTGTTGATGAAGGTTCCGCTAGTCTTGTTTAGGTTTCGGGCCTGCACGATTAGTTGTGCCAGTTCATGCGGGTGATCCGTCAGGAAAGACTTTGTAAAGGACGGTGCGCCCTTTTCAGTTTTTGGGTAGGAAATGCTTAACTTATCAAAAGCTTTAGAAATTGAAGCAGCCGCCCAAAGCTCTACGTCCATACCGGCCACAGACTTTATTTGTTTAACAATGTCTTTTTCTCTTTTAAGAAGCATGTTACGAGTGCGCTCGACACGGTTTTGATCAATACGGACGCCGCGCCATGTCATGTCGATTAAGCAGGGCAAAAGCTTTAATTCAAGGTCCGCGATATGCCAAAGGTCTTCTTTGGTTAATTGTGTAGATAAATAATTCCATAAATCTAGGGTTATTTCTGCGTCATTCTGAGCATACGGGCCGACATACATCGCAGGCATCTTCCACATCTCAGCTTTAGGGTCGAGCCCGAACTCACGGGCGGCTTCCTGCAAAGTCTTTTCGGTTTTTATTTTGCCCAGCAAATCGTAGCAAAGCGCATTCAAACTGTAGCTGAATCGGTTTTCATCTAACAGAGCGGCTACCAGCATGGTGTCGATGATGCGCCCGTTTATCTTGAACCCCATACGACGTATCCAACCGGCGTCGTATTGAGCGTTGTGCATAATCTTGTCGGCGGGGCACTCAAAAACTTTCTTGAGCCACTTATTGACAATGCGCTCATCTAAGTTACCGCCCCCAAGGTGGCGAATAGGTATGTATCCGGCCCAATCTGCTACCGCGATAGCGTAGCCCACAACTTCTCCGTCTCCAGTGGGCCATCCCGGCCCGTTAACTTTGATGTTTGGGTCGCGGGTCTCGACATCTATAGCAATTTGCTTTGCATCAAAGATGTCTGGCAGTTCTGCGGGTGGCACCCATTCACTCTTGGGGCCAAACATTGTCATTTGCAAACTCATTAGAAAAGTTCCGTATCAGAAATAGGTTTTTCGCCGCCCAACGCAGCATAGCCACAGATGTCGATCCACGAGTCTTCGTGGTCGGTCTTCATCAAGCGGGCGGACTTTACCATAATCATACAAAGCACAAACTGTTGCTCCGTTACTTCTTGCCCTAATACAACGGACCAGAGCTTCGCGATATCTTGAAAGTTCCGGTGTGCGTCGCCGTAATCTTTTGCGCGGTCGCCGTTAATCAGGTCGCCTGCGGTATCTAAAATTTCTTCACGTTTCATTATATCCAATAACTCCGGTTCATATCTTCAGGTTCAATTAAATAAAGGTTTTGTTTAGTACGAGTGACCCCTACATAAAACACTCGGTGTAAATCATCAGGTGCTGCCTCTGAAGCTTTTTGCGCTGCGGGAGACAAGTCGGTGTATAGCACAACATTGTCGGCTTCGCCGCCCTTAGAGCCGTGGATCGTGGACAGCGCAATACGTGGAATGGCATTAAATTTCTCGCCGCGCCGCAAAAGAGCCGTGATGTACGCACGTTCACCGCTAGGAATTTTATCCATAGCCTCATGCCATATCATTTCTATAGTGGCTTTTAGGCCGTGGTTTTGTTGCAACTCGTTAAGGTTAGCTGTTTCATCATCATCTAAAGCAGGCAATTTTTTAAATCCGCGCTTGACTCTGTCGCCAACTGACATATAACTGTAAATGGCTCGTGCAGCCTCTCCTGTAATTCTTTGACCCTTACGTAGTTGTTCCCATCCATTGATGGCTTCACTCAGTTTCTCTGATATTGACCGATTCCCGTTACGGTTAAACAGAAACCCGCGACTTTTTAAGTCTTGGGCAGCGGCGTCTAAGAAATAATTAGCTTGGGCTAGCACGAGCCACGAACCTTTCTCAAAACTAATATATCCGGTGGTAGGTATCCGCTGCACGGAGCCGTGGTCCAGTTTAGGCAAGTAGGTTTTTGCTACGCGACGTTTAATGCGTTTAGCAATGCCTTCAGCTAATGGATGTACGGACGCTGGTACGCGGTAAGATTGCTCTAGCACCTCGTAACCACCATTCAGTCCGATAAAATGTTCTACGTCTGCACCGGCCCAGCGATAAATAGCTTGGTCGTCGTCTCCCGCGCAATAGATGCGGTCGGAATGCTTTTCTAAAACGTGCGCTACGTCCCACTGCAAAGGTGATAGGTCTTGCGCTTCGTCAATAAAAGTAATTGCTAGTCGTGGACAGAATTGTGCGCCGTCTCGTACAAACACGTCCAGCATGTCGGTAAAATCGTACAGATCAAACCGGTTCTTATATTTAGTCATGCAGTCTGACACATACTTCACCGTGGACCACGGGTCGTCTAATCCGCTTTCGTCATACTGTTGGCGAAGATCAACTTTGCGGAGCCTAGCTAAATTCAACAGGCTGATTATTGGGTTGTTGTTTTTGTTTAGGTCGAAAGTTTCTTCCCCGCCAAGGCCGTTTCTATTGCCGACAAGGTCATATCCGATTTCATGCCCCAACTCTTTATAATGCTCCGGCTGCATAACTTGTTCGGGCCGAATGCCCGACAGCTTTAACGCAAAACTATGCAGCGTTCTAAACCACGGCAACTGAACAGGCTCGAAGTTAAACCTAGTACAAGCGCGTTCAATGGCTTCGTTAGCCGCCTGTTTGGTAAAAGCAAAGTAGCCGATATGCGCGGGGTCTACACCACGAGACAGAGCCTCATCCACTTTGTTAAGAAGCGCGGTGGTTTTCCCCGTTCCGGGCGGACCGTAAATGCGAAATATCTTGTTGTCCATTTTCTTCCAGCCTTTTACAAATTTCTTCTACAGTTTTTTTACCCATGTTTGGGATCCGGCACATTAATCTGTGGTGGCTCATGTGCTCTACAAAATCGTCAGGGCTAAATTGCAATAGGTTTTCGTTATAAAGGCAATTGTAAGTGCGTCGGCTCCACCAGATATCTTTCATTGTTCTAGGCGGAGAGGGCCGTGATGCGCGGGCTGCTTCCCACAAAGCTTTCTTATCTATCTTTGCTACAATCTGCCTGACACGCTCGCGCGTGATACCATATTCATCTGCCACAGATTGCAGGGTACGTTTTTCTACCACACGCTTGTGGTAAACTTCTTCATTACGCGCCGTGTTCTTCATCGGTAATATCCTCTATGCTGCCCATTAGCTTTACAAAAATAGGGGTTTCGTCGCCAACCCAAGCGTCTACGACATTGAAGTACATAAACTCCACTGCTTCGTCGAACTCCATGCGGTCCCGTTCGCATAGGACCGCGACACATCTATCAAAGTCGTAGGCGATTATATCCGGCTGGCCGCTTCTGCTTGCCACACCAATAAACGCATCATTAAAACCATCTGCTTTTAACATTAAAAAGGTGCCTCCGATTGTCCCCCGCCAAAGCTGGGTGTTGCAAATTCAATTTCCGCTGTGTCGAAAGAAGGTATTTGCCAGACTCTAACGGGTCTGCCTTTAATTTTAATCACCCTACTTTCTCCGCCACGATCCCGTAGACGTTGAGCTATCTTATGAGCCTTGTACTCAAAGAACTTGTTACGCTTTAGGAAGTTTTCAAAATCTTTTAGCCGGAACAACGTGATCCCTGCTTCATCATCTGTCCAAGGACGCTTGAGCAATATTTCTTCTTTATCGTTCGCTTTTTGTAGATGGACGCAAAACTCTTCTAAGTAATCGTAGAACTGGCCGCTAATGCTGGCGTCTTCTGCAACCTCTATGATGGCGCTTTCGTTGTCGCTCATCTCCGACAAAAGACCGCCAATGCGCCCTTCCCATACAGGCTTGGCTACACTGCGCGGCATAAAGTTTAGCTGCTCCATACAAGCCTTCTGAAATACGGGCTGACTCATTAGAGCTTCGGTATCTAACTCTAACGGCTCTCCGTTTACGTCCAAGAACCACACGGGCGGGTTGGAATTATACTTACGCAAATTAGCTATAGAAGCGCCAAGGGCCGCGGCCCCGATGCCGTGTTTTCTGGTCTGGCAAAGCTCTTTATTACAATGTGAACTAATCGGCGCATCCGCACATTTATAAGCATAGTCCTTTCGGTCTAGCTGCTTTGCTACAATATTAACCTCGCTCAACGGTAACGGCGGGTCTAAATACGTCATGTTATAGGTGAGTAATTCTGACTCGTAACTGTCGGGGTATGCCTTCTTTAGGTATACGCCCAGATTAAAAAGACCGTTGTTACGCCCACCTTCAGATATCTTGCTCTTAGCCAAAATCTGCAAGCAGGGCGGCCCGTCTTTTATCGGAGTGCTCTCCTGTTGCTCGTCTAGCTGAAGTGTTATTATCTGTTCGGTTGTTTGCTTATACGTTTCATATAAATCAAAAAATTCCTGCAACGTAGCGGATGTACCGTCGTCTTTAATTGCGTAGCGCAGGCCGTCTTCAGCATCATAATATGGAAGGTTTAAGAAGTTACCAACGTCCCCGCGGTCTAGATTAAGTTTTACCTGCTTTGGGAATATCTCACTGCCGCCATAACCCAGTGCCGCCGATATATTCTGCAACGTAGCCTGCATATCCTTTGCGTCTACAGGAGCCGTGGTAAACAAAAAACAATGCGCCCCGCCGGATTTTGATCGGCACACAACAAGAGGCAGCTTGAGCTTCCGTATTTTCTCCACAAGAAGCTTGTGGTCCAGCGGGTACTGATCAACGTCCACGCACCCCCAAACACACATGTTATCTTCGTTAATAGGTACAATTCCTATACCCTGTCCTTTGCCGGAAAGGTGACCTTCCCATAGAGCCGTGGTCCGCGGTTCGCGCACAATGGTGGCTTTACCGGTGTTCTTTCCGTTAGACTGCGTCTTTTCAATTTTATATGTGCCATAGGCTAACGCTAACCCATCAAATATGGCAGAAAACTTTTCTACAGACATGATGCCCCCAAAAGCAAGGAAGGGGCGACGCTATAACGCCACCCCAACTGTTTAGAACGGTACGTCGTCAGAGCTTCCGGCTCCGCCCGCGGTTTCGTCCTGATGCTTTACAACAACTTCGCCGTCAGTGATGCTCTTGGCAAAGTCCTTTGCACGGTTGTAGATCGACATGTCCTGAACAGGTCCAATGCGGCTTACTTCCCAGCCGTGCCAGCTACCCTTGCTATTTTCTTCCAAGGTCGTCTTCAAGTTGTAGACGTGGCTAAAACGTGGCGGCGTAAACGGCCCGTTCTTGCCCTGCATGGTCAACGAAGAAATCATGCTGTTCCATTTTCTGGACTTCTTGAGTTGCGTTGACTTCATTGCGATTAGCGCAGTTTCGGCGGCCCCGTCCTCATGTAGCACGATAACGTAGTGCTGATGAGTTTCTTCAATGTACTGACCCGATCCGTCTTGGACGTATTCACGATGATCCGTTGCATCGCGTTTGGTTTTCGGCATTGCCTCTCCCGGAGAGTATACCGCCACAGGAGCCCCTGTCCCCTCGCCCAACGGTGCCCATTGGATGAACCGTCGCTGGTAGGCTACCGGAATTACTTTTAATCCGTCCTTGCCCCTCGACACCTGCCCAGAGACAGTGTTGAAGATATCGCCTTTACGGGCTTCCTCTAAGGTGTCTAGCTCCTTACTCATGCCGCCCAGAATCTTCAAGAACGGTAGTGCAAGATCGTCTTGGCCCATGTTCTCCAATCCGACACCAGCGTCATCTTCAAACATTGTTGGGTCAAACTGGATAATTTCAGCAGATTTCTTTTCGGCTACTTCGTTTTTCTTTTCAGCCATTTTATTTGCTCCTCTTAATAATAGCTCGTTGTCCGACATAGGCTCCGAATAACTCCATTGGGAAGTCGTCACCATTTTCAATACGTTCCTTGACAAAGGCACGAAGCGTCGTGTGGTGGATACCCGTGTTTTGCTCCGCAAAGAAACCTTCTTTTTCGGCAAAGGACTTGAAAGCCGACGCTTTGTCGTCTTCCCCTCGGCCAAACGTACACGCAACCGTATTTTTAATGATGTCGTCATACCCGTTCTCCCGAAGCCACTCGTAAGCCGCCGGTCTGTTGTCCACAAGGATGTTAGCTCCATACTGCGGCTTGATGGTAACCTCTGAGCCATCATCAAGTTTCATGCTAGTCAAACCAATTTCGGCTAGCATTGTTGGCAAATCCTCATCCGTCAATTTCATCAAGGCGCGTTTTTCGTTCTTGAGCTTTTGCTCAAGTTCGTTAACCTCTGCCTCTTTGTCACGGATTGCTCTCGCCATTCCAGCAACTGTAGTTAAGTCGCCTTGGTCCAGTTTTTCAACTGAGGTAGCCATCTTCTCTTCAAAGTCAGCTTCCATTTGGTCAAATATATTGCTCATCGCAATCTCCTTTTAAAGACTCGTTTCCGGTCTTGACATTGTCATATATATGCTTATATTATCTCAGTGTCAAGGAGAAAAAACATGCGGGAATATAAATTTAAAACTGAGCCTTTTGATCACCAGCGTCGCGCCTTACAAGATTCGTGGGCCGCGGACTATTATGCGCTGTTCATGGAGATGGGAACAGGTAAGTCCAAAGTGGCTATCGACACTATGGGTGTCTTATATAAAGCCAAGAAGGTGGGTGCGGCATTGATACTAGCGCCTAAAGGGGTGTATGACAACTGGGTACAAGGAGAAATACCTACGCACTTGCCGGACGACATAAAGCGGAGCATTGTGCGTTGGTCTCCATCAACGTCTAAAAAATTCCAAGAAGAAATGAAAGAGTTGGTGTACGAGCCTTTTGTTGGGCTAAAAATATTTGTAATGAATATCGAAGCTCTTTCTACGCCGCGGGGCACAAAAGCTGCGTATGCTTTTCTTTGTAAAAACCCGGCTAACATAATGATTGTGGATGAGAGCACGACGATTAAAAATCGCAAGGCCAATCGTACAAAGAATGTGATGATGCTGTCTAAAGAGGCATTATATAAGCGTATCTTGACGGGGTCTCCTATCACTAAATCCCCAATGGATTTGTTCAGCCAGTGTGCGTTCTTGTCGGCAAACGCTTTAGGTTTTAACAGCTACTATTCTTTTCAAAACCGTTATGCTCTGGTGCAAAAAAGAAGTATGGGGTCCCGCGCTTTTCAAGAAATTGTAGGCTATAGAAGGCTTGATGAGCTTAACCTAAAGCTGGACTTGTTTAGCAACCGTGTTCTGAAAGAGCACTGCCTTGACCTTCCAGACAAGATGTATATCCGGCGTGATGTTGAACTAACTGAAGAGCAAACACGTGTTTATAAACAGATGAAAAAACTGGCGTTAGCCGAACTAGAAATTGGGAAACTTGCCACTACGACCAGTGTTTTGACGCAGATTATGCGCCTTCAACAGATATGTTGCGGTTTTTTGCAGCCCGACGAAGGGGAAATACAGGCGCTGGATAACAACCGGCTGAAGGAATTGTTAGAGATAACAGATGAGTTACAGGGAAAAGCTATCATTTGGGCGTCGTATACACACGACATTCAACAGATATCTCAGGCCCTGCGCGACCGCTTTGGGCCCGAAGCGGTCGCAACCTATTACGGAGCTACACCGCAAGATGATCGGCAGGAGATTGTCAACAAGTTTCAGGACAAAGACAGCCCGCTTCGTTTCTTTGTCGGTCAACCGCGGACAGGGGGCTACGGGATCACCCTGACCGCGGCTAACACAATGATATATTATAGCAACAGCTATGATTTGGAAATACGCCTACAGTCGGAAGACAGGGCGCACCGTATTGGTCAGAAAAATAAAGTCACTTATATTGATCTTGTGTCACCGGGAACCATTGACGAAAAAATACTAGAAGCGCTGCGCGGTAAGATTGACTTAGCCGGTAAAGTGCTTGGAGAGGAGGTTAGGGCGTGGCTGGTTTAGCGCCGTCTGGGATAAGGGAACACGCTTCCAATGCCTTGATTTACAGCACCACCTTGAGCGAACTCTATAGTCCCGATTAAACCCGGCGCGTTCCCCACCATACCCGGCGCAACATTAAACCCACCTATGTTAACACCCAGTGGATTGCTAATATCAGTAGCTTGTGCCGTAACATCTTGAGTGTTTGTTGGAGAACTTGTATTTACCCCTGCTGTCGTATTATTAAACCCGGAAAGACCAGACAGTCCCGATAACCCCGATACGTTTTGTTCGGTCGAAGAAGTAGGCCCATAACTAGCTAATTGTGCCGCAGAAGGTGGAGCGGCAGAAGGTGGAGCGGCAGCAGGTGGACTATTAAAAAGACCGGCAGCTACTTTATTTTGAAAATCTTGTATTTCTGCTTTTGAGGCCATTGATTGCTGCGCGGCAGTGTTCACTTGACCCAACACTTCTGCCTTATCTGGAGGAGACTCTTCCGCACTTTTACTTCCGCCGCCGGACCCACCGTCACCACCAAAACAGCCAAACTTAATTTCAAACTCGTTTTTGCCCTCATAAATGTCATTGAGGCCGTCATACCAACGCTTTTTATACACAGCTATGTCTCCGTCCTACGATGTCTTCCTGTACGCCAGTAGCGTACCCTTTTTTCTTACCATTCATCTGACGCAAAAACGTCGCTCCATCGTATGGATAGACTTCAATGTAACGGCCCGTCAGTTCCTGTTGTGCAAATCTACCTATTTTAAGAGCGTTCTGATACGGCGCTATGAAGTCTATGACATAGAGCTTACCATGACGCGGTCCGTAAAACCAGTCTTCTGGCTGCAACTTACGTGTGCCGTTTTCATAACCCTCTGAGGCTTCTTCCGTCAAAAAAGCATGGGAGAATAGGCCCGTGGGCCGCGGATAGATTGCCGTCTTAGATGTCAGCTTGTCTTCGTACACGACCGTCATCTTCTTTGCTTCGATGGCGGGCAGTACCAGCCGCTCCAGATCGTGGACGTACCAGTCTCTGTGCAGATCGGATTTAAGCATTAGGGCTATTACGTCGTCGATCATCCCATGAGGCTCCCGATACCCTGCTGACGGATCATGCTAGATGCAATGTCACCGGGGAACAGGGCGGCATAACGGCTCCTGTCCACAGGCCCGCTAGCCACGGGAGGAGGCGCAGGGGGTTGTGGTTGGACAGGAGCAGCCGACGCCATAGCGGTTGTGGGTTGTGCCGCAGGCGTCGGAACTGGTTGCGGTGCAGGCATAGCTGTTGGTGCGACAGAGCTTACCGGACCTACCGGTGGTTGTTCAGTTGTCCCTGCTCCGGATTCTTCAATTTCTCCAGAAATTGCCCGTTCTGCATATGGCGCTCTTCTGGATATAAAGTTTAAGCCACCGCCAACAAGGAGCTCGTTTATTTTGTTTGTGGCGCTTTTTTGCTGGGCTGACGTGCGTTGCTCCATCAACATCAAAGCTAAAGCTCTAGGATTATTTAGTATTTCGGTCATGGCTCTGATACGAGCCGCTTCTGGCATTCTAAATAAAAGATTTTGAGCTTGTTGCGAACCTTCTCGCGCGGCAACCATGCCGCCGCCAATGCCGCCGCCAATATCAATGTTAAATTTTTTGAGTATCTTGTTAAATTGATTTTGAGCACCTTGACCAAGAGTTGCACCAATCATTCTGGTTTGAAACATCTTGGCCCCCGTTGGTTTGTCGAATATTACATCTTCAACATCACCACGAGCAAACGCATCTTCCACGTTAATCATTTCTTTCAGAGCTTTTTGAATAGAGCTTAAATGTTCTTTTGTCATAAGTTCGTTATCTAGCAAAAAGGTAGATAACTTCATGTTATCTCCCGGCCTAGATCCCTTTACCGTAGAAAACAACACGTCGTACATTGTTTTTGGGTCAAATTTAAGACCAGTATTTCCCGATAGCGTAGTTGCGTGATCTAAAATGGCAATTCGCAGCCCTTCGGCTATCTGCTGTGGGCTAAACACATCCCCTGTTTCAGGATTTATAACATTTGGTGTCCTAGTTAGAGACAAAAGCTCATCCATAGCGGCTTTTGGCTTACCGCTGTTTAAAGCTGTAGTGACGGCCTTTGTTGGGCTTTCGTTTAGTAACACCGCTTGAAAAGCTTTAGTTTCAGGGGTCGGTTTCAGGGCTTTTAAATCTCTACCCAACTGATCAAACATATCCTGCGCTTTTTGTGCGCTAGCTAAATCTGTAGCAAGCTGTGGAAAAACACGAAAAACCTCCTGTGTGTTAGGTTGTTTTTTGTAATTGGCTAATTTAGTTGGGTTTACCTGCATCGTTCTAATAGGTTTATTTGTTACAGGGTCGATAACTTCTTTGATATCAACAACCTGCTTCATAGCATCGCGAACCACGTTTTCTAAAGACTCGTGAATAGTTAAAACGGTGTCCCCGGCCCCTTCTAAATTTTGCCTAAGAGCAAAGTTTCCTATTTCTTGGATTTCCACAAGCCTTTGATACTCGGGCATACTTCCTGCACCTTTTATTTTATCTATAAGAGCACCCACAGACAGACGCCGGTCGCCTCTTTTGGTCGTTTGTTGCAAGTCCCCAAGGAAGCTTCGGAGAAAAACATCTTTTTGAGCTTTAGTGTATGCTCTAGCCACATTGTAAGCTTCGTTAGAAAAATTTGGATTGTTTACCAAGTCGTCTAAGATAGAGTCGGCAAAAAAGTCCACATTTTTTGCGGTCTGTATTTTACCGTTTTGTCTTAACTCCCGAGCAGTTTCCAATGCAATGGATCTCATTTCAACTAATCGGCCCGTTGTAACAGGAAACTCTACCTCCGGACCGCTTACGTTTTCAGAAAGCCGCTCTAAAGCTTTCATGTAATTGCCGTGATCACTTCCGGGTTCTATTTTTTGGGGGAAAACAGCATTTGCTGTTCTTTCCGCGGCATCTCTTATTTCACGAAGCCGCTCTGGGCCACTTAAATCACTTATTCTAGTCTTTAGCTCATCAAATCTTTCTTGAAAAAAGTCGGTTAATTCCGGAGCATCCGCGTCTTGTTTATAATAATTACGAATAGCGTCATAATCTGCTTTCATGCCGCGACCCATAGAGTTCCAAAAACGGTCTTCCGCTGCCTGAGACTTAAACTTTAAGCCGCCTTTCATGTTATCTTGGTCAAAAATAGACAAGAGGTTAGGTTTATTTATTTCTTGCCCGTCTCGTGAAAAGAACTGTCTTATCTCGACATCTCCATCAACATTGTTCCAAAGGCGTTGCGCCCGCTCCCCAGACACTTTAAACTGATTTTGTATTATGTCGTAAACTCTTTCGGCCAGCCGCATACTGTCCGTATCTACGGTAGGATCCCCTTTTGTTACTTGTTTAACCGCCTTGTTTAAATTAGATATTGCGGCGTTTAAGTTGTCGGTAATATTTACATTGAATAAGTTTTCTTGTAGAGCCGCCGCCAAAGACAAAGCCTCCGTGCTACCATCTCTACGAGCTTCTTCAATAACTCGTTTCGCGCCCTGCATATACGCTTCTCGACCTTTTTTGCTGGATACTGATAGCTCGTTACCTGCGCGTTCTAATTCCTGTTCAATCCTGTTTACAACCCTTGAAAAAGGATTATTTTTTGCGGCAAGTTGAGCACTAATCACGCCAAACTCAGTAGCAAACTCGGGCCCCACATCCGATTTTTTAATAGCTTCTTTTGAAAAATCACGTAAGGGTTGGCCCGTTTCATCAACAAGGCTGTCTCCAAGAGCTCTAATCAGTAATTCAAATTGCTGATCATTTAATTCAGGTAGTTCTGCGAATCCGGGTTTATTGGGGGCCTCCATAAGCGCGTCATATATTCTGGAACCCGCAATGTTTAATATCTTCGCGTCAAATTCCTCTCTGGCTTGTCCAGTCAAATACTTACGAGCTACCCTGATTGGACCTAAAAGTAGTTGAGGAGCATATTTTATACCGGCCTGTACAGAAAAAGGAACTGCACCGGCACCTGCAAACTCAAAACCAAACCTAACTAAATCGTCTCCCGGATACATTTCTTCTGCGACATAGGCCGCGGTGCCCGCTCCCCCCGCGGCAAGCGTTTCTAGGGTAGCATAAGTTGGAAATCTAGTTCGACCAAACTCCCCAAACTTAGTAACCCCCTCATCAATAGAGGCTAGCGCTCTGGCACCTAACGGTCCTTTCGTGGAATCCGTTGTTACTTTTCCCAAAAGCCCTCTTCTTGGGCCAAGTTTTCCGGCGTCTATAGCTTTTTGTAACGATTTAGGAGAAAGGACTTCTTTACCTATCTGTTGTGTCAAAGACTGAGCCACAGGAGAAGACGATGCGGTCCCTTTGGCAGTTCTTTGAAAATTATCTAGGAAACGAAGCGCTCCCGTAGCGCCTGCCTTTCTTGGTAAAAGCGAAGGAGTCGCCAACATAGATATACCATATGTCCCTGTTTCTGCCGCATTGTAGTACGGCTGTAAAGAAGGTACTAGAGGGGCGGCCTCGCCAAAAAAATTTTCCGCTAATTGATCCCCGGCTTCGTCTCCCATTATGGCCCCGAACACGGTCCCCGCCAAAATGGCCCCGCCTTTTAAAACCAAAGCAGGAGGTCCTGCGGGAGGAATAGGGGCGGTCAACGCAGCCGCGGTTTTTCCACCGGCAATTGCACCAGTAAGCATACCACCGGCACGAGGCGCTGTTCTCTTAACACCTTCAAAGAAAGCGGCCATTTCAGGAACGCTTTCGCCCGCAAAATCTTGAACATTGGTAAAAATGCTTAAAATCTGCTCATCGTTTAAACCTTTTCCGGGCCTATATCCGGGCACTAATTGTTTCCCGTATCTTTCTAGCCAAGGCGCTGTGCCGTCAACTAATGACTCATAATCATATTCGGCACCCTCTGGAGCAGAGCCTTGCTGGAGATCAACAATAGCCGCCGTCATGTTCGGAAGACCGTATGTGTTTAGGTCTTCTTTAAACTGTTCCGGTGTAAAATTGTATGAAGGCGGAATAGGAACAGGGTCGATAATAATCCGCGGGGTTCCTTCAGCAGTGACTGTAACCGCATCTTCCGCAGGAGTAGCAAAAGTAACGTCTTCCATGTTTGTTGCTCCTAAAACGTTGCCTTATATGCGTTTCTTGCTGCGGCTCTTTGTCGATCGTTTAAACCCAAGCTCTGAGTTTCAAGCGCCTTTGCATAAATGTTCTTAAAGCCTTGAACCTCAGCAATCAAACCTTTAATGTTGTTAGCCGACTTCCTAGCAGACTCTACACTCTTCGGGTATCTGCGCCCGTCTCCACCATACTCCGGAACAATCTCCGCCAGATTCTGTAATTGTCTAGCTAGACCTTTTTCCAAAGCTGATAGCTTTGCATAAATACGTTCATCTGTTTTAAACGAGCTACCCCGAAGATCATTTGTTTCTGTAGACAGATCCTCTTGTACAAATTTAAGCACCCTGTCTTCAGACAAGTTTGTCATTTCTAGTAACAACCGGTTACGAAGCGTATCTAAATCAGCGTCTGCTTGTGATAACTCCTTACCACGAGCACTTAATCCACGACCGAAACCTATCTCTCGACCCGTCTCGGCAAAGTAATTAGCAATCCGCTGTAACCCGCTAGGTAGGCCAGTGGCTACCTCATAGCGAATATTGTTGTCTACAATAGTTGTAGGAATTTGGGACCAGCTATCAGACTCTAGATTTAACGCACCGGTATCTGCATCGAACAAAGAGGTGTTAAACTGTAAACTGTTTAATCTTTGCCTCATTGTTTCTGGTGAAGTTAGAACTGTAGCAATAGCAGGAAGGCTTAAATTACCTTCTCGTTCTGCACGGCGTTTGATAGCATCCTGTGCAGATTGTACTAAGGTGCCCCCCGGCTTAGTTACTATAGCACCTGTTTCTGGGTCTACGGACTCTTGCGTTTGCGTGAACTGGTTTATAGCTTGTTCTAAAATATTGCTTTCGGCTTGGTTAGTTTTTCCATCGGCATATCGTTGAAGTAAAGCTTCGTCGCTTACAAGTCTTAATATAGATCCTTCGGTCCCTTTACCAAAGATATCCAGACCTGCCGCGGCCTCCTTAATCTTTACTTCTCTTTCCTGTAGCTCGATCTTTTTCTGTTCAGCCACTTGTTTGTTTGCTTCGATAGCCGCACGTTGCGTCATATCTGCTTCTTTTAGCTCTTGATCGTACATAGCGATAGATTGATCAAGAGACTTCATCTGAACGTCAATGTTTTTCATCTCACGAGCTAGATTTTGACTGTTTTCTTGAAGTGCTAAAGCCTGAAGGTGTTTTTTGTCTAAGGACGCAATCTCGTTCATGCTCTTTAAACCAATTTCTTCTATCGCCTGCTCACCCTTTAAAAGCTGGAGACCTATGGCGTTTTGATTTTCTAGTTGTTTACGAAGTCTTATGGCCTCTTTTGACTGATCTCCTTCCAGCCTTTTTATAGCCTCTGAGGCTAACTGTTGGTCATCTTGAAGAGAGGCTTTCCAGTTGGCTTGACTTTCAGCCAGTTCCATATCACCAGTCTGTTTTAGCATAATCTCGTTTATTCTATAACCGGCTTCAAGCGCGGCTTTTCTTTCCGCTGCCGCAGCCGTTGACTCAGCCGCCAAACCTGTTTCGGCAGCACCCAGCGCAGACAGCTTCATCTGCTGCTCTGCGGCGGTGACGGCTTTCTTGGCATCAAGCTGCTGTTGAGCTCTTGCTCCAATAGTTGGCAGCAGCTTAGTTTCCGTCACGGCCGCCGCCAGACGCTCTGCTGGGCTCAGCTTACGGCCCGCTTGAATTTCCGCCTGAGTAGGGTTTGCATAAGCAAGGGCTGCGCCCGCAATGTCAAACATCATTTGCGCTTGAGTTAGGTTTTTCTGCTCTTCAAGAGAGGCGCTTTGATCACCCAAAATAGACGTATACAAAGGCATCTTCTGTTCATACAGTTCGCCAAGACGCCCCGCTGCTGCAATAGGATCGCCACCAGTCTGCATCATTATGACTGGCTGGTTGTCTCCGCGGCGGACCAGCCCGCCTTGATTAAAATTTACGGGCGGGGGCCCTCCCATCATTGCGGGGTCCATCATAGGGCCGGGGGCCGCGGGCGGTGCCGCCATCATTTCGGGCGGTGGTGGAGGAGCCACAGTAGACATGATGCCTTGCGCCATCGCTCCATCAATAGGCGCGGTCATTTCTTCGGCAGCCAAGCCACCAATACCTTGGTCCACGGCGTTCATCATAATAGCAGGCTGAACAAGCGTCAAAACAGACTCGGGCGTCTGCTGAGCATCTTCAGGGCCAACAATTTCAGCAAGCTCCGCATACCGGGCTTCCATAGGGGCGTCGTCGCCGCGCATTGAATTAATTACTGTCTCGTAATCTTCGGCTTCATCTATGTTTTCAAGATTAGCTTGGGCTTGACCTAACAAACCTTCTAAAACTTGTGGGTCCATAGCCTGACCTTCAGGCATAGCCGGTGGCGGGGCCATACCCTGACCTTCAGGCATCATGCCTGCAATACCGCCCTCTTGCATGAACTTAACGCCACGACCCATCAAGATATCGGCCTGCGTAATGTCGCCGTCGTTGTTTAAATCAGGGAATCCCGCAGCCCCACCTTTTGCAAACATCTGTCTTTGCATTATGTCTCTGCTCATCATCCGAATAACCCCGCTTTATTTGCGCCTGCTGCTGCTGATAATCCTGCTATGCCTAGACCCATAAACTGCTGGGCCGGTGATACGTTGGGTGTGGTCGAAGTAGCAATTGTTTGTTGCGTTGACGGCGCACCCTTATAAATGTCTGACAGGTACGATAACCTGTTATACGGCTCATATAGCTGAGCCATGTCGCTCTGACGTTTAGCTTCCAAAACGGCTTGCTGCTGACCCTGCTGCTGTTTACCAAGCTCGTACTGAGTCTGGATATCTTTAAGGCCCGTATTCTGAGACAACTCACCAAGACTAGCTTGGCGTAAACCTAATGTACCTAGAGACTCCCCGCTTTGCAAGCCAAGTTGCCCCAAAGCTTGCCCGGTCTGAAGGCCAAACTGACCATACTGAAGACCTAAATCCCCCAGCTGACCCGCCATACCAGCCTCTGCCTGCTTGCCTTGTAAACCTAGCTGACCGCCTGCTTGTGCACCTGAAAGGCCCAGTTGCGCTTGGGACTGACCCAGTTGTCCACCCTGTTGAGCAAGTTGCCCCGCTAATTGCTCTGTAGAAATGCCAAGCTGCGCGGCCTGTTGTGCCAAAGCCGCCTGCTGCTGAGCGCCAGTAAGGCCCAACTCAGCCCCTTGACCAGCGAATTGACCAGCCGCCTGCTGAGCAGAAAGACCAAGCTGTCCAGTTTGTAAACCAGTTTGTGCCGCAAGCTGCTCCGCAGCAAGTCCTAATTGACCAGCCGCCTGACCGGCTCCCACACCAAGCTGCGCTTGAGACTGACCGAGTGCCCCAGATTGCTGAGCCGCTTGAAGCGCGGACCCCGCTCCAGCCTGACCAAGCTGTCCGGTAAGACCGGCAGACTCAAGCTGTCGAGAACGAGCCTGTTCAAACGCCTGTTGCGCTTGAGTCGCCGCACTCTGATAACCCTGCGCCCTCATTTGAGCCGCCGTGCGTCCCTGCTGTTCAAGCTGAGCCCTAGCCGTTTCCGCAGCTTGAACCCCGGCCCGTGAGCCGCCAAACGCGCCCGCACCTACCGCCTGAGCCGCTTGAGCCTGCTGCTGAATTTGCCCTTGACGCGCAATATCTTGTAAAGCCTGTTGAACCGCCGCATCTTCATAAGGACTCATATATTGAGAGATTGTACTTGGATCGAATTGAGCCGCGCCACCAGCTAACCCAGCAATACCCTGTTGTGCTGCGCCCACACCCATCTGACCTGCGGCCTGAGACTGAAGGATAGCGTCCTGCGTTCCGGGGGCCGCGGCTCCCGCTGCGCCTAGAATTTGCTGACCAGCTTGTCCTGTAATTCCTCTAGCACTCTGAATAGCCTGCTGCGCCTGTTGACCAGCCGTGCCCGCAGCCTGAAGACCTCCCGTACCAGCCGCTTGCATACCAGCCTGCCCGGTTTGTACTTGACCCGGAATAAGATCCGCCGCATTCAAAATACTGCCGATACCCTGTTGGGCTTGACCGCGGGCCGCGACAGATGCTGCATCCATGTCGGTAAGGGCCCCGCCGGTAGCGGCTTGTCCATACTGTAATGAGTCTTGAATACCCTGTTGCGCGGCACCAACTTCTCCGGGGACACCTGCCATAGATTGTAAAAGTGCGGCCTCAGAAGCCTGACGATAAGGGTCTGCGGTTTGCATGGCTCCCCTAATAAAAGGAGAAGCATCCCCATATACACCGCGTAGCTGTTGTTGGGCATCGCCCATGCTGTAGCCAGCTTCAGTCAAGAAAGGTTTATAACCGCCAATTCCGCCCGCTTGCCCCGCCGCTGTAAAAGCGTCAGTTTGCAGATCCGTGAACCCCGCAATTTGTTGCGGGGGCAGTTGAAGTTTTTGGCGTGTTTGCGTGTTTCCGTCAGCATCCGTGTACTCTTCCATTACAGGCTCACCTGTAACGGGATCAATTACGGGAACGCCTACCGGTTGGTCGGCGAGCCCTTTAGCATCTTGTAGCAGCCCTAATTTATAGGCTTCAATTTCGGGGGCTTCCCTTACAATTTGAGTTTCTGTAGCCATTACGCCATTGCCTTTCCTTTAGCCTCAAGACCCCGCATCATCTGATACATGTTATTGATGCCCTGCTGGTTGTTTCCGTTACCAAGCCCTTTAACAGCATCTGTCGTCATAACAAATTCTCCCGGCATAAGCATTGCGCGGACACTATCTTGTCCCGGAATGCCCTCATTAGGCATGATACCCCCTGTACGCCGCGGGAAGATCTCTCCGCCTTGTGCCGCACTTTGAACAGGCCTAACGCTAAAGTCCGGTCTAAAGAATGGGTTAGTGAAAACACCTTGGCCCGGAATAACTGTATAAGGCGACGCAACTTCTGTTGGGCCAGAAGAAGCATACGAGGCTAGGTTTTGTACGCGATACTTTTCCGGATTGGCCGCAATTAGTTCCGCCCCTGTTGGCGGAATGTCTACGGGATCTTCTTCTGGTGTGTCAAAGAAACCGCCAGCATAAGCTGCTGTGCCAGCTAATGCTAAAGAAGGACCGTAGGTCGCTAACATGCCGGGTGCCGCCGCGGCTGCCGCGGCTTTTCCTTGGGCTATTGCTTCTGCGGCTATTTTTGCGGGAGCGTCCACAAGAGCTCCTTTAAAGCCGTATTTAGTCAGTGTGTCTTGAATAGCTTTTTGCTCTGCGGCGGCTTGAGCGCCAGCAACAGCCTCGCTTGTCTGACCGCCACGAGTCAGAAGATCTCCCGCCTTTGTACTGTATTCACTAACGGTGTCCATGAAACTGGAAGGTGTCGTTTGAGTAGAAATATTTAGGCTAGAGGCGTCTGGTGTTGGAACCCCAGACGTAAACATAGCAGACTGATCACCTACACCCCCGGTGGACCCCATAGCCATTGGATCCGGGCCATAGGCAGAGGGAACCCCCGCCCCTTGAACTACGGGTCTAGGTTGTACTCCGTATAATTGATTTCTTGTAGCGGCATCTAAGTCTGTAGCTTGAGCTACAACGTCACCGGGAGAAGTTGCTGCGACAGGAGCTCCAAGAGCTTCGGGGGACATGGTCACGGCATCAAGACCCGCTTGACCAAACTGACCAGTCATAAGCTGCTTACCAGCGGTGGTTAAGTTAGAGAACTTAGCCGCATTTTTAATTCCGTCTAACGCGCCTTGGGTCATGCTAGTTCCCGCAGTTTTGGCAGCCATTGCGCCTTGAACACCCGATACTGCGCCACCGAGTGCGCCACCAATCAAGGCAGACTTAAAGGCATCTTTAAGATCACCGCCCTGTACCAACGTGCCGATGCCCGCTCCTAACGCACCCTGATATATAGCGCCCATGCCGGGGAATAAAGCGTTCAAAGCAAACGGTATAACAATCGGAGCAATTTTTTTGACAAGCTTAACAACAGACTTGCCAATTTTTTTAACGGCTCTAGTAACTTTCTTAAAAATCTTTTTAAGAAAAAACTCAGGCAAGCCCGTTTCCGGATTAAGCGAGTTTGCGCCAGAACCAACCACATACCGCTCAGGGTCTTTAACACCCATATCCCGTAAGTGGCTAAAAATCGAATCCCGTAATTCCGGGTTGTCTTCAATCAAAGCTTTTGGAACAACCAATTCACCGGTTTCGGCGTGAACAATGCGGTCATCTCCGTAACGACCATAAGAAGCCATTCTTGTGGCTACGTCTTGAAAATTAGCAATACCAGACCCGCCAAACTCCCGTTCAGCGTCTTTTCTGTTCATCTCCTCAAGCTCATTATCATTAAGATAAAAGTCGGCGATACCCCCGGCAGGAAATTCAAATACTTCTTCTTTTGATGCTGTTTGCGCCATTACCCTGCTCCGCCTGATAACCCTTGAGGCATTGTTACCGTAATCATTGTACTTCTTTTTTCACTTCCAGTCCACGGGTTACCGCAATTTGGGCAGTTACCGGTTGGATAGGACAAAACTTCCTCTGGGGTATCCACCTCGTTGTCGCAAGAAACACAGCTTACTACGTCTCTGCTCGTGGAAGGACGCCACTTAGAACCGTCCGCCATTGTAATAATTGTTTCGCTCATGGTGTCGATACCGTGACGCTTCCCACGGCCCCTATTGCTGCGGAACCTCTAGGATACGGTTTGTTAGCTACCGTAATCCGCAATTCGTCCCCGTGTTGAAAAATACCCCCCAAAGGAAGTTGATAATTGTCGGTCTGCAAATCGGGCAAAGTTAAGGCAGAAGCCTGCCACGGACCCGGATTGTTTACCTGCTGCAAAAAAACCGAAAACGCCCGAACAATCTCGGACATGTATCGCTGGTCGTACCCCTGCGGAGCAACTGGAAACTGCGGTTGAACTAGACCTCGGGACATTAGCGCCTACCATCTTGCCGTATATCCACTCTTGGTGAACCTAATCGCCACGCTACTCCCGTGTCCGTGGACTCTATCTTCATAGCAAAGGATCGGCCCCGAAGCCTCAAATGTACCTGTTCCGTGAACTGCTCAATAGGCACCGTAGAGCTCCTAGTTATAGCATTGGCACTGCTTTGTAGATACTGACCTCCGGGAAAATTTCTTGTCTCCAGTGTAAAATTAGCTGTCGGACTTGTCGAAACAGAAGATTCAAAAGTTAAATCGGGTATTAAACGGCGCATAAATACAAAGTGCTCGCCATCCCCAATGTCCATCTGACTGCTTTCAATATACGAAGTAATCGCAGTAGCAGGAGTTGTGCTACCGTCGTCCAAACCTTTTTCCTGCAAATACAAGTAGCCATCTTGACTTGCCGCAATTGGAAACTGATTAATGCCACGATCCAGCCACACCGAACGATCTAGTTCACCGTAATACCACACCTGCTCTTCATAATTGTAAATTACGTACCGGTTTATATCTTGTGAATTAGCGGACGGGTAAAACCACCAGATCTCAGAAAAGCTGCCGTTTGTGCCCGCGGTTACTTTTTCTGATTGCGTTTCGTTGAAATCATTAAATACATAAGAACGCACTGAGCACGGCAGCTTTTGAACCTGTCCGTTAAAAGCATAGAACTCTTCCCTGCCCATCCAAAACACAGCATCCTCTATAGCAACTGCCGCTAGCGGCCCCGCTATAGTTATGTTTTCCGAAAGTTGAGAAATGCCGAAAGTAAAAGGAGGACCTAAAAACTGCATCGCGTGAAGGGATACGTCTGTAAACACAAGAACTTGCTGACGTGTCTCTACCGCAGTTATAATTTGAGAGCCACTACCTACACGCAAATCACCTGCTGTGTTTGTAGCTTGCGCCGCCCAAGTTGTTGGATCACCTTGACTGGAAAACCTGATTAAGAGAGGGTCTTGAACCCCTATATTTGTTTCAGAGTCACACCCGAAAGCTATAATATGTCGGTCTCTATCTGAAACAATAACCTGCTTGGCAATAGTCGGAGTTGTAGAATCCGCACCAGCTAGGTCCGAAATAGCTACAGCACGAGCAATTGGAGACGAGCTAGTGCTTTTGTCCCAGTAAAAAATCCCGCCGTCACGAACATTTATAAGAAGATCCTCGCCAAAATTATCGTGGCTCCAAATACGAAGAACATCTCCTGTAACGGTAAGAGAAGAACCCGACCCCCATGTGCCGCGGCCCCACGTTCCCGCTCCCCAGCCCGTACCCAGAACGGTAGTGTCCAAACCTGTCGTGACTTGATAGGCCCCAACCGTGGAAGACCCCCCGTTTCCTGTATCCGACGAATTAGCGACAACCGGAGTTACCGTATATTGCCCGTCAACTGTTACTGAATCCAGAGAAGCTGCCGTTCGTGCTACAATGGTGTACTGGCTGTCGCTTATTATGGACGCTATCTGATACTCTTGGTTGAGAACACTTGCCGTAATAACCCCGCCAAGAGAGGTGGCACCACTAAAAGTAACAAAATCGTTTACAAAACACCCGTGATTGGTATCTGTTATAGTAAGTGTGCTAGACCCGTTTGTAGCGGCAAAAGTGACATCTCCTGACGCCGTGGTCTGCCTCAAAGGTGTGATGTCACTAAAAGCACCACCCTCTTCAAGGTAATACTTTAAATTAGTGCCCACTCCTAAATAGTTACTTCCGTCCAAAGAAACAAAAGCATGTAACGCACGACAAGTTCCAAGAAAACTGTTTGTCGAGGATTTTTTTTCCCAGCCACCAATTTTTTGAGGCAACCCATATTTAAAACGTACCTTATCGCAATCAAACCAACCCCCCTCATTTGTATAGGAGGTAGTTTCTCGGTTGACGCCGGGTCTAAATTGCAGCTTCGTTAAAGGCACAGAGGACTCCTTTATATGGCGTCAGGCCAGTCGTTGATAGGTGCGGGGCCGGTCGGCTCATCATCTGAATCAACAGGAATATCATACAAAGCCATAAACGCAGCAAGGTCACTTGCATTGCCGATTGATGTTTCGATTGCGGCACAGGCTGTACGCACGGCATCACGGTAGGTGGTTACTGAGCTTGGTATAGCTGTAGACTTCTCTGACTTTCTGGTAACGTACCAGTCGTAGGGTGCTAGTAACTCACCAGCCTGACGCTTTACTAACTCAATAGCGTTAGTCTTCAAACCCGGAGTAACAATCTGATTACCGTCAGCATCATTGATAGCGTTGCCATCCCTATCAACCTCGTTGATATCGTTTAGGGACTTTGGAATCAAAGTGCCATCGTCTTGTCTTCCCCAATAGAACCTGTTGTCGTAGGGTGCAGGGTCGTTTTCCCACACAAGACCGGCGGCAGTCTTGTCTGCGTCTGACCAAATCATCCAGTTCTTAGGGTGCGTGATACCGTCGGTGTCCGTCCACGCTTTGCCAGCGCGAATAATTGAACCATTATATTTCCAAGCCATGTTATTCTCCGTTATCTGGCGTTAGCGTATTTGAATGGGTTTTCGGCAAAGGCGAGGTGGATGTAGGTCAGGCCGTTACCATTCACCGTAGAGTTGTTGTATCTCATCTTGAATCCGTTGCTCAAAATGTCGATCTGATAGGCTACATTTGACGCTTCCGTGAACGGCTCGTCGGGGAACAGCGGGGTGGACATCTGGTTATATGTTTCCCGAGCTGTGTCCCAAATCCACCAATTAGACAGGCCGCTTGTTTGCTTCATCAGCACCCACCTCGGCCTAAACCCTGTGTAGATAAACGGCCCATTTGTGCTGCCGTTGCCTTTGTGGGAACCCACCTTGCTGTAGCCTTCAACTGAGTGGAACGCATAGCAGATGCGGTCATCTGATGTTCCTGAAGATAATCCATCACTAAATACAGTTGATGTTGGCAATGTAATTCCACTGCCAGACGCTCCGTTAGTGAGGTTTAGATACATATAATCTAACGAACCATCCACTACTGTGAAATAGGTCAACCAATTATCTGTGGTGTTAATCCTGCGCGAAATCCACAACTCTGGGGCTTTTGTTAAACCGTGACCAACAGTTCCACCTGCTGTGCCATCACCAGTCCATTTTATAATACTGAAGCCCGAATCTGGATTAGCGCTGACAGTTGATGTGTAATAGCCATCAGTGTTGCTAGATGCAGAGCCGCCAGCTTTCCAGTTCCACGATACATAGGTGTTAGTATTAAGATTTGTTGCACCTGTGCCAGTTACGTTGTCACCAACTATAAATCCATCTGAAGCAAACCCATTAGTTAGGTCAGTATTTGTTTGTTCACTATTAGCCAGACTACTAAATAGCTGCTTTGTTCCACCTCTTACACTATCAAATAAAATATGGTGGTTAGGCCCAGTCCTGTCTTTAATCCATACCCAATCAGGTTGAAACCCAACCCCGCTTATTGTGGTATCTTGCACACCGTTTCCAGTATACAACACCGTATTAAAATTCTCACCACTAAGTGAATCACCTAGTGGTCCTACAACAGGCTCTGGAAGATTTGCAGAACATAGCGCAAGGAAGCCTGACGGCACAGAATACTTGAAGTCACCCACGCCGTTAGCATCTGAGTTACCGCCAGCAGTTATTGCGCCAGAAAAGGTGCTGTCTTGACCGAAGTTGACATAGCTTAAAGAACCAGCACTGCTGCTATTGTTTAATATCCACGGTAAAAAATCTTCAGTTAGAATGCTAGATTCGGTAACTGTAAATTGAAGAGCATTGTTTTTATAAAATGCAATAGTTCCAGCCGATTCTGCATCAACCGCCATACCAATGATATCGTTCGCTGCAAAAGTCGCTCCAGCACTGCCTGTTGTTGTGCCAAACACACGCTTATTTCCGTATATGTCGTAAAATATTCCTTTGGTGTTCATATCGGATGTAGTGCCGCTGCCTGTGGTTATACCTAGAGACAAGCCGTTACCAACATTACTGGCTCTAATTTCCCAATACCACTTACCACCCTTACAGCTAAATGTTCCAGTAAGACCTGTGCCTGTACCAGTACCCATATTTGCTTTTAGGTTTCCGTCCTGCGTAACTGTATAGGTAAGATTTGTACTTGAAAGATAACTCCAAGTAGCAAAGTTATTGGTCGGGCTATCCGGCACATAATCGCTCGTTGAAATGTTGTTGGCAGTAAAGTTGTTGCCGTTACCGCTGCTGTCGTTGGTGTTGCCGTCAAACTCAAGATGGAAACCGTTAGTACCATATGAACCGCCGTAAGCTTTTGGAATCCATACGCCTGACTTAGTTTCGCCAAAGCTAGTAGGGTCTAGGGCGGTGCCGTCAATGGCGTTGACTTCGGCTAGGTAGCCATCCCAAAACAAACCGCCTGTTGTATATCTGCCTATATAATGAGTACAGGTGCTGTCAAAAAAAGCAACCCCATCATTCAAAGCAGGGTTTATGTTACTAAAAAAGTTCGTTATTCGCTCGCCATTTACATATAGACGCATACGGTCAGCTGCTGTTGCATTAGATGAATCCCAAACGGCAACAATATGATACCAAGCACTTACATCTCTATGAAGCGCAGTACTCCGTTTCCAATCGTAGTTTCCGTTTGACTGCTGTACATAAAAACCTAAACGCCCAGAAGAATCAAAGTAGACCGTACTATCGACACCCGTTTTAGTTGATGTAAATATGCGTTGTTCTGTACCTAAACGGGCTCTCTTTACCCATGCAGAAATTGTTGCTGTGGTAAGGCTGCCAGTAGAAGCTGCTGTGCGGTTTAGGTATGCGCTATCGTCAGCATTAAACCGCAACGACCCATCAATGCTGTAGTCGTAAAACCCACCACCTGCGTTATACATCCATTGGCTTGAACCGAAAGGACCACTCATGTTAATTTCCTATGCAAAAGCTAGTTGCGGTGCGCCAAGCAGAATACGACCTGATGCCGCAACAACATACGGCACAATGTCTGTAGTGCTTGCGGCAGTAGATAGCGTTAACCCTGCTGCACCCGCCGTTTCGTAGTCGGTTCCAAGAGACACAGTACGTCCGCCAGTTCCGTCTTGAATAAAAGTAATAAAGCCTGACTGACCAACCTGCTCAGTGCTTGGGTTGGCTAACGTCACGTTGCCGGTTAGCGTCAGCACAAAGTTTTGGTTAGCACCAAAGTCTAAAGTCACAGAACCGGTATTCGTTGTGTCGGTGTCTGTTGTGGCAATGGCTGTGCCTGTGACTGTTACGCCTGTGCTGGTGGTGGCGAGTTTGGCTGCGTTGTCGTAGTAAAGGTCAACACCAGCATCAGCAGTAGCGGAAAGTACACGCTCACCAGTGTATTTGTCTATAAACAAACGGTTTGAACGAATAAACAAGTCACCAGTACCTGCGTCATCAATAAAACTGTCAGTGCCATTGTGATAAATCTGCAAGTCAGACCCAGCACCAAACTTTGCCTTTACGTTGTCACTGAAAGACAAGTCACCGGATGTCTTCGTATCCGCTGCATCTGAACGAAGGAACTGTGTGCTATCTAGTGAGTCTAACGTCGCGGCGTTACCTCCGTCCGCAGACGTAATAAACCCACTGTTGTTGTTGAAGCCGGAAATATTGATATTCCCTTTGGTTAGCTTCTTTTGGTTTCCGCTTGAATCGACTACGGCAAAGAAGTCACCGTCGCCATCCGAAGTAGACGTGGTAAGTTCGTTTAGGTCTAGGGAAAGGGTGTGTGCAATCCCCTCACCCGAAGTAGCCCCCGTAGAGTCAATACCAGTACCGCCAGTAATAGTACCAACGTAATTTCCAGTAGTATCTGTTCCCAAAGCAACAGAGTTAGCCTGAATAGTAGCTGTTCCAGTCACGTTACCAGAACCATCAAAAGAGGCGGATGTCCATACCACATCGCCCGTCATTCCAATGGTGCGGCCTGTTGCAAGGGCGGTAGCCGTAGTAGCATTACCTGAAGTGTCTTGATTGCCTGAAGTATTTACACCGGGAAGGTTTATGTTAGCTGTACCATTAAAAGACACGCCACCTATAGTCCTTGCCGTCTCCAGCGCAGTGGCCGTGTCCGCGTTACCTGTTAAATCTCCAGTAAACACACCCGCAATTTGACCGGCACCCGTGATTGTGGGTGCCGTTAAAGTCTTGTTAGTTAGTGTTTGTGTGTCAGTTGTACCGACAAGTTCTTGGTCGCCTCCTGCGGGTAAAGTAAGAGTATTGGTTACCCCCGCCGAATGAGGCTGTGGTTGTACGGTCTGAGCATGAAGATTACTGGATTCACAGTAAAATTTTACCTGAGACCGTGTTCCTGTTCCTGTACGAATATCAACAAGACCGTCTGATATGGTAACACCGCCGCTAGAACCATCGCCGTCAAGATTAACTTTGCCTGAACCGTTAGGCAAAATATCAACATCCCCGTTGGTATCGGTGCTGGTAATAGCGTTTCCATCTAGGTTTATATTGTCTACATCCAGTGCGCCAGAAGTAACTTTAGTTGCAGTTAGATTTGCATTTACGTCAGTGACCGTGGCCCCCGTGCCACCGCCATTGAACTTTAAAAGTACATCCGCACCATTAGGAATTTCAAAATCATTAGAGGCGCTGTAGTTTCCTTGGAAAACAATTAGGCTACGAGAAGAAGACAAGCTGTTCCGCAAGTGTACAATCTTTTCGGCATCGTTTGGACCAAGCTGCACATATGCTGTTGCGCCTAGATCCGCACCGTCATTAAACTCAATAAAGCGATTGCGCCCGTCAGACAGTGCGCCGTTATTAATTAGCAGCGTGTTGGGTGAACCCGAAGTGCCCGCAGCAGCTAACGTGACCGTAGCAATTCCGTTTGTTGCTTGGTCAATAATGTCAAAATTTGTGTTAGTCGTGTCGCCCCATGTCCCAGATTGATCCCCGGTCCCCGGTTTTTCAATTCCGATATTAACTGTATATGTACTTGCCATTCGCTTAACCCTTCTAAGCTGCTATTTGATCCCAACCCGGTGTTTGTGATGGAGCAATAGAAGTATACTCCGGATTCTGGTTTGGCACAATAGTACCCCAGATCAGTACGGGGGTTGTGCTTCCAGTGGCTTCAACACCTATTGGGAAAACAGTGCAACCCAAATTAAAGTCAGAAATCGTTCCAACTTGCCCCGTGGCGCTAACACCATTAACGTCCACATCTACTTTAAGATCAACAGTTGCAGCACCAACACTTCCTGTCCCGGCTACACCCGTAACAGGAACATTCGCGTTCGCCGTTGTTGTGACAGACCCAACCGCTCCAGTAGCCTCTAGCCCCGTAACAGGAACCGCTTTACCTATGGCCGCCGTAGCCGTCCCTACTGACCCCGTAGCCGGTACGCCTGTTACAGAGACATCAACGGAAACACCCGCAGTGACGGAACCCACAGACGCCGTAGCCGCTAGCCCCGTGACGCTATTGACGGAGTCGGCAGTTACTCCTACAGACCCTACTGATCCGGTGCCTTCCAGCCCCGTAGCCGGTACAATAGAGGCCGCATCAATTGTTGCTGCGCCAACCTGTCCCGTAGCAGATAAGCCCGTCAAGGCTATGTTGGCCACTCCCGTTGTCGTTACAGAACCAACTGCGGCAGTCGCCGCTACTCCCGTAACAGGGACGGTTATTCCTATCCCCACGGTGGAGGACCCAACTGCGGCAGTCGCCGCTACTCCGGTAACAAAAACGCTTACGCTTTGCTGGACACCGGCTGTTCCTACTTCTCCAGTAGCCGCTACTCCCGTAACAGACACATTGGCTACTCCCGTAGGAGAAACCGTGCCAACATTACCCGTAGCTGCGACGCCGGTAACAGAAACATCGGCTACTCCCGTAGCAGAAACCGTGCCAACACTACCGGTAGCCTCTAGCCCCGTAACAGAAACATCGGCTACTCCCGTAGCAGAAACCGTGCCAACACTACCGGTAGCCTCTAGCCCCGTAACAACAGTGCCCGAACCTATGTTCACCGTTACGGAATCGACTTGCCCTGTAGCCGCTACGCCGGTAACGGAAACATTGGCTTTCGCATCCGCCGTTATAGATCCGACTTGCCCTGTAGCAGCGAGGCCCGTAACAGACACATTGGCTTCTGTTGTAATAGAGACTGTGCCAACATTTCCCGTAGCCGCTACGCCCGTAGCGGGAACATCGCTTGCCCCGGCTACCGTAACGGTGCCGACTTGGCCTGTCGCCGATACCCCAGTAACCGATACAGATAAAGGACTACCCCAAGCCCCTTCTGACCACGCTCCTCTTCCCCAACCCGCAATAAGTGCCATTTATGCCACCTAAATGTTTTAAGCTATGCGGATAATAGCGTTACTTGCGTCGGCGGTTGGAAACACAATTGTAAAATCCCCGGCAGTTGACGTTTTGTCACCACCAAAGTCTAAAACAACTACAGAGGGATCCCCTGAAGCAGTGTCATTATATATTAATGCACCACGAGCAGTAATTGTTGCGCTAGAAAAAGTTAAGTCTGAAAAATCCGTAAAGGCTGTAGTTCCAGAAGTGGTGGGATTGACGTTTGTCAAACCTGCGCCTCCGGCAGAATAACCTGTCCCAGATACTTCGTTACTGGCGGTGTATGCGGTGGTTGCCGCAGTAAAAGATGCACTGTTTGTGTAAAGCGCTAGTTTAAAACTATTGCCCCCAGATGCTAAAAAATTGTGCTTAGCTTCAAGTAACTCTTTCTTGAAGCTTGTGCACATAAAATTTCCCGAAAATGCCATGTCACAGTCTCCTTAATTGCTCAGCAAGTTCCTTGTAACCTGCTTTTGATAGGGTGTTGTATGTTGTAGTTCTATCACTTTTTATAGCTTCACGCATGTAAAAAGCTAAAACCTTGACGATGTGTTGTCTAAACGCATAAGCCTGATCGCGGATACCCGGATGGGAATCTTCCGATATTTGAATGATCTTATCAGCACAACGCTCTGCAACTTCTTCTGGCGTAAACCCGCGTTCATGCGTGGTTTCCACCAAAACTTTATAATCCGTAGGGATGTCTACTTCTAATGCTTTTATCATTGTTTGGGCCTAATTACCTTTCCTGTACGATATTCATCGGTTACCTCTTTAGTTTCCCCGAACATTTTTAAACCCATAATTGATTCACCAAACCGTTTTTCATACAAAGCCTGCATATCAGGCTCACCTTTCATAAAAATATACGCTTCCATTAAACTGCCGTAAAGCATAGCTAATTCGGCGTTTTCACTAAGCCAAGTAGTCCCAGTTCCCGCTCCCGCGGTCAAGCTTGCGGGACGATAAAAATAATGTAATTCAGCAGCATAGTTTGCATCAGGGGTAGGACCAAGAATGAAGTTATTTAAGTCAAAGACAGCATAGTACCTTGGACCCCCTACTGTAGTGGGATCCGGGTTAAACTGTTGAACATAATCAGCATCTTTAAAATCCAGAAAATTAGCGTCGTTATTTGCATCGGTATACGACAAGGAATACGGAGCTAAGAAATCAGTGGGGCAGGCTAAATACTTGTTAGACGCGGTTACCGACCCTGACACGTTTTTACGAAATAAACTAAGCTGAACATTCTTTAAAATTCTCTCTTCGGAATTTCTAATAAAAATAGGAATATTATTAACGAACGTAGTTTCGTCGTTTTCGGTGTAGTCTTGAATAGCCTGTTGAAGCTCTGTGTATGTAAAACTCATGTTGTCACCGTAACCATGCCAACTTGCCCAAAACCTTGCGGTGGCAGCAAATTAGGTGCCTCTACTGTTGGAATCCCTACATATACATCAAACGGCTCCACTATATCCGGCCGTGCGTCTTTTAAAGCCTCTGCATCAACAACTTTACGAAAAGGACCAAGCTGCGGATGTTTTGGCTCCCATTCGTCTTTTCCTACTAGCAAGCCGTTCCATTCTTTACGCATGTCTTTATACCGATACCGGAAACCGGATCGGTCTGAAATAGCGTAGGAATCTTTACCGCTTGCAAACTTTGCCATTACGTGGTCCTAAAATACTGGTATTGCGGCACTACGTTAAAGGACGAACGATCCCTGTCTTCTGTTGCGGCCCGTTCAAACTCTTCCTCATAAATAGCTTTCAAAAGCTGAACTCTGTTCGGTGCTCTTTTTACGGCTATGTAATAGGCTAAGCCCGCTGCCAAGCAAGGGTAAAACCGAAACGGCATATCCATCGTGTTGATAAAAGTGTCCGCGTCATCCATGCGAGTAAGGGCGTCATAGACCACAACATCTGTGCTATTTTCTGGAACAGGCCACAACTTTAACTCAGGCGTTACCTGACGGTCTAAGAAAAACTGGTTTGCTCTTCCTTCAGTAGTTTTGTTCGGAATAGACAAATACTCGTCTCGGCTAAGACGATCTAAAGAATAGTCAGTTCCGCTACGGCGCACAATTACCGATAAAACGTCGATAACATCGTTATTTAAAGCGTAATTTCCCGTTCCTTGTGTCAGAGCCTGTGTTCTTTGAACAATGGTCCATTGGTTTAGACCACGGTTTGCCCACTCAGCCAACATTAAATTGAGCGACCGCTTGGCAGACTTTAGGTCGTAACCTGTACGAACCTCAAGACCACAGCGCTCAAACGCCTCCTCAATGTAATCGGAAACGTCTAACTCAAAATCTGTGCTGCCGGATGTAGCCACCTTACTTCTTCTTTACCATACCGCCGCCGCGCATCTTCTTTACCATGCCACCACCGCGCATCTTCTTTACCATACCGCCGCCGCGCATCTTCTTGACTGCGCCGCCCTTTTTCATCATTTTACGTGGTTTCATCGCCATTTTTTAATCTCCTGTAAAGATCTGCTCTTTCCTGAAAAATTTCTTCAGCATTGTATTCTTCTAGATACTTATCATAATAACCTTTTTCCGCAAGTTTGTCTGCTGATTCCTGCACCTTGGATAAACGCTGCACGAAAATCATTGCATACTCATCGTCAATCACCTGCATAAAGCTTTGGTCGTCTATGAAATCATTGGCTTCATCATGCGGATGAAAGCCCATGACCCACATATCCCGGTCTATAAAGACCCCCATAGATATTGCTTCGTTTAACTCCCGTAAGTAATCGTGAAAAACGTCAGGATCCTCTGTAAAATTTAGGTCTACTATAATAACTAAATCTAAACTGTCTTCCCACTGAGATAAAGTGCTATACAAAACCTGCATATTATCGTCATATTTAAAAAGTAAAGCTACCTTTTCATCGGTCCAAGCTTTTTGTGCATAAGGGCACGGCGGAAGGTTGTTGTAAAAAGAATTAGGCTTACTAAGCGTGTGCTCCGTCCACGCAATTATTTCTGCACAGATTTGTTGCTCTTTTCCGGTGTTGAAAACAATCATATTCATGCTTGTGACACTGACCCTTTAGTGCGCTTTCTTCTGCCGTTTATAACCGCGCCACAACCTCTCGCGACAGCCGTACCGGGGATACTGCTGCCACGAAACCTGCGTTTCGCTTTAGTTTCATAGCCCGCAACGCCCCCATTAGCCATTTTCTTTACTTTGGCAGCCTTAGTGTTTGCCACAACCTGCTTTCCTTTAGCTCCTTCACGCTTCTTTTTACGCGCTGTCGCAGCTCGTTCAGCTTTTGATAAACTTTGAGCTTTACGTCTAGGAAGGCAACGGTCAGGGTTACGCTTATCTTTTGACGTACCGCATGAACCCGAAATATTACCCGAGCTATCAATTCTGACCCAATCCTCATCTAACCACTCCTGTAATTTACCCATTATTTACCCTTTCGTTTGCCACCTTTAGACTTTTTGGCGTAGTTAGGGTCTTTACAATATTTTGAGGCGGCGAGATTTGCGTATGCACTCGGATATGTGTCAAACGTGCGCTTTGCCCACGCCTTACCTTCAGGGCATATAGTGCCGCCCTTCTTCATTTTAACAACGCCGCCTTTAGCCATTCTTCTAACGGAACAAGCGCCTGCGCCTAAATTAACTCGTGTCATGATAACACCGCCACTAATGCTATTACTGTAGCCGCAAGTTGCAGAGCAATGCCGCCAAGGATAGCCCAGACCTTTATATCCAGACGGTCTATGTCCTTTTGCATATGAGCAAGATGGTTGTTTTCCAACCGATGTAAAACGGCCTGAATAACCTCAACCTTTTTGTCTAGTTCTGCAACTGTTGGCTTGCTCATTTTAACATTTCCACCTTTTACGGGCCTGCCTCAAACGGCTGTTTGGGTCTCTAGCTGCTTTAGGAAATTTTTTCATTTGTCCGGCAGAACGCGCACAGAAAGACTTACGACGCTTTGCATCCTTACTACCTTTTTTGACCTTGCCGGTTACAGCGGTCTTTAACTTTGAGCCGGGGTTTGCGCGTCTATACGCCGCTACTCCAGCCTTAGTCATCCCCGCTCCTTTTTCAGTGGGGCGAAAATTCTTCTTGTTGCGGGGAGGCATTTTGGCTTTTTTGCGTTCAGCCACTACAAGTCACCCCCGTTTTGAATGTAGATAAACTCCATTGACGCGGACACATTGAAGTCAACTGAGCCTGAAGAAGAAAACGCTCTCATCTCTAAGTCTGTTTTTTCTGTGAACCTTAATGGAAAAGTATAAAACTGTTCGTGTGCGCCATCTGTAATAGTAAATCTTTCTTTTATCTGAAAGACTTCTCCGTATGGTCTAGCTACAAGACTAGCATTCAAAACGGCTTGGGTGTTGGTAGAGGTTCCTGTGGATAAAGACATTTTTGTAAGGAATGCTGTATATCCTGTGGGAACCGTCCAAAGACCCATCAATGTTTGGTTGTCGCCATCCCCGTTTATGGTCAGGTAAATATTAGCTGGAACCCCAGATGTAACCGTACCTGTTCCTGCGTAAATTGTGCCAGCGTTTGCGCCACCACTGCCTGCACTGCGAACAATGCCGCGATTTATTCGTAGGTAAGATTTTGTGGTGTTAACAGCAGTTTGCCCATTAAGCGTGACAACTTCGTTTATTTCGTTGTAATCGGCGTCTAGGCCAAAAACTTCTACTGTTCTCGCACCCGTGCCTGCGGCAGTGTCATTAGCGGAACTGCTTGATATAGTCATTACTGTGGCTGATGCGGGATAAGCGTATAAACCGCCCTGTTCCCAGATGGTTTCCTTGGTGGCTCCAACAGCAGCGTTGTAACCAAACTTAAAAACAGTTTTATGGAAGGATATTTGGCCGCGGGCAACTTGAAGCTCAAACGGCTCTGAAGTCCCTACCCTTGATATGGAACTAACTTCACGAGCCATTCGAGCCTCCGTTTAGTTGTAAAAAACAGTCACAGCGGTACAAGCAGTGAATGCAGATACATAAATATCTGAAACACGAATACCTTCTGCGGGAATGTTTACTGAGTGTGAGTCAGACGCAAGAAAGTCCAAATCAAGCACCGTTGCGCCGCCATTACCGTCGGTAATGGTTAAGCGTGGAGTGCCTGTTGTGGTCAAAACTTGTATCTGACGGATACGCGCAGGGCCGACACCAGCAGAACCGGTTGCCGTCACACGCTTCGCTTTTACGTCAGAACCTGCCATTGCGGCCTCCTATTAGCTAAGAGCGGCACCAACAGCAGTTACCCAAGCAGCACCTGTGTTGATTACGATGCAATACTCGTTGTTGCCCGCGCCGTTGTCGCTAACGATATAAACGGTTCCAACAGCAACATCGCCAAAAGCTGGCAAATCTGCGGTGGCTACAACGGGGATTTGAAAACCAGCGTTCGAACGCACTGGACCGGAAAAAGTAGATAGAGCCATGATTATCTCCTGTCGTGGCTAGTGTCAGCCGCACCACGCGGCTGTCAGGGATAAATTTACTATACAACAAAAAAGAGAGGGCGGCAACTGCCGCCCTCTCCGCATCTGTAAAAGATGTTTACGCTGCGCCCGGAGTACCGAACACAGAACGCCAGTCAGAAACACCGAAGCTGTAACGCTCACGTGCCTTAAACCGCATATTTCCGGTGTCAAAGTCACCTTCCATAGCTGTCTTGATTGGCGAACGGTTAAAGTATTTGAAACCGTTTGGAGCATCTGTCTTGATGAAGAATGCGTCTGTGTCAGTCAGGAAGTGGTTAACCACTGCCCCTTCTGGCAACATACCCATGTTCTTCATTGCGTTGGTGTCGTTGTCCGCTGTACCTGAACGTAGGTTTGAGTTGATGACCCGCTCTGCAATGAATTGCAGTTCTTTCGGGATAATCAGCTTTGTACCACGAACAGCAATCTTCAGACCACGCTCGTCAGTCAGTCCCGCAATGTCGATCAGCATCTGCTCAAGAGAAGTCTCGTTGAGGTCAGCAGCAGTAGCCAGAATGTTGGTCTGGTTACCGGACAATGATGGGTGAGCGTTTGAACAAAGTGCTGCACCATCGCCAATCGCATTACCGCCGGTTGCGCTGAACGCATTGTTCAGAATAGCGGCAGCTTTGATCTGCTTTGTCTGAGCCATTGAACGGGCCAGAGCTTTGGTGTAGCGTGATGCCAGACGGTCGTACAAGTTGTCTTCGATAGCTTCCTCAGTGATTGAGAATGCCAGAGCGATTGTCTCATGTGTGTACCGTGCTGTGTAAGTCTCTTGAGCATCGTCAAAAGTGATGGCTGCGCCTTCACCTTTGGTTGGTGCTGTTGAGAACCCACCGAGCATCACTTCCTCTTCAAATGCACGATCTGAAGACTCTTCGTCGAAGATTTCAGCGTGTTCATTTTCGTAGCGGTCGTACTCAAGTCCGAACAAGGCATTCAGGCCGGGCTCAAGCTCTTTCGCTAGTTGTGCGCGAGAAATAGCCATTTTCTATCCCCTTTCCTAAACGCCTGTTGAGGTCGCAGTAGTCTGCGAGTCAAAACGGCTTGTGTTGGCGTTGAAATGTGCGTTCAAACGAACGATCAACGGAATACCTGCTGCTGTGTAGTCGTTGTTTGCTGCATCATCCATGATGCCAACGATACGCAGTGGCAGAGTAGCCGTTACCGCAATTGAAGACACGCTAAGTGCACCGTTTGCAGACCCTGTGTTGGTGCTGCCGGTACGTGCTGAAGTGCCCAGAGAAGCGTTTGCAAACACGCCTGCCAGTGCAGTTGCACGGTCAGTCAATGATGCGTCAGACGCGACTTTGAACAGTTGGTTTGGATTGTCAGCTACAAACGCCTTAACAGGGTAGTTTGTGTCTACGCTGACAGAACCGGAACCCGGCCAGTAGTTGAGCCATACAGGCTTCTTCTGGACTGAGTCGTGGTATTGAACGCCCATCAGGACTCCCAGTGCCGGTGTTGTGCCGCCGCTTGTCGCGCCAGCATAATCAATAACGCCAGCCGCCGTAGGGGTGACAATAGCGTATTGAAAAATGGCATTGGTGTTGTTGGAAGCAATTTCGTACTCGGTTACACCGGTAGAATTAGCACCACTTCCAACTAGCCCGATTGGACGAAGACCGTAGGCAGTATTTTGATTTGCCATTTGAGTTTTCTCCTAATCAGGGCGACCCTAAAACTATTTCTGTGGGCCGCCAAAGGTTACACGAGATTGACGATCAGGTTTGTTAATCGTCATGGTTGAATGTGCGTTCTCACGCATCATATCATGGTCAACCGCTTCCATCTGGTCAGCGCTGCGTTGTGCAAAGTACGCTGTCCGCTCGGCAATGGTTTCAACCGGGATACGAGCAAGAACAAGTCCACCTACTCCAAACACACCTTCGTATTTCCCTGATTCGACTACCGGGGCCTCAAAGTCTGGGTACTCGTCCTTACGAACCAGTTCCCAACCTTCGCGCATTTTAGCGCTGACGTTCTTCGTATCGTCAAAACCACGGGTTTCAGCCCGGATCCAACGATGCTTGAACCCATCCGGTGCAGGCGGTGCATCTAACATAGACGGGGGAGCCCACGGCTTACGCCTTGCCGTCTTCTCCCTAGTTTGTGTTGCGCGAGAAGATCGTTTTACAGAACCTTCAAACATTTCGTTTTGTTCTTCAGACATGCTAACTACTCCTTCACGTATTTCGCGTATTCTTCAAGCGGCACACCCAATTTCTTCGCTATTGCGACTTGGCTAGGGGTGAGTCTAACCTTTTTCCCACTACTGCGCCCAGATGTATTGCGGGATACGGAAGCAACCGTCTGAGCGGGCCGTTTGCTACCACCGTTTAGCTTATGCGGAAACTCTGCCCGCATACGCTGATCCAATTCATTATAGTAGTCATCGGACTGCGGGTCAAACCCTTCGTCTTCAACTAACTTTTTATGTACGCCAAAAGCAGCATACGTCATTGCCTCATCGTCGCCAAACCAGCTATTTCTTTGAGCCCAACTCTCAGCCTTTGGATCTGGGCGACGGGGCTGTTGTTGAGGCATAGGCTGTCGCAAACGCGCCTGCTCTTGAGCTTGAGCCTGCTGAGCATAGCGAGCCTGCTGTATTTTGGCCTGATTAGCCCGATCCTGCTCTATAGCAAGACGAGTTATCCTTCTTTGCGCCTCTACGACCCCTGCGGTGTCGCCTATTTCAATCGCACGGGCCAAATCGGTTTCGGCCGAAGTTGTTTGGATTTCCACCCTGTTGCTGTACTCATTAACGTAATTTGAGTCCAAAGCATCCATGCGCTGCTTTAGTTGAGAAGCTTCGCTTTGTACGCCTTGAGCAAACTTAATAGCTTCTTCGCGCTGGCGCTCGGCCTCACGCATTTTCTTTGTCAAACGATCAATACGCTTTTGCGTGGCATTGTCCGCTTTGTCAAAATTATCGGTTTCAGACGCAGACTGCGACGAGTCGTCTTCTCCGCCAGAAACCTCTACCTCAGTTTCTTGCGAATCGTCCAAATCCAACTCAATTTGATTTTCTTTTTGATCTTCCATAGTTCACTCCTAGAAATGCAAAATATCTTCAGGTTCTTTAATGCGAGCCAAAATTTCGTCATCGTTTAAGATACGAACTTCCCCGCCATCAATTTTAAAACGAGACCCGGCATACCGGGCAAACATTACCCAGTCACCTTGTTCACACCACGGACCCACCGGAAATTTTTCGGCGTCCTTGTAAGCCAACGACCCTACCTTTAGGACGTAGCCAACCTGTGTGGATACTGTCTGCTCTTGCACAACTGCATCAGGAAGATAAATACCGCCGTCGGTCTTACCCTTTCCTCGATATGGCAAAATAAGCAGACGCCAGCCTGTCGGTTCTGGCATCCGTTCTAAGAGTGAACCACCAATGGACTCGGGGTTCAAAACCTTGTCGGTGACATCCTCATAAGCCGAGGCGAGGTTTGCGACACCCTCCGCTACACCGTCAAGATTGATTTCTTGCGCTTTAGTCATTGCTACGCTCCTGTTTATCTAGCAGGCCCTTGAGTTCCTGTTCCACGTGATCTAGGGCTTTTAAGTTCCCCATGAGCTCACGATACTGCTCCATGTTCGAGACGTTGTCGTAAATAACTAAGTCTTGAACACCCTGCCGCCGCTCTCGGATAATCCGAAAAACAGCTTCAGCTATATATATTTCATCCACTCGTATATCTCCGCATTAAGTCTGATATCTTTTTATACCATAGCTAATGAAAAGTCACGAGTTTCTTTTGTTCTACGCAGCCATCCGCGGCCAAAAGTATCAAAGGTGCTTAACCCTTTGTAAAACTCTATTCTCTGCTTTGTAATACTTTCTATAATTTCTGTCGGCGTCATCTCACTTACCGCAGCTAACGTCTTCGGACCGATAGCTCCGTCCTGCGATACCATCACCGCCTTTTGCAGTGCTTTGGCCGCCCTGCTCGGCCCGCTGTTCACGGCCCAATCAAACACGCAGAAATCCACGCCGCCCGGTAGCTCGTCGGCTTTTACTTTGTCCCAGTACCCGCTCTTGTAAATAAGCTGAACATGCTCATCCGGGATGTTTTTTAGCTCACTAACGTCTTCTAACGGGCGGCCTAAAAAATCCGCGTAGGTTTTATGCGTAATACCCTTGTTAGTTGCTCCGCCGGGATCTTCCGGGTGAGAAACAAAACCGCCCTCGTGATGCAGTACCATCTCAAGGCTTTTAAAAAAGTTGGCTTCCATTACTTACCCTTCATATACTTGCTTACAGCGCGGTTACCGAACCAAAACGACATAATTGCAGCAAACAAGCCTTGTGACTCCGGGGTCCACATTAACCCTACTGCGTCTTTCCAGTCTCCACCGGTTTCTAACACTTTGACAATAATTACCACTTCGGTAGCTACAAACATCAAAAAGAAAGCATACGTTATGACAGGGCGTACAGAACCGCGCAAGCCATTAACAAAGCCTCCTGCATCAATGGATCGGTCATGCTCGTAAATCCCTTTTGTTTCCGCTATGTCCGCCTGTTTGTCTAGTTCTTGTAACTTTAGCGCAGACCTTTTTTCCATAAGCTCGGCTTCCATTTTCATGGTTTCCAGTTTTTGCTTATGCTCTTGCCCCGCTTTAAAAAAGTTTAAAACCTCTGGAAGAAAAGATGTCCCGAAACCTAATATACTACCTAATAGGCTAATCATGTTTTTAGCTCCTACTCTATCCCTAATACTTTAGACAGCCCATTGCCTTCATCTGTCATGTGCTTAACCTCCCCTTTGGCAACGCCTGACATTTCCAAGATACAGGCCGATAACCCGCCATGTGGATATGAACCGCTTTTCC
>Ga0196891_1000012_pt1 | contig 42109 bp, 20 predicted proteins | sample VirMetDEL_Nov_24_FD_169096 | JGI IMG/M metagenome (GOLD analysis project Ga0196891, IMG submission 169096) | Aqueous microbial communities from the Delaware River and Bay under freshwater to marine salinity gradient to study organic matter... | ecosystem: Environmental > Aquatic > Marine >... | reverse complement strand
TGCTAATGAAGTATTTGAAGATTTAGCAATTGATGAAGATCAAGAAGTAGAAGATGAAAAGAAAGAAACTAGAGGTAGAAAAGCTATTACAGGAATGGCAGATGTCTTTAGTAAATTAATTAAAGATGATAAGATTGTTCCATTTGATGATGATAAGTCTTTAGAAGACTACACAGCTAAAGATTGGACAGAACTTATTGAAGCTAACCTTGAAGAGAAAGCTAGACAAATAAGAAGTGAAACTCCAAAACAATTCTTTGAGAGTTTACCAGAAGAACTTCAAATTGCAGCAAGATATGTAGCAGAAGGTGGACAAGACATGAAAGGATTGTTTGCAACTTTAGCAGCTACTGAAGAGGTTAGAACTTTAGATGTTTCAAATGAAAGGGATCAAGAAAGAATTATTGTTGATTACCTTACAGCAACGGGGTATGGTACATCTGAAGAAATAGCAGAAGAAATTGAAATTTGGAAAGACTTAGGAAAGCTTGAACAACAAGCATCTAAGTTTAAACCTAAATTAGATAAGATGCAAGAGAAAGTTGTAGCTCAGAAACTTGAACAACAAGAGATGAAGAGAAAGCAACAAGAGCAAGCATCTAAGCAATACATGGAAAATGTGTATAACACATTGAAAGAAGGTTCTTTGAATGAGATTAAAGTAGACAGGAAAGTACAATCAATGTTATATAACGGATTAGTACAACCTAACTATCCATCAGTAAGTGGTAAGAATACTAATTTACTAGGACATCTACTTGAGAAGTATCAATTTGTAGAACCTAACTATCCTTTAATTGCAGAGGCATTGTGGTTATTAGCAGATCCTAAAGGATACAAGTCTAAGATCATGGATAAAGGTGCTCAAGCATCTGTTGAGAAAACAGTAAGGAAGTTAAAGACAGAACAGGTTAACAGTGGAGGAAGCTCTTTAGGAGTTGAACAAAAAGAGAAAGATGTTCAAAAATCTAACAAGAGAAAGATTCCAAGAGGTAACAATATATTTAAGAGATTTTAAAGAGGTTTATTATAAACAGAAAACAATTATTAATTATTAACAATCAAAACAATCAAACATGGCAACTCCAGTATTAAACAATGGAATTTTCCTAAGAGATACAAGCTACAAAGCTAGTTCTCACGTTGATTCTTATCACTTGACACAGATGTTAGGATCATCTGAGCCAATGGATATGGGACCAGTAGACTTATGGGCAATGACTCAGAAGGTTGAAATGCCTTTATATCAAATGGCTTCATTTGGTGGTAAGAACACAATTTTAGTAGACAATGCAAGAGGTGAATACAAATGGCAAACACCAATTGCTGAAGATCTACCTTTTAGTGTAGCACCTTTAACAGCTGAACCTTCAGTAGGTGCTGATGGTACAACTTTCCAAATCAAACTTTCTAAGAGAGCTTTTGGACATGGTGATATCATTACTTATGACAAGTACAATGGTCTTGAACTTTACATCACTGCTGATGATATTATTCCAGCTGGTGACGGGTTTATCTACACTGTACAATTAGTGAACAATGATAACGGGGCTGAATTAGACGTTGCAAAATATCTAGCTTCTGGAACTAAGTACTTTAGAAAAGGTTCTGCAAGAGGTGAATATGGAGAGAGATTCTCTGATATTGAAACTGGTTCTGGATTCAGAGAATTCTACAACTATGTAGGAGGAGCTGAAGCTCACGTACACTATTCAATTTCTTCTAGAGCTGATTTAATGATCAAAGGTGGAATGAATTCAGATGGTACTGTTCCTGTAACAGAGATCTGGAGAAACTTTGATCAAGATGCTGATCCTTCTGTTTCTTCTATTGAAGAATTAGTAGCTAGCATGGGTAAATCAGGTGCTAGAGATGCATTTGAAAGTGGAAGATTATCTAGAACTTTCATTACTAACATGGAAGCAGCTCACTTAAGCAAGATTGCAAATGATATTGAGACTTACTTAATGTGGGGTAAAGGTGGTAGAATCAAACAAGACGGACCAGATGATATTAGATTATCTGTTGGTTTATGGTCTCAGTTAGATAACTCATTCAAAAGAATTTATAACAAATCTCAATTTTCATTGGATATGTTTAAATCTGAGTTATATAACTTCTACCAAGGTAAAGTTGAATTTAAAGGGCCAGATCCACAAAGACAACTTGTTGTTCAAACAGGTATTGGTGGTATGCAGTTAATCAACAAAGCAATTGCTAACGAGGTATTTGGTGCTGGATTAGTTCAAAATGCTTCTGACATTGGTGCTGTAACTGGTAAAGGAATGGATCTTGATTTTGGATTTGCTTATACAAGCTTTACAATTCCTTTCTTAGCTAACGTTAAGTTTGTACTTAACCCAGCATTTGACAACTTACATACAAATGATATTGAGAATCCATTAATTGATGGAAGACCATTAAGCTCTTATAGCTTCATTATCTTTGATGTAACTGAAGAAGGAAATGATAACATTCACTTATTGAAGTTATCTTGGGATAATCAACTTAAGTGGTTCTACCAAAATGGTACTATGGACTACATGGGAAGATCTCAAGGATTTGCTTCAACTGGACAGTTTAATGGTTACAGAGTTTATATGACTCAAACTATGCCAGCTGTATGGGTGAAAGATCCAACTAAAGTTTTAAAAATTGTAATGAGAAACCCAGTTACTGGAGGATCATTCTAAAGTTAAACATTAACCTAAAAAAGGGAGGGATTAATCTCCCTCCTTTTTTTTTATATATAAATAGAAATCATGGGAAGAAAAATTAGTTTATCAAACAGACAGGTTGCAGCTCCTGGTGAACAGGCAAGTAGAGCAACAGTAAATCAGGTTAATTTAGCTATTCAAGGTAAGTTAGCATTGCCTGCTTATTTAGATGCATTTGAAGCAATTAAAGCAGGTGCAGAACCTGGAGACTTATTTCTTAAGTTAAGAAAATTAAATGGTGAAATACTTAGCACAGGAGTTATTATTCCTATAAGTAAAGGTATATTTGAAATTTTTGAGGCAAGAGAAGGTATTGAAAGACTTAAGGATTTAAGATCTTCAATTGAAGTAAACATCAATGAATCTGAAGAGTCTATTAGTAAGATTAAGACTGAAGTAAAAGATAATGATGAGAAATTAAATGTCTTAAGGGAGGAGTCAAATGAGGCTGCAACCAAAGTTAAAGACCTTCAAGTTCTAGTTAAAAAGTTAGAAGATAGTCTTGCTGAAGCTAAAAAGGCAGGTGATAAAAAAGCTGCAGAGGATTTTGAAAAAGACATTAAAGAAAACAGAAATAAGATTGCTATTATTTGGCAGACGTATAGAAAGGATGATAAAAGTATCTCTGAGATAAAATCTGATATACAAAAGTTAGATATAGATGGAAAAAAGATTCAGGAAATACTTGACAAGCTTCAAGAGTCTTTATCTAATTCTGAGACAAGTATTAAAGACCTTACTGAAAAAGCTGATAAATTAGAAGCAGAATTATCAAAAACAGGAAGTCCTGTTGCAGATGATATGTTTAGATTGGCTACTGATGAAGGGTATCCTGCTGGACCTTCTGCATAAGACTCAAAAACCTTAGTAAGCTAGGCAACTAGCTTGCTAAAGAAATATTAATAAATAATTATACATAAATATGTATATTTGAGTCAATTAATTATTAATTATTTAAAACCAAACAAAAATGGAAGATTACACAATTGTAGAAAAGTATCAGCAAAGAAAAGCAAAGACTATTGCTGTTAAACCATTTTTTAATCCTAACAAACAAAACATGGGATTAGAAAACTATGGTATGGCTCTTTATGATGGAGTATGGCATGAAGAGAACTTAGCTTGTTTAGAAATGAACGGAGTTAAAAGATATGTTACAGGTCTAAATGAATTTGCACCTGAAGTAAAAAAATTATCTCCAGGAGAAAAAGAGATTAAAATAAAAGAGATTAGAAAGGTTGTTTCTGAATTAGAAAAAGATTTAGCAGCTAATGTTGTTGATCCAGAAGACAAAGACTTTTGGAATAAACTTACTTTGTTAAAACCTGATAATGATGCTTTTTGGTCTAAGATTTCTATTAGATGTGGTAATGATCCAGTATTTTTAGATCCTGCAACAGATCCTTATGATTTGATTAAGTTGTATGCAATTAAGGCTGGTGGATTTTCTATAGTTGCAAAATCTTTAAAAGATGCAAAAAAACAGAACCCAATTCCTAAGTTTTATTTAGATTCAGAAGAAGAATCAATTGCTACAAGAACAGAATATACTAAGCTTAGAAATAAAGCATTGGTTGCTTTAGAAGATATGTATAACAAGAATACAAGCAAGCTTTTATATGTTGCTAAAATTGTAGATTATGATAGCACACAATATACTAAGTCTACTCCTACTGATGTTTTATATGAAAACATGGATATGTTTATTAATGGGGATGGGACAGAGACTAGTAAGAAGTTATCTGCAGAGAAATTTATTCAAGCATCTAAGCTTACAATGAAAGACCTTAAAGTTACGGCAATTGTTAAAGATTGTATGTACTATAAGTTTATTACTAAAAAAGGTAGTGGATGGATTGAAACTTTAGATAGCAATGTTAAGTTAGGTAAGATTCCAGAAGAGGTGTCTGCTTTCTTAAAGAACCCTGATAATGAAGAAGTATTAAATAATTTACAAGCTAAATTAGAGCCATACTGGAATTCTTAAATATATAAGTTATGAATAATGCCGTTCTACAAATAAAGATTAAGCAAAGACTTAATAAGTTAGATAGTGAAGACTATGATAATATTCAAACATGGGAAATGATTGAAGCTTTTAATAAAGCTCAGTTAGAATGGTGTAGAAGAAACTTACATGGAGGGAATATGTATAAAGAAGGTGATGAAGCATCTAAGAGAAGAATAGATGATTTACAAATACTTCTTACAGAGTTATTATTAACGGGAACAGTAGAAGATACTTTTTTTAGAGCAACTAACTTTCCTGTTAATGATTACTTAGAATTTAAAAGGGTTAGTGTAGAAGCAACAAGTGAGTGTTGTCCAGAACCAAGATCAATGACAGTTTATTTAGCTGAAGAAGCAAATGTGAATCTTATATTAAGAGATCCATTGAAAAGACCTGATTTTGACTGGGGTGAAACTTTCTGTACTTTGATTGATAATGAGGTACGTATATATAAAGACACCTCTTTTAATATTGTTAATCCATTACTAACCTATTATAGAAGACCAGTTTACATTCAAATAAATGGTGTGTTAGATCCATATACAGGTCTAATATCTACTGTTGATGTTGAGTGTGAATTTAAAGATGATATTGTAGAATTATTAATTGATGAAACTGCTTCTATACTTGCAGGAGATATTGATAATTACACAGAGATGCAAAGAAATCAACAAGCTGCAGAAAGATCAAATTAATGTTTGCAGTTTATAAAAAACTTTGTATATTATAGTATACTTACACGGGGTAGGTATATATTTATTTATATTTTAAAATTTGAAAAATGAGTTATTTTAATCATGCATTTTGTAAATCATTTGCTCCAATTGCTTTAGAAGCAGTGCCAGGAGAAAAAACAATTGATTTACTTCAACAAGAAATTGCAGTAGTGACTGAGGACTGGTTGACTGTAGATGGTACGGCAGCTGTCCCTCAAAAATTTTACATTACACAAGGTGCTTACACAGATCAAGATAAGATTGGAAACAATCCTGGTCATGGTGGATACACAGAAAGTATTAAATCAAAAATGATTAATGCTAAGTACATTACTAAATTATATTCAACTGAAGTAAAAGCTGGAGCAAATGCTACTGCATCTTTAGAAGTTGGATCTGATTGTGTACCATGTGGTGAAGTTTTATTAGTAAGGCTTGATGTTAAAGGTTCTCCTGCATTAAGATTTTTAAACCATAATGCTTATGCAACTGCAGATTCTAGTAATATCTGTTGCACAGTAGATGGGCAAGAGTATATTGATCCTGCATCAGCTTTAGTTGAGGCAATCAAAGAAGTTACTGCTGATCCAATTGTTGCTCCATTTGTACAAGTAGCTGAAATTGAAGTTTCATATGAAGCAGCTGGTGTTCCAACAACAGATGTTTTTGCTTCTGTAGCTGCATTTGAAGCTGGATATACTGCATCAACAGATCCTGTAGGTGATAAAGTAGTTGCAAAAGTTACTTTAGAAGGGGCTTATGTTGATACTAGATTTGGTGATTGTTCTTTTGATACTAGAGATCATTATGAAAAAGAACCTGTATCATTAATTCTTTCTGCAATTGATGAAACTGGAGATCCTTGTTCTGATTGTGGTGTTTCTGCAGCTACTCCTGGAGAGATGCAACAAACAAGTGGTGAGACTGTAGCAAGAAAGATTATTTTATCTGAAAGATACAGACAATCTCCTTACAACCAAGGTAATGCTGATTCTGCAAGAATTAGAGAGATTGAAGGTTCTGATGCTGTTATAGCTGGTGTTGATAGAGATGCTTTATACAAAGTGTTTGTTATTGAGCACGTAGTTCCAAGATTTAACAACCCATCTGGAGTTTTTGACAATGACAGATATTTATATGAAATTTTTGTTAAGTCTTCAGATGTTGTATTGATAGCTGACTTAGATACTATATTTGCAAACATTGAAACTGTTTCTGGAGTTCCTTTCCAAGCAAACATTGATGCTTAATAGTAATAACAACTAATTAATTAAAGGCAGGTATTGATTACCTGCCTTTTTTTTATTCTATTATTTTTGTATATTATATGTGTAGTACTATATTTATTTAAAATTTATTTTAATGGCCAATAAGCATATATTAAGTCTGGAAGTTCCTAGTGTATCCAATTGTGGGATTCTTTCAGTAAAAGATACAAGTCAATACACAGATGACTTAGGAATTGATTGTGAAGAACTTTTAATAACACCTCCAGGATTTAATAGCCCTGCTTTAATTAAAGTAAAGCATGGATTTGATTTGAATATAAATGGTTGCTCTCTTGGCATCCAAAGCACTGATTGTGGTAGCACAAGAAGTGTACTTCCTGATGGTGTTTATATTATCAGGTATAGTGTTTCTCCAAATGACAAGGCATATGTTGAGTATAATCATTTAAGGGTTTGCTCTATTATGGATAAATACTACAAAATACTATGTGATATAGATATGAAGCCTTGTGCTCCATCAAGTGAAAGAGCAGATTTACTAGCTGAGCTTGCATATATTAGGACACTAATTGATGCAGCAGTTGCTAAAGTTGAATACTGCACAAGTGCTAATGAGGGTATGGAACTTTATAACTATGCAATGAAGAGATTAAATAAGATAGATTGTTCAGCAATCTGTTGTTAACAGTTAAATATTAAAACCAACTAATATGAGTAATTGTGGATATTGTAATAAAGGATTTTCTTGTGGGTGTCAAAAGACTAAAGCTAAAGATGGAACAGTTGTACATAAGACATGTAAACAAGCTTATGAAGCATCTGGTTTTCAAAAAGCCTCAACATCATCTGATCCACTGACTAAAAAAATTAATGAAGCAAAAAATAATTTAAAGTAGGATGGATACTGTAAAGATAATTGATACTCAGCAAAAATTTGCAAACAGTGTGTATCTTGATTTTATGTCAAAAAGATTTGGTATTACACCATGTTGTTCAAAAGATGTAGAATCTTCCCATATAAAAAAACAACTCTGTGATTGGCAAAGTTTAGATATCAAACTACCAGAAATTCTTACAATTACTTCAGAAGTATTTATTCCATCAACACCTCTTAATCCTTGCACAGATGCAAATGCACCATCATGGTGTGCAGATTGTTCTAATAACCCTCCTAATGCTGCACAACTAAATAAAGCATTAGAAGAGATAGAAGCTACTTTAGAAGCACTAAACAAGGAAAAAGAAAGTTTAGAAAGTGATATTGAACAAGTAGAAGGAGCTATAGAAATTAGACAAGCTGAAATAGATAATCTTACTACATTAATTAATCAATTAACACAAGAGATAGCTCAACATCAAGCAGAGCTTGCACAGCTTCAACAAACAGAGCAAGAAAAACAACAAGAGTTAGATCTAAAACAAAAAGAGTATGATGTCAATTGTAATCCAACTGGACCAGAACCTTTCTGTTCAAATCTAGCTGCTGAAATAGATCAGTTAGCTTTAGAACTAAAAATATTAATAGATGACATACAGCTACTAGAAGAAACTATAGTTGAAAAAGAAGACTTAAAGCTAAAGTATGAGGACGCACTTCAATTTCAGCAAGCTGAACTAGAAGAATTAGAAGCTGAACTTTCTAACTTACAAGAGGAGCTTGCTAACACAATAGCACAAATAGCTGCAAAGGAAGAAGAAAAAATATCTGTTGAAGCACAGTTTTGTGTTGATGATGCAGAATGCATTTTATTTGAAGTAGTTGATAGCAATGGAAATCCTATTAAAGATTTTGAATTATATATAGATAGGATTGGTACTGTATTAACAAATGGTGCTGGTCAATACAGACATACATTTTTTAATTCATCTGTAGATACAGAACATAGCTTACAATTATGTTATTGCTTTACAACTGCAGGAGCATGTAGGCAACAGAAAATTACACTTACTATAAAAGCAGATGAGGTTGAGGATTGTAAAGATGTAGTTCCATGTAATACAGTAACCATTACAGAGACTATTGTAGGAGAACAACCTGCACCAGAACCACCACCTCCAGGACCAACTCCATTAAACTGTCCTTTAGATGATTGTATACAAATAGATGAACTTATATTTGATCAAACAGGTCTAGTTAAGTTTGCTATTAATTACAATGATATTGATGGATTTAAAGTTAGTAATGAAGAAGTAAACACATTTAATACTTCAGAATTTCAAGCTTCAGACTATAGGGCAAAAAGAGACGTATATCTTAAAACAATAAATGGGTATTCTATTGGTGTTTATCAAAATGGGGCAGATGCTAATGATACTTCAAGTATATCTTGTGAGCCTCTACAGATATTAAGTACAGGATCTAAATATGGGTTTACTAATTTAGCAAGTCCACAAGGAATAAAAGCTGCACAATATGGAATTCCTTTTGAATTAATATATTTGGAACGAGTGCCTAATCTAGCTTCATTACCTCCTAGTGGTTCTCAAGGAGAGACTGTATTTGTAGAAGATGAATTTGAATGGTATCACTGGGATCCAAATACAAACAGTTGGGTAACTGATTATACAGTTAATGGGATAAGCATTGATGCATATGCTTTATGGTCTAGATCTTGGAGAGATGCAACATTGAAAGCTTTAAATGAGTTTCAACTTGCTATAGATCCATTTAACTGGGCTAGTTTATATATACCTGATTTTCATTTAAATAAATATTTTTAATTATGGATTTACAAGAGTACTTAGATCAGAATATAATAGGACCTGGAAATCAGCAAGCAGATTGCAATGGATTGAACTTAATGGTAGAAACTGCAAGAAATACAAGAGATGCAATGTTGAAAGCTGTTACTGAATTATTTTTCAATTCTACAGCTTATGTACGTCAAGAAAATAGTGGTAAGTGGTCTACTATAGTAAACAGATTAAATTCTTGGAATCAAAGAAAAGACAACTTATATTTTTACCATGAGATTTTATTTAATAGTCTATTGTGTCCTGGAAATCCAGAAAAGAAAACAGTAGATGAGGTAATGTTAACATACCCCTTTAGTGCAGCAAATCCTCAGATAAATGAACCATTTAACGGATTTAATTCACGTTCTTTAATAACTCAACCAGAAAATGGTCCTACTATATCATATGCATCATTCCAAACTTATGAACCAGGTCTTTTAAATCTTTATAAGGATGCTCATGAAGAGTTTTTGTGTGATACAAAGAAAGTAATAGCATTTTTATTAGATCAAAGACCAGGAGAAGGAGCTATAGCACCAGATGTGCCTGTTAATGGATATTGTCCACCATATGATCCAGGAGTTTAAAAAAGATAAAATGAAAAAAAATAGTATATATATAAACCTTGGTTGTTTCAGCAATCTTTTGTATATTAAATATACAGACCATGTGCTAATAAACAGCTGTAAAAAAGACACTTATGATTCCAACAAGTAACAATAATAATTTAGGGTGCAATCCTATATCCTCTAATTGTGTAATATGGCAAGGACCAGATATTAACTGTGGTAACTTAGTTATATGTAACGGTGACAGTGTTAGTGATGTTGTTGCTAAATTAGCAGATGAACTATGTGATGCTACTCATAGTGTGGCACTAAACATTGATGTTAAATGTTTAGAAGGTATTGCAGATCCAACTAATCTAGATGAAGTAGTTCAAGCATTAATTGATAAGGTATGTGAAACTACACCTCCTGTTCCTGGTTCAGGTCCAGATAGTACATTATATGATCTACCAACTTGTTTAGTTGAAAATGGAGTAGTTAAAGCAACTGTTAGTGATTATATTCAGTTAGTTGCTAATAAAGTGTGTAGCAACTTAATTAAAATAACTCAGCTAGAAAATGCATTAACTGCTTTAACAAATAGAGTTATAATATTAGAAGATTGTGTTTTACCTTGTTCTACTAATGTTGCAGAAGTAAATGTTTTATCTTCTTGTATTTTAAAAGATCAAGAGATACCTGTATCACAATTATTATTAGCATTAGAAACAAACTACTGTGAATTTAGAGATGCAGTTGGAACTATTGCACAAATAAATAATGCAGTGAGTGCTCAATGTATTTTTGGTAATAATGATTTATTATCAGGTAATGGTACTTTTGGAGCAGTTAATGGATGGCAATCATCTAGTGGTTTAGATAGCATGAATTTAGCAAGAACAATTCAGAATCAATGGATAGTTCTTTGTGATTTATATGATGCTGTTTTATCTATTCAAGATAACTGTTGTACAACAGGGTGTGATGCTACTACCTTTGGGTTTGTGGAATCTGTTACTACAGATTCTAACACAGGGCTACCTAGTACATTAAACTTAAACTTTACATCTTCTAACATTCCTTCTGGATTTGAGGATTGTGGAGGATTTACAACAGTAAGACTTACAGACTCAAATGGTCAGTCAACTAATAGATCTATAAATGTAACATCTTTACAGAACAACCCTAATGGATCTAATATTGATCTTTCTACCTCTGGTTTAAATCTTACATCACCAATAGCAATACAAGTTGAATTTTGTGTGACAGATGGTACAACACAGTGTGCTGAGAATCAAACAAAAACTTTACAGTTATCAATTCCTTGCCCAACTAGTGTGAATATTCTAACACAAGGGACATCATCAATTAATGTAGCTTTTAATAATCCATTAACAAATGTAGATATTACCATTGATTGTAAAGATGCTCTTACAAATGCAGTAGTTGCAAGTCAAAATATTCCAAGTGCTGGTGGAAGTGTAAGTGAACTTTTTACAGGTTTAAATCCAGGTACAAATTATATATTTACAGCAACTATTACAGATGGTAGTGGTAGTGTTACATGTGATTTAGGAAATTCTACAACATTAGGAACTTCTTGTTCAGCAACTGAAACTGTAACTTTATCTGAATTAACTGTACCAGCTAACTCAATCTATTTAGGAAAAGAAACACAAGGAGAAGCAACATCAGGTTTCTGGTATAATGTTTCTCAAAATAAAATTTATAAAAATTCAATTGTTCCAAACAGTTGTGAATATAGTAGTCCTGAGTTTAGTAACTACAGTATTACAGGTGCAGGAGTTATTACAATTGATTTAGGAAGTCCATTTGGTGGTGTTGCAGGTACAAGTGATATTTTCTATGAATACAGTTTAGATAATGGTTTAACTTATCAAGGTACAGCACAAGTTGCTATTGCAAATAGTAACCCTGTAACAGTAAACATTGCAACAGGAGCAACAGATGGTACGATATATTTAAGAGTATGGACTAACTGTCCAGCATTTAGTAAGTCAGTTTATTCAATTATTAGATATGATTTTATAACTAATGATTGGATATTAATCCATCAACCAACTAAAAATGATAATGTTGGTACTAGATTTGATCAAATTGTAGTTGGTCAAAAACTTCATGGAGTTAGTACTTTAGACACAGATGGTCAACAATATAGTGTTCCAAATGGATCTAATGGTAGATGGTTCTATTTAGGTAAAGTATATGAAGGAACGGTTGCTAAACATTTATGGGCAGCTTGGTCATCAACAGCTGGTGCAGGTTGTACTAAGGTAGTATTAGCTTGTGATTGTCCAGCATTTGTATCACCTAGTGAAGCATTCATTAAAGAGAGTGGTTACATGGTTTATGGTACACAAAAAACTATTGAAATTCCATACATCATAGGAGGAGGTACTCCATACTTTACAATTATACAACAACCACAGTATGGTAATGTTACTAACAACCCACTAGGAAGTAATACATTTATATATACAAACACAGGTGCAACATATGCTGATTCATTTCAGGTGCAAGTAGGTTCAGAAGTTTCTGGAGACTGTCAGTCATCTAGTGTTTATACAGTACAAACCCAAGTTATGGGAAGTCCTGGTGTCACAAGTCAAATTTCCAGACCAATATATATGTATACTGACACTACATCATTTACTACGGCTGAAGCTCAAGAAGTTAAAAATCTAAGAGATAAAATAAAACTTGATCTATTAGAGGAAACTCCTGATTGGAAAGGTGAGGTTTATTTAATACCTGTCCAAGATTCAAGATATGTTAGTTATGCTAAGAGTGCTGTTGATGATGGAGCTAGTGCATCATTAGATGCAGATCCTGCTTGGACTGCTGTAAGAAACTTACCACCAAGTTGGAGTGGAGGCACAAACAATAAAGAAGGAGTAAGTATATTATCATTCTCTAATGCAGCTGCTGGACAATATCATTCAACAACATTAGCTCAAGGATGGGGATCATTTCCAAATACTCAACCAACTATTGAATACTTACAAGACTATGAAGAATATTTAGATATTCAAAATGGTACAGAAGTATCAGCTTGGGCACAGACACAAGGATTTGGTGGAACCCCTCCATTTCCAAATGAATTAACAGTTTTACATTATCCAATAACAACAGATACTACAGGATCAACAGCCTCTTCTATTCTACAAGGATTAGGTGCTTATGTTGCTGAAATGATTAATCCTGATAGATATGGTATTAAAACAGCAGTAGATGTTTCAGGATATCTAATGCAAGGTTTAGTTCCATCTGCAACTAACCCTTATGAAGGAGCTGTTACTCCAGGAGGTGTTACAATAGAAGGATTATGGAAAAATAACTTTACATCATATTTAGATCAACCAACTAATGGTACACCTCTAGGAACTTATTTACAAGAGATTGTTGATGAAGATAAAGGAGGATTTAGTGGTAAGTTTGGTACATCAATAGAAGGAACAACTGGTGGAACAGTTGCTCCTAGCACAGGGCCTAAATACGAGGTTACTTCTTGTGGAGGATGCACAGGTATTATTATACAAGATATTTCTGGTGGAGCTGCATTAAACGTTGGGGATTCTCATACATTTTATATACAAGGTTCACCATTAACAGGTGTGATTGTTGCAACATCTGTGGCAGCAGCTGATTATGTTGCATCAGAAGTTGGACCGGTTTTATCTCCTTCAGGACCTCCTTGTGATTTAGTTGCAGAACTAGCATATTTACAGGTTACTAACTGTACAGGCTTTTTTGGTGTATTTTACCTTGAGATTAATAGGCATACATTATGTCCAGGAGATGTTGTAAAACTTACAAATAATTCAGGAGCTGATATTCCAAGTGAAAGTGGAGCAGTGCCATTTGTAAATGGAACAACACAATGTTTTACAGTTGGATCATTGGTAGCACCAGAACAAGTTAAAGGAGCTGTAACTTATGTACAAGATTATGTTGACTGTCCTACATGCTTAGGAGCTTAGAATAAAAATTAAAAAATAAAACTATATAAAATGGCTTGTAATTGTAATAAATGTAATCCTAACAAATGTGGTTGTAATGACTCAGCTCTTACAAATCCCTGCACATACACTGACTGTAGTGTAGGGGGTGAGAGATGTGAAGACATACAGCTTGCAGAGTGTGTTGGCTACGGAGGTACATCCTTTCAAGTAGGGAGTGCTAATGAATTAATTAAGATAGAAACTGGAGAGAGATTAGATTCTATTATACAGAAGTTTGCATTAATGTTATCACAAGGTATAGGGCCTTGTACTTCTGATGATGTATTACATGCTCCTTATAATTTCTATGCAACAACTATAACAAACTCAGCTATTACTTTAGTGTGGGATGGAGAATCATCACTTACTACTGGAATAAATGTTTATTATGATGATGGTAATGGTGCAGTGTTGGCTAATCCAACACCTATTGCATTGGGGGTTAAAACATTTACAATAACAGGTCTTGCTCCTGCTACATCATATACTATATATCTTGTGGCTACTGATGGAGGATCCTCTTGTAATAGTATTGAATTATTAGTTGATACAATATTATAAAAACAAAAGTGATAGTTTGTTGGTTTTCTATCACAGAGTTTTTAAAAGGGGGTCTTTTAAAGGTCCCCTTTTTTTGTTCATACATTAGGTTGAATATGATATTTTAATAAATTTGTTAAAAACCAACCTAAACTATACCAAGATGTCAGACATTAAATCATTAGTTAGAAAAGCAATAGCTTGGAAACAAAACCCTGAAGTAACTGCAAAGAAATTAGGGATAGATGTACAGCTATATCTTAAATTAAAAAAAGAGATATTATCTGAAAGAAAATTAAAAAGAAAAAAGTTTCACTTAGCTAAAAATACTCAGTCTATAAATCAAGTTGATCTAGAGCTTGGAAAAGCAACATTAAGTGCACGTTCTGCTACTGAACCAAAAACTCCTGAAGAAATAATTGATCTATTAAAGATTGATACAAAGCAGTGGAAGTTATCTCAGTATTGGAATAAACAAATGTCAGATCACTGGAGAGTGTCAGCATTAGTTACAAAAGTAAAAGCAGAAGATGTAGCAGTTGAAAGTCTAATGTCTAACTGGAAACCTAAGAAAATTAAATTACCTAAAAGAAATGTTAAAGGCTCATCTGAGTTTAACAAGCCTACGGTTTGTGGTATCATGTCTTTACAAGATATACATTTTGGTAAAGAAGGGAACTATACAATAGATGCAGACTTTGAAACAGCTCTCATAGATTTGATTACAAGAGGGAGTCAATCATATAATATTGAAAATCTATACTTTGTTATTGGTGGAGATTTAATTAATATGGATACCTTTACAGGAACAACAACAAGTGGAACTCCTGTAGATAATTCTATGAAAGCACCAGAAGCTTTTGTAAAAGCATTTGATATGATGTTATGGGCAATAAGATTGCTGTCAGTATACGTAGAGAAAATAACTATTGTGTATGTACCTGGTAATCATGATAGGTTAACATCATTTCATTTAGTTCACGGGCTATCTAAAACAATAGACTCAGATAGAATAGAATGGGACATAAACTATGAAGAAAGAAAAGTACATGTGTACCATGACAACTTTAATGCATTTGAGCATGGAGATGCTCATTCTAAAAATACTCCATTAATATATGCTACAGAGTTTTCTGATCAATGGGGTAAAACTAAAAACAGAACATTATTTACAGGTCATTTACATACAAGTAGAAAGGTAGAGTACCTGACAAATAATGAGACTGCAGGATTCATTCATAAAATATTACCAAGTTTATCTAGATCAGATTATTGGCATTATCATAAAAAATTTGTTGGTAACAGAAGATCAGCTAAGTTAGAGCTACAGTCTCCAACTAAAGGTAATATCTGTGAATTAACATCTACAGCCATTTAATATCAGGTTTTTAAACTTTTTTAAGTGGTCTTTTTTTTGTAAATTATAAATGTGAACTATGATAAATAATTTTAAAAAACCCAATCTGAAAGCCTCTAGATATAGAGAGAAAAGACTTAGTCTTTTAAATCAGGATGTGATAAACTTATTTAAAGAAAAGAAGCCACATTATGAGAATATCAACAATGATGTTCTTAAGAAGATAATAAAGATATATAATAAAAATTTATGGCAAGGTGCAATAGATAATAGAGATGGTATTGAGTTACCTGATTCACTAGGATACATATTCATTGGAACATGTGCTCCTGCTAAAACAGTTAACACAGACTACTCATTATCTAAGGAATATGGTAAAGTATTGCAAAATCAAAACTGGGAGACAGATGGTAATATAGCTAAGATATTTTATACTAATTGGTCTACTAAGTACAGATTTAAGAACAGAGAGTTTTGGAGATTTACAGCAAGTAGAGAGTTTAAAAGAGCTGTAGCTAAAAGTTATCCTGACAACTGGAATAAATACAGAGTCATGAAAGATAAGTATAAGATTGCACATTTGTTTAATTTTGATCCTAACCCTTCTGATTTAAAGGGTTATGATGAATTTGAAATTTAAAAGACATGACAACAATAGGAGATGTTATATCAAGAGTCAGAGGACAAGTAAAAGCAGAAGTACAAGATGCATTTGTTACTGACAGATATATTTATAGTTTAATTTTGAAGAATGCACAGTTGCTAATGAGAAGGCAAGACAGTGCAAATAAACTAATGAAATTTAATAGTGTATGGCAAAAACTTCCTTTTGTTGAACTTATTGAAGTAGATAAGGTAGAAGCACATTGTTCTGGTATTAGAAGTGGTTGTACAATAAAACGTACAAAACAAAAGTTACCAACATTTATGGAAGGTTATTGGGGACCATTAATTAGAACAGTTAGTTCTATAGATGGATCCATAGAGTTACAACCAACATCTCCAGGCACATATACATCAATGACAAAGACAACATCATTTAGATATAATAAGACAAAGTACTTTTGGTTTCTAGATGGTTATTTATACTTACCCAATGTTGATTGGGATGCTATCCTTATAGAAGGTGTATTTGAAGATGACATTAGCAAGTGGACTTGTGAAGAAGAAGATGATTGTGTTCCAAGATATTTACAGCAGTTAAATATTCCGGACTTTTTATATGCTGAAATTGAACAGCAAGTATTGAATTTATTATTTAACACAATTAAGATTCCATCTGAAGATGCTGATAACAAACAAAATATTAATAGATAATGAGTGTTTCACAAAAATATAGAACGTTTGATCAGCTGTTAGAGGATGTAACAGTTGATTTCTCAACATATGCCTTAGAGGGGATGATAGAACCTCAACAACTTATTAAGGTAGCAACTAGAGTAAACTATGATTTAGGACTACGTATTAATAGAACTAAAGAGGTAGTGTTAGATGTAGAGCATGGTAAAGCAAAATTACCCACAGACTTTGCATATTTGAATTATGTCTTTCTATGTGGAGAATATACAATAGCAGATAGACCACCATCAGGAACTCATATAGAAACATTTAATGATGTTCCATATGTGCCAGCTCCAGGTGAGTCTGGACCATGTGAAGATCCTGAGTGTAGAGATGTCTGTGTCATAAAGACATGTGCAGATAAAAATGAATACCAATTAGTACAAAAGATAGGTCCTGTTAATTATAGGACTTTTACTGCTTTTAGACCATTACGTATTCAGAATGTAAATGATAAAGTTTGTGACTGCCCTAATGTAGGGGAACAAGCAGGAGATATAGCAGAAATAAAAGATGGATTCTTACTTACTAGTTTTACTACTGGTAAAGTGTATATGAGTTTTCAAGGAGCTATGGAAGATCATGAAGGTAACTTATTAGTTCTTGATCACCCATATTGTAATGAATACTATGAGTATGCATTAAAACAAAGAATATTAGAGAATATGGTATTTGCTGGAGAGAATGTTTCTAATCAATTAGGTTTGATTGAACAAAGACTAAGAGCTGCAAGAAACAATGCATTAGGATTTGTTAACACTCCAGATTTTGCAGAGATGAGAAAGTTGTGGACTATGAATAGAAAAGCACAGTACCATAAATACTATAATATGTTTAAAAGTCATCCATCAGTAGGATAATAATTGAACCATGGCAAAGAAAAGAAGAAAAGCACCTAGTAATATAACATCACAGAATGCTACCAATACATATGTTAAAGGTATGGTTAAGGATTTTAATCCTTCTTATGTGCCTAAAGCTAATTGGACACATGCAAGAAATGCTGCAAATAATTCAGTTGATGGTGATGTAGGATTTGTAGGTAATGAACCTGCTAATATAAAATGTGCAAATGTTCCTTATACAATCATAGGAGCTATTCACATATCAGGAGATCAGTGGGCTGTTTATTCTACAGATGATACAAATTCTGAGATAGGACTTTTTGATGATAGCAAGTGTGAATACACTACACTGGTTAATGATCCTTGTCTTTCTTTTAATAGAAATAATTTAATTGTAGGAGCATCAAAAGGAAACTTTGATTGTACTACTCAGTTGTACTGGGATGATGGCTTAAATCCATCAAGAACATTAAACATAGACAATATACCCTATGTACAAATAGAAGTATCTACTCCAGGAGCTGATTGTCTTATATATGAAGACACAGATGTTTTAGATTGTGAGCAGCTAAGATTAGCCCCTTTATTAGATACTCCTAACATTAAATTAACTAAAGCTATTGATGGTGGTCAGCTACGAAATGGTACATATCAAGCTTACATAGCTTATACAGAAAATGAGCAAAAGGTAACAGACTATATTGGTATATCAAACCTTCAGTCTTTATTTGATCATGATAATACAGCAGGAGCTTTAGAATTACAACTTAGCAACCTTGATCAAGACTATGAGTTTTTTGAGTTAGTTATTCTTAGTAACAACCAAAATAACTATGTTGCTAAAAAGGTTGGATTGTATAGTACTAAAACTCAAAACATTGGTATTGACTTTATTGATCCAGCATTACCTTCTGTTCCAATTGAACAAATACCACTAAGAAATCCTGCATATGAAAAGTCAGATGCAATGTATGTGGTGAATGGGTACTTAATAAGACAAGGTCCTACAGAACAGTTTGATTTTAACTATCAACCATTAGCAAATCAGATAGAAGCAAAATGGGTTGTAGCTGAGTATGATGCCAACTATTACTATAAAGGAGGAAACAAAACTGGATTCATGAGAGATGAGCAGTATTCTTTCTTTATTAGATGGATATATAACACAGGAGAAAGATCAGCATCTTATCATATACCAGGAAGAGTAGCAGAAGGAACTGAATCTGATGCTGCAGGTGCAGATCAAAATGCACTTTCTACAAATGAATTACAATTCCAAATATATAATACAGCTAGTGTAACCAACTCAACATTATCACAATCAACAGGTGATGGTGGTACAATCATAGCTAAAGGTAAAATGGGATATTGGCAGTCAACTGAAAAGTATCCTGATCAACAACCTGAGATATGGAATGCATCATCAAACTCAATATGGGGATCTGCTAACTCAGGTCATGACTTATGTGGTAAATATATAAGACACCATAAGATGCCTACAGAGGAGTTAAATTCTGCATTAAAGTTGACTAATGATGCAAATAGTAAGATAAGAATCCTGGGTGTTGAATTCACTAATATAAAAAGACCACTAAACAATGATGGTTCAGTTATAGAAAACATAATTGGATATGAACTTCTTAGAGGTTCAAGAGAAGGTGCTAAGTCTATTCTTGGTAAAGGTATTTTCCGTAACATGAGAAAGTATACAATACAAGAAGGCAGTGGTAATGTACAAGGACTTTATCCTAACTATCCATATAATGATCTAAGAGAAGATGTATATTTCCATGAAGTAGATAAAGATGCAGATGTTAATAAAAAGAAAACAGGTTTTAAGGGTGAAGCTAATCAAAGTTATTATGAATCTATAGCTGACTATCCACCTTTACAAGGATATACAAAGGATGTATTTACATTTCACTCTCCTGAATTAATGTTTAAAAAGCCTTTTTTAAATGCTTATGAAACAAGAATATATGGACAACAATCAGGAGCATCACAAGGACAGTTTATTAAATCTGAACAACATCCACAATTTAAACTATTAAGAAATGCAGCTATAATATTTGCTTCAATATTTGGTGTTGGATATGGACTGCAAGAATTAAGAGGTCAAGGTAATAAACAATACACACCAACACAAACATTAGATATTGGTTTATTTGGTACTCTGCCTGGAATAGTAGTTGCACCAGGTGTTACGCCTACGGGTGCTATTGGAGGTGTTGCACAAGGTGTTTTAACTGCTGCAATAGATGTAGCTCTTGATGAACTTCTAGATGATGCTGTTTCTGCACTAGATATAGCTACAGGAGGTACAATTAGTCCAGTTGCAACAGGAGTTGCAGCAGCACTTGCAGATGGTATAATGAGTGTTGTTCCTGGTACAATGGGAGGTGGTTATAATTATGGAAGAGCTGGCACAGCAGCTACTGAAATACCAAGTATTGTTAAAATTTTCCAAGGGGTTAATACTTTCTTAACTCAATTTGCTATTGGTGCAGATCAAATCATAGAATTGTTTTATAACATGATATCTTTTGAAGATTTTGTTTTAAAACATAATTCTGTAGGTTCTTATGATACATTTACTGCTATAGGTAGTGGAAAAAGGTTTAGATCTAGAACTGAAGATTCAAACTTTATTGGTTCATCATTTACTAATTTTGGTGATAACGGTCAGTATAAAATAAACAATTTATTTAGACCTAAAACAATAGCTGTTAACACTAAAGATCAATTTGATAATCCAACTGTCATAGATCAATCAAGGTATGTTATTGGTAGTTTAGCAAATAATGAACTATATTCTAATCTAGATAAAGTACATACAAGAAATATCTCAGCTTTGTATGGAGCTTTAAAATATGATTTTGAGAATCAGTATGGTCAGTTAGATCAAATAAAACAAGTTCCAATGAGAGGTGATGTTGAACTAATAGATCCTTCATCTAGTGCAAATGTAATAAATACATCAGCTCCTATTTTTGCAGGAGATGTTTATATTGGTAGGTATACTGAAAAAACTATAATGCCAATATTTACTGATTTTTTATATGGTCAACCAGATGGATATAGTTATAATTATCACAGAAGAGTTAATATCCCATACCCAAGATATTGGTTAGATTCAACTAAGTATGATATAACAAGAGCAGCTTTAGCAGTAACAAGTTTTGTTAATTTTGGTGCTAGAATACAAGAGGCATTACCAAACAGACTTTATTATTTAGATAGACGTTCAGACTCAACAGGAACAAGTATAAAAGAGTTAAAAAATGAGGCTAAAGATGGTATAATGCCTTTATTTGCTATGAAGGATGCTTATATGTATTCCCATGTTAATGGTATTCAAAACTTCTTTGTTGAATCAGAAGTTAACTTAGCACAAAGAGACTGGGAAGAATCAAAAGCAAAAAGGCATTGGGATGACTATGAGTATACATTACGTGATGAGTTATTTGATGCACAAATTATAAAAGAAGATAACTTCTATAGATATGATTATTCATTAAGTGCAAGTAGATTTATTACAAATCTTACAAGCTTTGGTAGTGTACAACCTAGAGACTATGATCCATTAGTTGCAGAAAAATGTTTTTCATATTATCCTAAAAGATTAATCTATTCTTTACAAGCACAGAAAGAAGCAAAGAAAGATTTCTGGAGAGTATTCTTACCAAATAATTATAAAGATTTTAAGAATGAGGTTACTGTAATAAAACCAATCAGTAAGAGTGGTTCTATTATATTTTTCCCATATCAATCACCTCAGATGTTCCAAGGTGTTGATCAATTAAGAACTGACTTAGGTACTAAGCTAACTATTGGAGATGGAGGTTTGTTTAGTCAACCAATGCAGAATATTGTGAACTCAGATATATCTAATGAGTATGGATCTTGTGAAAGTAGAAGATGTGTATTGAATACACCTATGGGATTATTCTATATATCTCAAGCACAAGGCAAAGTATTCCAATATGCTGGTCAACTAGTTAATATTGCTAATCAAGGTATGAAGTGGTGGTTTAATAAATATCTACCATCACAATTAATTAAACAATTCTCTGAGTTAGAAAATCATCCGTTAGGAGATAACCCGGTTGTTGGTGTTGGGTGTCAAGTTATATATGATATCAACAATGACATAGTATACTTTACCAAAAGAGACTTTAAGGTAAAAGAAGAGTTTGTTAATTCAGTATCATTTGATCCTGCACAATCAACCTTTGGATTTTCTAGTGGTTCAAGTTCTAGCAATACAAACTTAAGGTTTGACTTAGAAGACTATAAGAATGTATTAGGATATGGTTATTTACTTCCTGAACAAAAAGAAGAAAATTTTATTAGTTCTTCTGAATATCCTATTGAGTTAGGGGACCCTTTTTATTTTGAAGATTGTTCATGGACAGTAAGTTATGATCCTAAAGCAAAAGCATGGATATCATTCCATGATTGGCATCCTGAATTATGTCTATCAAGTATAAACCATTTCTTAACTACTAAGACAATAGACAATGATACAGGTGATGGGAAAGTAGGTAGTATATGGAGACATAACAGCAGATGTGATTTATATGCAAATTACTATGGTGTTGATTATCCATGGGAAGTAGAGTTTACAGAAACTACAGGACAAACAGTTAACACTGTAAGAAGTCTTGAGTATCAGTTAGAGTCTTACGTATATAAAGGAGATTTAATTAATGGATGTGCTGATGATAGATGGCATGATTTAAACTACAACTTTGATGAGTTGATAGTGTATAACAGTGAGCAAGTATCAGGAAAGTTAAACTTAAAATTAAGTCCAAGTTTCTCTGATGCATCCAATCCGTATAATGCACTTCAGTATCCTATAATAGATCCTGCAACTAATTCTATAGATATCTTGTATACTAAAGAAGAGCAAAAGTACAGAGTAAATCAATTCTGGGATGTAACAAAAGACAGAGGAGAATTTACTAACATACCTGCACCAGCACAAGAGGCAATATTTGTGACAGGGTTGAATGGGTATGATAGAGTATTGAATGCTGCAAATATAGATATAGAAAAAGCAGAAACTCAAAGAAAAAAATTCAGACATTATTATAATAAAATTATACTTAGAAAGCTTCAGTCAAATGATAGAAAGATGTTATTGAAACTGAACAATACTAAGCTAAACCTATCAATGAGATAATGAAAGGAGCATTTAAAAAAACAGAGAGAAGAGGATTACCAGGTGGACCTAATGAAATGTTTACATACACAACAGGTGTATTTTCAACACAGGGTTATAAATCTAATAGCCCTGATGTAAATAATCCTTTTAATGTTATACCTAGCAATAAGATAACAATGTTTGAGGATGATGGCACTCCTCTAAAAAAGGGACCTGTAATGGGTGTTGATAATTATGGCAATAAAAAAATAATGTTGCCTGGTAATGATTATGAATTTCCGGGGGATTATGTTGTAGAAAAACCTTTTGATTCATATGCTTATTTTGGAGGTGTAAATAATGAAGGAAATCTATCAGGAGGTTTTGGTATATCAAATGATAAGTTTGGAGCTTCTGTATTTGGTCTGACACCTTTTAGTAAAGAACAAAGAAAGTATTTTAAAGGATTAGTTGAACCTACTCTTACATATAGACCAAATCAAAATTTAGATGTTAATCTCTCTACAGGGTTTAGTCAAGACCGTATACAACCAAAAGTAGGATTAAAGTATAGGTTTCAAGATGGTGGTGAAAGTAAAGCACTTATACCAGACACTTCTTTTTTAAATACTGATTTTAAAGAATGGGGTGATGATAAGATCTTAAAATATTATTGGCTCAAGAATAACCACATTACAGAAGGTAATCAGGATGCTGAAGATTACTTTTCTGGTATCATGGATAACTATGATCAAGCTAATAAAAGATATCAGGAGTTACAAAGTCAAAACCCTGATATGTTATCTGAAGATATATATTCAACTTTAGATAAGGAAGGTTTAAGTGAATGGAGAAATGCTAAGTTTGATAGAGCTAATTATAAAGACTATATCAATCCTAGAACTACTAGCTTTTATGGTCTTGATCAACAGTATGATCCTTTGAAGTATAAAGGTTTACAAAGCAGAGATGAGTATAAAGAATACTTACAATCTGATAAGTATAAAAAAATTGCTAAAGAGTTTTGGGGAAAAGATTCTAAACAATATACTCAAAAGCAATTAGATGATATTAATGCTGCAGAATACAGAAGTCCTAAAGAAGCAGATTTTCAAGATATTCAAAGCTCTTTAAGAGGTGATTATGCTGATGTACATGGTTTTTACAATAATGTAGGTAACTATGTACAAATGGTTGATGGGGATATGTCTTATGTAATACCTCATGAAACTTCTCATTTAACAGATAGAAATGAAAATCCTTTATCTGATGATGAGGCATATAAGTATGAAAGTAAAGAAGGTTATTTTACCAATAGAGTACAGAGAGAACTTTCTCCTGAACAATTAGAAAGACTTAAAATGAGTTCTCAATTTTCTAAATGGCAAGACTTAGAAAATGAGTTTGATACTCAGTTTAATATTAATTCTGAAAACTTAACAGAAGAACAAAGGCTTTCTAAAGATTATCTAACTAAACCTACAGAGGTGAGGGCTAGGGTTAATGCTGTAAGAAATGAACTTCATAAACAGGGTATAGACTGGAATAATACAGAAGATATAAATAAGTTTATACAGACATTACCTCAAGATAATCTTATTAGACAGCAATATGAGCAGCTTAACTTTTTAAATGAGGATACAAAAAATACTTTATTTAATGAATATGCTTATCAGGATTCTGGTACTAATATGGGGTTAGCTGTTGCACAAACAGGTGGTGAAGAACTTTCATATGAAGATAAATTAAAGCAAGCACAGTATAAGATAGATAATGACGGAGAAGGGTACTATGACCTTAGATATAGTCTTCCTGAAGTAGGAATTACAGTGACTCCTTCTTTTGCAAAAGATTTACCTTACTATGATTCTTTAAAACCTGAAGAAAAAGAGTGGTTAAGAAAAAATAAAAATTCAAATGATGCTATAACTAGGGGCATAAGAGCACAAGCAAAAGAAGGTTATGGTATTGATGGTAATCCTACTTATGGAGAGTCTGTAGTTAAATTTGCTACAGATCCTTTTTTACAAATGGGTACAATAGCAGCAGAAGCAACAGGTATTCCATCTGCATATAGAATATCTCAAGATCCTATTGGTACTGCAAAAGGTGCTGCAAATACACTTGCAAGTTTAAATACTTTACCAATAGGACTTGCTAAAGGAGCTTATAACTATTATAACAAAGGTGAATTTGATATGGGAAATACCATAATGAATCAACCATATTTTGAAGGAGTAGATAAAGCATTAGATCTTTTAGGTGTGATACCTGACATAGGTCTTTTGGCTAAAGGAGCAAAACAAGGTTTAAAGAAAGGTATACCTGCAGTACGTAGAGCTTATATAAATAGATTTGCTGATCCTAATGATTATAGGGCTTTAGTTGAGAAGGCAGCTGCTAAAACAAGTAATATGAGGGCTGTTGCTCCTAGTATGAAAAGAGCAGCTTTAAGGTATACTAATGCATGGAGACAGCCACAAAGATCTCTTCATTTTGATTATAAAAAGAATTTAGATGAAGCATTAAATCTTAGGTCAGAAGCACGGGGTAACCAAAACCTTTTAATTAAAGAACAGGCAGATGAAATAGATAATGCTGCAAGATTATTTGAGGAAAGTAGACAAGAAATTATAAGAACTTCATCAAGCTTTGAAGATGCTGGACAAAAAATAAAATTACTTGAAGATCAGTATGATGAAGTTGTAGGAGGATTGAAAGAACAGCATAAAAAAGCTATCAGAGAATATGATGACTACTTTAAAGAAACTGATGCCTATATCCGTGAGACTGAAGAAAGTGTAAGAAAAACTTCAGCAGATCCTGATTTTAGAGCTAAAGCTAAACGTATAGTTAAAGAGGGTGAATATACTCCTAAAAGAGAGTTTGAAAAATTTGTTGATGCAGATGCAAGATATAATCCAACATTTCCTAATACAGAGGCAAGGACTGTAAGTGTAACAATAAATAAAAGAAAAGGACCAGAAAGTTTATTAAAAGATCCTAACTTCCAGAAACTTTCAAAAAGGGATCAAGAGTACTTATTAAAAAATTATAATGATATAGGTGGGGTAAATACAAAAGGTGCTTCTATTACATTTTTAGAAGATATAGAAGCTCCATCTTTAAAAACAATACAAGATAATGTATATGAAAATACTAAGTTTAATCCTTGGAACCCAAAAAAAATAAGAGAAGCTTATGAAAAAGAATTTCAAATAGAAAATAAATTACTAGACAATGATTATACAAACAAGCTAAAGAACTTTCAAGAAACAGTAGTGCATGAAAGTGCACATGATAGTCAGAAGTATATGAATTGGCTTAAAAGACTTACAAAAGATGATCCTGAATTTGCTTACGATATAACAAAAGGAGATTCAGACATAGCAAAACAATTCAAAGATGTTTTAAGAAAACCAGTAAAAGAAATAGGAACTGACGGCAAACCTGCAATGTCCATGGAAACTTGGGAAGGTTCAGCTGGTGAGTTACATTCTGAACTTGATAAAGTTAGGTTTATAGCACTTAAAGATTGGATAAACAAAGGTAGAGTAGACACTATAGAAGAAGGTGTACAATTATTGAAAAAAATGGAAAGAGAGGGCTCTGATAAGCTCTATAAGTTTTATGATTCTAGGCTAAAACGTCATTGGGATAAGTCAGCAACTTATGATAAAAAGAAAGCTGTCTTACAAATGTTACCTGCACTTACTGGTTTTGGAATTGGAGCAAAGCTTGTTGGAGAAAACTTATCAGAAGAGAGTTCATTACCACAACAACAACAAGGTGGTGATGTAGCAGTAAGAGACAATACTTATGTTGATATAAAGATACCACAGATCTATACAGCACCTATAGATAACACAAGAGTAGAGAAGAAGATTGTACCAGAACCAATGGTACTTTCACAAAACATTGACTTTGAAGGATTAAAGAAAGGTATAGCACAAGCAGAAAGTTTGGGTGGTGTATTGATGGTTAATCCAGAGTCAACAGCTACAGGTTTATATGGACAAAGATTTTCAGAGATAGAAGATTCTTATAAAGGAACAAGAGAAGACTTTGCTAAGGATACTACATATCAAGAAGAGTTGTTTAAGAAAAGATTCTATGAGGGATTAAAGGATACAAAAACTACTCCATTACAAAAAGATGCAATGGATCTGTATGATGAATACAATATGCAGTTTGAAGACTTCCCATATTCATATGAAGACATAGCAGCTTTATCTAACTTCCTTGGAAGACAAGGTGCTAGAGAATACTTTGGATATGTATTAAGAGATGGTAAACCATTAGAAGAAGTATTCCCAACAAAGTATGGAGCTAAAGCAAAACAAGCTAATAAAACTCCAGAGGAGTATTTAAAAATAACAAGACCTTACTACACAAAGAGTGATGGAGGTGAAATATTAAAAGTTTATGCAGACTATATTAATGGTGTGCTAGATGATACACCTATGTATAAAAAGGGTGGTAGAATATATGACAAATTAAATAGGATTTACTACAAGGATGCTAAGGAAGTTGGTATGTCAAGTCCCAACTACATAATGACTTACCTTGTAAATTGATCCTATTGATTGTTAGATAATTTAGTTAATTATTTGTATATTATAATTGTATGATGAGCTCAGAACAACCAAACAAAAAAAGTTTAAGAAAGTCTAATCAAAAGGCTTTACCTAGAAAGCAACAGCTTCAGGATGATATTGTTGCCTCAGATATAGCATCTAAACTCCAAATGGGTGTTTCTGAGTTAGAAATATTTGCAGATCTATTAGAACAACAAATACCTATGGATGAGATCCAGAGTGCTTTTTCTAAAGCAGGTATGGATGAAAATGGATTTAATTCATTAGTGCAAAGCTATGAGCAGGCAATGCAGCAACAACAACAGCAACAAGCAATGCCTGATTATGCAATGCCACAGATGCAATATGGTGGTAGTGCATTCTTTCCTTTAAACATATCACAAGGAAATAGAATGAAAGGTGTTGATTATGTTGCACCAACAGGAACGTATTTACCAGAAGACTTAGGAAACAGAGGTAATGTTCTTGGAGCTTTTGCAACCTTAGCAGAAGGTGCTGCTGATTTATTTGGTGGTAAAGACAGAGATGGTGATGGTCTAATGGATGGAGCATTTAGAGATAGTCAAGCTAAAAGAAGAGCTTTTAAAAGAGGTAAAGCAAGTCAGTTTGATTATACAGATTCATTTGGTGATCCTATTGGTGGAGGAGAATATTCAGATGAAGAGTTGTTCAAAGCAAGTAAAGATGAAACTTATATTCCAAGAAAAGAAAAAGATTTACTTAAAGAGTATTCTAGATTTGGAATGGATGAACAAGGTAAGCTGCAAGCCTTCTTAACAGACAGACCTTTTGATAAAAGAGATTATACTAAACAGAAAGACTCACCATACTACAGAAATAAACTAGAAGATTTATATTCAGGAATGAAGCCTGCTGGAGAGTTTGATTTTAATCCTTTTATAAAGGCAGCCCAAGAAGAAAAACAAGCTGAAAAAGAATCAGAAGTTAGAGCACAAGAAGCTGTACAAGAAAGAAAAACCCCTTCTGTTGCTGCTGAAGAAGCTGTTGTAAAACAAAAGACTAATCCTGTTGTTCAAAGCAAACCAACAACTCAAGCTGCAGACTATAGCTATTTGGATGATCCAATATCTCAAATTCTAGATTTTGAAGGTAGCCTTGGTGGATTTGATCCTAATACAGGAAAGGCTTATGGTCTAACAAACTTAGGAGCTAACAGATATACTGATTTAGATCCAAATAGCTCTACATACAGACAAGACTTAACACAAAGGATAAAGCAAGATTATGCACCTTCATTGTCTGGATTTGCTAGAGAAGCTCAACCAGCAATGTTAGATTATGCATATAATACAGGAAGAGATCCTAGGATTTATATGCTAGATGCTTACTTAAAAGGACAAGGACAAAAATCTGGTTTAGCTAACAGAATTGCATATAAAGATGCAATGGACAATTACAGCTGGGATGATCAAGCATTAAAGAAACAATTTAACACAGAGTATGCTAGATATGCAGATGCTATTGGTACTCTTAGTGGGCAAGAACAATTAGATCTTATGAATCAGGCAAGAAACTTTTATTACAATAATTTAAATCAAATTAATGGTCAACCTAATCCAGCAGCACAAGCTACATGGTTACAAAGACCTTTCTATAAGAGAGGTGGTGACTTAGTTAAGTATCAAGGGGGTACTGAGGTTGATGAAGATGGTGATGGTATTCCAGATTATAATATGCTTCCTGAAGTTGTAATAACTGCAAATTCACAACTACCTAAGATAGATCCTTTACCTATGAGAAAGTTGCCATCTATAGCTAGTTATATGCCTGAAACTTTAGAGTTTATAGATGAGCCTGAGCTTGATCCACAAATTGGTTCAATTGAAAGAGATAGAAAACCAGGGTCAAGAATGAGAAGATTTTTAGATAGTCCTGGTGTAGATAAATTTAGTTCAGCTGCTAACTTTGGTGTTGCTGCAGCTGGTGTAGCTAATGAGATGTTCCAAAATAAAAGAGCTCTTGATGCTGAAAGAGAGCTAGACTTAAAAACAGCAGATGATTTATATGGAACATATGAAGAAAGAGAAGGTGATAGAGGAATGTATGATGTTAATACAGGAATAGCACAACCAGATAATTTAGATATTGGGTATGCCATGCATGGAATGGAAGTACCAATGATGAATACAGGAATGCCTAAGTTAGATATGAATCAAGAAATTGACTTAGACATGGAAACAATTACAAAACTAATAGCAGCAGGTGCTGACATTGAAATATTATAGCTATGGCAAAAGTAAGAATAAATAAATTACCACCGGGGTTTAGACTTGTAGATGGAAAGATTGTACAGGATGAGCAACCTAATATGCAAATGGGTGGCTATGTAACAGGTGACCAAATGAACTATGGTCTTGTTACAGTACCTTCTAATGTAAATAATGAACAAATGTCTGATTCTCAAGATGCAGATGTACGTTACAGTTTATCATCTGTACCAAGAGATGAAGCTAATATTGAAGCAGAAGGAGGGGAAACTGTTTTAACTGATCTTAACCAAGATGGTAATTTTGGATTGTATGATATAAAAGGACCTAGACATAATAGTGGAGGTGTACCAATGTATCTACCAGATCAATCTTTTGTTTTCTCTGATACTAAAGACATGAAGTTTAACAAGTCAGAAATGGCTGAGTTTGGTGTAGAGAGTAGAAAGAAACAAACACCTGCAAAGATATCTAAGAAGTATGATCTTAATAAATACTATGGAGCTATAGATGATGAGTATGCAGATGATATCCAAGTAAAATCTGCAGAGTTAATGATAGATAAAAACCAAAGAGATTTATCTAAGTTAGCTTTTGCACAAGAAATGAAAAAGGATTTTGAAGATGGTGTACCATTAGCATCACATCCTTACTTAATTTCAATAGGTGAAGATCCTGTAGAGTTTACAGCAAAGGTAGAAGAAATCAGTAAACAGAAAGCTATGATGAAAGCATTAGCAGCATTACCACCAGAAGAGCAAATGAAAGTATTAGCATTACAACAAATGTTAGCACAAGCTCAACAGCAACCAGCTGCTCCACAAGGACCTGCTATGCCAGGAGCACCTCAAGGTGTAATGCCACCAGCAGATCCAGCAATGGATCCAATGAGTATGCCTGCATTACCAGAATTACAAAGTAAAGCCAAGTATGGTTTAGAAATGTATCAAGGAGGAAAAGAAAAGAAAGGTGAGAAAAAAGAAGATGGTTATTCTTCATATGATCCTGTATATGCAGAACAATTAAGACAATTTGGTATTGGTTTTGATCAATCGGGTTATCCTTCTACTGAGTATGATCTTATACAAAGTGAGAATGAAGAAGGATTATATGGACCTGGTAAATCTAACCTAGAAGTATTTGCAGAAAAATGGAAAGATTTATATCCTAATTATGATGCTTTAATGGCAGTACTAAACACAGGTGTAGGTGAGGATCCAGAAATTGAAAAATTCCAAAGATGGTATAATGAAGAATATACACCTGATTTTGTAGAACAAGTAAGACAAGCAGAGATAGATGCAGGACGTAAATTTACTCAACAACAAGCAAAACAGTTAGAAAAGGTATTAATAGAAGGTTCTGGGTTTAGTTCTATTAGACCAGATAGAGACATAGATAGTAGGGCTGGAGGTTACTTCACAACCAGAGCACCTTATACTTACAAAACTCCTGAGAAAAAAGAAGTTGTAGAAGAAGTTACAAAAGAAAGACCTGATTTAGATATTCCTGATGTAGGAAGAGAAAAAGCTTTACCATCTCCTGAATTTTGGAAACAAGATCTACTTAAGATGAATGCTATTGCTCAAAGGAATAGAAGATTAGGTTTACCATTTCAGCCAGCAGTTACACCAGTTGATATTGATTACACATTAGAAGATCCTACAAGAGCTATTGCAGCAATTGCAGAACAAAAGAATATTGGTGATCAAGCTATGGCAGCATTCTCTGGTCCTCAAGCAGGTTCAGCAAGAATTGCAGGTACAACAGGTAAAGCTATGAAAGCTGTTGCTGATGCTACAGCAGGTGTACAAGCAAGAAATGTACAGACAGCTAATAGAGCAGACTACCAACAAGCTGCAATGGATTATAAAACAGAAGCATTGCAAAGAGCTGCTAAAGTTAAAGAGTATGATGATACTGAAAAAGCTCTTCAAGCTTATATGGATGAGAAGAACTTTGACAGAGAGCAATATGCACAAGCTTATATGGATGCATTAACTAACAGAGCTAATACATATAACTTGAACTTAATGCAAGATTACTTTAATGTAGGTCCTTCAGCAGGTGGTATGATTAGTCAAGTTGATTCAAGAGCTTTTGATGCTGTTAAGTCACCAGATAGATCTGATCAATACATGGAATATCTTGATAGATTAAAGAAAACTGGTATTGAAGATAGTAAAGCCCTTATATCAGGAGCTAACACTATGTTAGGTATGAAAGGTGATGTTGATCCATTTGAGACAAACATCCAAAGACAAATGAGACAGAACCCATACTTACAATATGGATACCCTACTCAGAAAAGAGGTGGAGAGAAAAAATTAAAGAAATATGCAGTCCCATTTTACACAGGTAAGACGGGAATGTAAACTTGTAAAGTGTATTGAAAATACAACTTTAACTGAAAAAAATTTATTAAATTAGTCATATGGCAACTTATATCCCAGGAGTACAATCATATATGCCGGAGCTGAAAACATTCACTCCGGATTATAAGTTTTTATCTGCTGTATTAGATACAAAAACAACTAGATATAATACAAACTATAAACAACTGAATGATTTATACAGTAAGGTTGTTTATGCTGACCTATCTAGAGGTGATACAAAAGAACAAAGAAACCAATACATTGAAGATTTAGCACCAAAGCTAGAGAAGGTTTCTGGTATGGACTTATCTATGCAACAAAATGTTGATGCAGCTAGAGGTTTGTTTAAACCTTTCTATGAAGATGATTTGATTATAAGAGATCTAGTTACTACAAAGACATATCAAAAGAACGTCAAGTATGCCAATGACTTAAAAAATTCTACGGATGCTGAGAGAAGGAGAATGTACTGGGACACTGGGGTAAAGGCAATGAACTACAGAATGGAAGATTTTATTAATGCAGATCCTAATGAAGCATTAACAATGCCTCTACCAACATATGTAGAAGATGCTGATTTATATAACAGAGCACAAAAGATTTTAGCAGACTCTGGTTATAAAGATGGTATTATACAAGAAATGCCAGATGAAAAAGGAAGGTTTATAATAAGAAGAAAGAATGGGGATTTGCTTACAGGACCTGCATTAGACTACATAAAGAATGCATTTGCTAATGACCCTATAATAAAAGATGCTTATTACACACAAGCATTTGTTCAATCAAGAGATGCAGCTGCAGCTGGTATACAGGCAGGTCAGTTTGCTAATGTTGAAGAAGGGCAAAGAGCATGGGCATCAACTAAGATTGTAGAGTATGAAGCACTTTTAAGAGAAAAGCAAACAAAGGAAGAGAAAAAAATGGCTGACTTAAAAGGTAGTAATCAAAGTTGGCAAAAGTTTAATGCTAAGGTTGGGGTTATCCCAGGTAGTAAGAATGAAGCTGATATGAAAAGACAACAAGCACTAGCTAGTATCTTTGGACAATCAATGGCTCAAACCAATAACTTATTACAAACTGCACAAGTATCTCAAGATGGTGCTAGCACACAAGAGCTTTTAAATAGAGCTTATAACATTATGCTGAATACTGATATAAATAAAGATCTTATTGCTGCAGCTAGAGACTTTAGTAAGATGGGTCAAGAACTTATCTACAAAGGTGAGACTGCAGAGTATGCTAGAGAAAGAGATTTTGCATATTTCAAAGCAGAAGAAAAAATCAGACAGAATAACAAAATAGCTATTGAAGAATTAAAAGCAAAATTAGAAGGTGGTGGAATAGGTGACCCATTAGGTGACCTAGGTGTAAAGGTTGCTTATGATGATGCTAAAACTGTTGATGTAAAGAATGCAAATATTCCTGAAATAAACAGACTTTCTGTTGTTAAGTACAATGATGAGAATACAGACTTAATGGCTAACTTCTTAATTGAACATGCAAAAGCAACACAAGGAGATAATGCAAATAACCAATATACAATAACACTTAAAGATCAAAATGGTCAAGATGTAGTTCATACTCTTGCACCAGGAACTGCAAGCTCTAAAAGTGGAGATACTTTATATGAGTTATTACATAAGAAAAATGCACAAGGAGAATACATATATGCATCACAAATTGCAGACTTATATAGTAAAGCTAATGAAGAAGTAAATGGGCAGCCTACGGCTGACAAACCAAATCCATTCTTAGAAAAATATCCAAGTAATCAGAAAGAATATAATGACCTTAAAGCAAGATCTAAGCAGATCAATACACGTAGAGAGTTATTAGCTGATGCACAACAAAGAGAGTATGACCATTATCAAAAGGCATATGAGTTAGCTACAGCAGGTGGTGTAGAAGCTGATGATTTTGATGATGTAACAACATTTAAAAAGCTTGGTTTAGATAATGTATTTCCTAATGGTATATTTGATGAAGAAAACAATAGAATTTTAAGTGAAACAGAATTTGTAAATAAATTTGTAGCAGCTGCTAGAAGTGGTAAAATTAAAAATGATGATGAGTGGGGCTGGGACTCTGAAGATGAAAATTATAGAGGCACTATAACAACATGGCATGGTTCCGGAAGTATCAAAGATGGAACAAGATACTCTACACAACATGTAGGTTTTATTAGAGATGAAGCTGTAGAAGATGCTAAAGAAGTATATGCTGCAATGAGAGGTGTGCTAAATAAAACTCAAAATGATTCATATAACATGACTGCAGATGAAGGAGCAGGTAAAGGAACTGTACCTACAACATTCCAATCTTTTAATATGGCAGCAGCATTAAGAGGACAGCCTGCAATTGGATCAGCAAGTGAAGTAGTTCAGAATCCAACATATTCTGTTGATGTTGAGCCTACAACATTTAGAAGTGATGGTGATGCTATTATGTTTACTAGAGATTTAATAAATCAATATAACACTACACCAAAACAAAATAGTGGAATTGTTCTTGGAGAAGTTGATGAAGATTCAGATCTTAATAGTATAGATGATTTAGGGTTGAGAATCTTTGAAGCATACATACAAGATATTAAAGCTTATTCTACAAATCCAAAGCTAGGTAAAGCTGAGGATAGACCACAAGCTAAATTATCTTACTCTCCAGTATTTGGATTACCAGAAGGTGAAAAAAAATATGGAGCATATAGTTTGGTCATTAATGAATCATGGTTAAAGAAAAATTTCCCTGATTCTTTTGCAACTTCAAATTCTAATTATAATCAACAAGAAATAGGTAAGTATACCAAAATATCTTTTACCTTTGACAAAGAGCAAGATATTAGTGTAAGAAGGGAAGGTCAATATAATTTCTCTGCAGTATTAAATCAAATTAATAATACAGCTGGTCATCAATACATTAATAATATTGAACAAGGTGGTATGCTAAGAATTACTCCAGAACTAGATGGTAGATACACACTTAACATAACACCACAAGTATATGATCCAAAGATAGGAGCTATAGTAGAGAGTCAAGATATTATAACAAGAGATTTAAGTAAGTGGATGCAGACAAATGGTATAAATGATTTAGACCTTGCTGCAAATAGATTCATAGTAGAGTATCTTGAACCATTAGCAAAGCAGAATAGAGAGGCTCAAAAGAAAGATGCAAAAATTAACAAAGCACAATAAACTAACATAATATGTCATTATCTGATAAATTGAATGAACAGGAAGAATCTGCTAACTTGGGAGGTATTCCAGGAATGGCAAACAATTCACCAAGTGATTTTGAATATATTCCAGCAAAAGACTATTTTACAACTCCAATGACTGATGATTTTGATCCTGGGTTAGATCCAGAGATTCAAAAAACAATTGATGGTTGGGCACAAAATGTAAATCAATTTGCTATAGAACCTGTGGGTAATTTAAATACTCCGTACCCAACACAGGCTACAGATAACTATGATCCACAAGCACAACAAACTCCCATTGACTTAAGTACTCCAGAAGGTGCTTTAAGAGGGTTTGAAAAAGTATTTAATACTCCTGTTCCTAAATCAGATATACCAGAAGAAAAACCATTTATTGCTGATCCTATATATGCAAGTAGGAAAGCATCAAGGTTTGACAGATATTACAATCATCCAGAGTTTGCTAAGCTAGGATTCCATCCATATGCAAACAATGAACAATTCTATAATGCCAATAGTACAATCTTTGATGACATGGCAAGAATGTTTGGTGTATGGGGATCTCAAGTAGGTTCTGGATTTATGTCTAACTATAGAAGTGTTGCTGATTTATCAGAAGATGTAAACTACTTTACTAACCCTGATTTAGTTACAGCATTAGAATTTGAAGAGGCATTAGATATAGGTATGACCTCAAGAGAAGGAGGACTAGCATTTGCTAATAACATGTTACTACAGACTGGTTATACGTTTGGTATAATTGGGTCTATTGCATTAGAAGAGATGGCATTGTTAGGTTTAGAAGCTGTCACGTTTGGTGGAGCTTCTCCTCTTGTTGCAGCTAAAACTGCTATGAATATTGGTAAGCTTGGTAGAGCTATGGCAAATACTTTTGACATAACTAGGCTTGCTAAGGCATCTAGAAATATGTTAAAAACATTTAACCAAGCAGATAATGCAAGAGATTTTTGGTCAGCAACAAAAGCAGGTAGACAGTTTGCTACAGACTTGTTTGCACCAGAAACAGCATATGCTTTAAGAAACTGGAAGACTTTACAACACTCAGGACAAAACTTAACTAACCTTGGTAAATCAGCTAAGGTATTTGGTGGTTTCTATAAAGACTTAAGAGCATTAAACTTAGCATTAGCTGAATCTAAACTAGAAGCAGGTATGGTGTATAATACACAACTTGCTAATGGTATGGCATCTTATGAAGCTAGAGGATTAGAGGTTGATGCAGAGGCAATGACACAAATTAAGAATAGTGCTGCTGAGGCATCATTCCATACTGCAATTAGAAATGCTCCACTTATTTTCTTTACTAACCAATTTGTATTAGGAAATGCATTACCTGGATTTAATAGAACTATGACTAGAGTTATGGGTGATTCTATGAGAGGTGCAGGTAAAAGAATTATCAAGAGTGCTAAAACTGTTGGTAAAGATGGTAAGATTGCAAGAGATGTATTTGAAAAAGGTGCTTCAGGGTTCAAAGGTTACATGCAAAGAGTTAAAGGTGCAGGATTAAAAGGGGCAGGTCAAGCAAGTTTAAGATATTTTGCTGCTAATGTTTCTGAAGGTATTCAAGAACTTGGACAAGAAGCTATTGCAGTAGGTACAAAAAATTACTGGACATCACTTTTAGAAGATCCAGCTGCTGGTGGTATTGAATTACACAGAGCTGCTGTAGCTTCTGCAGTAGATTCACAAATGTCAGGTCAAGGATTTGAAACATTCATGTCTGGTTTCTTAATGGGAGGTATTGTACAAGGACCTCAAAAACTATTCTTCCAAGGTGTCCCTGCTTTATATCAGCAAAGAAATGCTAAGAGCAGAGAAGAGTATCAAGAGTATAAGAAGAGAAGAGAAGAAATGATTGACAAAGTTGTAGAAGTTCATAACACTGCTTGGAATAGAATGGCAGATAGTATGGACAATACAATGTGGGATCCAGCTAAGTTAAACTTTTTAGTACAAAAAGAAGCTGCATCTGAAATGGAACAAGCTATTGCTAATGATGATATGTTTGGATTCATGGATGCTAAAGACTTTTCTAAGTTCCATCACATGGCTACAATTTTTGAGAATGGTACACAAGGGTATTTTAGAGATCAGCTTAAGGATTTATTACAACTTACTGATGAAGAACTTTTACAGGCATTTCCTAATCTACCTAAGTCTGAAGCTAAATCAGGAAAAGTTAGAGATAGATTAGAGAACATGATAGTTCAAATGGATAAGTTTGAAGATTCTTATACTAAAAATAAAAACAACAATCCAAATAAGTTTAAACCTAGTAACTTTAAACAAGGTACAAGAGAGTACACTGAGGAGTTATTAAAGTATCAAGCATATGAACATGCAAGATACTTGTCTATGTTTACAGGGACTCAATTTGAAAGAGCATTAGAAAGAGCTGATTCAATATATAATGAATTAGCAAGTGATCCAATACTTTCTAAGATTGCAGCTAATGACTTAACTGTACTATTAGATCTTAAAACACTTGATGCAGAGTTAGATTTATTAACTCAAGAGCTTATCACTGTTGAGGATAAAGAAATCAGAAAAGATAAGATGAATAGAATAGCTAAACTAACTGCTATTAGAGAAGTCTTATATGCTGAAGAAAATCTTAACAAAGATGAAACATTCAGAAAAGCTAAAGGTAGTACTAAAGCTCAAAAGATTGCAACTCTTGAAAAAGAAAGAGATGCTAAGTTGGCTGAGTTAATGCCTGAAGGTTCAACAAAAGCTGATCAAACAAAAAGAGATAATGCAATTAAAGCAGAGTATGCTAAGAAGATTGCTAATATCAAAAGAGGAGATAAGAAAGAAAAGGTTGATTATCCACTAGCTAAACTTAGAAAAGTTTTGCTTAGCTATGTACAATACCTTGCAGAATCTAAAGATGGTTTTGTAGACAACAATAGAATAGAAGATGTTCTTAAAATGATTGTTGACTATAGAGCATTAAAAGATAGAGCTGGTGTATACTATAAAAGTATTGAGTACTTAGCAAACCCTGCAAGACTTGATGAGATTGCAGAGAGACAATATGAGATATTTAAAGCTAGTCTTAAGAATGCTAAAAAGTCTTACAAAAATCTTATTGATAAATACACATTAACTGTAGAGCAAAATGAATTATTGAATGCTCTTAATGGTTTAACACCATCTGTATTTGTTGATCCTTCTGAAGCTGTTAAGTTTTTTGAAACAGGTAATGTAGATGCTTTAATGAGTTTCTTTACTGATGAGGATGTAGTTACTGTAGATAATAATCCAGAGTTGTTTGGTCAGATCCAAGAAATATTGTCTGTCTACAGAGATGGTGTACAAAGGGGTGAGGCTAAAGAGGAAGCAACTGAGGAAACAAAAACACAAACAGAGTCAGATATTGATGCAGAAATTGATGCAATGTTTGAGGGTGTAGATGTAGAAAATGCTCCTGAGTCTAAAACACAAACAAGTAAGAAACAAGAAAACCCAGAGGTTAAAAAATTACTAGAAAAAATACATAGAGATTACAATGCTAGACAAGTATCACTAGGTAAGTCTCCTGTTACATTTGAAGCTTTTATGCAAAGCAAACAAGCCAGAACCATTATTGGTGCATATGAAGGTTTGAAAAAAATGTGGTGGAATGATGTATTAGCTAAGATGTCAGATCAAACGGCAGCTAATGAGATATACAAAAATGATGAAGGTTTTATAGCTTGGTTAAAAACTCAAGAAGAACAACCTACTGTATATAATGCTCTTAATCAAGCAGGGTTAGATTTTAGTGATTTTTATGAAGTTAAAACTGCAACTCCTGAAGAAGTATCAGATGAACAAATAGATAAAATAGCTGATGAAGCAACACTTGGTGGTAAACCTGTAAATGGATTTGTTGGAGGTACTTATATAATAATAGAAACTGGAATTGTAGATCCTGCTACATTAAAACCATCTAAAGTATATGTTGTTAAAAGAAAAGATGGTAAAGAATTATCTGATGATATTATAAAGGCATTTAAAGTTGAAAGAAATGGTGTATTCTTAAAACTTAAAGATGCTAAAGAACTATATGATAAACTTGAGAAAGAAGTAAATCCTGGAGACACTTTTGACTTTGGTGGTTTAACATTATCATATGGATCTATAGTTACAGATAGTAAAGGTAATAAGTATGTTGTAGTAAGCAACAAGAAAATGGTTCAGGACTATAACAACTTAATGCTTGTTCCAGAAGAAGTTTTTAAATCAGGTGATAAAGCTAAAATTAAAGAAGCTAAAAATAAGAAGTGGACTGAAAAAGAGATCCAGTCTTTTAAACCAGAAGAAGTTAACTTCAATGTGTTACCTAATAATGTAACTAAGCTTAGATTTGATGAAGCAACTAAAGCACAACCTTACGAGAATAGAGAACAGAAAGAATCTAGAGAATCTGCTCAAGAAAGAATGGATGCTATATTCAGCACTCTAAGTCAAGAAGAAGTTGACCAATTAGAAATAGTTGTTACAGAAAATCTAAATGGTGGTGTTATAGGAGAGAATATGAAGTTTGAGGATAAAGAACCAAACCCATATATAAAAAGACGTACACAACCATATACTATAGCTGTAAGAATAACTGATCCAAACTTAATAGAAACAATAAATAAAAAGTTAGAAGATAAAGGTATTTCATTAATGACTCCAGAGTCTAATGGAGTTATAGCATTCTTACCAAACTATGATACAGTTATTGAAATAGATGGTCAAGTAATTGACCCAAGATTTATAACAATTGATCAAGCTAAGAATGTATTCTTTAAATCTAACATGATTACAGACCAGCAGTTTGTAAATAACATCCAACAAAGCTATGGGATGGCAGCTGCTTTCTTAAACCTTATTGAAAAGAATAAGAAGGCTGGAGAACCATTAGTATTAAAACTAAGTGAGTTAGAAGGATACAGACTAAAAGCAAGTTCTTTATTTAATCCTGCAGCTGCAGTTAAGCCTACATCAGAATTAGAATACAATACTGTAGATGGTAACATTGTAATTCTTGATAACAGGGTTAAAATAATTGATGGTAAAGTAATAGGTAGACAAAGAGAGTTTATTACAAATGTTTCAAATCCTAGAGCTAAACAAGAGTTAAGAAAAAAGGTTGAGCAGGAAATGAGAAACCAAGGTGTATATGAGCAAGCAAGAAATGCTGGTGCATATGTATTGGTTATCAAAAACTCATTAGGTGAATATACTTATACAGATTTAAAAGCTGCTTCATTAAGTGAAGAAGCACGTACTGAGTTGTTCAAGACCTTGTACAATAGAGCTATTGAAACAATAGATAAGAATCTTACTGTAGAAGGAGAGAACTATGGAAAAGCTAAAATAAAAGATCCTTCTTTTAATGTTGAGTGGAATGGTGAGTTCCAAGATAACTTTTACATTTCTTTAAATCCTGGTTATACAATGGATGTTAAAGTAAGTCTATCAGGTAAGATTGAAATACAAGTATTTGATAATGTATCTAATGCTAGATTATTATTAAATGACAAAGGCCAAAGCAATCCTATTAGACTTACACAAAAAGAAATAAAAGCATTCAGTGAAAAAGATGTTGAGAATGGTCTTTTAGAACAAGCAATAATTGATGCTATCTTGAAGGAGCCAGCATTAAAACAAGCTTTACCGGCTAAATTTGGAGTAGATAATTTTAGAGAATCTTTTGCTACAGATACAAAAGCACAAGATATTATTGATACTACAGAGACAACATTAGATGATAGAGTGAGGTATGACTACAAATTGAGAATTGAAGCACCTGCTGATATGACTCAAGCTGCAACAGATGTACCTGCACAGACATCAACTAGTGCTAATCAAAAGACTGATAACTCAGATCAAGATCTTGCTGATAAGCTTGCTGAGATAGCAAAAAACAATGAAGATGCAGAGAGGCAAGTTGACCATTCTGCACGTATTGCTGAGTTAAAGAAATTAATAGCTGATAGAAAGGTAGAGATAATTGAAGAGTGGAAAAAACTTTCTGCTGCAGACAAGAAGAAGAATCCATTTGTTAAAATGATAGATGCTGATACTTCTATTAAAAACTTCCAGTCTGAATTAGATGATCTAAATAAACTGGCTAATAAGATTGTAGATCCAGCTATGACATATAATGACATAGTTGATATAGATGCTTTTAAAGAATGGGCTAGTACTAACTTACCAGACTTTATAACTGTTCAAGATATCCAAGTACTTGGTAATAACATGTTAAGAGGTGGTGTAAGAGTTGGTGCATTTGGATTAGCACTTAATGGTGTTGCCGGTGGTTTAGATGTAGAGGGTACTATATATACAGGTGCAAACAACCCATTCAAATACCATGAGGCATTCCATGCTGTATTCAGATTATTATTAACTGATGAGCAAATTGATAAATACACAGGATTAGCTAAGAAAGAAGTAAGAGAATTATTACGTTCTGAAAAAGGCTATGAAGTATTACCT
>Ga0196891_1000011_pt1 | contig 43329 bp, 56 predicted proteins | sample VirMetDEL_Nov_24_FD_169096 | JGI IMG/M metagenome (GOLD analysis project Ga0196891, IMG submission 169096) | Aqueous microbial communities from the Delaware River and Bay under freshwater to marine salinity gradient to study organic matter... | ecosystem: Environmental > Aquatic > Marine >... | reverse complement strand
CAGCTCTAGGTAGACAGACAGCACAATTTATCCCAGCAGAAGATTTAGTTGTAGCTTATGGCTCATCTGATATTACAACTGCTAGTCGTGTAACGCATATTATGCGTAAATCAGAGAATGAAGTTAAATTTTTACAAGTTAATGGTTTCTATGCACCTGTAGACTTAGGTGATCCAGGGTTTATCCGTACATCTATACAGAAGAAAAAAGACGAAGTAGAAGGTGTAGACGTATCTGAGGATGATAGATATGAGTTATTAGAGATGCATGTAGAGTATGATTTAGGTGAAGACCCAAATCAAATAGCACTTCCTTATGTTGTGACTATTGAGCGTAACTCTATGCAGATTCTTTCTATCTATCGTAATTGGAATCAAGAAGATAAACTAAGACGCAAACGTAATCACTTCGTACATTATACTTATATACCAGGATTTGGATTTTATGGATTTGGACTTATTCATTTACTTGGCGGGCATGCTAAGTCTAGTACTTCTTTACTTCGACAGTTAGTTGATGCAGGAACTTTAAATAATTTACCAGGTGGATTGAAGACTAGAGGTCTTCGTATTAAAGGTGATGATACCCCCATAATGCCAGGAGAGTTTCGGGACGTAGACGTTCCAGGTGGTAAGATTCTTGATAATATAACATTCCTCCCGTATAAAGAGCCATCACAAACTCTTTTGGCATTGTTTCAAAATGTTGTTGACCAAGGTAGAAGTATGGCGGCAATCTCTGACTTTAAATCAGTGGATTTAAATAGTGAAGCACCTGTAGGAACGACTCTTGCAATACTAGAGAGAATGTTAAAAGTTATGAGTGCTGTACAGGCTCGTATGCATAACACCATGAAAATGGAGTTTAAACTTCTTAAAAACATTATCGAAGATAATACTGACAATCCAGTATTAGTAAAACAATATGCAGATATAGAAGTTATCCCAGTTAGTGATCCTAATGCTTCAACTATGTCTATGCGTGTAGTTCAGTATCAAGCAGCTATTCAATTAGCACAACAAGCACCACAATTATATGATTTACCTAAGCTACATCAGCAGATGTTACATACATTAGGTATTAAGGATGCAGCAAAACTTGTACCTACACCAGAGGATATGACACCGAAAGACCCAGTATCTGAAAATATGGCAATAATGACTAGTAAACCTGTTAAAGCATTCCTTTATCAGGATCATAAAGCACATATTGAGACACATATGACAGCTTTACAGAACCCACAGATACAACAATTAATAGGTCAAAACCCTATGGCTAGAGCAATACAAGGCGCATTAATGGCACATATAGCAGAACATGTATCTATGCAATACAGAGGTGAGGTTGAGAAACAAATGGGTGTAGAACTACCTCCACCAGATCAACCAATGCCAGAAGAGATGGAAACAAAATTATCTCAATTAATGGCTAGAGCATCTCAGCAAGTATTACAAGAATCAGCAGCTCAACAGCAACAAGCTCAAGCACAACAAGCAGCTCAAGACCCTATGATTCAGATGAAACAAGCTGAATTAGCACTAAAAGAGGCAGAACAGCAAAGAAAAGCACAGAAAGATTTCGTTGATGCGGCACTTAAAAACGAGAAGATTGAGGCTGATAAAGCTATTGCTGGTGCTAAATTAGGGGTTGAATTAGCTAAAGAAGAGAAAAATACTGAGTTAGAAGGTATTAAACTTGGTTCAGAAATCGTTAAAAACATGAATAAGGGGAGTTAATGAGTATCGAGGAGGAATATAAAAAAGAGTTACGTAAGTTAATGAATGATTACGCTGACACTGTTTCGACAGGTGGCGCACAGGACTTTCCACAATATCGGTATCTTGTGGGAGTGATAGAGGGGTTGGCAATAGCCGAAAGAGCTTTTCTTGATTTAATTGATGCCGCAAATAAAAGTGAGGATATATAATGACTACAGCAGTCACAAGCAATGGTATAGACGTTGACAGTACCTTAAAAAGAGTTGACGAATTAAAAGATAAATCTCTCAGACTACCACAACCAGCAGGTTATAAAATGTTAGTCGCCTTACCGAAGATAGAAGAAAAAACATCAGGTGGTATTATCAAAGCCTCTAGCACTATAGAGAAAGAGACTAATGCTGCAAATGTTGGTTTTGTTATATCTCTAGGTACCGATGCTTATAAGGATAAAGAGAAGTTTCCTAATGGAGCTTGGTGTAAAGAAGGAGATTTTGTTGTAATGCGTTCTTATTCTGGAACCCGTATGTATATAGACGGAGAAGAGTTTAGAATGTTAAACGATGACGCTATCGAAGGTGTTGTTGCAGACCCACGTGGCTTTTCACGTGCATTATAGGAGTTAACTATGGCAGAGCAAGAAAAAGAAACTCAAGAAGTTGAGGCTAAAGAAACTGAATCTAACTATGAAATTGTTGATGATACTCCAGAAGAGGATAAGAATGTAGAACCATATGATGGTGACGCAGAACCTACCCCTGATGAGTTAGACAAATATAGTGGTAAAGTAAAAAATCGTATAGAAAAACTTACTAAACGATACCATGATGAGCGTAGGGTAAAGGAAAAGAAAGAAAAAGAAGCAAGAGAAGCCTTTAACTATGCTAAGTCCTTACAAGACGAAAATAAAAGATTAAGAGAGAATTTATCTAAAGGTGAAGATACTCTCTTAAAAGAAGCTAAAGCTAGAGCAGACGCAGAGTATTTATCAGCTTCAGAAGCTTATAAAAAAGCCTATGAAGATGGTAATTCTGAGAATATGGTTGATGCTCAAAGACGTATAGCTGAAGCTACACTTGCTAAAAACAAGTGGAAAGAATACCAACCAAAGTATAAAAAGGATGAAAATCCCGAAAATTCCGAAAATACTTTACAAAACGACCCAAATAAGGTATATAATAGTAATCAAGTACCCGCTCCTGATGAAAAAGCGACTGCGTGGTTCGAGAAGAATCCGTGGTTCGGGGAAAATAAAGTTATGACTGCTGGTGCATATGCAATACACCAGGATTTAGTCGAAAGCGGTGTTGACCCTCGCACAGATAAATATTACGAGACAATAGACACTAGGCTTCGGCAAGAGTTTCCAAGCTACTTTGATAAAGGTAGTGAGGAGATTGATGACACGACTGAAGTGGTTACGGAAGAACCTACTACTAAAAGTCGCACGCCTAATGTCGTTGCTCCTGTCAAACGGGCCCCTTCTTCCAAGAAGATTAGACTTACTCAAACACAAGTGAGTATAGCAAAACGATTGGGTGTACCTCTAGAAGAGTACGCAAAACAAGTAGCCCATCTAAACAACTAATTAATAAAGGAGATTATAATGCCTCGTAAAGATAGAGAGTTAAACACAAGAGAAAAAACAACTCGTGTAAAAAACTGGGTTCCACCTCAACAATTACCAGACCCAAAGCCTCAAGATGGATTTCGATTCCGTTGGGTAAGAATTTCATTATTAGGGCAGTCTGATGACAGAAATGTTTCAGTCAAATTTCGTGAAGGTTGGGAACCAGTAAAAGCAGAAGAACATCCAGAGATTGTTACCCAGTATGGTTTTAACGGTAATAAAGATGGCAACATCGAATCTGGTGGACTTTTACTTTGTAAGATACCATCTGAAACTGCTGAGAGTAGAAATGAGTATTATGCTAATCAAAACTCACAACAGATGCAGGCGGTAGATAACAATTTTATGCGGGAAAACAATCCTCGTATGCCGCTTTTTAGTGATAAACGTTCGACTGTTTCCCGTGGAACAAAATAATTATTAGGAGTTTATTATGGCTTATCCAACTGTTGATGCTCCATACGGTTTAGTCCCAATTAATTTAATTGGTGGCCAACCTTATGCTGGCTCTACAAGGCAGATGAAGATCGCTTCTAACTATGGCACTGATATCTTTAATGGTGATGTCGTCAAGCGTGCAGCTGACGGTACTGTCCAAAAAGAAACAGGTACAGCCACAGTTACTGCCACAGGTGTAATTGGTGTTTTTGTAGGTGTTTCTTACACTGACCCAAATACAGAACAAAAAGTATTTAAGCAATATTACCCAGCTAGTACAGTAGCTTCTGACATTATGGCTTATGTGGTCGATGACCCAGACGCTTTATTTAAAGTTGCTGTTGTATCTTCTGGTACAACTATTGCAGGAACCGCATACGGTTCAATTGGAAGTAACGCAGCATTAGTGCAAAACACAGGAAGTACCAAAACTGGTAATTCTAAAGTTGCTATTGGCAGCGTTAATACTACACTATCATTACCATTAAGGATTGTTGACGTAGTCCATGAGACTGAAGATTCATCTGGTAATTACCCCGAAGTAATCGTTAAGTGGAACACACCTTATGAGAACAGTAATGTTGCTACAGGTGGTCACGCTTATATGACTGCTACAGGCTTATAATAAGGAGTATAAATAATGGCTATATCACGTGCACAATTATTAAAGGAACTCCTACCAGGTTTGAATGCCTTATTTGGTTTGGAGTATCAAAAATATGGGGAAGAGCATAAAGAAATCTTTGACCAAGAATCTTCAGAAAGAAGTTTTGAGGAAGAAGTAAAGCTCTCAGGTTTCAGTGCAGCACCAGTTAAAGACGAAGGTGCAGCAATATCTTACGACAATGCTCAAGAAGCATGGTCTGCTAGATACAACCATGAGACAATTGCTCTTGGATTTTCAATTACAGAAGAAGCTATGGAAGATAATCTGTATGACAGCTTATCAAGCAGATACACTAAAGCTCTTGCTAGAGCAATGGCGTATACAAAGCAAGTTAAAGGTGCTGCAGTTCTTAACAATGGCTTCAATAATAGCTACGTAGGTGGTGACGGTGTTGAGTTATTCTCTACAGCTCATCCACTTGTTTCTGGTGGTACAAACTCAAACGAGCCTTCAACTAACGTTGACTTGAATGAGACTTCACTAGAAGCTGCTATTATTCAGATCGCTGGTTGGACAGATGAGAGAGGTTTACTAATCGCATCTAGACCACTTAAGATGATCGTTCCTCCAAACTTACAGTTTGTTGCTACAAGACTCTTAGAGACTGAGCTTAGAACTGCAACTGCGGATAACGACATCAATGCGGTTAGATCAATGGGAGCTATCCCTCAAGGTTACACTGTGAATCACTTCTTAACAGATACTGATGCATGGTTCTTGAAAACTGATGTACCTAACGGTATGAAGTATTTTGTCAGAACTCCAATGCAAACAAGCATGGACGGAGACTTTGATACAGGTAACGCTAGATACAAAGCTCGTGAAAGATACAGCTTCGGCTGGTCTGACCCATTAGGTATGTGGGGTTCACAAGGAGCTTAAAAAGAACTCTCTCCAGAGTAACTCTACTTCCTCCTAGAGTTTGGGCCTATTCGCAAGTTTAGGCCCTTTTTTTTGGTTGATTATATCTACGTATAGGTATATGATTATAGTATTAGTTCTAGGATATTTAATCTTTACTAACTGACCTAGCAGACGTTGCAGAGATAGTAAAGAGAACCTTCTGCAAAAGGAAATAAAATGGCAAATACTACTTTTTCAGGTGCAGTCCGTTCTGAAAACGGATTCAAAACAATAGTTAAAAATTCTTCGACAGGCGCTTTAAGTAGCGATATGACCCTGTCTACTTACGTGGCTACTATCACAGTTGCTGATGGCGATACTACAGGTAAAGAGTCTGCAATAGGCATTCCATCTAACTTCATCCCTATGGGTGTAACTGTTGCAGTTACAACTGCTGCAGCTAATGCAGTTAATCTTGTTGATATTGGCACAGATGCTGATACTGATGGGTTCGTTGATGGTATTAGTGCTGCAGTTAATAGCACAGGATTCAAAGGTTTCTTCCCATGTAATGGTGTTTTAGGTATGTCAGGTGGTACAACTACCGCTGCTACAGCAACAGCAGATGAAGTTGAAGTTGTTCTTTCTGGTGACCCTGGTGGAGACACAGTAGTTGTTCTAAAGTTTTTTGGGTTATCAAGCACTTCTGACGCATCATAATAGGGGGTAATCATGGCAATGTCTGACGTAATCGCTGTTACTAGGACTTCTGATGGGACATTCGTTAGTGGACGAACTAGAGTAAAACAGTTAGTAGTACATACTTCTGGCTCTGGTTCCCCTGCGGTTGTTTTAAAAGACGGTGGTTCTGGTGGCGCAACAAAATTATCTCTTACCTACACAACAGGCGATGTACATTCGTTGAATATTCCTGAGAATGGGATATTGTTTGAAACAGATGTATATCTAGATTTAACTGCTTGTGATGGTGTAACAATATTTCACGGATAGGAGCCCTTAAATGGCTGCTAAGAAGTTAAATAAAAAAAGTATGCCTTGCAATAAGCCAAGGCGTACTCCTTCTCACCCCAAAAAATCCCACGTTGTAAAAGCCTGTCAAGGTGGCAAAAAGAAAATTATTCGTTTTGGACAACAAGGGAAAAAAGTTGGGACGCTATCAGGTACAGCAGGTAAACGTAAAAAAGGTGAATCTGCACGTATGAAAGCAAAACGTAAATCCTTTAAGGCAAGACACGCTAAGAATATTAAGCGAGGTAAGATGTCAGCAGCTTATTGGGCAGATAAAGTCAAATGGTAGGAAAAGATATGGATGACTTAAAAACAATGGCTGATGGTTCAGCAGTAACACTAGGATTAGGAACTTTTATGAATTATGTGAATCTCCCTTTAATTATCCAAATACTTACAATAGCATGGTTAGTTCTCAGAATATGGGAATCTGCTACTGTACGTAGATGGTTTAAAAAAGATACAGAAGATTTTGTAATGGGCGATGTTCCTAATACAGACGAAGCAGTAATAACACAAACTAAGAAGACACGTAAAAAGAAAGGTGGTAAATAGTATGGCTTACGGGAAAAAGAAACCTAAAAAAATGATGGGTGGCGGTAAAGTCATGAAATATAAAAACGGTGGAATGACTGAAGAAGAAAAGAAAAAGAAAGAGAAAAAGGAATATGATAAAGAGTATGAAAAGAGGTTTAATGAAAAACCACTTGACCAAGCATACAATTCTCCTGCTAGTAAACTGCGTAGGATGGAACGTAAGATGCTGCCTAAAATTAAACAAAAAATTAAAGGCGCAGAAGGTAAAGTTAAAGATAAACTTAAAAAATTATTAGAAAACGCTGATAATAGTTTAGGTAGGGATACAATGGGTTATAAAAAAGGCGGTAAAGTAAAACGTATGTCTTGCCCAGTAGACGGTATGGCAAAACGAGGTAAGACTAAGGTTAGAAGAAAAGGTCGATAGCTATGATGAACTGTCGAGGTATGGGTAAAACCAGAAAGATGAAAAAAGGCGGTACTGTAAAAGATGCTTGTTATCGTAAAGTAAAAGCTAGCTACAAAGTCTTTCCTAGTGCTTATGCTTCAGGTGCTATTGCTAAATGTAGAAAGAAAAGAGGCGGAGGCAAGTAGTGGCAGTTAGAAAGACCAAAAAAGGTCTAGCCCTAAAACGATGGTTTAAAGAAGACTGGAAAGATGTAAGAACTGGCAAAGCCTGTGGTAGAAAAAAAGGGGAGAAACGTGGCACTCCTTATTGCAGACCTAGTAAACGAGTATCTAGTAAAACTCCAAAAACATCTGGAGAAATGACAGCCGCTGAAAAGAAATCAAGAATAGCACAAAAGAAAAGATTAGGACAACCAGCAGGTAGCCCACGTAGAGTTGCCTCATTAAGAAGAAGGAAAAAGAAAACATAATGGAAAAGGAGAAAGTATGGCAAAAGGTGTACCGCATTATTTTAGAGATGGGCGAGAACATAAAGGAGGAGTGCATAAGATGCCTGATGGTAAGCTACATTCAGGTAAAACACACGGTAAGACAAGCAAAAGGTTATATCATCTTAAAGAACTCCCTAAAACTACTCAAGAAAAAATTAGGAAGCGCAAAAAGAAAAGTTAAATACGTTTGCTGTAAAGTTAGGGAGGATAAAACAGATACATCATGCAAGTGCGAGGAAAAGAAAAAGTAGTTTGTAGTAAATGTGGGGAGTCTAAGAAGTTAGAAGATTATCCATATCGTAAGGAAACAAATAAACATCGTCCATATTGTAAAGAATGTAAGAACAAGGAAGGTCGTGAATGGTATCAAAAAGGACGCAACGCAGAGAAAACTAAGGCTCAAGTGCGTAAGTACAAAAGAGATAATAAAGATAAACTCCGTTGCTCTAGACATAATATTGATACAAACATCCTTTATAATATGTTGGATAAACAACATTATAAGTGTAAAATATGTGGTATAGAAGGAACTATAAAAACTTTATTTATAGACCATGACCACAGCACAGGTAAAGTAAGAGGTTTACTCTGTCATTACTGTAACACAGGGTTAGGTTTTTTTAAAGATAGTACAAGTAGTTTAAAAAGTGCGATTAAATATTTAAAGGCAGATTATGGCAACTAGTGGAACAGCAACATTCAATCCAGAAATAGTAGAGATTGTAGAAGATGCGTATGAAAGATGTGGACTAGAATTACGTAGTGGATATGATTTAAAAACAGCAAGACGTAGTCTAGATATTATGGCTGCTGAGTGGTCTAATAAAGGTATTAATTTGTGGACAGTTGAATCTGGCACAGTTGCACTAACTACAGGAACAGCTACTTATACTTTACCAGCAGATACGATTGATTTATTAGAAACAGTTATAAGGACTGGGAGTGGTTCCAACCAACAAGATTTATCTATTAACCGAATTTCAGTTTCAACATATGCAACCATACCAAACAAAAACAACCAAGGGAGACCAATACAAATCTATGTCGATAGGCAAGCCACACCAAAAGTTAATGTCTGGCCAACACCAGACTCGTCCGCAACTTATACGTTGGTTTACTGGAGGCTTAGAAGAATTGAAGATGCAGGTCGTGCTGGTAGTAATACTTATGATGTGCCTTCACGTTTCCTTCCTTGCCTTGTTGCTGGACTTGCTTATCATATCGCCATTAAGCGCCCTGAAGTTGGACTTGACAGGGTTACGTTCCTTAAAGCAGCGTATGATGAACAGTTTACTCTCGCTGCAGATGAAGATAGAGACAAATCATCAATCAATTTTGCACCGAACATTACCTCATAAGGAGACTAATATGAAAGATAAAACAACATACCAACAACCAAAACCTGTTCCAGTTCCAGACTTTGCAGGGTACCCAGATAAGACTGCTAATACACAGACTAACAAAATGAAGGGTTCAGGCGCTGCAACTAAAGGGACAGGGTTTTCTAAAAGAACTGCTTAATGACTCAGTTTGCTAGTGGTAAACTCGCATTTGGGTTTTGCGATATTTGTGGTTTTAGGTATAATTTAAATGAGTTAAAAGAATTAACTAGAAGGAATAAATTAGTTAATATTAGGGCTTGTCCTGAATGTTGGGGCCCTGACCACCCACAAAATAATTTGGGTAGCTTTCCTGTTGATGACCCACAGGCACTTAGAGACCCAAGACCTACTGGCGCTACATCAGGTAGGGGGTTATTTGGTTATGACCCTGTACTAGGACAAAAAGTAAATATGGCTGTAGGTAAAGTAACTGTAAGGATAGGATAATGAATTATACCCAACTGGTACAAGCGATAAAAGATTATACAGAAAGTACTGAGACGTCTTTCGTCAGTCATATTAATGAATTTATACAACAAGCAGAAAAGAAAATTTATAACGAAGTACAACTTCCTTATTTAAGAAAGAATGTAACAGGTAATACAACATCAGGAAATAAGTATGTACAAACTCCTTCTGATTTTTTAGCAGTATATTCTATGGCTATTATTGATAGTAGTAGCGATCAACATTTTTTATTAAATAAAGACGTTAACTTTATTAGAGAAGCGTATGCAAATGCATCGACTCAAGCGCAACCAAAATACTATGCGCTTTTTGACCATAACACTTTTATTTTAGGCCCAACGCCTAATAGTGCTTATGATGTAGAATTACATTATTACTACTACCCAACATCTATTGTAACTGCTTCAACTACATGGTTGGGAGATAATTATGAACAGGCTTTATTGTATGCGTGTTTAGTTCAAGCGTATACGTATTTAAAAGGAGACCCTGATTTGATGGTTAATTATGAAAAACAATATCAGGAAAATATGGTTCAACTTAAAATGCTTGGTGATGGAAAAGATAGGCGTGATGCTTATCGTTCTGGACAAGTTAGATACGAGGTTAAATAATGCAAAGTGCTTTACTTGATACATTAGTTGGAGAAGCAAAAGTTATATCAACACAGGGTCGTGGTATGACTCCTGAAGAAATTGCTGATCTAGCGTTAGATAAAATTTTACATGTAGCAGATACAGCTCACCCTGCACTCAAAGAACAAGCTAGAGCATTTAAAGAAGATTTAAGAAAGATATTAGTGTTGTATATGAAACAAGCCATTAAAAGTGACCGTACAACATTATTTAATAAACTGAAAGACGCTGGGCTAACAAATGCAGCGAACATCATTACAAAGATATAGGAGTTTTTATGGCTATCACACAAGCAGTTGCTACATCATTTAAAAAACAGTTACTAGAAGGGGCGCATGATTTTCGCTCTGGTGGTGACACAATTAAAATAGCACTTTATACAAGTTCGGCATCTCTCGATGCATCAACTACAGCTTATACTACAAGTAACGAAACATCAGGTACAGGTTATAGTGCAGGGGGTCAAGAGCTAACTAAAGTTGCACCAACATCATCAGGTACTACAGCGTTTATTGATTTTGCTGATGAGACTTTTTCTACAGCTACAATTACAGCAAGAGGTGCGTTAATTTACAATACAACGCCAACACATACATACACTAACCCTGCTATAGTTGTATTAGATTTTGGTGGAGATAAAACTTCTACCGCAGGGGATTTTACAATCATCTTTCCAACTGCTGATGCATCAAGCGCAATTTTAAGGTTAGCATAAATGGCTTTAGTATTTAAGGATAGAGTACGAGAAACGACAACAACGACTGGCACGGGTACAATTACTCTTGCTGGCGCTGTAACAGGTTTTGATGCTTTTTCCGAGATAGGTGATGGCAACACCACCTACTATGCTATTGTTCATCGTTCTGCTAATGAGTGGGAAGTTGGTACAGGAACATATACTGCATCAGGTACAACACTAGCTAGAACAACAGTTTTAGCGTCATCAAATTCAGGTTCAGCTACAGACTTTGCTGCGGGAACAAAAGATGTTTTTACAACCTACCCAGCAGGTAAAGCAGTTGATACAACGAAAGCTGAAGAAACAGCAATTCAGTTTGCAATAGCATTAGGATAATATTATGGCATTTAAATCTAAAACATCATCAAGCATTGGTACAAGTGGTTCTGCTACAACAGTTACAGATACAGTAGCGGCATCTACAACACATACAATTATTGGTTTATCTTTATCAAATAAAACAACTTCTAATATTACTGTTACTGCTTCAATTACTAAAAACTCAGGAACATTAACCTTCCTTGTTAAAGATGCAACAGTTCTTCCAGGGGGTGCATTAGTTGTAATTGGTGGAGATCAAAAATTAGTTTTAGAAGCAGGTGATGTTGTTCAAGCATATTCAAGTGCATCAACTTCTGCTGATGCTGTAGTTAGTTATTTAGTATAGGAGATTAGATGGCAACGATAGGTAATGCACCAGTCTTTCCAACACGAAGTGTTCTACCAGGTAATTTAACTGTTACAGGAACTAGTGCGACTGTAAATGGAAATGAAGTAAGAACTGTAGGAACAAGTGGGGCTATTATTCAAGTGAAACAAAGTGTTGAACAGACTAGAATATCCTTTGGTACATCTTTAGCTAATGCTCTTACTTGTTCTATAACTCCATCATCTACATCAAATAAAATTTTAGTAAAATGTGAATTAATTTGGGGAAGATCGCAAGATGATTATGGTGCTTTTTGGTTTTATCGAGATGATGTTCTTATTAGCGGAGCTACAGCAACAAGTGGAACTGGTAATATGGTAAATGCAGCTGGACAAATTTCTAATAGAGGAAATAATGCTAGTGATGTGTATTTTCAACAAGCTGGAGCAGCCTCTTTTTTAGATTCTCCATCAACGACATCTTCAACAACTTATCAGATAAAAGCTAAATGCACTTATGGATCAAATATATTCTTAAATTCATCTTCCAATCAAAATAATGCTGGTCATACTATTCATGGAATTTCTTCACTTACACTTATGGAGGTAGTAGCCTAATGGTAGATATTGTTGATGCTTTAAGAAGTTTAAGACCTGGTGCAGGTTATGTAGTTAGAGGTAATGAGTTAGAGTGGTTAGACACAAACCAAACTCGACCAACAGACGCAGAAATAAATACAGAAGTAACAAGACTTCAAGCAGAGTATGATGCTAATAAATATCAAAGAGATAGGGTATACCCATCAATACAAGATCAACTCGATATGCAGTATTGGGATAAAGTTAATGGAACAACAACTTGGCAAGATGCGATTGCTAAAGTTAAAGCAGATACACCAAAGCCAGGAGAGTAAATGAGTTATATAGGAAACGCACCAGGAGTTGCATCACAAAGATTAGTTTACGATTTTACAGCTACAGCAGCGCAGACGACTTTTACGTTAACTAATGCTTATACTGTAGGGTATGTTGATGTTTATTTAAATGGTGTAAAGTTAGTTGTTGATGATGATTTTACTGCAACAAATGGTACAACTGTAGTTCTAGGTACGGGTGCAACAGCAGGCGATAGTGTCAGTATAATTGCATACATACCTAGAGGTTTAGTTTTAGATAATGGAGCTGTAGGCGGAACAGGAAATTATGTGTTCTGGGAAAATGACACGGTGGTTAGCGCAGACTATACAATAACGTCAGGGAAGAATGCTGGTTCATTTGGCCCTATCACGATAAATAGCGGCATAACCGTCACCATACCTGCAACTTCCACGTGGACTATAGTATAGGAGATTAGATGACGACAATAACATCAACAGGTATAACAACAACTAATTTAACTGGAACTAATTTATCAGTTGGGGGGTCTAGTTTTACATCTACAGATTTAGGTGGAACAATTCAACAGGTAACTCAAACTGTTTTAACAGGTACATATTCTGCAACTTCTAATACATCAGAGGTTATAGTTACAGGTGTTGCTGCGTCAATTACGCCAACGAGTTCATCTAATAAAGTTCTATTAATGTTTTGCTGTATGTTTGGAAATCACATTACAACTTATGGTGGTTATTTTAAAAGAGGGTCAACTATAATAGGTGTTGGTGATGCCGCTAGTTCAAGGCAACAAGTAGGTATGGGTTTAGGTTATAACGGAGATGCTAATCAATCTAATCAAGCTAGTTTTATTTTTTTAGATTCTCCAGCAACAACAAGCGCTACTACATATCAACTATATCTTAAAAATGATAATACTGTTACTTGTTTTTTTAACAGAAGTCCAAATGACCAAAATAATAATGTTGGTAAAAGAGGTATTACCACAATAACATTATGGGAGATTAAGCCATGAGTTTTAATCATAAAGCTGCATATGCATTATATTCAAATGTAAAGTCATGCAATGATGATGGTTGTTATGATGCTAATGGAAATAAAGTAGAAGTAGATATGGATGCTATTAATTCTTGGGTAGACCCTGATGCATATAAAATTAGTAGGGAGATGGAGTATCCACCCTTGCAAGAACAATTAGATGATATTTATCATAATGGGATTGATGGTTGGAAATCTACAATAAAAGCTATCAAAGATAAATACCCAAAGTCAGGAGGATAAGTGAGTAAAATTCGTTTAACACCAAACGCAAGTGGAACAGGAACAGTAACTCTGACTGTGCCTTCTACATCGACTGATAGGACACTTACTCTACCTGATACGACTGGAACTATTTTAGACAATAGCAATAATACATTTTTTGCTACTGATTTTTGGAGACTTACAGCAAATGTAACAGCTACAACTGGAGGTATGATAATAACAAGTAATTTAGCTAGAGCTGGTGCAAATTATGGAATTGTTGGCACAGGAATGACTGAATCTAGTGGTGTATTTACTTTTCCATCAACAGGTGTTTGGAGAGTTTGTTCAAAAGTAATGATGGAACGATATGTAACTAATAGTATAATTCAAAGTCGTATTTGGACTACAAGTGATGGTGGCACAACTAATTTTAGAGAATCTTCAGAGGGCTGGACTGCTGGTGACGATAACTTAACAATTTTTTGTGAAACACATTTTGATGTTACAGACACATCTTTATGCACAGTTAAATTTGGGTGTCAAGCTTATACTGCAAACCAAACCATGAAAGGTGATACTACAGAAAATAGGACTTGTTTTTTCTTCCAAAGATTAGGAGATACATAATATGACAAGAGCAAGAAGTTTAGCTGACAAAGCGATAGGTCAAAGAGCAGACCAATGGTATTTAAATGCTGACCATACTGGAAATGCCACAATAACAGCTTGGGCGCAAGGTAGTTCGACTACAGGTGGTGGAAGTATAGGAACAGGTCTAACAGAATCTAGTGGTATATTTACCTTTCCAGTAACAGGAATCTGGAATATTAAAACTGTTTTTTATCTTAATGCTACCTTTACTGATAATGACTGGATGTTTATAAATATACAAACATCAAATGATAATTTTAGTACAACTAATGCTTCTAGTGTTGCTGGAGCGCATACTGTTGAAGATGAGGGCTGGCAAGGACAAATTAGACATGATTTTCTTTTTGATGTTACAGACGCTTCTAACGATAAAGTTAGGTTTGTATCATCAAGTTTTAGTGGCTCAAATAAAATCGTAGGTTTTACAAGTGGAACTATGTATACATGGATTAATTTTATACGACTAGGAGATACATAATATGGATAGTGTGGATAGAGATTTTTTTCAAAAAGCATTAAAGAATTTAAGAATTGATACACCTAATTGGTATGGGTGGGCAGAAACCGATTCAAGTGGAAACAGAATCCCTGATAAAGATAAAATGTGTTATGAACATACAATAGTTATTCAAGATGGAGTAACCAAGCCAACACAAGCAGAAGTTGATGCAGAAGTTAAAAGACTTAAAGATGAACATAATGCAAGTCAATACAAACGAGATAGAAAGGTGATGTATCCAGATATTGGTGACCAGCTAGATGATTTATATAAAGCTGGTGCGTTTTCAGATGACATGACAGCAAAAATAAAAGCGGTAAAAGATAAATATCCAAAGGGCTAGAAAATGAGTACACTTAGAGTAGAAGCACTAGAACAACCAGATGGAACTGCGTTTATTTTTAACAACAAAAATTTGCTAATCAATGGAGGTATGAACATATGGGAAAGAAGTACCTCGGTATCTGTTAGCACAGATATTTATTCAACAGTTGATAGATGGAAAACAAGAGTATCTGGTCTGGGTGCATTTACGATATCTAGGTCAACTGATGTTCCATCAGCACAAGGTTTTGGTTACAGTTTAAAATTAGATTGCACCACAGCAGATGCAAGTCCAGCAGCTGGAGATTTTTTACAGATACAACAAATAATAGAAGGTCAGAACCTCCAGCATTTACTAAAAGGAACTTCTAATGCTAAAGCAATAACTATGTCGTTTTGGGTGAAGTCAAATAAAACTGGAACATATATTGCGAGTTTGTATGATGGAGATAACACTAGGCGTATTTCTAAATCCTACACAATAGATAGTGCATCAACTTGGGAGAAGAAGACTATTACCTTTCCTGGTGATACTTCAGGAACATTAGATAATGACAATGGTGCGTCATTATGGGTTCAATGGTGGCTTGGTGCTGGTTCTAATTTTACATCAGGAACACTTGCCACATCATGGGAATCACTCACAAGTGCAAATACAGCAGTTGGTATAGTTAACCTAGCAGATTCTACAAGTAACGAATTTTTTATAACAGGTTGTCAACTAGAGGTCGGTTCTACCGCTTCAGGATTCGAGTTTGAGCCATATGCGAGTACATTACAAAAATGTCAAAGATACTATTATAGAGTTACCAATACAGGTATACCAACTTTTTTAAGAAATGATGGTTCTACAAGTAGAGATGTAATTTACCCTTATCCTACTACAATGAGAGCAAACCCAACAGTTTCAACAACACCAAATTCAGGAACATTTAGTAATCCTTATCCATCTCCTAGACAGCTTTGGGGTAGAGTAGCTGGGAGTAATGATACTTCATCTATTTTTCTTGATGATCCTGTTACATTTGATGCGGAGTTATAAAAATGAATATTACAAATGCAAAATACACAGTTAATGATAATGGCGATAACTCATCAATTTGTGCTACTGTTGATGGCAAAGAAGTGCATATTCCATTAGATACAGCTAACAGACACTACGATGAAATCATGCGTCAAGTTGATGCAGGTACACTCACGATTGCTGATGCCGACTAATGTTTGGGTTTCATACTTATTCACAGGCTAGTTATTCATCTCTAACTGATAGTTTAAATAATGTAACAGGTCAGGCAATTACTAGTGCATTAGGCACGGTAACAGTTACAGGTAAAGCTAATGTCACACTAACAGGGCAACAGTTTCAAGCTCTAGTTAATGGCGTAACCGTAACAGCAGATGCAAACATCACACTAACAGGGCAAGCAATAACTTCAGCTCTAGGTAGTGTAACAGTAACAGGAACAGCAAATATATCACCAACAGGTGTAGCAGTAACAGTATCTGATGGCACAGCGACAGTAACTGCCGATGCTAATTTGACAGTAAGTGGCCAAGAAATTACTAGTGCATTAAATAGTGTTACTGCAACAGGTAGTGCAAACGTATCTCCAACAGGTCAAGCAATAACTGTATCAGACGGAACGGTTAGTGTAACAACAGTTAATAACATATTCGTTACTGGACAAAGCATTACTTTATCTGCGGGTTCTGTTACAATAAGGGGTGTAGCGAATGTATCAGCTACAGGCGCTGTAATAACATCAGGAACATCACGACCATTAGTATGGCAAGTTATAGGAGATGGCCCAGATGGTAATTGGGTTGAAATATCAAATGGCCCTAGTGGTGGTTGGACAGAAATAACAGATAGTCCAGATGGAAATTGGACGGATATACCAGATTAATTATAGGAAAATATTATGGCAAGTACATACTCAGATAGATTAAGACTAGAACTCATGGCCGCAGGTGACCAATCAGGAACTTGGGGAGATACAACAAATACAAACCTAGGTACACTAATTGAAGAAGCTATTGCAGGGTTTTCTGAAATTACCATGAGTGATGCTAATAAAACATTAAGTGCTAATAATGGTGCAACTGATGAAGCAAGGCAAATGATTTTAAAATTTAGCGGGGGTTCTTTGTCTACAACAAGAGATATTATTATACCCTCAAAAGAAAAATTATACGTCATACATAACGCTACTTCTGGTAGTCAAAGTATTAGAATTAAAACAGCGTCTAGTTCTTCAACAGTAACTATTGCTAACGGTAAAACAACAGTTGTTTATTGTGATGCTACAGATGTGTTTTTAGCTATAACTAATGTACCAGCTTCTGATTTATCAGGCGCTGTGGCTATCGCTAATGGTGGTACAGGTCTAACAAGTGCGGGTTCTAATAATCAAGTATTAACAAGTAACGGTTCAGCTTTTTCTTTAGCTCAACTAACATCATCCAACCTTACTACTGCAACTGCAAATTCACTAACACCTGCTGGGACTATTATTACTTTTGGTGGTACATCTGCACCTACTGGTTACTTAGCTTGTGATGGATCGGAAGTTAGTCGTACAACTTATTCGGCTTTATTTAGCGCACTCTCTACAACATGGGGTGTAGGGGATGGTTCGTCTACTTTTAATTTACCAGATTTAAGAGGAGCTTTCTTAAGAGGTTCGGGGTCACAAACGTATACTAACACATATAATGGTGGTTCAGTTGGTGCTAAAAGTATAGATAAAGTAAAGACACACTCACATGAATTTAGATCAGAAAATTTTGGTGGTAGTCTCAATGCGACCGACGATTATATGTTTATGCAGAATAACGCTAACTACTTAGACCCTGTTGATAGGATTTGTATCACTGGTCGGACAAATGTTAGACCAGAAGGTGGAAATACTTCTGAACGATTGTATGTTGGTAATCCTCAACAAGCCAGAGGAGGAGGCCCAACTGTGTCAACTGCTGACGAAGTTACTCCATTTAATGCGACTATTCTTTACTGTATAAAAACTTAATGAAACATAAATATCCTATTTATCTTATCGAATGGGACGATGCGATGGCAGATGCATCATGGGAAGAATTAAAGAAAGAGGATGTAAAACAATCAACATGTTTTACACTAGGATTTTTAATAGCAGAGACAAGAAAGCATATAGTTATTGCGAGTACATATGATAGTGATTCAGAACATACTAATGCAAGATTACAAATACCAAAAGGAATGATTATTAACAGGCGTAAAATTAATTTAGACGAGGAGGATGTAACTAAAGCATGGCCCTTTAATGGAGTAAAGTAATGATAGACCCTATTTCAGCATTCGCTGCAGCTAACGCTGCTGTTAAAGGAATCAAGCAAGCAATTAAGTTTGGGCAAGATGTTTCTGATATAGGAGATAAACTCCAAGATTTTTTTGAGCATCGTGATAATGTGCAGAAAGCTGCACAGGAAGAAAAGAGTAAGAATAAAAATAAAAACATAAACTCTCAAGCAATGCGTAATGTGATGAATGCTCGAAAGTTAAGGCAAGCTGAGAAAGACCTCAAAGAACAGCTAATTTGGAGCGGCAACGCTGACCTATATGAAGAGATTTTGAGGGAGCGCATACGTCTAAAAAGAGAAGCAGAAAAAGCCAAAGAGTTAGCGGCTTACAAAAAGCAGAAAGTCATCGAATGGACGATGTGGGGTGGCTTGTTAGGTGCTTTAATAGGTGTTACTATTTGGATTATATATAAATTAACTAAAGCAGTTTTAGCAGTAGGATAAGTATGGATATATTAAAAAAAGCCAAATCAATTCTTTCTGTTGTTGCTCCTAATATAGGCACTGCACTTGGTGGCCCGATTGGTGGTATGGCAGGTAGGGTAGTTGCAAAAGCTCTGCTCGGTAAAGATGAAGCCAGTGACAATGAAATATTTGAAGCAGTAGAAAAAGCAACACCAGAACAACTCGTAGCATTAAAGAAAGCCGATGCAGATTTTAAAGTACAAATGAAACAGCTAGATATAGATTTAGCTAAGATATCAGCAGACGATAGAGACAGTGCAAGGAAAAGACAAATAGCGCTGGGCGATCATACACCAACAGTTTTAGCTATTCTTACTATGCTAGCTTTCTTTGGATATATTGGTGCTGTTACTTTTTTACCTACACCTAATGCTGACATCGGGCTAGTAAACGTAGCTATCGGCTGGCTTGGTGGTACTGCCAGTACTGTGGTTGCATACTATTTTGGTAGTAGCTCTGGTTCAAAACAAAAAAATGAATTTATAAAGACGGATAAAAAATGAGAAAACTTACATTAAATTTTTCCTACGAGGAACTTATCCATTCTGATATGGCAGCAAGGCGTGGTTGGGATAATTCTCCTAATGACGAAACTATTGATTTAAATTTATCAAGACTTGCAACACTACTGCAAAAAATAAGAGACTATCTTGGCAAACCTATTATGATAAATTCTGGATATCGCTCAAAACAACTTAATGATGCAGTGGGTTCAAAAGACTCCAGTCAACATCGTAGAGGATGTGCGGCAGATATTAGGTCACCAGGTATGACAGCAAAAGAATTAATGGTACATATTGTACGTAACGGGTTTGGCTATGACCAATGCATATTGGAGTTTGATTCGTGGGTGCATATAAGTATACCAGAGGGTGACAAGCCATTAAGAGGAAATGCTCTTGTCATAAATAAACAAGGTGTAAAACAATTTAAGTTCGCATAATGCCATTACAAAAATTACAGTTTAGACCAGGTGTCAATAAAGAAATTACCAACTATAGTAACGAAATGGGTTGGAATAAAAGTGATAAGGTACGTTTTAAAAAAGGATTCCCAGAACAAATAGGTGGTTGGACTAGAGTAGCTGATACACAAGTTGTTGGCACTCCAAGAACACTTATTAATTGGATTGCACTTGATGGTGATAATCTTGTTGGTGTAGGAACAAATATTAAATATTATGTTTTAGATGGTCAAACGTATGTAGACAAAACTCCAGTACGAGAATTACAGGCTTTGGGTAATAACCCTTTTACATCTGCTTCAAGCTCAACTACAGTAACTGTAACAGATACAGGACATGGAGCAGAAAATGGCACATATGTAACCTTTAGTGGAGCTACAACTTTTAATGGTATACCTGCGGCTGAAATTAACAAAGAACATAGATTAACTTATGTAGATGCAAATTCATATACTATTACTGTAGATTCCGCAGCTAGTGGAGCGGGAGCAGGGGGTGGAAATTCTGCTAAAGCCGAATATCAAATTAACCCAGGTCAAGAGATTTTTTCATATACTTCAGGTTGGAGTTCTGGTACATGGAGTACAGGTTCTTGGGGACAAACAGGTTTTTCAGATTTAGCAGAGCAACTACGTCTTTGGGTACATGATAATTATGGTGAAGATATTATAACCAATGTCTATCAAGGAGATATATTTTATCTCGATAAAGATGGAACTAATTCTATGAAAACAGGAGCGCCATATACAAGTAGTAGTGATATAACTTATCGAATGCGTTCTATAAAAGATATTGCTGTTGCAGCAAGTGCTTCAAATACTACTTACATTCCAACGCAAGTAACTTATAGTATGATCTCTCAACAAGCAAGGCACGTTATATGTTTTGGTGCAGATAAACAAAATGGTTCTGGTGCTTTTGACCCACTACTTGTTAGATGGGCAAGTTCAGAAGATTATCAAGATTGGAGACCTCTTTCTACAAATAGCGCAGGTGATTTTAGATTAGAGCAAGGTAGTCAAATTGTAAGTGCTGTAAAAACAAGACAGGAGATATTAATATTTACAGATACCGCTGTTTATGCAATGCAGTATATCGGTCTCCCGTTAGTTTTTAGTTTTACATTACTTGCGAGTAATATTTCACTCATGTCACCTAACGCAGTATCAGTTGCAAATAATATTGTGTTTTGGATGGGTCGAGATAAGTTTTATGTTTTTGATGGTCAGGTTAGAGCATTACCAAGCACCCTTAGAAGTTTTGTTTATGATAATATAAATGTAGAGCAAGAGTTTCAAGTTATCTCAGGAACAAACGAAGAGTATAACGAGGTATGGTGGTTCTATCCTACAGGCACAGAAACACAGATTAATAACTATGTAGTCTTTAACTATTTAGAAAATATTTGGTATTATGGCACGTTAAGTAGAAGTGCGTGGTTAGATAGTGGACTTAGACAATATCCAATAGCTTTTGATTATAATAGACGAGCGCTAAACCACGAGGTAGGAGTTGATGATGCGTCAGGTTCAGGTTCTGTTGCTATAGGCTCTTACATTGAATCTTCTGATTTTGATATTGGGGATGGTGACCAATTTAGTTTTGTTTGGAGAATGATACCTGACTTAACATTCACAGGTTCTGAAACTGTAAACCCAGATGTTACTTTGACTCTCACACCTAGAAATTACACGGGCGGGAGTTACACTAGTGAGACAGGAAAATCGGTGCAAGCTAGTGCATTATCTCCTCAAGAGTTGTATACTAATCAAATAGATATAAGAATCAGAGGTAGGCAGTTAAAACTTAGAATAGATGGTAGTGATCTAGTAGGTACAAAATGGCAACTAGGTACACCACGAATTGATATTAGAACAGACGGAAGACGATAATGGCAGTACCTGTATTACCTATACCACCAGATTCATACGAGAGAAGATACTTCGATGAATTAAACCGTGTATTAAGACTATTTTTTTCAGAAAATGAAGTACCTATTATCTTTAAAACTGCAAGATTACAGGTGCTAGATCAAAATCAAAATGTTATAATAGACCAGGCTTTTAATGAAACTTCAGGAGAGCTAAATATTGTATTAACTAACTTACCCACATCAGCATCAGGACTAGCGACAGGAACAGTTTATAATGATAGTGGCACACTAAAGGTAGCGTAATGGATGATATGAAATCAGCTATAAAAGGTATAGCAAGTAAAGGTAGGAATGGAGATAATATGCTCGTGCATATGGCTCCAGATGAAGTTGCAGGTATAGCATCTCTTGGAGGTGTATCAATAAATCCCGAAACAGGATTACCTGAGATGTTTAAATTCAGAGATTTTCTAAAAATAGCCGTACCTGTTGGAATTGCTATGGCTACTGGTAACCCTGCTATGGCGGCTAAAATGCCCTCGTTCTTAACAAACCCAGTAGGTAGAGCTGTTTTATCGGGCGCAACTTCTGCTTTAGCAGCTAAAGTAGGTGGTGGTGATTCTGACGAAGTTAAAAGAGCTTTTGGTACAGGTATACTTGCCGATGCAGTAGTACAAGGTGGTCAGAAAATGTTTGGCGACCCAACAAAAGCACAGCAGTTGCAAGATATTAGAGCTAGAGAGGTTAATAGGCAACAAGGATTTGAAGCAGGTAAACAAATTAAACCTATAACTAGGGATATAGCTTCAACTACTGGGAATTATCAAAGTGCAGGAATGGGTAGAACTCCGATGTACGAATCATCAATAGCTTCAACTACTGGGAATTATCAAAGTGCAGGAATGGGTAAAACTCCGATGTACGAAAACGTACAAAGCCAGGGGGTAGGATCACCAAGTATAGCTACTAAATCACCGTTAAGCCCCGAAGAACTCAAATTAGTAAGAGGGGATATGATGATGAGAGGTATCGGCCCCGCTGTAGGTTTATTAGATTCTGGTGCATTAGACCCAGAGGAAGAAGAAAGACGTAAAAGAAAAGAAATTGATATGGTAGCTCCTTATACTGTACAAGCAAGATACCCAGGTGCAGGTTATGGTAGTAGAGAATTTTCATATTTTAACCCCAATAGTATGTATGCTAAAGAGGGTGGGTATATAAAGAACATGCAAGAAGGTGGTATGGTAGATGATGCACCTATGCTAGCTCCTCCACCTAACCCAAGTGATTTAGGATTAGGAGAACCAGCACCTATGGATAACACCACAGGTATAGCATCTACAATGCCAGCAGAAGTAGAAACAACTACACAACAAGATATAATACCGTCTAGTGCTTTCCAAGGAGATATTATGCAGTATGCTCCTGGTATACTTGGCGCTAGTAATTATGCAATGAACCCAATGGGTAGTGGCATTAATTCTGTAGAATATGATTATAGAAACTTTTTACCTCAAGGCTCTAACATGTCTACCCCTAGTCCTACTGGTATTACTAGTACACCAATGGGGTCAGGTGAACAAGTACAAGGTTCCACTAATATATTAAAAGATTTAACGCCTAAAAGGGGAGTTGCTGGAAGTCCTGGTTCGTTTACGCCTTTCTTAGACTACACACCAATGAGTAAAATTGGAGGGCGAGATTACACCCCAGGTGAATCAAATAGAATGTTTAGAGACAGACTAATAGGATATAACTCAGATGGAACTCCAAGATATGAAAGACAACTTAAATACAACGTTGCTGGCTATACTCCTTATGGAGGCGGTAAACCGACTGGAACAAGAATAATACCAATTAAAGGAATGAATGAAGGTGGTACTGTAGGTATAGTTAACGGTATGGGTGATGGGATGTCAGATAGTATATATGGAAATATGATGGATAATCCTAGTCAACGAGTAGCATTATCTGATGGTGAATTTGTAATACCAGCAGACGTAGTTAGCGGTATAGGTAATGGCTCTACCGATGCAGGAGCAAGACAGCTTTATGCAATGATGGATGAAGTAAGAAATGCCAGAACAGGACAAAGAGAGCAAGCTCCAGAAATAAATGCGGAGGAGTTTTTGCCAGCGTAAATGGTCATACTACCAAGGAGGAAAGAAGACCGTTTAGCAGCGGAGAAGATTTTATATGAAACAGCAGGTGTTCAATACACTCCAGACCTTAAAACTTTGGTGTGGTTGGATAAAAACAAATACATTAGATGGGTTGTCGGCTACAACAACTTTCTTGGGAGAAGCGTTCAGGTGCATCTTGGGAGTATTAAAGGATTTCAGACAAGACCAAGACAGTTACTGTATGCTGCTTTTGACTTTCCTTTTAATGTTTTGCATGTTAATTTGCTTATTGGTATTATTAATAGCGTGAATAAAAAAATGGTTAATATTGCCCTTAAATTGGGTTTTAAAGAAAAAACTAGATGGGAAAATATGCATGATGATGGTGGCGATATAGTGGTATTAGAAATGTATAAAAATGACTGTCGTTGGTTAAGGAAATAATATGATTTTATTTGGGAAAATTTTAAATATTAGATGGCTCATGGATGCATTCTGTTTCTATGGTGGAAGCGGTGGTGGCGGAGGTGGTGGTAACACTACACAAACTGCATACCAAGTACAAATGCCAGAATCTCTTGTGCCTTATGCTGAAGACATAGCAAAACAAGCTCAAAAATTATCAGCTAGAGGATATACTCCATATCAAGGAGAAAGAATTGCTGGTATGAGTGATGCTCAAAGAAGCGCACTAGAACAAACAAAAGCAATGGGGCCATCACAATACTACCCTGCTGCTGGGTTAGCTGCCCTACAAAGCACACAAGAATTTGGCACACCACAAGCTCAAGCATATATGTCACCATACCAACAAGCAGTAACAGATATAGCAAAAAGAGACGCTATTAGTGATAGCCAAAAAATGCAACAAGAAATCAGATCACAAGCCGCAAGAGCGGGTGCTTTTGGTGGTTCAAGGCAGGGGTTAATAGAATCTCAAGAAGTTGCTAATTTAGGTAAAAGATTATCAGACTTACAAGCTAGAGGTAGTGAAGCAGCGTTTCAAAATGCTCAACAACAGTTTGAGAGAGATAGAATGGCTAAACTACAAGGTGCTGGGCAACTTGCGCAGATTGGTGGTGCGCAACAATCAGCAGAACTACAAAGGTTATCAGCGTTAGAAAGAGCTGGAACTATGGAGCAAGGTGAAGCTCAAAGATTAATGGATTTACGTTATCAAGATTTTTTAAGACAACAACAGTATCCATATCAACAATTAGGTTTTTATTCTTCAGCTATACGTGGGTTAGGCAATGTTTCTCCATACTCAACACAAACATATCAACCACCACCTAGCCCATTTCAACAAGCATTAGGTTTAGGTTTAGCGGGTCTTGGTGCGTATCAAATGTTCGGTAATAGAGGGTAAATTATGGCAAACGGAATAATGAATATTAACCCACAACAAATGGCTCAACAACGGTTAGCTCAAAGGCAAACTCAACCTACCTTTAATCAACCAGGCCCGAATGTAACTCCTAATGCAACTATGGCTACTTCTGGAGTTACTCCTAGTATTGGGCCTATGAATGCTCAAACAAAACCTGCGACACCGTTTTCTATAGGCGCTGATCCGTTTGAAAGAATGCAAGATTTGAAAGACATGTCTGATAATCAAATATATGTTGGCATGCAACAAGGTGTGATAACTCCTGTGGAAGGTTTAATCACAATGCAAACAAGAAATGAAGCCCGTAGAAGATATAGAGAGCAAGAACTAGCTAAACAAGCTGGTAAAAAATCTGTAATAGAACAAGTAACTGATGAGTTTGTTGCTGGTAGTGGTATAGCAAGTAACCCTCAAATATCAGAAGCTCAACCAGTCATTGCTAAAAAAGAAGGTGGGGTTATAGGATATTACCCTGGTGGATTAGTAGAAACACAAATGGAACTAGCTAGGTTAAAAGACCAATTAGAAAAGCAACGTCCCCAATTCCCACTAGGGTCAACATTTTATCGTGATAATACAGCTCCAATAAAGAAAAAAATAGAAGAATTAGAAACAAGAATAGCAGGTTTCGGAGGGATGCCTGGTATGGGTGATGGTGTTGCGACATACCCTAAAAGAAATTTTTACCAGCCTGACGACTCCAATGTTATGGGTATGACTGACCAAGGAGAGGTTGTTACATTTGATGAAAAAACTGGTAAAACAATGTATACACCATTTATGGCTTCAGGAGTTGAAGGAGTTAAATCTGAAGCGCCACTTATGGCTGGGGAAGAAGATATAGGAACTCCTGAAAACCCGTTCGATAGTAATCAAGAACTAATAAATAAATATACTAATGATGCTAGAACTATATTCCAGCAAAAAGGCGCAGATGATAGAACAACAGATACTATGTTGGGTATATTAAAAAGAGAGTCTGGTTTTGATTATGATGTTCTTGTAGGTAGAAAGCCAGGTACTAGTGGAGAACTTGGTGGTTTTCAATTAAAACCCTCATCTTTTGGTGAAGGTAAAAATCCTGGATTTGGAGCAAGAGGTGATCTAAGTGTGGCTGAACTTTCTGACTTTGGTGTTGGCGCAAATACAGCTATGGATTACTTCACAGGTATGAGAGATTATTTTGGTGAAAGGTATGGTGATTTAGGTGTAGACCCACACGAGGTTGCTATTGCAGCATATAACGCTGGGCCTGGTAATATAGAGAAAATACTCAAAAATAAAGATAATGTCAAAGCTCTTCAAGAGGGAACTAGCTTTATAAATTTATTACCTGAAGATGTTCAAGGATATGTGAAAGATGTTCTCCAAACAGAAACTCAAGAAAAACTTGAATCTGATGTAGAAAAAATGAGAGAAGAACGAAAAGGAACAGGTACTACATTCCCTGAAGCTAGAGTAAGCACAGATGTTGCTGAACGTAGTGGTGAGCCTTCTAGTGAAATGTTAAGTCAATTCACTGGTCAAAGACCTACAGAAGAAAATGTAGAATTAGAAGATGAACAGCAGGTTGTTACTGCAACTTCACCAGATGATATAGCAGATATTAATAATCCTGACGATCAAGATAAAGTAATACAAAATATTAGAAGGGGTATATTTGGTAATAATCCGAATGATTCTGAAACCCTACAAAACCTACTTACCAAATCTACTAGTGTAGAAGATGTTAAAAAACTCGTATCTGAACTATACCCAGGAAGTGCGGTTAAAGAAGTTACTAAAATAGTTGATGAGGCTATGGGTGATTTGTTTGAAAATAAAAAAGATATGGAAAATTTCTATAAAGGGAAACAATTTATTAGTATGGCGCAAGCGGTAATGGCGCCAGGACAAAATATTGTACAGGCTATAACTAATATGGTAGGCGTAGGTGCTGCGGAAAAAGAAAAACTAATAAAACTTAGACAATCTTACAGCGATAAGATGGTTAAACTTAGAACTGCTAAAGCACAAATTATGTCTGCTGATGAAACTACTAGAGGTAAACTGGCTGGAGATTTATATTCTAACCTTACTAAAGCAAATAGTGAAGCTACTAAATCTCTCGTTAATTATATAACTGAACAGGCTAAATTATCACAAGAATATATAAAAAGTAAAGCTACACTACTAGCGGATGCAGACATTATAAAGATGGTTCAAGACGATATGAAAATTTTTAGGGAAGCGTATAAAGAGGCAAACCCATCAAAAGATACTGACAGTCCTGAGTTTGCACGAAATATGGTTATGATGGAAAAGTTACTAATGAATGCTACTGCTGACTCCTTTTTACAAGGCGCAGAATTTGACCCCGCACCTTATTTCCAACAGATATTTAAAGATACTGCGGTGGCAGACCAAGTAGCCTTACAAAATAAAAAAGCTAGAGAAGAAGCGTTTGAAAAGGCAATGGAATTTTTAGGTCAAGGTACAAAACCTCTTGCCGCAACTATTGGATGGCTATTTAAACAACCATCACCAGACGATAAAGAAGCAAGAGCAGAATATATTGAAAAATTTAAAGAGTTATTTGGTGGTGGCTCTTATATTGACCTTTCAGATTTTTCTTTAAAACCTAAAAAATAAAAAATGTCTCAGAAGATAAGAGAATTTTTAGATTTCAATATAGATAATCTTTTTAAAGATGTGCCTAATAAACCCCTATCTTTTTGGGGTAGTGTCAAAGAAGGTATGAAAGTACCTTTTATAGAACCTTCTCTATTTAATGCAATAGCTTTTGAGCAAGACCCCTCAGTAAACACAGCAGAATTACTTTTAAACACTGCCGATATTATATCCGCTGGTGACCCTAATTATGTCAGATATTCTTGGAAAGACGTACAACAAAAACCCACTAGATTTTGGGATTGGTTTAAGCAAACTTTAGGAACCTCGCTAGGTTATCAATTCTCTCCTATAGTGGGCGCAACCGTATTAGGCCCAGCAGGCTATGCAACACTAGCTACATCTCAATACTTCATAGATAATATGAAAACTAGAGCCGCTGAATATATGCGTAAAGTAGATGAAGAAGGTATGCCACCTCCAGAAACTCCTGAAGAGTTTACAAATACTTTAAAAGCCTCCGTAGGACAAATGGGTTTAGATATGCTGGGGTTTTCATTGTTTGGTTTACAAAGACTTGTAGGGTTTGGAGGGAGGAATCAAGCTAAACAAATAGCAGATAAAATAGTAGAAGAAAAAAGTTTAGTCCAACAGAGTGTAGATATAGGTGCTAAAGGTGTAGCAATCGGTGCTGGTATTGAAGTACCCACAGAAGTTGCTCAAACTGTATTAGAAAGGTGGCAAGCTCGATTACCTCTAACTGGCGATGATGCTTATGAACAATATTTAGAAGCAGCAATGGGAGGGTTTTTCTTAGGTACTTCTCTAGGAACTAGCATGCAGGTTTTAAATAAATTTAATAACAATGTCATATCTGAACAGTCCAGCCCTGTAATTGATGACGACATAACCAGTAAGTTTGAAGCGGATAAAGTACAAGCACAACCTCCTACAGACCCAACTACAGACCCAACTACAGAACAAGTAACACCACAACCCGAAACTGATTTGGAGAAAAGACTAAAACGTTTTGAAGATGAAGCATTTAGAGAAGCAAAACAAAAAGCTGGTGATTTAGTAGGAATCTTAAATGAAGCTGGTGAAAAATTAAGAGAGGCTAAAGTTAAAGCTAATGCCGCATCCACAAAAGAAGAAAAAAATAGATTAGATGCTGTCGTTAAAGATTTACAAAAAGAATTTGATGAGGCATATAAAAACTTTTTAGGTGAACCTGTAAAAAGTATAGTAAAAACTTCCGATAAAAATCTAAAAGATAAAATAGCAGACTTTGAAAAAGAATTAGCTAAATTTCAAAATGATATTACTAAAAGTGATAAACAATTTAAAGACCAATATATTAAATTTAAAACTGATGTTGATAAGATAGGGAAAGAATTTAAAGGCTCTCTTCCTAGTGTAGCGACTGGTGAAGTGTTAGGGGTTACTAAAGATTCATTTGAAGGTAATTTAGGTAAAATCGTTTCTCAAAGTGGTGGTACTAAATCAAGTGCTGTAGGTACTAGAAGAACTGCGGATGGTGATTTAGAAGTCGTAACAGAAACAGATACATTAAAAGGCGTGCAAGAGGATTATAATACTTCATTAAGGCAAATAAAAAAAGACCTAGGAACCTATACTGAGTTTGATAGACTTACTGATGCTGTAGAACAAGAAGAAACTAAAAGATTAAAAGCTATCGCAGAGCAAATGGAGCGAGAAGCTAATAAAGCTAAAATTGTTACTAAGGGTGAGATTATAGAAGATGAAGCTAGGCAAAGAAGAGAGTTAGAAAATCTAGAACAAGTTAAAAAGAATACTAAAGATAGAGAAGTAGAAGCTGCATTAAAGCGACTAAGAATATTAGAAGAAGAAGAAAAACCAGATAGGATTGAAGAATTACTAAAGCGTGTTAAAGACCCTAAACAAAGAGCAGCACTTGAAAGGGGTCTTAAAGAAGATGGTAAAAGTGATAAAGATATAGGTTTAGAAAGAGAAAAGAAAAGATTAGACTATATCCGTAGTAGTAGTTTCGGTGAGACCGAATTAGGTATGATGGCAAATGATCTAACTTCTAGATTGAAAAAATCAGCTACTACAATAGATGCCATAGAAAAGCAAATTAATGAATTGTATGGTAGAGGGGGTAGCCCAGTTAGTATCGGATTAATGAAACAAGTAAATGGTTTGTTAAACAGTGGTAAACTTAACGCATCTAATTTCCTTGCTAGTACAAGACCAGCATATAATACAGACCAATCTCTCCCGATAATACAGATGTTTTCTGCGGAGAACCGTAGAAAAGCATTAGCTGAAAGTAAAGCAGGTAGACCGCAACTCTTAAGTCTACAGAATGAATTAAATGATTACATACAAAATTGGCAACTCCATAAAGATATTCTAAATCTTACAACTAAAGATAAAAAACTTATAGGTACTGGCCCAGAAATATTAGATAGGAATGATAGTGGGTATGCTCTAACCGATTATTTTGGAAGCACTAGTAAAAGGTCTAAGGAAACAGACCAAGGATTATTCAGACCAATTACAAATGATGCAGTTGCTGCAATTAGGACTAATAATATTGAAGAGGCTTTTGATGCCATAGGTAGACAAAACCCAGAGTTGAAAAAGATAGCTGATAAATTAAAAAAATTCAATACCAACACGGGTATTAGATATGCAGAAGTGCGTGATACTTTTAACCAGAGAAAAGCTGGGTACTATGATACAGGAACAAATGTTATAACTATAGACCCAGATTATGGTGGAAGCCCACATACTTTATTACACGAAGCAACTCATGCGGCTACACATGCATTACTAAAAAAAGATGCGAACCCTAAAAACCCAAAACATTTTTTAGTAAAACAGATACGAGAAATTTTTGAAGAATCTAAAGAATTTATAGACCCAGATTTATACCAAGGTGCTTTTAGATTTAACGAAAAAGAAAATGCTGTTTTTGATCTTGAAGAATTTGTTGCAGAGTTTTTTAGTAATCCAGAGTTTCAACAAGCCTTAAGTGAAATTAGATATAAAAATTCTAAACAAACCCTTATTGATAGGATGGTAAATTTCATCCGTAGATTATTTAATTTACCACGATTACCTGAAAGAGGTGTTGATAAGTTAAATGATTTAATAGGAAAGATACTTCAAACATCAGAAACTCACCCAGTTCAAAAAAGCCTATTCTCTGCTGCAATACAGGATGGTAAACAGGGTGTTATGGATATGACTTTTGGTAGGTTAGGAGAGTCTATAAAAAACCAACCTAAACTTACAGAAGAAAATATAAGTTTAGTAGATAGAATATTAAATGTTTTACCTGGGGGTTCTTTACTTAGACAACTCCAACCAATTACTTTTTTAGTAGATAGTGTCAAACGGGTTGCGCCAGACTATGTCCATAAACAGTTCAAAGATGTATATGACACTATAAGAAGAAAAGGCGGGTATTTTCAAGAAGCACAACAGAAACATGATTTTGTAGTTAAAAAAATGTTGGAGCTAAGAGATAAAGACCCTGAGACATTTAAAGAATTCGGTAAACTCGCAACAAAGACTACAGAATATCAAGTTATCGTTGCTGATAAAAAAGGTAACCCTCTAGACCCTAACAATCCAACACATGCAGATTTGATGGAGAAAGACAAAGCTGTTAAAAAAGCTGATAAATTATATGATGAAAACATAACTAATAAACTAAGAAAAGAATATAAAAAATACGGTGAGCCATATCATAGATTATATGCCGCTATGTTGAAAATGTATGAAACAGAATATGATTCATTTATAAAAACGGTGGGTGAACAATTAGATAATTTTACTAACATAGACCCAAAAACTTTAGGGTTCATTAGGGGTGTATTAAACAAAGGTATGGAGAATACTAAAAGAATAACTCCATATTTATCACTAAGTCGTTTTGGAGACTATAAAGTTTCGTTATTGCAGATAGATAAATCACCCAATCCTGTAGATGGAAAAGGGTATATGCGTAGAGTAGAACATTTTGAAAGCGCAAGAGAAAGGGATATATTTATAGCTGAGTTTAGAGAAGATATTTTGAATAAAATTCCTGTAGAAAAAAGACAAGCAATAATAGACCTTACAAATAAATATAAAGAATATGGTAAACGAGGTATAGCGGTCAACCCAGCTAGAGATTTAAAAGAAGATACCCTAGCTACTTTTACAGAGGATAAGAAAAGGGCGTATTTTGATTTGAAGAGAGATTTTGAAAACCTAGATAGAAACTCTCAATTTTTATATACAGTATATAACAGTCCTACTAGCTTTAATAGTTTCTATGATCTAGCAAAAGACCAAGATTTACTAGGTAGTCTCCCTTCTAAAAACGTTTTGAAAGAATTAGAAAGAATACTAAATGAGGCTAAAGTTTCTGACGAAACAAAAAAAGAATTTTATAATTTTGCATTTGCAAGTTTGCCTGATGTACTTTTGGGAGACATAGTTAGGAAGAGGAGCAACCCTGTAATTCTAGGTGCTTCACCAGACATAATTAAAAGCTATACTTCAAGTATGGTAAATATGATAGCTAAAGGAGCAAATATAAAGTTCAATAGAGAACTAGATTCTCAAATGAATACGCTAAGAGAAACTATCCGTAGAGATGCTATGAGTGGAGAAGCTGTTAATTATAAAGGTGGAACAGTAGAAAGCGTGCAAGGAATAATGAGAGTGTTTTCAGAAAAAGTAGATTTTGTAAAAAACCCAACTGATAACGCATTCATTAGTGCCATGACTGCTGGTACATATCATTGGTTCTTAGGCGCTAATATATCTTCTGCTTTGATACAGTCTACTAATATACCTCTAGTAATATACCCATTGTTAGGTGGTAATTATGGCTATGGAAAAGCTAGCAATGCAATTATGAGAGCAGCTAAAATTCTAACTAACGCTGGATTTACTAGAACTGTTGATGATCCTACAGGTCTATTAGGAGACGAAACAACTATAGATAGTGTAAGTATACTTAACTATAGTGAAGAACAACTAGAAGAAATAAGTAAATCACAAGGTTACGGAAAAGATGATTTACTTAAATTTAGAAATGCACTAAAAGAATTTGGTCAAATAGGTAAGTCTAATGAAAGAGAATATTTAAGTATAGGAAAAGTAGGCGGAGAAGTTAACAATGGCCGTAGATTTCTTAATAAGTTATTAAAAGGTAGTTCTTTCCTTTTCAATACAACAGAGCAATTTAACAGAGAAGTAAGTGCATTAGCGACTTTTGACCTAGAATATAAAAAAGGTTTGAAGAATGGTCTTAGTAGGGAAGAGGCTTATAAAAATGCTGAGAGTAAAGGTGTAGATGCGGTTGAAGAACTTAATGGTGGTATATCTAGAGAAACTACTGCAAATATAAATAATAAAAATGTAGCAATGAGACTTCTTCTCTTATTTAAAAATTATGGATTCGCATTATATTCTGTTGTATTCAAACTACTAGGTATAATAAAATCTGATAGGGTAGAAAAAGAAGAGGCACAAGCGGCAGCTAAAGCTCTAGCGGGTATGGTAGGTGCGTCCGCCATATTAGGTGGTGTGAAAGGATTACCATTCTTCTTTGTACCAGAAGTAGTTTACAATAGTTTCTTCAGAGATGAAGGCGAAGAAGATTTAGCGGCTCTTACAGAAAGATTATTTGGAGTAGCTCCTATAGATAGAATTACTAGAACAAGAATATCAGGAAGAACTTCATTTAACGAAGTTATATTCCAAACCCCAAGAATAGAAGATGAAACGCTTAGAGGTACTTTAGATGCATGGACTCTATCTTTCTTCGGGCCCGCATACAGTTTAGGTCGTAATATTTTTGCGGGTGGTGATGATATAATCAAAGGTAACTATCAGGCGGGAGTAGAGAAGATGCTACCTACTTCTCTTAGTAATGCACTAAAAGGATTTAGATATTATACTGAAGGTAGTATTAATAAACGGGGGGATATGATAATGGAACCAATGGGGTTAGTATCAGCGTTCTCTGCTGGTGTGGGCCTCAAACCTCTATCAGTATATGTAAGTACAGATGTACCGTATAATGTAAATAAAAGAATTAGAGAGATAGATAATAAAAAACAAGGTTATTTAGAAAAACTAGAAAAAGCTAGTAAGCTAGGAGATGTTGATACTTTTATAAAAGTACGAGAAGAATTATTAGAATATGCAGATAAAGAAATAACTACTCCAGTTGGTCGAATAAAGATAGGTGAATACTTTAATATAACCCCATCATCTATTTCTAAGTCTTTAAAGATAAGGTTAAGCAGAGACAAACCTTATGGTATGTATGTAAACCCAAGATATAAAGATTTATATACCAATATTGTAGAGAAACAATTTAATGATAGAGGTATAGAATTTGCTGAGGGGATGGTAGAAGATTAACTTATTCTCCATACTCGTAGCCCACGGATATTTTTCTCTATCACAATTTTGTAGGCTATATTAATATCAAGCTCTTCTGCTTTACGTTTTATTTCTCTTTGTAGTTTTATACAAGAAAGACAAGGTAGGAAAAAACTTGTACCCACCTTGAAATCACTCCAACGTATTTTTATTACAGCATCACCTATGTGTATCTCAGATAAGTTACCACTCATTTAGGTGCGTCCTTTCCTAAAACTTTATCCATATTTAATTGTATAGAACTAACTGGAGTGGTGCTGATATACCCTTTACCTAATCTCTTAGATACTTTATCAGCTATTACATAACCCATTTCTTTTAATCTTGCAACCATAGCATTTGCGGACACTCTACCTTTTAAAAACTCTACGAAATCTCTTCTGTTTATAAATATAAATCTCGTATCTGGTTCCTGTCTTACATAAATAATAGATGACTTAGGTATCATATCAGGTTCACCCACTGCCTCACGTTTATCATCATCATTAAATGTATTCTCTACACGCTTGTCTATCTTGCTGTTTATCGTGATAGTATTAGGGCCCCTAGATATCAGGTACTCACCCAGTATCTGTGTATCGTTTTCATTAAGTGGTATAGTTTCAGCTTTAGCTCCAGCTAGTATATCCATAACTCGCTGATAAGTTTTATCATAGTCGAAATCCCACAACTTTAATTTATTAGCATAACGTATACCTAAGAAACCCATAGCACAGATAGATGCCCAATATCGCCCTTGTTTATTAAGATTACCTTCTTCTCTAACCTCTCTAGTCAATGCATTAAGATCATTCTGTGTCGAAGATTTATTAGTCATAACATGCTGAATAAAAGGAACACAAGCTAGTCCGTTGTTACGAAATAATATATTAACTAAATCTTGAGTCTGCCCATCATCAAGTGTAGTAGGGAAGTTCTCTAAATCAAACTGTAATAGTCGTGCTAGTTCTGGTGCAGAGTTTTTACTATGAGTTTTTATTAGCTGTGTAAAGTCAGTGTTTGATGCAGCTATTGTCATACCTTTCCAACGAATGTAATTATCTCTCTCCCTGTTCTCACTACCCGCTAATCTGTTAGGTGCTTCACCCTCAGACATACCATAAGCTATTCGGGATGCCTCGGCAGGTTCTACATCTGTAAACTCATCTATAGTCAGAGGTACAGAGTTGTATTCTGCCCTTCTCTGCCACATAGAATTTATCGTATCCTTACCCTTCATCATCAATCGTGCTGGATGACCATAGATTGAATTGATAGCTATCAAAGTGGATGTCTTATTGTAACCACTACTATCTGATCTAAGATTGATTAAAGCACCCTCAATATTACTAAAAGCAACTAAGGGGGATGCCAACCCAAGGGCTAAAACAAATCGTCTTAACTCCTCTCCCTCAGGTTGATATAATTTATTTATAGCATATGTCCAATCTTCTAGCTTACCCATTTGGGTAAACCTATCTTTGTTTATAATAGTTATAGGGGATTTAGGTGTTTCTAGCACATCTGTTGCTGTTATTAGTCTCTCTCCCAATACGAACTTCAAAGGTTTCTCTGAATATATTTCTTCTGTCCACCCAAAGTTAGGGTAAGTTTCCTCTGCTGGTAATATCCTTTTAAGATGACCCATGTATTTCTGTAAAAATATCATAACTTCTTTCATTTGATGATTTGCAAATCCGACTTCAAAACCTAAAACTTTTTGTAGTTCTACTGGGGAACTCATTTTCCATACTGGCATAAGAAAAGACTTCGTACCTTCATGTGGTAAGGTATATTTTATCTCCACCATGTGACCTTCTTTCCTGTCAACTAATCTTCTAGAAATCCATAGTGGGTCTTCAGATATAGGAGTATCAGCATTACCCCCAGTTCCTTTTCTCCATATAATATTATCTTCAATGTAGTATGCGCTGAAGTATGGACTGTCTGGTAGTTCAGGTTGTTCTTCTACATGTAGCTCTGTACTAGACAATGTCTGTGAAACATGTTCCGTGAAACTTTCTCGCACTTGCTCGACCGCAAGTTGTTTTAGAGGATGTAGTTTACCTAGAGATATAGGACTATTTACCACTCCTTTATTAGTACAGCTTTTACATAAATCTTCTCTACCACAATGAGATGCCATTGTCTTACATAGATAAGGTTTTAATGTCTTACCTAGTTTCTTTTCTGTTTCTAATTTATTATATCCATCATAATTCTCTGAGAGTTTATGCATCCAAGCATCTTTATCCTCACAAAACTTAATAATAGATAATGCTGCTCTCCAAGCTGGTTCAGTTTGTTCTTTTTGGTTATTATATAATTCTAATATTTGGTTACACCCATTACCATCTAGCGACCTATCTATTATCTGTTGAAAACTAAACTTACTATTAGATAATATATTTTCAAACTCATCATCTTCTTCTACTTCTTTTTTAGTAGGTTCTTTCTTAGTTGGTATTATCTTTCTATAATATTTAAATGGCGCTGGTGTAGGTAATTGCTCTGATATAACTCTTGCTTTTTTATTAGCTTTTAAATTTTTTGTATCTGGCATTCTGAGATACGCAACACTATTAGTCATAGAACCAGAATCTACTTTTAATTCTGAAGCCTCTACAAACTCTTTAAAGTCTGTTGCTAGCTCATCCCATTCTTTGGTATCTACTTCCTCTTTCAATGGCCAATATAAATGATACCCATTACCAGAGGATACCCATATTGGATTCTTTAATTTATCTGACTCAAACTCACTTAGAAAATCGCTAATTGATTGTCTCGCATCTGCGCTACTTTCATAACTTATCGTAGTATTCTTTTTACCTACGTCAATATCCATAAACAGACATCTAACTGCTGTGCAATTATCTTGTTTTCTTTTATCTTTAGATAATCTACCTACACTAAAATAAACATTTAAATCTTGTTCAGAATAACTACTAGCTTTATCTACTAATTCATCTATGGTATGTAAATACTCTTCTTCCATTTTGGAACTACCCAGTTCCATTTTACCAAGACAATAAAAACTGTTTTCTACATGAGTGGGTAAGACATTAGATAGAAATTCTTTAACAGAAATATTCTTCACTCTCTCTCCCTACTTACTAGCTATCTTTAATACCGTTTTTACTTTTTCTAAAGTTTCATCATCACTAGGTATACCCCCACCTAGCCACCTATCAAATGTAGGTCTAGTTATACCAAATAATCTACTCCACTCCGTCTTAGAGACTTCGTTCTCTTTATTGATAAACAGTATCTCCAGATTACGCATATAGTATTTTTTAACATCTAAATCCATAACAACTCCAAAAAAGAGGCGAGCCACATTCCCATCAAATGTAGCCCACCTTAAGGTAGATTATTCTTTAGCCCAATCTTCCATAATAGCATCAGTGGACTGTGGTGGTGTACTACTTTTCTTATCTGAGTAAACTGTTGGTTCATCAGACTTAGGAGTTTCTAGTTTTTCCCCTACAAAACCACCATCTTCAGCAGAGAACCCATACTTGTCTCCACCGCCACCGCCTTCTACATACTTGATAACTTGCACAGCTCGTATGCGAATAGTAATGCCAGCTCCAATCGCAGCAGTGTGGAATGGTACAGCAGTACCCCCAACTCTTAACTCAGAACCACCCCATATATCTGACTCTTTAATAAGTTTAGGTGGTTTACCAGCATCATAGATAGCTGGTTTGTAAGCGGCTTTAGATTTAAATTTAATGATAACTTTCCCAGTAGGATTACCATCATCATCTTCTTCATCAAAATATGGCATTGGCGCAATCTTGACATTCTTCTTAGTCTTTGAAAGCTCCTCTACGTTTCTATTATGTAAGTCATTAATTAAATCAATGACAGGTTGGGCATCCTCTTTGGACATCTTAAGATTAACTTTATAGTGTCCATCCTTGTCAAACTTTGTGTCAGGTCTGCTTAGATGTGGGTAGACTGCCTCACCCTTTTTAGTGGTAAAAAATTCATTTTTGATTGCCATGATACTCTCTCCTTTAATTAGAAATAAAATTGTGTTGGAATATCGAGTAACTTCTTTGTATTGTCACTATCGTGTAAAGATGATACATACTCATATTCTTGCTCTGTTAAGGTTCTTGAAGGTCTGAAAAGTAACTTTGGTATCTCATCATCTGAAAAAAATACTTTAGTAACGATAGAATGCATCTTTACTTTTCTCGCCTCTAACCATTTTATGTAGCTTTTAAACCCCCAGTTATACACACTACCTTTATTAAATACTGTCATAGATGGTAGTGATACACTGTAAGAGTTACGTTCGTAATCGTCAGGTAAAATAACTACTACTCTCCTAACAATCCTGCATGCTTGGGAGTTAATCCCACCTGACCCTTTTATAGAATGTTCACAATCTGCACATGCAAAAGATTGTGGGTTATCTACATTATCATCTGGAGATTGTCCATTACTAGACCAACATGTTGGTGAAATTATGTTGCCCTCTTCGTATCTATCTTTATAATAAATGCGTTGAGAATCTTCAGAATAAGTTACGATAATCCATTCTTGTGATTCTTTATCTGTCTGTATTTCCATACCATCCAGAATAACTTTGAACTTTTTATCTTTAAGGGTGATTCTATTAGACATTATTCAGACTCAGCATGAGACGGTCTTTTTCCAGCTTTACTGTTAACCCAGTCATCAATGTCAGCCCTTTTAAATCTATAGATACCACCCAATAGAAAAAAAGGTATTTCTTTTTTTCTGATAAAGTTCCTTATCGTATTCTCACTCACACTTAAATACAAAGCGACTTGTGACATAGTAAGTAAACTTTCATCAAAATCAGAAGCCTTTGACATATTAGTTTCCTTTCCTTTTTGCTGTTACTCTTACGGTGTACTCTCTGAATACATCCATCCCTTTAGGCAACTTTTTAGTATCTGCGTAGAACTCTTTCATATTACTTTGATGTAACCTCTTCTCAAGCAAATGAAATGCTTGATTCTCCTCAACAAAGTTATACATACTGTTCCAGTCATTCGCTCTAAAAGTTTCCTTGACACCCCTAGAAATAGTGCCAATCTGCGTTTTGATACTATCTGCACCAATAGAACGACACACTTCTAGTAATTTTGCTTTTAGTTCGTCTTTACGAGTTTTAAGACCCTCTATCTTAGTTTCATACTCTCTAGTAATATCTTTTACCTTATCTCGTACCTCAATATATTCTGTAACGATATCTTCTAGAGCAGTAGATTCCTTACTGTCTTCTGACATTCTCTCTCCAGTGTTAGTTTGTTAAACAAATAATATTATATATAAATCTTTTTGTCAACAGATATTTTTTAGACCGTGGTGGACTCCCTCGATACTATATCATATAATTTGACAATATTTGAATGTACGTCTATTTTACTTTTTAGCATCTTATAGATTCTTTTTTCTACTTCACTTCCTCGTATATGAAATACTGTAACGGGATTCTTTTGCCCAGCTCGATGCGCTCTAGCATTACATTGTAGATATGTCTCTACACTCATCACTGGACTCCAGTAAATGATGGTGTCTGCTCTATGTAATGTCACTCCATGTGAGGCAGCTTGTGGTTGGATAAGTAGTATCCGTGGATTCTCTTTATTTTGGAAGTCACTAAATATACTTGTTCTCTTACCAACTTTTACTTCACCATTTATAACTTCACAGGAGTAACCATCTTTTGTTAACTCCTCTTGTAAAATTTTTATAGCATGACGATATGGCACGAACACAATAACTTTCTGAGATGATTCATCAATTATTTCTTTTAATACTTTGAATCTAGATTTGACATCAAAAGATACTATCTCTCCAGTATCTGAATACACAGCGCCACCTGAAAGCTGAAGGAGTTTATTCATAGCCGCAGCCGCATTTACTACAGTTATCTCCTCACCTGCCGCACTGGCAAATAGCATCTCTTTTATCTGACGATAATATTTCTTTTGTTGTGCTGTAAGTTCTACATCTCTCGTTACATAGGTAAGAGATGGTAAATCTAGACATTGTTCTTTTGTAAATCTTATTGCTGGTTGGAGTGCGTTATGCACCAAGAGTTTTGCCTCTGGTCGTGGTTCCCATTTAAATCTACTCACCTTTAACATGACTGTGTCTCGCCACCTACCAGCATATCTAGGTACACCATCAGGATTAATTAGTTTAGCTAAACCATACGCATCATACGGACTTTGAGATGCTGGTGTTCCAGTCAGTAACCAAACCCAAGTATCATTAGTAATTAATTTTTGTAGTGCTTTAAATCTGTTTGTAGCCACATTTTTATATGCGTTTGCCTCATCAACAATTATTAAATCAAAATTGGCTTGGGCAAGTTCTTGGTTTACAATTTCAATACCATCATAGTTTATGATAAGAAACTCCGTATCTTCTTTTATTATCTTTATTCGTTTCTCTCTAGTTCCATAGCAAATATTAGCTGATCTGTGCATAGCTACAGAGAACAAATCATCAAGCCATGCACTCTGCATAATACTGAGTGGGCATATGACCAGCACTTTTTTTATGATGCCTCTTTTCATCAACGAATCTGCCGCCCATATACAAGATGATGTTTTACCAGTACCTTGCTCATTCCAGCACCCAGCCCGTTTGTGGAGTGTTAAAAATTCTGTAGTTGTTCGTTGATGCTCAAATGGTGTAAATGAGCCTGACCATTCATATGATTGTAGTACGGGAGATGGTACGTTTTTTATCCCCAACCTATTTAGTATTTGTGATTCTTTAATTCCCCAATGTACTAATACCTCACCGTTATCTAATAATTTAGATTTCTTTATGGTGTTTAATATTATATTGGGATTTGCCACACGCACACGAAGTGCTTTCTGTTTTATATTCTCCACAACGTTTCCTCCTATTGTCAAAATCTCTCCTTATGCCATAGAACTATCTGATTTTCTCTTGAATGATCTATTTTTACTTGGTTTCTGTAGTGTATATCCGTCTTTGTTAGAACCACCTTTACTCAATGCTTTCTTATGTGCGACATCTTTTCCTTTTCTATTGACACCTTTTTTGTCTAGCTTTCTTCTCGCACGTTGACGTTCGTTTCTACGTTTACGTTCGTTACGTTTCTTTTGTTGTTCGTACTCTTTTTTGTATGGTCTCTTTTTATTTACATATGGCATCAGTTTCTCCCATTATGGTGGCAACTCAATACTGGACAAAATCTATAACAAGTAAAGTTAGGCTTGGGATTCCAGACTTCAGATTCAAAACACTTCTTAATTTTATTAACTTCTTCTATCCACTTTAGCCATAACTCACTTTCTTTGTCTAACGAATAATTCTCTTTTATTAAAACATTGTTAGTGAAAAACAGTAGCCCAGCTTTTATAGTTTCTACCTCTGGATAGTTTTTAAATACTGCTAGGCTCATCAATTCTAACTGTGCTGTATCTGCATACTTTGATTTACCAGTTTTATAATCTATAATTACTGCTCTTTTACCATCAGGGTCAATTATTAATAAATCAACGACACATCTATACCACACATCATCATCAAAAAATTCACATGGTTCTAAATTCTCTGTCAACCCCAGTCTTATTTCAGGATAGGTTTTACCTTTGAAATTATTTAGTATGCTGTCTATTGATGGTTTAATGTAGCTAAAATCTTCTTCTATTTCTTTACCATCACGAACATAATCTTCAGCAGATTTATGTACTCTCTTTCCATATAGTATCGCCTCAGTCTCTGTTTCTTTTATGTCCTTCAATACCTTTATGTGATAATACTTTTTTGGGCATTGCTTAAATTGACTGATACTGCTGTATGACCATGTAAACTTCTTCACTTGAGTATTATTACATATTTTTAGGGGATTAACCATAGCTTTTACCTATTTTAGATTCGCAATCAAGTGGAAGGCCTTCTGCCCATTCAGGTGATGTACGCATACAACACTCTATATACTCTTGTGCCTCTAAGCTCTTCTTTTCAGGTACAACACAAACTATAGAATCATGTACTGTCATAGCTACTTTATACCTTAAACTTATTCTAAGCATCTGATGACCAATCACACACCTTGCAAATGCTTGGGTCACATTCTCCACTGCTCTAGCGCCATAGACCCTATCCCAACCTTTCATAGTCATGTATCTTAGGTTCTTTCTATTAGGGAACTTATTGTCATCATGGAGAGGCATATATTCAGACAACTCAGGGTATCTAATCCTAAGCCCTGAAGGTAGTCTGAAACCATTACAACCATAATCCATGTGAATAACTCCATTACCTAGATCAACTACCTCTTTATATACTCCATCATTCTCAAGACTTTCCAACGCTGACCCGTATTGATACCAATACTCAGGTATTTTTGAATAGGTTTCCCTATAAATTTTAATTAATCTTTTCGCCTCATCCTCAGATATATCCGTGCCTGACTGCATCACTTGCTGTTGAAATCTAGCATGACCCATACCATAGCCACACCCTAGGATGATAGTCTTACCTAAAAATCTTTCTTCACTTGTAACTTCATCCACTGACTTATTGTAGATGTGACTAGCCATAATCTTATAAACATCTTCTTTATTCTTGAACTGTTCGACTAGATCAGTTTGTCCTGAGAGCCATGCGAGAACACGGGCCTCTATCTGAGAAGAATCAACGTCTATAACTATATACCCACTTGGTGCAATTATAGATTTTTTTATAACATTAGAACTTCGAGATGGTAGATTTTGGAAATTAACTTTATCATCACCACCCCATCTACCTGTATGTGCGGCAAAATATTTTAGAGAGATAGGAACTTTACTATCTCGTTTTGCCATGTCTATAAATCTGTCTGTGCGTGTTTCTTCCAAGGTAGATTTGAAGCCAAGTCTCGCACTCATCA
>Ga0196891_1000009_pt1 | contig 44893 bp, 73 predicted proteins | sample VirMetDEL_Nov_24_FD_169096 | JGI IMG/M metagenome (GOLD analysis project Ga0196891, IMG submission 169096) | Aqueous microbial communities from the Delaware River and Bay under freshwater to marine salinity gradient to study organic matter... | ecosystem: Environmental > Aquatic > Marine >... | reverse complement strand
CCGAACCCAACCTTTTCGGCCACCGGCCAACATGAACGCGCACCCTTCGGACCGCGCCCAATCCTCGATATCCGGCTTCATTTCCTCGACATCGACCATTCGCCCGCCGACAAAAACGACCCGGCACGCTTTCAGTCGAGGGAACTGAACCATCTCGGTAACAATCGCTGTCTCGCCGTGGCACCAAAGCCGCATGGTCTTGGCTTCGATCGCCTCGCGGACATCTTCCGCATTGTGCGTGGGCAAGCCTCGCCGTATCGCCGCCTCGATCAAGGGCTTGGCCTTGGCCCAAGTCTCCGGCGTCACCGCTTCTCACCAGACGGTTGAACATCAAAAGTCATCCGGCCCAGCCGTCCCGACGCGGGAGCAGAAGATCCGGAATATCTGATCTTCACCTGCCGCGCCTTGATCCGCGCCGCGAGGTATTTTGTGGTTGAGCCAAGCGTCCCAAAGGATTTCTCGCTCTCCGTTCCTTGGGGCCACATTTTCCCGGTCATGGTGACGGTTGCCCCGCCGACAAGATCCGCGAAATCAGGCGTGACCCGCCGCACCATCATGAGGTTGTCGCCATCACCGAGATCGATATAACCGCTCTCGACGTGCCAGGTGATCGCGTCGCCGCCGTCGGTATCCCCGCGTTCCTGAAGATAGACCGAGCCGTCGGTGTGGATGCCCATCGGATACTGAAGAACGCCGCGATCAACCCAGGCGGAGATGTCATAGGTGCCGATGGACCAATGGTTTTCCTTGTAGTTGTAAATCAGGTAGGAATCGCACTCGTTCGACGCCCCCGGATAAAACCACCAAATTTCATTCCAGCGTCCGTTGACACCGCCAAAAATCAATTCCTCTTGGACATTCGCGAGCCGGTCAAAGAACCACTCGCGCACAGGACATTGAACCTCTTGCGGCGCGCCGCCCTGCCAGACAAAGAATTTCCGACTGGTGGAGAGCCAATATACCGCGCCGGTATCCCCGACCCTGACCGCCGCGTTAGAGCCAATCAGACCGCATCCGGTGCCCGCGAGGTCGAAGCCAAAAACAAAGGTGGTGTCTTGCAAATACCGCATTTGATACATCGCGGTGTCAGTCCAGATCACGTTCACGAACGGCATCGCCATGCCGCCAACAATGCGCGAGCCCTCGGCAAGCTTAAAATCGCCCGCCGTGTTCGTCGCCGCCGGGGTCCAGTCACCGTTGGTAAATCCGCCCTCTTGCAGCGCCCAGGCGGCGAGCATCGGGTCCCGTGTCGACGTTGCCGCATCCTCTGTCCCCAGGGCCACCAGGAACCGCTCGGGCGTCATGAAGTGGCTTAGGGACTGCGCCGGGGCGTCCGTTGCCGAGAGCGCCGCCGCGTTCTGGCTCAGATTGTTGGCCCAACGATAAAGCGGGGACTCCCGATAGTTGGCCACCATGTTTTGACCATAATTCGAGAGATGCCACACCCGCGCCCGCAGGTCGCTTTCGGTGGATGACCGGGAGTAATAGCCTGACGAATAAGTCCCCGTGCCATACCCCGCCTGAGTAACGCCAAATTCGCGCCCAATGTTCTCTTCATAGAAGTATTTCGACACCCCTCCCGCAGCCGATGCCGTCGCATCCGCCGCCGATCGAGCGGTGAAAGCATAGGTGTCCGCGTCCGTGACAGATTCAACCGGGTGCTCGTGATAGTAGGTGTACGTTGGTGTCCCGCCGCCCGTGGCGGAACTCGTGGCCACGGTGTCGACGTGGATCAGATACGAGTCATCGTTAAGAACATAGACCCGGTGGGTTTTATCAATATCCCCCGTTCCAACGCCGCCAACCGCCGCCGAACTTCCGAGGGTCGCGTATTCCCCTCGGATCAGACCGTGCGCCGTGTGATTGATAATCATAAATTTGGAATTCTGGATGGTTTCGAGAAGCCCCGAACCAAGCGTTCCAGAAGCGCCGATCGACAACCCGCCAACCGTCGCCGCGCACTGCAAATACGCCGCGTCGCCAACCGTCACCCCATGCGCCGTGTGCGTGACCGTGACAGTGGTTGACCCGCCGACGGTCGCCATGCCGCTGGTAAACTCTCCGCTCGCCCGAGATGGGGTGACATCCCATATCCTGGCGTCATGGTAGACATAGAGCTTTTTATGCGTGCCAATGCCGACAAGTTTCTGCCCGGCGTTGTCTTCCCATGCATGGGTCGCGCGCGCTTTCCCGGCAACCGTGTCGAGCGTCGCCTTTTCCTGCCCGCCGATGATTTGTGGCAGGCCCTCCCCGTTCACGACGCGGAATCGAACCTTGTCCGCATCGGTATAGGCCCCCTCGGATGACAATTCCGAGTTGTCCTTAACGACACCAGGACGGAGGCGGGGGGCGAAGTTCGCCATGTTACGACGGCCATCCGGTGGTGATGTCCCGATCGGCTATTTCTTGAGCCGTTCGGGCGGGGTCGTTGATATATTCGGCGTGCGCGCTTTCAGCCGCCTGATGTGCCGCCTTATGCGCGACCGCCTGTTGGTATAGAGCGGTCGCCAGCGCTGATGTCATGGAAATCACTTTGCCGGAGCGCGTGGTCACCTTGTTCGTGCCGGTCAAACTCCCATCCGCGTAAGCGTCTTTCAGTTCTTTGATCTCTGCGACGGCGTCCGGCGTTGTGGCAATGGGAATACTGTTGAAGGTTATGCCCGCTTGAGATCGGCGGCGATACTCGGCGCGGAGGGCGTCTAGTTTTTTGACGCGGACGCTCGCCACCCGCGCCGCCGTCTCTTCCGTCGTCAAGGTTGCCGTTGCCCATGCCGCCCCGTCCCAAGACTGCTTGTGCGTGTTCGGATTGAATGCCGGCGCGCCTGTGGCCGCGACATAGCCCAGCGTGGCCAGTTTGGCATCGGACAACTCATTGAGGGCCGTGTAGTTGGTGCCATCCGCCGCAAGGTGCGATTTGGGGAGTGGGGCCGGAACCGCGCCATTAAAGGAATATAAAGTCATCTCAGACCCCGTATTTGGATTCAAGGACGCCGCTCGCGGTCGTCAAGCCGGACGACCCGATTGCCGTGTTCCACATGATGATGTCACCAACGCGCGTTCCGCTGTTGAGCGGTAACGTTGCCGCCGACCCATCCACGCCACCGATTGATATCATGGCCGGGTCCGACGTTGTCGGCGTCGAGTACGTTGACGTGAAACTATCAACCGTTCCGTCAACGATGAAATGCCCCGTCGTCGCCGCCTCATCGACGGAAACTCCGATAATATGCCATCCTGCGGCAAGGGCACCGCCGCTATGGGTAGCAGAGACGGCGATGCCGGAATTATTCCAAGAGAAGAACTCCGGGGTGTTCCAACCGGTATCGTTGATACGAATTTGAATCCCTTGTCGTGCACTGGAGTTCTGCGTGCCAAACAGGTGTTGAGATGCACTGCCACCGGTCGCATGATAGTAGGCAATCATAAGTGAGAAGTTGGCGCTGTCCTTGGCTAAACTTTTGATGAATGTCGAGGGCGCGGCGACGCTTCGGATAATCGAGCTGCCGTCAAAGCTGATATATTCCGATGACGAAGCGCCACCTGGCGTGCCATTAAATGCCGCCGGATTCGTATCCCCGAGCACATCCGCCAAAATCATGTCGTAATAGTTTGCGCGCACGCCGGACGCGGGCGCAACGACGGCATTCCCGTATAAGCGCCCACTTGCCGTTTGATACGAAAGCTCATACCCCGGCAACCAAGCGGCTTCGAGATTGGCGGTATCACCAAGGGTCGCCAGGAACGTCGTGGCAGCATCGGTAGCCGCCGCTACCCCATCCGCGACATGCTGGATCGGGCAGTCGGGAAGCGCTCCGCCAATGAGGGGATTACGCATTAGCCGATCACCTGATAGATGCCGTTAAGCGTCAAATCGTCCGCCGCCGACGCCTGACCAATCAAAGATTGGTCCTCCATCACGTCGATCGGCGAGTTGCGGTCCACAAGCACAACCGCCTTGCCGGCAGCGATGGAGACGTTGAGGGGGATAACGTCACCTAGCGATGATCCAGCAACGGTGTCCGAGCCGTAAGCCACTTGGCTGTCTCCGACATCGGAGTTAATGCCCGCGCCGTCTTGGTTGTACCGCTTGCACTGCGCCGTAACCGCCGCCGCGCTTGCGTCGTTATTCACGGCCACCAGGGAAACGAGCCGGACAAGTTTGCCGCTGCTCGCCGTGTTGGAAAGAAAGTTGCGGTTCGTGGTCGCGGACGAAAAGGCAACGGAAAACCCGTATTCCTTGACCGTCGTTGAGCCGGAAATCGTTGGTGCGGCCATTACATCACTCCCATCGCCATCGCGTGGTTAAGATTGAGATTCGAGACAGGGGATACCACGGCGGTATCCGCCGCCACGGTCAGCGTTTCGTCCGCGCCGTCATTGTTTTCGGTCAACGTGACGCCAGAACCAGCCACTAGAGCGCCGTTCAGATACCGAGCTGTCGTATCGTTCGCGCTCACCAGAACCGCGCCGGACGCCGCTGGAATCGCGGACGATGCGATGGCCGTGTTCATCTGCCCGACATTCACGCCGTCCGTTGTTGCCGTCCCCGTGGCAAGCGCTGTGATTTTTTGCGACCCCATTGAAACGGATGACGTTGGCGCGCCCAGGTCATCAAGATTAATCGGGCCGGTGGCGTAACAATCAGTCCCGTCGCAAACGATGCTGACGCCCTGCCCCGTCGCGAGAGTGACCGTCTCGGACCCGCCGGAAGTCTTAATCGTCGCGGTTTGCCCCGATTTATTGTGAAACAAAAACCGGCTTTTGACGCTCGCCAACGTCACCGTAAACGCGGCGGACGGGGAACCCGCGAGGATATGGCCCGGCTGGCGGTTCTGCTGGCTCACATAGTTTGATGACGTGAGGGCCATGTCCCCGGTCACCGTATGGGTAACGACGCCGTGAATGCCCTCGGACATCTGCTGGATGGCGTTGTTTAGCCCCGCCGTGGTGTCGGTGCCCCATGTGTTCAGGTTGTCCCCCGCGTCCTGTACGGGATAACCACCATAATTCGATGCCGATGTGCTCATGATACAGTCGCTCCGTCGCTAACGCGCTTCCAGTTCGTCCCGTCGCTCGTGGCGAGCGTCCGACCGCCGGCCTCATCCGTCACGATGACCACGCTATTGAAATGCGTCGTCGCGCTCGGAAGCGTCGCCACTGTGTAGGCCGCGACTTTCGGAATCTGGCCTAGCGAGAATTTGCTGTTTTCAAGGTTCTGAAGCTTGGGGGTGAGAACCTGGATCACGGACCACGCCCATTGCTCCCAGGCCTTACCAGTCGGGGCCGGGATCATACGACCACCACGTCAAGCTGAGTCTTGATTGGCGAACCACTGTAGATCGCCCGCGCGCTTTCACCTTTCAACGCCCCCACCGCCCTGTCATAGAGGCCAATCCACACTTGGAGCCGCGCGTCATCTTCAAGATACGGCGCGGAATGCACCAGGGAGCCGTAGAGGTAGACATCCGGATAATTGGTCAGAAGCCAATTCGTGTCCGCGTCGTCCGCCAAAACGGTTAGCGCCTGGTAATAGTGTAATTCGACGTTATAGGCGGCATCGGACGGCGGGCGAATGAGCATATTCCCGCCCTGGATCGCATAGGCCACCGGCTGGGCCGTCGTTGTATTTGGATATTCCTGGAACAAGTCGTAGATCGTCTTGCTCACCAGCGCCTTGAGCGGTGTCGATTGCAATATCACCGCCTCGGCGCTCAAGAAATCGGTGGGCAGCGTGAGACTGGTCCCGCTCGCCGCGAGCGCGATTGTCTCGCTCGTTTGTTGCCGGCGATGCAGAAGATCCCGCTGGATATTGACCTCGAACAATCGGACAAAATCCGGCACCTTGGCCGTGAAATCCGTATCGCCATCTCGCGCCAATTCAGCGCCAATCGACGTTTTAAGCTGCCCGTAATTCGCGAGTGCCATCCGTCGCCTCCAATACCGATTTCAAATCCCACGGCTCATGAACGACGTTCACGCAGCCAAACCAGGGGTGCGTGGCCTCGTTTATTCCATAGCGCCAATGGTGGTAGGTCTTCGGCAGCAAAACCCACGTCGGCGTGCCGAGCGCGCCGGCAAGGTTAATCACCGAGGTTGGAACCGAAATCACCGCGTCCAATTCCGCGACTAGCGCCGCCGTGTCGTCATAGTCCGGCGTTTCGACCATAAACGGCCAATGGATAATCCCAGGAACGAGGGGTGGCTCTTTGTACTGGAGAGAGATGAACGTAACGTCCGGCCCGTCTGTGAACGGGGACACCCCCAATTTCTCCAATAGCCACTGAGCATCAACCTGCCTCTCGTATCCGGCGCCCTTCGCAAAGCCGCCTGTCCAGGCCAGCCCGATTTTCCGCCCCGGCAAATCATCCAAAAGCGCCCGCGCCATCTTCCGCCGCTCGGGGCATGCGGTCAGATACGGCTTGCGCGGGCAATCGTCCGGCTTGTCCCAGAAATGCATCGGCAAGGACGCAATCGGGATCTTATGCGTCGGGCTGAAATCCGCCAGCCAGGGCTTATCAGCCTGATATCGAGTGCCGCGAACCTTCAGCCATGGGAACGATCTTTGAAACAACCCAGCTAGCTTTGGGTTGGTTTCCAGAACGACATCGCGCCCCTCCAATTCATGTAGCAGGGCGGCAAAATAAACCTCATCCCCAACGCCTTGCTCGCCATAGACAACTAGCCGGTCGAAGCCGCCGTCGATCCACATCTCCGCGTCGCCGAAAAACCGCTCGGGACGCTCGGGCTGCCCCACATGGGAATGCATGCAGCGCCAGCCGTTTTCCCAATCCCCCTTGGTCATGTAGACCATGCCCAGATTGCCGAGCGTGTCGGGGGAATTCGGGTCGATCTCAATGGCGCGGTGGTAAAATTCCAGCGCCTCGTCATGCCGCCCCATCGAGTGAAGAACGGTGCCCATGTTCGATAGCGCGAATTTGTAATCCGGGTCTCGTTCAAGAGCCTTGGCGTAGAATTCAGCCGCTTGCTCGTGCTGATGCCAGGCATAGAGGCATCGGCCAATCCCATTGTGCGGCGCCGCCTTTTCAGGCGCGATCCGCATCGATTGCTGGAACATTTGAAACGCAACGCCGAGGTTGCCGTGGTCGAACAGCGCCGCCCCCATGCAATACAGGCATTCGGCGTCATTGGGGTGATCGTTCAGATAACTCTCATAGAGGCTCAACGCGCCGGTCGGGTCACCCGCCTCGACCAACTGGCGCGCTTGGATCATACGTTCCAATGGGCGCTCCGCAAATGCCGCCAATCGGAATCGTTCAGCAGCCGCTTGACCGCCGGCCAATGGTCCTTGTTGAAAACGTCGATGCCCTTCTCGGTTTTCCATTGCTGGATAATCGTGAGAGGGATGGTGCCGACCTTGCGAAAATCTCGGCTTTCACTCCATCCGCCGTGATCCTCGTTGGCCTGGTATTTGTTAGCCTCTAGAATGCCGGCCACGTCCTGGACTTCGTGGACCTGGAATTGCTCCCCGTCGGTGGATTCATTGACGTACCACGTCTGAATCCCGGTCAACGGATCGATATCAATCAAGCGTTTGTCGGTCATGATTTCTCCAAAGGAAACGGGGGGCCGAAGCCCCCCGCCCATTCACAAAATTTAGATGAAGCTAAGCGACGTGCCGCCACGTTCTACGAATGCGAACATTGTATATTGTGTTCATATGAAGATCGAAACGCGCGGCCAACTCTCTGTTGGATTCATGGCTTGCTCGAATCTCACGCACCAAGTCGTCCGTCAGCTTTGACCCACGCCTGTCACTGCCTCGGGCCACATTTCGGCGCCCCTTTCTATCCATGTCTCTGTTGTTCGCTTGAACTGTCCCCAGAAACAAATGGTTCGGGTTCACACAAGGCGGGTTATCGCAGGAATGACAAACCACCATCCCTTCCGGGATTTCTCCCTTCGACAATTCATATGATACGCGGTGCGCTCGTCGCTGTTTGTTCTTGTCACGAATTACCCCGTATCCATGCATCCCAGGACTGCCGGTGAACGCCCAACACTCGCCCGGCCCTCGAACATCCACCTTGGCCCAAAACCGTTCGGCCAACGGCTTTTTGATATGCGATAGATCAACGCCCGCCGCCAAGTTCCGCACGCCGGCTGTTGGCGGGGCCTCATCCAAGCGCCCACCTCGTTGAAGGCGGCGGTAATGCCGCGAGCAAAGCCCACGAACCACCGCGCGGCCATCACAAAATTCTTCCAAACAACTCTTATCCATAAAAACCTCCGGCACCGATTTCGATACTCCAATGGTGCCGGAGGTAATGACTTTCGTCAAGCCGTAGGGTGTACCCCTAAGCTACGGCGAGGTCCGCGATCTTACCGCTTGCGGCCTCGTTGCAGCATTCAAGGGTATATTCCCCTAGAATGTGGCGCTTCTCGGAATCACCGGTCTTCGCCAAGCGCTCCTGCTTGAACGAACGCCCAGACAGCGGGCACAACTTCCAGTAATCCCAATCGACCACCAAGCCCGTCCGACCGCGCATGAAGCGGTTGGGGACGATCGCAAGCTGACCGAAATCCGTATTTATCTTCGACACGGGGCGTTAAGCCGTGCCCGCTTTCGCGGCTGCATGTCTCCATGCAGATGAGACCATATCATCGCCCTCCCAACCGGGTTCGGGCGCCAGGCGCTTCGGACCACTTGGCCCTACTCCTCGCGGATGGTCGTTGAACCTTCCCCACCGGGGCTTGGCTGCTGATTGCCCTCGACATCACTCGTTAGGGTGTCCCAGCAATTCACCTGGTTTGCACTCGCGGGTTACGCCGCGAGGGTGCCGGAATTTAACACATAGACATCGGCGGCGCCGATGATCTGCGTCTGGCCAACCTTCGGCGCGGTATCGCGATACAACGTCGCGATGCCGGAGAAGGTCGAAGCCTGCTGCTTGTTGAACGAGCCCACCATGAAGGTCGACGGATCGCCGCCCGAGTCCCAAGCCGAAGCAAGAACGGTCTTCAGTTGAGCCTCGGTCAAGGTCCGAACGGTGGTGCCGTCGGTCGGAGCCGTGGTGGCAGCGCCCGAGGACGTTACCGGCGTGGTGCCGTCGGTATAATTGTCCTTGTTGGACGCGATCCACGTTTCCATGCCGGCCATGGCGCGAGCCGTCGCGGAACTGCCGGCAACCGCGGCACTGTTCTGCGTCACCGAAAGCTCAAGATCGCGCTTCAGCTCCTTCGATCTCTTAGACAACTGATACGCGATTTCCTTCGCTCGACCGGACTTGGTCACGGCGTCGGAAGTGCCGGAAACCTGGACGGTCTTCTTCAGGATTTGCGTATAATTGCCAAGGCGCGAAGTCGCCTGAATGGTATTCGGGCTCGAATCGTCGCCGTCGAGATGAGAATTCGACGCGGCGGCGGCGAGGGAGTCGGTTTGCCCAATCTGTTACTTTCGAGGACTCCCGGCCTCTACTGACCACTTTCGTGGCGGGCGCCTACTTCACTTCGGCACCTCTTGCGGTTTCCCGCAAGGTCGGACTCTATCATCACGCCACAAGTGGCGCGTCTGGCGTATTAGCCTCTGAGGGTTCCGCTTGTCCGAAGATTTAGCGGCCTTCCCTGCTGATTACCCAATCCCGTGACTGTTCAAACCATGCAGCTTGTCGTTTCCAACTACTGTTTAGGCTCACGGGCTCTAAGGGCTTCCCAGCATATAGCCAGATTTTACATGAGCAAGCTATTTACTCATGGTAGGTGTTGGTTGCGGTGCCCTTCTTCATGTTACTCACTGCGGGAGTTTCCGTTGGTGAGATGTTAAATATCAAGTTACTCAGGTCTTCACGAACGCCCGTGAGGTCGAACGTGGTAGTCGTTCCGGAGGGGACAGCCATTTCAAGGCTCCTTATGTCCTCCGCCGAAGGGTTACTTCATCATGTCAGCCATGAGAATGTCCGCCATTGATTCAGCACTGCCCTTCTGGCGGTGTGCTTTCACAAGGCGCGCTTTCCTGGAATCGGGTCTTGGCTTCGGAGCGGTTTCCGTCGACCTCACGGGAGCCGGGGGCTTTGCGGCCACCTTTTTCTTCGCGAGGGCAACCTTGGACTTTTGGGACGCCACATGCTGGTCATAAAGATACGCTTTGCGAGCGATGACCACGGCCCGGCTATCAGCTAGACCGTTAATCTCATCCTCGGTGTATCCGGATGACAAAAGCATGCTTCGCACACCCGCCTTTTCGTGGCTTGCCACTTCCGGCGTTGCCCACTCGGGGATACGTCGGGGCAGCAAGGCCGCTTGTTCGGCGGCGTATTGAGCCTGAGCGTGGGCGTGTCGCTGTTCATGCTGTTGCAAGAAAGCGGCGCGCTGTTGCATCACAGCTTCATACTGGTGCTGAGCTTCAGCCGATCCGATTGGATCATCCGAATCCCATTGCGGTTTCTGAGGCGCATTTGCCTGCAGAAACAACAGCTCTTGATCCTTTACCCGCTCCCATTCCTGCGCGCGGTTCTGGAGTGCGCGGGCCTCGTCACTCAACGACGTGGTTTTCCGCGTGTAATCCTCGGTCCGCATGTAACCGTCACGGAGTTCGTCAAGAGCTACCCGGATCGGGCCGTGGACGGGATGTTCCCATTCGACAAAGTCTTCAAGGTCATCGCCCTCGGCCTGTTCTGGACTCTCTTCGCCCTCGGCTTCAGTCGCATCGTCTTCGGATTCGGACGATTCCTCGTCCTCGGCTTCAGAACCTTCGGCGTCATCGCCTTCTGGCTGCTCTTCTGCCCCCTCGTCGGCCTCTGGGCTACCCTCGAAAGGACCATCAACCGTCTCGGTGTCTTGCTCTCGATTGATGCCGTCTTCGGCGTCCAATTCCTGAGACGCGAACGCCTCGAAACCGTCGAGATTAAGGTCATCGACGCCTGGTGAGGCGCTACCGACAACTGCCATTTTCAACCTCCTTGCGACGCCCTCGGGCGCTACCGCAAATGAAAAAAGCGCCCCGAAGGACGCCGACTAACCCCTGTCAATGCAGGGAATTCTTGTTAGACGCTTGTTAGACGACCTCGTGGTTGTGCCCGAGCATGGCTTGAGAAGCCTTGCCCGCCATCAAAGCCGCGCCAAGCGCGCCCCGAACGTGTTCAAGAACCTCGACCGCTTTCAGGCGATCCAGCCTCGCGGTCGCTTCCTGAGCGCTGACCGCATCGCGGATGTAAAGCTCGCGAAGATCGTCAAACACCTTGTTGAACAAATCGCTCCCAAGGATGCGCTGGGCCTCTTCACCCGCGCGCTGTTGCTCTTCTAGCTGACGCTTGGCGTCTTCATCGGTCATGCTATCGGCTTTCGTCAATGCCGGAGAGTCGATTCCGGATGATCTCGTTGCGGGAAGCGGGGGAATACGGCTCCCCCGTATCAAGCCGGTTGAATTCATGGATCGGCGAGCCGTTCATTCCGAAAACCTGCCCGCTGTAAGGCGTGGAATAATCCACGTCAAAGGTGCCGCCGCCCGCATCCTTGAACATCGAAAACGCCGAGATCGGATCTTGGTTACCGAAATTCGCGCCGCGCAACGCCGCCTCATACGACATTAGGTCTTGCAGGGTGTAAGCGCCGCCGCCTTCGGCTGGCTTTTCGCCTGTCGCGCTCGGGTCGGGGTTGTTGTCCCAAATGCCGGACGGCGTGACAGGGCGGATTTGATTGCCCGCCATCGGGTCCATGCCTTGGGGTTGCCCTTGCGACATCCTTGCCGAAATCATCTCGGGCGGCAATTGGCTTAAGTAGTCGAGCCCGCCCGAGCGCGCCCCCGAAGGGTTCCCCTGCATTTGCCCCATCGGCATCGCCTGGGCTTGGCCGCTTGGCGTGTTCGATAACAGTCCCCCGCCGCCTTGCCCCGTGGGCTGGGCCAGCAGGCCTTGTGACTGGACCGGCTGCATTGATTGCGCCGGTTGTGGCTGGGCCATGATGTTTTCCGCCGCCGTGCCGCCCCAGACGCTCGGGTCGCCCGCGCCGAGAAGCCCGAAAGACTGCGGGTTGGCTGGCGTTCGCACCTGGTATCCGCCCTCGCCATAAATGCCGCCCGCGAAATGCGGCATGACCTCGTTCATTTGCTTGTCGGACAGGAGCCCCTTTTGCCACTCGGGCCAGATGCTCGTTCCGGGCATCATCGAAGGCCCGCGCCGGGTCATCGTCCCCGCGCCGGGGATTGTCATGGTGTCAGGACGAGGCATTGTCGTCTCCTTTGAGCGGGCCGCTTAACAGGGTCAATAAGGCTGCTGATCGTCCGCGAGCATCCCGCGGGCGACAGGTGCCGCTAAGAGCCCAGCGCCAGCCACGCCGGCCAGAAGGTCGCGACTGTTCCGGTTTTTCGGGTCGAACTTGGCGAAGCGAGAGCGGATGTTTTTCGGGTCGAAAACGGCATAATGGGTGGTCGGATTATATTGACCGTATCCCGCCTCATCGGAGAAGTTCATGAGCTTCACACCATCAAAACCCTCTGACTTCGCGCCGTCCAATATCTCCGACAAGTTCACATCGTCGGGGTCATATTGGACGCCATCCATATCAACTTCTTTTAGGTTCCCACCAAGTCGCGCCGGAATCACGCTCTGCCCGCGATGCGGTGTGGACTGTTCCAATTTTTCCGCCTGCACCATCAATGAATTGGCATTGTCCCATTCGCCCCTACGCTCGGCGGCTTGTGACGCATCAATCAATTTTTGAACGTCTGAATCTGCCGCATTATCTGCGTACCCGCCCGCGCTTTTCGGGTCTTCAACGAACCAATATGCCTTCTTCGCGCTTTTTGCCTTTGTCGCGCTTCCGCGCGCCCCAAACTCGGGGAAATCCTTGTTGGTCCCGTGGAACGCCTCAACCGGGAAATGCTCATCCGCCCGCGCCATCCTCGACGCCTCGTCCATCGGCAGATCCGCAGCCTTCCCCGCCCCGCGAACCGCCTTGACCATCCCCCCGAAATGCGGAATCGCCGCCCCCAACACAGGCAACGCCGACGCATAGGCCGTCGTGCCGTATATCGCATCGGACGCGGCCTTGCCGTAGTCGCCGCCCTCGATAGACTTCCGCATGTCCGCGAAATTCTGTTGCCCATCGCGAACCGCCATCGCGTCGCCAGATCCAGGGGCAAACGCCAGCGCCATCTCGGCCAACTGTTGCGGGGCTAGAAGTCCGCGCAACACCTGAGCCGCCGGGGCTCGCGCCGCCGCCTTGTATCGCGGGTCGATGTTGTGCTGCATCGCCAACAACCCGCTCTGTCTATCGTCAAGCAAGCCCATCGCTCACCCCGCTTGAAATACAAGGGGCGTCTTGGCGTTCCGATCGAGGACCTGGTTAAATCCGCCCATTGTACGCTCCTATGGTTCTCACAATCGATACCCGCCGTGATCCCCGGCTCGCCAGACGCCGCCGTGGTCGGGATGGAAAAAAGCACCATCTCCTGTTCATCGTCGTGCCATGCAACGGTTTTGGACAATTGCGTGGTGTCCATCCCGCCAGATCGGGACATCAAGCGGGTGACGACTTGGCGCGAGACCGCTTGCCGTTAGGTCGCTTCCCCTGATACTCGCCAGTTTCTTGTTCATCATCGGTATCCTTGGGTTGCGCGGCGGCTAGGATCGCTTGTTTTACCTGGACGGCGGCCTCGGCCTCGGCTCCGGAGATCTGCGCGCGGTTGATCAGCGCGATGGCGGAATTAGCGATTTCGGGGGTGATCAATTTCAAGCTCCAATCAGGCTGTCGTCGACACTGAGCCCCGCGCCGAATGAGCCGGCTGTCGGGGCGATCTTTTCGTTGATGCGATCGGTGATGCGGGCCTTCATCGCGGGGATCGCGTCGGGCGCGGTCGCGTTGATCAGCGCCGTCGCCCAGCCGATCAATATGCTTGGGTCGGCTTCCAGTTGAGCCTTGGTCATGAAGGTCGCCGGGTCTATCGCGTCAAGATCGAGCGGAATTTCCCCATATTCGGACGCGGCTTCCCCGGTCGCGGAATCCGTTCCGACCAAGCGCCAATGGACCTTATCGACCACATCAGCCAGCCCCGCATAGGACAGCCGGGTTTCAGCCTTTTCAACTTGCCATGTGAATTCAACAGCCACCATAAATCTCCTTTATATCACCATGTGGCGTGTGCTACGCGCCGCCACGTATCTGTTGCTGTACAAACGTACATATAAGAACTGTCCCACGCGACGGTTCCGGTCGTCCCGGTCGCTGATGCGGACGCGGGAGTTCTAGTTGTCGCCAAAACAAGATCACTCTGCACCGTCAACACGCCAGCGTTAGACAAGCGCATTCTTTCTGCGGGAGCGGCTCCAATCGCTGTTTTCCAGATGAAGTCGTTTGACCCGCCTCCCTGTAGCTCTTTACCGAACCAGCTATACCGATTGTCAGAGAAATCCTGCGTGGTAGTGATGAACGCGATACCGATAGCCGACCCAGTGGTCGCACTACGGTTCTGTAACAGCATGCCGCTCGCCTGTGCTCCAGCACTGTCGTTGCGGACATGAAGCATTTGTTGCGGTGCTGAAGCGCCGATGCCAAAACCCGTGCCATCTAGTCTCATGCGTTCTGTACTAGCACGCATGAAAATGAGGTCGCCGTTTGACGCGGGCGCGCTGTTGGTGCCGAACAGCAGTTGGTTCGACGCACTCAGGGACAGCGTTGGGATCATCGTCCCCGCGCTATCCTTCAGCCGAAACGCCGTGTTGTTCGTCGTGATATCAAGGATTCCTGTTGAAGATAGCGTAGTAAACGTACCAGCCGCAGGAGTCGCCCCGCCGATCGTAGCCCCGTCAATCGTCCCGCCGTTAATATCGACGGTCGTGACCGTGCCGAGGGTGGTGCCGTCGCCGAAAAACGAGTATATTTCGTCAAAATTTCGATTGGCTTTGGCTAACGCCTCATCATATGTGTCCGCCGCCTGCGTAAACCGCCGACCGCCCGCCGAAATGCTTTCTTTGACCATCACAATGCTCCAATTCCGAAAACGCTGTCACCAATTTCGCGGATCGGCAGGTCCAAGCCCCACTTGCCGCAAAAATCACGAAGGTCGTTCAACCCCATCTTCGCCTTGCTCAGAAAATACGGGTCCACGCCCGAGACCGCCGTATATGCCAACTCCACCGCTCGGCTCTCGCCAGCACGCGGGACAAGATCCGCCGCAATCCGCTTGTGCGCCTCGCCGTCGCTATCCACGCCCGGCACCTCGGCGGCTTCGACCAAATCAAGCGCCTCGCCGATGTCGGCGGTAGCTGGGAAAGGGGGATAGTTCGTCGCGAAAACAGTGTCATCGTGATCACCCGCCAACAGAGATACCGAAGGCGCGCCCATATGCGCCGCCTCAAGTGCCGTCGTGCAGCCCGTGTGCAAGACACAGCGCGCGCCCCGCATCCATTGAACGTGGTTGCCGGTAACGGCGACGTGAACTCTCGGGTCGCCTCGATATAGATTTAGCCACGGGTCCGGGTTTTCGCCGGGATGCGGCCTGATCACCACCTCGCCGTCGTATGCCTCAATAAACTCTCGCACTTTCCTGATACACGTCCAATCGTGCTCGATATGAGCGATGAAATCCTCGCGGTTATCAAAGAACCCCGCCGAAACACACATGGCGTGATAGGCCTTGATGTCGCCGCCTCGGGGGTTGGCCCCGCTGGTGTTGGTGTTGACCAGCAGATACCCTGATCGATCGGGCTCGCCGTAAATCTCTGGCTTTTTAAGCAAATCCAACCTTGGATTGCCCGTCCATTTGCCATTTATCGCGTGTTCGGCTTGCCACTCGTTGGCGACATAGGTCACGTCGACCGGCAGGCATCGCAATATATCCTTGCGGAAATGCACCGGGCACCGAACCGCCAGCCCTTCTTCGTCCATCACCGCGATGTTGTGGCCGGCCCGCTTTGCCGTCTCCATCCATCCGCGCATGGCCTTGTTTTCGCCCTTGAACACGACACATCCCACCGGGAGCGATTCAAGGTTCGGCGCCAAAACCCGCTGGCTTCCGATGATGCTTGATATCCCCCAATCATGCAGCGCCGACGCCACCAGAAGCCGGGACCATAACTCCCGGTCACGGTTTTCAATCATGAAGTAGATCAATGTCAGGCCTTAGAATTTATGCGTATATCGAAGCATCGCGCCGTCAAAACGCGGGTCGGTTTCCATGCGAAAATTCCCATATTTTGGATGCGAGAATCCAAGACCCAAGTTGTTTATGCCGCCGCCGTTCCATCGGACATCGTAATCATCGCCCACCGCCCTTCCCATGCCATACCCGGCACCAACATCAGCACTAAGCAGCCCGCCACCTGCCGGCGCCTGGGCACCGAGAAGCCCTGAAAGATAAAGGCTTCTAACGTCGTCACTCATCCCCCCGCTTGCATCCGCCCGCCCATATAGGCTCGCTCGGCGCAAAATATCTAAAATGGATTCATCCATCACGCCGCCTCTCTCATTTCTCCCCACCGGACAATCGAGTGCTTTCTAACAATGCGGGGCGGCATGCGACGATCCTGGCCCCACTAGCCCGATATCGCATGAGTCCATGTCCCCGCCTTGATCCCAAACCCTCTGCGCCTCGCTATCAATTTTTTCGAAAAACAAAATCGCGGATTTTCCGATCCTGGTCCGGCGATCAGGTCGCCCAGCCTTGGTCATAGGGACTTTTGAAATCCACTCTCCCAGCGGCACGGGGCCAAAAGCGGTGTTGTAAACTCGTGCGAACTGCATCTTAGTCGCTCACATTGATGTTAGCGTTACCGTCACGCGAACCGGCAGCCATCTTCAATTGTTCCAATTCGGCCTCCATCACCAGCTCCCGCTCGCGGAATTGCTGATCAATGGTCATCTTCTGGACATCCAATTGATGGGCGCGCTCGGCCTGGCGCTCGGCGGCCTCCAACTTCATGCCCTCGATCGCGCGTTGCTGTTCCAACTGTTGCTGGAACTGCTGCTCTTGCATCGCCGCGTTGCGCTGAGCCTCTTGAGCTTTGATCTGCTGTTCCGCCTGGAGCCTCTGAGCGGTAAGAGCGGAATCGGCTTGTAATTTCTTCTCCGCCATGGCCGCTTCGGCTTGCATCTTCTGGCCGTCCATTTGCTGCTGCATTTGGAGCTTCTGCATCTCCATTTGCATCTTGCCCTGAGCCTCAACCGCCTTCGGATCTTGCCCCGGCGGTTGCGGCGGCATCGGGTTTTTGTCCGGGTCGGTGAAGAAAATATCAACGTCCGGCAAGTCCGCCGCCTCGACCATCTTCTCCAACGTGTTGTAATAGTTCCTCATGGTGACCAGCGGGTTTTGCATCCCCGCGACCTGTAGGATCTGCTCCTGCTTCTGAGCGATCACCATATAGCGCTGCATCTGCTGATCGCGGTTGCCGGTTCCCAAGCCAACAGACACCTTGATGTCCATACCCGCGTTCCACGAGCGCGGGTCCATCGGCACCCAATTGCCGCGAAGGCGAATGATCCGCTCTTTGTCCTGGTGCTTGGTCACGAGATGGAGCATCAACCGGGCCAGTTGCTTGAACCCCGTCTCCGCATACACGCGCGTGATAAGCTCGGTTCGCTCGCGGCCCTGATTGCTATCCTCGCGGACCTTCTCCGCCGTCTCCGGCTGCAATGCGTTCGGATTAAGATCCGGCCCCATCGGGGTGACGCCGGTTCGGCGGACCAATTGACCATCGACATATTCGAGCATCGGAAAGGCGCGCTGGCCTTCCCAGGTCGTCTGGAGCGGCACGATCGCGTTCGGCCCCTTGGCGCGGATGATGGCGTCCGGCGCCTGGTTCAACACGTCGTTGAAGAACTCCGGCTCGATCTGGTTCATGTCCACGATCTTGCGCGGGAAGACGGAGTGATAAAGCCCGTCCATCATCATCCGCAGCAAGGTCGACTTCCACCGCTGGACCTCTCGCGACCCGTCCTCCATTGACAGCCCGATGCGGCGATGCGGCAGGATGATCGGCGTTAGCTCGCAGAACGGAAGCAATCCCTCGTGCTTGTCATTCTCGAAAATAACCGGAGAGTCCGGACCGTTGCCCATGACCACTCGCCGCCATTCGGTCTCGCCGTCGCCGTCATAATCGAACTGGATATAGACCTCATAGATCCGGCACAGTTGCGCCGCCGCATCCGTGGCGTCGTTGTCGTCATCGTATTCGAGGTCGTCAAACCGCTCTTCGGTTTCCTCATACAGATCATCGTCGGCGCTCAGGCTCTCGACTTCCGTCTCGTCATAGCCGCGCTTCAACAAGTCGCTCTTCGATACCCGCGTGCGCCGGGCCACCATGCGCGCGTCTTCCAAAGACTTGGCGCGGCTGTTGGTCAAGAACTCTTCGGGCGGGAGAGCCTCCATCTTGATTTCGCCGCTGGTTTTGACGCGGCGGATCTTGATGTCAAAGAGCATCGTCGGCCCTTGCATCGATATAACCCCGCCAACATCCCCCGGCATCGGCGCTTGAGGCATGCCGCCAGCATCCGGCCCCATCGGCTGCGGTGGCATTTGCGGCTGCGGTGGCATTTGCGGCTCGGCGGGCATTTCAACCTCCGCCGGGTACTCTTCAATCTCTTCAACCGTCACGCTCTCGTCGTTGACGATCTCCGTCATCTCATCAACGCTAAGGCCGGTGTATTCCTCGGTAACTTCGGTTTCGGATTCCTCCCACCAGACGTGCAGCGCGCTGTTTTTGTAAATCAATGCCGACTTGATCCAGTCGAAACACTGCCTAAAATTGTTGTTGCGCCGCATCAACCACGACACGTAATCCGTCGCCTGTTGCGCGGCTTCTTCGTCCTCTTCTCCCTCGGGCTCAAATCGGAACACCTGGTCCGTGCCCAAGAACACCCGGACAAGCGAGGGCATGACCGTTTCGACCGTCTCGTAAACGTCACGGGACATGACCTTCGATCGTCCCGGAATGCTCGGCAGGGTCGATTGCTCGCCCATGTAATAACGCCAAGCGGTGGCGCGTTCGGACGACAGCTCGTCATTGTCATACCCAATAGCCGAGCGCAGTTGCGACGATAACGCCGCCCTAAGCTTGCTATCGGATCGGGATGAATCAGACATTGGCCAGCTTTCTCGGGCGCCCGCGCTTGCGGGGCATGATTTCAACGACCGCCCCAGAAACATCGGCTGGCCGCGTTTCCAGATCCTCGATGCGCTCTTCGAGAGCGGCAGACTTCGCACGGAGATCCGAGATCAGATCAAGCGCAGCCGTGAGGGATTGATCCAGCCGCGCAACGCGGACAGCTAGTGCTTGAGACATTTGCAACCTCTTTGGAATGGGTGCGTTACTCGACCCAGCTTGTATTGACGTTGATGGGCTTGTGAGGTGCCGGCTTCGTCCTGGCCTCGCGCTTCATCATCACCGCGTATCTGGTCGCATCCATCAAGTCGTCGCGTTCCTTAACGATCTTGCCGTCCTTGCGATGATAGATACGGAACTCTTCCCACCACTCATTGAGGTGAGCGAACACCTTAAACCGCCCCGTTTCCATCCTTTCCAGGATCTCCATGAGGCCGGCCTCGACGGACACGCCGCCGTCATCGAATTGCGCGCGGTCCTTGAGCATCTTCAACCCGTGGCCGCGATACTGCTCGACAAGCGGCGTTGCGCCGTCCCTGCCGTGGCTCCCAGCGTCCGAAGGCCAGGCCACCGGCATCCAACCACCCTTGGCCTTGATCGTCGCCGCGTGCATCGCTGGGACAGTCTCACTCTTACGATAGGCGTCCGTGACGTAAATCGTATCCGTGTCCTTGTCCCACGCCAGCCAAACGGCGGTTGTCGGGTGATCCCAGCCCAAATCCATGCCCACGATGCGCGCCCAATGCGGCGGGATCGGGCACGGCGCGATGGTGATTTCCTCTTCCGGGATCGGGTAGACGCGACCCGAGCCCATAATCGGCACGCCCTTCGTCCGGGCTTCCCGTTCGTGCTTTGGGTAGCTGGCGATAATCTTCTCACGCTGTTCCGGCGAATAGTGCTCGGCGTCCTCGATGGTCATCTGAGTAACCGAGCGGTCAGGGTTTTCCTCCATCAAAAACCTCACCACAACATCGGACATACCTTTGAGCGGCGTGAACGTCATCCAAATCGGCCCTTGCGTCGTATTCGTGCGCGTCAGCCCCTCGGTGAAGATGTCAATCGGCGGCTCTTCATCAAACCAGCAAAAGTCGAGCGTTTCGCCCTGGAACTTCTCCCGCCCCTGATTGTACGACTTCAGCGTTAATTGGCTTTCACCGCCCGACACATGACGAACCTTGATGACGCCCTTCAAACCTGGCGTGCCGAGAGCGGAATCAGCGCTGATCACATCCGCCTGCGGGATCGCCCCCGTCCCCCAGGGCTCAACGCGGCCCAACAGCAACCGTTGGATGGTGTCGCGGACAACCTCGCCCGTCTCTCCCGCCGCCCAGCCAATCACAGGCTTTTTGAAGCGTTTGCCTTCCCACCAATCCGGGTACTTCCCAGTCAGGTGGATCGCGCACTCGAAAGCCCCCGCCCAGGACTTCCCGAGTTGGTTGCCCGCCATGAACAGCCGCTCGCGGACCGTCTCGTGGTGGAAATCTTTCTGCTTGGAATAAGGCCGGTATCGGGCGAGAAGGTTAGTGTCTAGTCGCCTCTTCCGTTCCGCCTGCAGCCGCGCCAGTTCCACCAAGAGCGGAGTCAACGGCGTCCCGGAGTTCTCCGATCCGCTCGATAAGCTCGGCATCTGTCAGTTCTTCCAACGGGTTGATTGTGACATTGAGATCCTTCGGCAAGATGCTGGCCAAGACCTTGACGTAAGCAACGGGGCTGTCCTGGCGGCATTTGACGATCGCGTCGGCGCCATGCTCGTTGAAGTCCTCGTGGAGGGCCTCCAAGAACGCCTCGCCTAGCTTGTTGCGAACGCCTTTGCCGCGCCCTTTTGGGTTGCCGGATTGGCCGGGCTTGAACTGATGAGCCTCCATCGCTTTCGGAAGCTGCCTTTTGGCTGTACCCGCAGGTTTACGCCCAGCCATGGAACGTCACCGTCACGGTTGTGTCGTAGCGATTTGGCGTGTCGTCAAGAGGGGCGAAGGTCACGGACTTACACCGGCGAACCTGCTGGCCAGTCTCGACGATCCTCGCGCGCATCCAAAGCGGGAGCCCAAACAAGTCGCGGGCAAGTTTATCAATTTCGCCCCCATCCCACGCATCAACCATCAGGCGCTTCAACCCTCTTCCGGCCCCGGCGCTTCGTCGGCGCGTGTTCCTCGACCACTCCCAGCGCTTGGCGGTCGATGGCCTCGATGGGGATTGACTGGCTGCCGCCATTGGCCGTGCATCCGAAATGCCGGTAGCTTGTGGCGTCGATTGCCGCCTCCAGGACTTGCCCCTCAGATAGAGCGCCCTTCAAAATCAGCGGCTCGTCGTCGGCGCGCTCGATATACGTTACTTGGGAAAGCATGTTGCTTCCTTTCAAACGATTGAAGTCTTGGGCTTACCAGCCCCTCACTCACCCGCGATCTTCGCGCGATATTCTTCGACCAGCGCCTCGGTGCGAGGATGCCCGATGTACTCCAGGGCTATTTGGTTCATCCCGGCCCATGGGAGACGCCTTATGGCCCTAAAAAGCATGAGATCGCGCCATTCGCAAACTGGCGAGGATTCAGAGATTTTCTTCCGCGGTGAAGACGGCACCGAAGCATCCATCAGGATTCGCGGAACCCAATGGTCTAATTTGATCTCCGGCATATTGAGAGAGATGGGGGTCGCCCAAAAGGCTCAATTATCCAGCCTTAAGGGGTTAGATCGTCGCGCATTCTGGCTCGCAAGCCCCCCGAAAGTCACGAGCCTGCGTGGCGCAGTATCGACGGAAGGGGTTCCGGTCCTGACTCTTGAACTGGATGGAAACTCAGAACTAGACCTTTCCCTTGAGGGAATTTCAATTCCGGCGCTAATCGAATGGCTTTCAAACTTGGACGAGGTGCAGGAATCGGCACCGGGGTCGTCTCAACCCAATTAGTCATCGCTGCCAATACCCCTTCCACTTCCGGCTAACCGGGTGGTTCATCGCTGCCGCTGCCGTCAGGGTGAACAGCGTGCCGTTCGGCTAGAAGATTGAACGGGATGCCACCTACGCCCCAAGGTCTTCCTTGTCTTTGATGCGGGCCATTAACCCAAAAATATACGCGACCCTGGCAAAGGCCAGAAAGGCCCAAATGAAAAGGGAGAACCAGCCCGCCACCCAAACAAAGCTTTGATTGTGCTCCACCCCTACCTTTGGCGAAATGATAATCAAAGGAATTGATGAAAATGTTAAAATAAATCCGATGAAAGTTGCCCGCTTAATGTACGAGAGAAACCATGCCATAGCATAGGTTTCCCTAATTTCCCCAATGAACCCGTCGCGTTTACTGGCCATAAAACCGTAAACTCCGAACAGAAAGCCTGTCTGAATCGCCGACCAATCAAAAATCGCGGTATACAGTCCGTCGGTTTGCAGCTGGTGCCGATCAAACAGATCAAGCACAATCTCACGTTCAAAATACAAAGCACAAAAACACGCGACGGCGGCAAATATAGGGCCAAATTTCTCAAAAATTCTTTGCATGTCTCAACATCTCCCGTCGGAGAAAGTCTCGTCGGACCTGGTAACTCTTTTCAGGATCATTTTCGGGGAGAGGAAGGACATCCTTCGATGAAAACAGATCATCCAGCAAATTAATCTCTATGGGGCTTGGGTCAAATTTTTAGCCAAGAGCCCACGCCTGTTGACTAGGTGCGTTTGCTACCTAATTCCGGATATCTCTTGCGCCCTCGATACCGCTTCGTTCCGTGCCGTTCATGTCGCTCTCCATATCCCTCACGCCTGGTTGACGGTGGACCTTGTTTAAGATCCCAGGCGCTTGGACTGCTCCGGGTCATTCCGGGGCGAGTCTCTAAAAAACTGATCCGAGCCGCTATCCGTTTGCTTCCCGCCGATCGAGGAAAGTGCTTTCCAACGCGAGCGCCGGGTTTTTCTTTGCGTTGATTTCACTTAGCGCGAGTTTGCCGCCCTGGCGCCGCACGGCTTCGCTCTTCTCGGTCCACCCCAACTCTCTCGCCCGCTTTTCTCGTGATATTTTTTTCGCCTTGCACTCGATAGAAAACCTTTGCTTGGGTTTGGCATTGAATGGTCGACGGCGGACCAATCGAGACCATTCAGGATTATCTTTTTTTGTGTCTTTGGGCCAAACATTGTGGACTTGCATGAGTCATCCATTACGCCGGTTGTCTGGAGCGGGGCGCGTACACCTTTGGGGGCGCTACCCCGCAAGACGACGCCGGCCAGGAACATCCCCCAACCCATCCTGCCTCAGCCCGCTGGATGGCTGTTTGCGTTTTCCGTCGCCGGGAAGCGCGGGGCTGGCATCGCCCCATAGCGTCGTTGTGTCCGTGCCAGGACGTTTGAATTGAAGGACGGGGCCGAAACCCCGCCGGGTGGCTCCTACTACCAGGTTGCGCCTGATTCAGAGCGGGAATCAAAAACCCGCCGCCGATTGCTCGGGAGCGGGTTGATTTTTGTGTCACCACTGGACACTGACGAAAGTATGCCACTCAGCATCACGCTATGTCAACCCATAGTGTCTCGCTAATGCATCAAGCGCTAGACGTAGTACCGCGATGCCCGATTGCGGGATGTCGCCGCGCCCTCTTGCCCAATCCGATGCGCTGCCGTCCAGCAAGGCGACGTGAACCAGGATCGGCGATAGCTCGACACCAACGGCGCGCGTGGCCTTCACATAACGAGCACTCGCCAGCGCGGCCATGTCAGACATCTCGGGATTGCCCTGCCCCGCCTGGCCATAGGTGCCGGTCACCGCCATTTGACGGCCCGCCATCTCCCAATCCGCCCGCAGCTTTAGCGCCGCGTCCGATTGCTTGACCGTGATTTGCTTCTTGTGCCGGTAGCGGTCGATCATGGATACCGTGAGCACCCTCGCGCCCTTCACGCCGGCCTGAATGGTTTCGCGCCTCTCGATTACGTCGCCATGCTGATAGCGCTCTTTCGGCCCGACATCGGCCAATGCGAGAGCGGGCGGGCGATCGGCTTTGTTTTTCTGCTTTTGCTTCGCGGACTTCCTGCCCATATCGCTATTCCTCCTCCGCTATCCGATTGTTTCGTGAGTCGACTTGCGCCTGTGCCGCGCGGATGAATTCCGCAGGCGCGGCGAGCCGCTGGTCCAGCATCCACCCGTCGCGGCCCTTCCATGCTCGTATCGGACCGAGGACGCTCACAGCCTTCTGAAAAGCCGTCTTCGGCTCCGCTATGCCGTTTGCCTCGGCAAGGGTGCAGCCATAGGCGCGGGTAATGCTGAATTCGTGCCGGAACCAGCAATCCGGGACGGCAAAAGTTGGGAGCTTGGTCATTCAGCGGCCCTCATGGTGTCGGCGGACAGGTTCGCGGCTCGCCAAGCGGCTAATACCGGCATCGGGATTTGAGAATCATTCCGAGACAGGTCTTCAGGACGCGGCCCCCACCTTTCCGGCCAGAAACCACCCATCTCGTATTTGGCCAGGCGCGCCGGCCAATCACGCTCCCGCTCGCCCCCCGTGGATTGCTCGGGCGAACCAGCCGACTTGCGCTTCAGGCAAGCCTCAATCCATGAGATTGGATCGGCGGGCGGCCCATCCTTGCGGGCAATCGTCGCAACAAGAACCGCTTGCACCGCGTCTTCGGTAAATTGCTTGCACCACCGCCCGACCTGGGGACGGATAGCTTGCTGGGTTCGCCCCGTTTGCTCGGCGAGCCATGCGAGGCCGTCCTTCCAAACCCAATCCTTTGGATCATCCAAGTTCGGCGGAACGCCCGTTTCGTTAGAAACGGAAGTGTTAAGTGTTAAGTGTGACGCGCCCGTGTGGGCATCAATTGTGGGGTCATTTGTGCTATCAATTGTTCCCACAATTGTGGGCTGTTTGTTGGCACCTTCGCGAGCCTTGCGACGCTTGTCCGACAGGCTTTGCGCTTTCTCGACTTCGAGATCAATGCGCTTATGCCTCCAGAGGCCATCAGCAACTTGAAAGAACTCTTCGATAGAGGGCCGGATATCCAGCCAGTCCGGAAGAGTCATTTTGGTTATGCCCGCCAGTTTCCGATCGTTATCGGGAAGGGCTTTTTGTCTGGAATAGTATTCATGCATCAGTAGTAGATAGGCGCCGTGCTCGAGTGTCGACAGGGCTTGCGTGTCACGTCGGTAATCTTCGATGTGGAGGGGGAACCACTGGATAGACGGCATCGCTACGCCTCCCCCTCAGCGACGGCCTTTAGGTCATCCAAACCTCCTTCAAATTCATCAACACTGTCGATATTCCTTGCCAGGTCTGCGATAGCGTCCAGCGGCACGCCCGCGAGAAACGCGCTCTCAGTAATCGCCATGCAATCGTATTGGCGCCAGCGCACTCTGTTTCGGACAATGCCTCTGATGTAGAAGAGTTCGCCAAGATACGGCTTGTCTTTCTGCCGCCTTCTGACGTTCGCGAACGCCGGCACCTTTTTGAAGGCGCGCTCCCAAGACTCTTTGGTAACCCTCTCACCTTGCACCTCGGCGATCTCAGTAAACGCCGACTCCGCCGCTTCAAGGATCTCCTGGAAAGAAAACCTCTTTATCCATTTTCTGAGATCGGCTTTGCCGGATTCATTCGGGACATAGAACCATCGCTCGCCGATGTAGTCGCTTAGGCGCGATAGGGCATCGTCTTCAATGTCGTGAAGCCCGGATCGCCACTCCATCATCATTTCAAGCTGCTGTCTGCGCTGCTCTAGTTCGGCAATTTGATCACGTTGTTTTTGAACTTCGGAATGATCATCAAGGCGCTTGGCGCCCTTCCCCAAGTTGCATCCGGCACAGGACGTCACAAGGTTCATCATCTCGTTGTCGCCACCTTCCGCGACAGGCCGAATGTGATCTACATGGAGAACCACGTCTGGCGCAGACTCACCGCAATATTGGCATTGGAATTTGTCTCGTTTGAAGACTTCAAACCGGGCTTTCTTCGATAACGATTTGCGCGCCATGCTAACCCCTCGCCGCTAGGTCTGCGGACGATGCCGTGGGGATGTGAGTGCTGGCATGCCACATGCGGCCATGCGTCTCGCGCGGATCGGGCTCTACGTTGTCTCGACCAAAGCCGCGCCCCCAATCGAAGTCCACCGGGGCTTTCTTGACGCCTCGGTCATTAAGCCCTGCAATGCCGCCTATTATTTTCGGCTTTAGGGCCTTCTTGGCTTTCAAATAACCAGTGACCTGGCCGTGCGTGAATTTGAGACTGGCGGCGATATCGGTTGGCCGCTCGCCTTTCTGGTAGCGCCGGATGATGTCCTTGCCGTGAACCGCAATCCTCGCGTCATTAAGAATTTTACAAATTGCCGCCCGCCGTAACCCCCAGGCTTTGCTCAGTGCAACGGGCGACGCACCGGCTTTATATGCGGCAACGATTTCAGCGTCTCTTTTGTCTCGATCAAACATCTCAAATCTCCACTTCATGAAGCATTCGGGTTCCCTCGGTCGCGAAGGCCAGCCAGGCGTCTCGCTTGCCATGGAGCATGTCCGCGCCCCGTTGCTGGCCCGGTTCCGCGCGGTCATAGGCTCGCCATGCCGCCGTGATTCCGTCCTCGTATGCTTGGAGTGCGGCGGTTCGCAGTGTGAGCGGCTGCCGGGCGTCCAGTTCTTCTATGGTCGGGAGGTGGATGACTTGGCCCATCCGTCACGTCTCCCGTATGTCGATTTGGCAGCCCTTGACTTCATCGCTCCACCGCGCGCGGACATCGATCACCTGAGAGTCGTTGGCGATGATGCCGTGGGCCTGAAGTAAGTCCTGGGGGGCCTTAATGCAGTTATCCAAATCCCTGGATCGGTTGCGCGGCCCTACAGTGATCGTCAGGGCCACGTCGCCAACCAAGGCTTGTCTGGATTGCCGGTTGAGCGCGTATCCCGCCTCGGTCAGCCACGCCTTGTATCGATCGGTTTTGACCCGTCCGCGCCGGGGCACGTTGCGATACAGGCTGTTCGTGCTCGGGGGCATCGGCACCACCAGCGTGAGCGCGGCGGCGTCCCGTTCTGTGATCACCGCCGCCATGCCTAACCCCGGCCCGCGCTTGTGTTGTCAAAGACGGAAACGCCGGTCAGACGGGCAATCGCATCGCCAAGCGCTTTCATGCCGCCGCTGTAGCAATTGGACTTAAGAACATCCCATTGCTCGCCTGGGACGTAATCGATGATTTGTGCGGCGACCCTTTCAACCGCTTCAATCTTCAGGTCATTTGTTTCGGCGGCTAAGGCGCGTTTTGATGCGCCGGACATGCGGGCTGAAACCCGTTCACCCGCCTGAGCCTTGGCGATAATGTCCTCGCGATCCGACTCGCCCATCTTGGCCAGAGCGTCTAGCTCAACGCCTTTGTCGAGGGATGTCCCGGCCACGCGGTCAATGTCTGGAATGGCTTCGGCGCGGGCGACCTTGCGGTTGATGTCTCGCTTGGGGTGCCCTGTCTTTTCTGCTGTTTCTTGAGCGAACGCTTTTTGATGTTGCGGCTTGGTGGGACAATTTGTCCCACCTACATTCCGCGCCTCAAAAAGCTCCTTCCGCCTCGCGAGGTGCGCCGCCTCTTCCGCTGGCGACAGCCCCGCGCGGATCAGGTTCTCGTCAATCTCCCATAGCTCGCGGTCGATTTCGTCCATGTCCACGAAAAAGCATGGAACTTCATCCCAGCCCAAGGACTCGGCGGCGGCGAGGCGATGACGCCCCGCCACCAGATAGGCCTCCGTTGGCTCTGGCGACCACACATGGATGGGATTTTGAAGGCCGATTTCACGCATGGATTCCGCAAGCGATGAAACACGGCTTTCCACGAGAGATCGATGTCGCTCTCCGACAGATAGGCCATCGACATAGACCTGACCTAATCGCATCAGACGACCCTCGGAAGCGGCCCGCCTTCGAACTCAAATCGTTGGACTCGCTTTCTCCGACGCGCTGCATTCCATGCCTGGACGGTGTACGCGAAAACCGATCGGGGGCTCGGCTTCTTGTCCCCCGTTCGCGTCAATCTTTCCCGTAATTTGTAAGCCGGGTCTCGTTTGCTTTCGAACCCAACCCCGGTCGCCAGTTTCCGAAAAAACTCGTCCGCCATCGCTCTGTTCTTCTGGGCGCACAAGTAGTGAACTGCCATCCCAGCGGTCGGCGCGGGGATTCCGTTGGTTTTAAGGCGGCTATACGTGGGGCTGCTATCATGAATGCCTTTTAGCCCCAGATAGAACGCGTAAAGATCGACGTTTGTAACCTGGGCTCCAGATCCTCCCGACACCCCCCCCGCCGCCGAACGGTTGTTTAGGTACACATGAAGCCACTTCGTCGTTGCGGCCATTGCATTGGAGTTCGGGACGCCATGAATTGCAAAGACATCGCCGCCCGTTCTCTTGCGCCCGGTATCAATCACGGCGAACGCTTCGTCCTTTGCTCCGAAAGCGACCCACGATTCAATTGCCAGCCCACTCTTGAGCACCGCTTGCAATCGATGCTGCCCGTCGATTAACCGCCCCTTGTCCGAAAAAATCACGGGGACCGGAGTTTCCATCCACGCGCCCTTGGCGATCTCCGACGCAAGCCGATCAACATTGCTCTCGGAGACGGGGCGATTATCGGTATTGTATTGCAACATCGCAGTCGCGATTTCCGGCGTAATAATCATTCTGACTGGCTCAGAAGGCGCTTGCTCAATAAGCCAAGATATTTTTTTTCCGGAAGAAACTTTCGAGTTTCCCGATGAGAATTTCGGCTCTTGTTTACGCGAAAGCATATCCAACATGGCGGTCTCCCGTTGTTATGGTGTTTGCACCCGGAAACCCCGACGCCATCACACGTTCGGGGTGGGGAAAATCCCCCTGGTGACGACGTGCCACCAGGGGAGTTACAGGGAGGAAACGTGCGACGCTTCGGCCATGGGGATAGCCGCCCCGCGTCGCCGGGGATTAGGTCCCTTCGTCCTCAAGTTGCTTGGCCCATGCCAGAAGTTGCTCGGCAAGGGAGCGGAGCATCGCGGGCAAGGCGGCGCGCTCCATGTGGTCAATCCGCCCGTCCGCCAGCATCTCGGCTAGGCGAGCGGCGAATTTCGTGACGCTGCACATGACCGTGGGAGCATCGCCCTCGCCTTCGCCAATGGGTTCGGCGCGAAGGCCGGCAAGCGACAGAATGGAATTGGTCCACGCCACCGGCATGACGGCGGCGAGGCTCAGGAACGAGTGCAGGCCGGGGGTGTTTGCGCCCTCGCAATAAGCCTTGATGGTGCGAGGCTTGATCCCGGACCCCTCCCCCAACGTTTCATTGGAGAAACGACGTTTCCTGCCGACGAATAGCGCCAGAGCGTCTTGAAAGCGCTTGGCGACAGTTTCCTGTTCAATCAACCCGCACTTAAACATCGCGCACCCCCGCCCCTGTCTCCACATACTCAGGCATGGATACGGATAGAACTGACGACGGGGCCGGACGCGGGGAGGAACACCCGGCCCCGTCTATCAACAGCGGCGCTTTGGCGGTGCAGCCAGCCATTGAATGCGAAGGGTTTGTGAGTATCGGCATGGCGGCGCGGGCCTTAGTCCAAGGCCTGGGGTGTGTTCGGATAAGTGGTGGTGGTGGTCAGGTGGCTGGAAATCTCCGCAATCACTTGAAAGATCACCGCGAAACCACCGGCGCTTTGCTTTGCCAAGTTCTCGGCGGAAGCGAACGCTTCATCCTTGGTTTCAAAATAAAGGGGATAGCTTTCACGCGCGCCGTAAACAGCGAAATTTTTGAGGCCCATCACTTCATCTCCCCTTGCAAAGGCTGGTCAGCGTTCAAAATCTTCGCGCTCAGCACGGCCTTCTCTAGGCGGCGATACGCTTTGCTTGTCGAATTCCCGTGCGTCTTGGCGCGCACGAAGGCGGCGGCTTCACGCTCTATCTCGGATAGAGTGTTGCGACCGTCAGGCATGGGTCAGCGCTCGCTCTGCGGCGAGCCCCCGAGATTCGCGCCATTGGCGGAAACGATCGATTTCGTCCGCGTGCTCGTAACAAGTGGCCCCCATCGTTCGATAACGACGGGCCTTCCCCATCAACTCTTGGTCGGTCAGAGATGTCACGGGCAAGCCGACATCGTCGCCGTCGCGGATTACGAGGTAGTAATCTTGCAGATGATTCCGCTCAAAACCGGGAAGAACTATCTGCCGCGAAACAGCGCCCATATGCGCCTTGTCTCCGGCGCGGCGGTTGATGGTTTTCGTCACCATCTCACGCACGGTCTGATATCCCGCGTGCCGCCAGAAATCAGCGTCATCGCCATCAACCAACCCCTCGACGTGGTTCTGACAAATGGCGTGCGCGATCCAGCGGGCGTGCCACGTTTCACCAATAACGACCAAGCCATCGAGCCGTTCGTTAATTTCAGCGACAAGTTTTTCCTGATAGCTTGGCATTGCCTACTCCAGATTGATAACGAAACGGTCGAGCCAACGGTCGATCGTCCCGACATGCTTTTTCAGTTCGGCGCGCTCGTAGTCGTAGACGCCGCCCGCGACATGAATCGCGTCGTTTTTTTCGCAAAATTCAGCGAAGCGTTTGACGGCTCCGATGAGGTTTGTTGCCGCCTTAAACCCTGGCGGCGCTGGCGCGGGATCTGGCTGACGCGGCACCCGGCCCATGTCGGCAAGCTTCGTCACGGTCGGCGGCGCTTCGCTTTCAACGGCGGCGTCGAAGTCCGGTTCCGGCACGTTGGCGACGCGGACAGCGGTGACGCGCTGGTGATCAGACATCCCTGCATCGCGGGCGGCGTCCACACGCGAAATCAAAGTGTGGGCACCCTCATTTTGTTTGCTGGCGTTACTGGGGCGAGCATCGAACTGTTTCAACAACTCCCCACACCGCCGCACTGCCCTCGCTTGTATCCGGTCGGCGTGCTTGCGGAGCGTGTCGTCATCGGCTTGCTTGGCATAGGACGCGAGGGCTTCCGCCTTGTTTGCCCATTCCTGGCATTCGTCGATGGACGCGCAATTGGCGAGCGCGGTTTTAGCGGCTTCATACGCAGCGGGGAGCCGCGCGCTGGAGACGCTTATGTTTGATGGAAGGGACATGTTGCTGCTCACGCCGCTTCCCCCTCTTGGGTGGCGGCGGGGAAAAGACGCGGGTCAACCACAACGCCCTTCATGTCGGCAAGCTCGCGAAAAGCGGTTCGGGTTTCAACACCCCGAGGGATGCCGCGCGCCTTCCAGCCTCGAACAGTCACGGGGTTGCGGGAAAGCGCGCGGGAAACGGCCAGCGGCCCGCCTAGCGCGTCGATTAAATCCGCATCGGATGGGAGATGTTGCTTTTCCATGCTCGGATTGTTGCATAACGCAACTAGCTAGTCAAATCCAAAACGCAACAACAAAACAGCGCGCCATTTTTCTATACTGTGGCCATGGCACCATCTAAACCAGTGAACATTGACGACGTTGCGGCGCGCTTAAAAATATGCCGCGAAGTGGTCGGGCTTTCCCACCAGGCCGCCGCGGATTTAATTTCTCAGGATCGGTCGACGTGGACCGGGTGGGAAAATGGAAACCGCTACCCTCCGGTGGATCGGATTAGTAAATTCTGCGACCGTTACGGATTTACGCTGGATTGGATTTATCGCGGCATCCCGCACGGGCTCCCCAACGAAATCGCCAATAAAATTTTAGCCGCCTGCGAAAAACACCTGATAAATTAGAGAAATCTCGCCACCTATAGGCGCGAATTTTTGCCATTCACATTGACGAGCAGAACGCGCCGCTCCAAAATATATTCTGATGCACGGGGGGGGGAGGCGGCGATATGTCGATAACCAACAATGCCGGCTACAACAATTTGGTCGCGAAAACTCAGGAATCTTTCGAAAGCATAGACCCAAATAACCCAAGCGATTTCGCCGAGCATAGAAAGCTTGTCATCGGCATCATTAGGTCGTCGGGCGACAACGGCTTGGCGGTTCAAAAACTTTATCTTTTACGACATAGATTGCTGCATGCAATGTCAGAAACATTAACCCCCGGCGAGAAGCTGGACATTCAGCTTTTAGAGTCCGCGATCCAGGACATTGAAAGCCATTAATGTTGCGTTATGCCACTTTTTTTTATTACCCATCTTGACGGGTTGCATTACGCAACGTATTATCTCCCCATGACCACCGCACGACGCGGCCCGGTTAAGAGGGAGACGCCCTGTGAAATTCGAGATCAAAAACCGCTGGACAGGCAACGTCCAATTCACCGCTGAAATCGATTGTGATGAAAATGCGCTTCGCTCGGTCAAGATTGGCTTGGCGGTTAAGTGGGGGCTCGCCAACGGTGGCGACCTGAACGGTGGCGACCTGCGCGGTTGCGACCTGCGCGGTGTCGACCTAAGCGAGGCCGGTCTGCGCGGTGTCGACCTGAACGGTGTCGACCTGCGCGGTGCTTGTCTGATCGATGCCGACCTGCACGGTGCTTTCCTGCGCGGCGCCAGCCTGAACGGTGCCGAACTGATCGATGCCAGCCTGCGCGGCTCCGACATGCGCGGCGCCAGCCTGCGCGGCGCCGATTTGCGCGGTGCCGACCTGCGCGAGGCCGATTTGCGCGGTGCCGGCCTAAGCGAGGCCGACCTGATCGGTCAGCATTCAATCAAGAAACTGCCGGTTAGCGACCCGCGCGGCTATTCGTGGATCGCCCGCGCCGAAGACGGCGAGTGGATTGTCTATGCGGGATGCCGGTGCTTCCCGGTTGAGCACGCCCGCGAACACTGGCTTTCCGACGATTACGACGGCCCCGAGGACGTTAAGTCGACCGTCGGGTCCGCGCTCGATTGGCTCGAAAAACAGCCCGCGCCAGTCGCCTCCGAGCAATCCGACAAAGCCGCCTAATCGGTTAAGAGGGAGATAGAGCATGGCCGACCCATTCAACGCACTGACGGATTTCCGCGCCAAGGTCGACGCGCTTCGCATTGAGGCTTTGGCTTCTCACGACGAGCACGCTTGGGATGCCGCTGACGGGTTTATCGACGCGGCTCGCGGCCTGTCAGACGTTCTTGCCGACCTTGACCATGCGCTGGGCAACATCCCCGCCCTCTTGGAAGCGGCGGAGTAAGCGATATGGCCGAGAACCTCTTCGACATCATCAAGCCCGTCACCGACGCGGAGCGCGCCGAATACCCCGGCATGGTGACGCCAACCTTCCTTCGCAATCTCGCGGGCGGTTTGGAGAACAGGAATAGCGGGGCCGAGGACTTGGCCCGATGCATCAAGAGCGCGCTTACCGAGCGTCGGCGCGCCATGTCGATAGCGGCGGAGTAGAGATGGCGAAGCACACACCGGGGCCTTGGAAAGTTACCACAAATCTCGATTACTGGGTTGAGCCGGTAAACTTTGAGGGGGGGGAGGGCGAATTCAAGGGTATCGCGCTGTGCGGTGATATTCATTGGCCCAACTCCAATGAAAAGCAGTTCGAATGGGAGGCCAACGCCCGCCTGATCGCCGCCGCGCCTGACATGCTGGAGGCATTGAAAGCCGCCCTTTTTGACGCGGAAGGTGGTGATGTTCCGACCCAAGCAACGATAGATGCCATGAACGCCGCCCTCACCAAGGCGGAAGGCGGTGCGGGATGAGCCCCTGGACCCGGTTTCTTCATGTGCTCCCCGAGGCGGGACAGTGGGTTCTCGTTTGCTCAGTGATCTTGGCCCTCGCGTATCTCGGCATATTGGATATTCCCCGATGACCAGTTCCCCTACCACCAACCAGAAAAGGATTGTTCAAGGCCTGTTCTTCAAGGGGTGGCGGCCTATCACCGTCACCCCACCTTGCTCGGTCTTTGACTGGAAATTGTGGGCGGTCGTCACGGCGCTTGGACTTGGCTTTGGCGTGATCGCCGGGCTTTGGATTGGAGGATGACGATGGAATTCGATGTTGTGCCCATCCAGTCGTTCGGGCGCGCCCCGCACGCATGGGCCGTGGAGCGAGGCGGCGAACGCTACTCGCGACACGATAACCAGGTATCCGCGTGGCAGCACTTTTACGCGCTGGGGATGCTGACAGAGGAACAGATTCGAGCGTCCAGGGATATGGCGCTCGCACATATGGGAGAGAGACATGCCGCATGATGAAGCGCCGGGGATTGGCCACAACCAAGGGCCGGTGGAGCTGACACCGTTCGAGAAGGCGACAAATGTTATTGACGGGCTCTACACCGAGGCCGAGGGGTGGCTGGACGGCGAGCCGATCGACAATCAAGGCGTGGCCGATGGCGTGTCCGAATTGTTGAACCTGCTCCGCGACGCGAAGAAGCGAGCCGACGACGCGCGCAAGACCGAGGCCAAGCCGTTCGATGACGGTAAAAAGGAAGTCCAGGCGCGATACAAGCCGCTTCTGGAGAAGGCCGATCGCGCGGCGGACGTGTGCAAGAAAGCTCTCGTTCCGTGGCTCCAGAAGCTTGAAGAGGAAAAGCGCGCCAAGGAAGCCGCCGCCCGTGAAGAAGCCGAGCGCTTGCGGAAAGAAGCCGAGGAAGCCATCGCCATGGCGGACCCGGACAACCTTGCCGCCCGCGCCGATGCCGAGAGCCGCATCAACGACGCCAAGGAAGCCGAGAAGGTTGTCGCCAGGGCCGCGAAGGATAAGGCCGGCGCTTCTGGTGGCGTAGGCCGGGCGGTCACTCTCCGCACATTCTATCGCGGTGAAATCACCGACGCCACCGCCGTTGCCAAGCACTATTGGCTGACCAACCGCGCCGAGGTGGTGGCGTTTTTTCAAACCCTCGTGGATGCCGACGTGCGGGCTAATCGCCCCGTGCCGGGAGTGACCGTCCATACAGAAAAAAAGGCGGCTTGATAATGTCTAAAACCCAAATTTGGGACGCTTTGGCAAAAACCGACCCGGCCCACACGAAGAAATTCAAACGCCCCGGCGGGTTCGAGGGAACGGCCATCAAGCCGGTCTACATTACCCGGAAGATGACGGAGACGTTTGGCCCATGCGGCGAAGGCTGGGGCATCGGCGCGCCTGTTTTCGAAGTCCGGGACGCGGGCAAGGAAACTGCCGTCTATTGCACCGTCATGGTTTGGCACGGCAGTCGAGAGAACGTGGTCCCCGGCGTCGGCGGCGACATGATCGCCAAGGAAACCAAGTACGGGCTTAAGGCCGACGACGAGGCCTACAAGAAGGCATTCACCGATGCGGTTGGGAACGCGCTCAAATTTCTGGGCATGTCGGCGGACGTACACATGGGGCTCCATGACGACAACAAATACCTCTCTCAACTGCGGAGAGACTTGGACAAAGAAAATGGCGGTGATGCCGGGGAGACGACTAAGACCGAGCCCACGCCCTTCGACGCTGACAAGCCCGACCCCGTAGCGGAATGGGCCAACAAGAACTGGACCGCCGACAAGCTCGACGTGCGCCAAATGGGGCTGCCCGACGAAAAGCTGGCGGGCGCGCTCAAGAGCATGGCGGCTTACGCCCCGACCATTCAGCGGTTGGACGAACTCTGGGCTCTGAATGCCGCCTATCACGGATGGTTAAGCGCGAACGACGAAGATGTATTCGCGTCCATTAAAACCGCCTTCGCCAACCGCAAGGGGTTCTTTTCCCAACAACCGGCCCAAGCGGCCTAGGAGGTCACAATGAAACTCAAAAGCGTTCACATTCATCGTCATTGGGGCAACACCAGACAATTCTCATGCAAGGTCGATTTCGAGGGCCTTCACGGGGACGTGAGCCTCAATCTCAACGAAGACATGGCGCAGCGAATTCTGGAGGTTTGCGCCGATCTTGTCGTCGAGGCGGGTCAAGAAACGGCACGTGAGATGGTTGCGACGGTGATCGAATCGACCACGCCCTTGCCCGCAATCGAAGGAGCCGCGTAATGGCTGGCAGCGTCAATAAGGTCATCATCGTGGGCAATCTCGGTCGAGACCCCGAGGTTAGAACCAATCAGGACGGCGGCAAGATCGTCAACCTGTCCATCGCCACTTCCGAGACGTGGAAGGACCGGAACACCGGAGAGCGTCGCGAAAGGGTCGAGTGGAATCGCTGTGTAATTTTCAACGAAGCCCTCGCCAAGGTTGCCGAGCAATATCTCCGCAAGGGCTCGACCGTCTATGTCGAGGGCCAACTACAGACCCGCAAATGGACGGACCAATCCGGCACCGAGAAATACACCACGGAAATCGTGCTCCAGCGTTACCGGGGCGAGCTGACCATGCTTGGCGGTCGCGGCGATGGTGAAGCGCGCGGCGGGGACCAAGGCGGCTCGGCTGGCGACTACCGCAGCGCGACAAGCGGCGGCGGTGGGTATGGGAACGCGCCAGATGACCTCGACGATTCCATCCCATTCGTCACGTCTGGGGGGATTTGGTGATGGCAGCCAGGTGGACCATCTGGGAAGACCACTTCCTCATGATGTACGGATCTTGGATTCCCGAATTCCATGACCTTAACAGATCGTGGCAGGCCGCCAAGGCGCGCGAAAGGATTCTTAAAAAACGTGGATTTAAAGCCGACCCCGAAATTGGCGAAATGGTCAATCATTGGGGCTTTTCCAAGCGTCATACCCCATGACTGCTCGCATCGCCAAAGCCGGAATCCCCGCCAAGCCTGAGAAGCGCAAGCTCAAGGGCCGGGTGAACGCCGCGCACAAGGACTTTATCCGGTCGCTCCCGTGCTTGATTTGCGGAGCGCCGCCCCGTTCTGAATGCGCGCACGTCCGATCGTCTGGTGATGGCGGAACCGGCTTAAAGCCGCATGACAAGTTCTCGGTGCCCGCGTGCGCCAAGGATCACCGACGCCAGCATGAAATCGGCGAACTGGCTTTCTGGGGCGAGGCGGGAATAGACCCGCTTGATGTAGCGCTGCGCCTTTGGACCGTGAGCGGCGATATCGCGAAGGGCGAGGCCGTGGTGTTCAAGGCGCGCCAACGCATGGAGTTGAACCGATGACGGCACCGGCATTCTTCCGCAAGGAACTAGGAGTGCTCCGGCCCGAGGGCGACACGGCAACGGCGATCCTCGGCAAGATCAAGCTCGGAGACGTGGTGAAGGTCGAGATCAAGCGCCCCCGGAACTTGGCACACCATCGAAAATTCTGGGCCTTGATGAACCTCGTTTTCGAAAACCAAGAACATTACGAGAGCGTCGAGAACATGGTGGCCGCGATGAAAACGGCGGTCGGGCATTGCGACCTTATGCCGAGCAAAGACGGCAACACCATGATCGCCATCCCGAAGTCGATAGCGTTTCACAAGATGGGTCAGACGGCTTTCGAGACGTTTTACGAGAGTTGTCTGAATGTCATTGCCAAGCACTTTATCCCCGGCGTCGACAAGGACTCTCTCAGGAACGAAATCGAGGAATTTTTACGATGACCACCCGCCGCACCCCTACCCCTACCCCTACCCCGGAGATGGTGGAGCGCGTGGCGAGGGCGATTTGCGTTTCCGATTGCACGCCAAGCACGCCAATCGATGATTATTGGCAAAGCTACGTCCCGCACGCCCGCGCCATGATCAAGGCCATGCGAGAGCCGACGGATGCGATGTTGGGAGCCGCCGCACCGGCCCATGAGGGGGAGCGCATTATGCACAGAGTCGCCTACCGTCTCATGATCGACGCCGCCCTATCCGAGACACCCATACCAGAGGGCTGGCCGACGGGCACCGGGGCGCAGTTGGTCGGTTCAATCTCGTCCGCGCGTGGATACGCACCCTCTCGGGCAAAAACTTCTTTGGGAAGTCGAAGCATGACCGCCCTATCCGAGACACCAGAGACGGGAGAACGGTGATGGCTGATTTTGGCGGCGTGCTTGTTTGTAAAATCGTGACCCCCGTCGTCGCCGGAGCAGGCGCGGCTGGAGTATGCCCGGCTAAATCAATCTGGGTGTTGAGAAAGTCGACCGTGCGATTGCGGGATTGGTCACCAGAGGCGGGAGAGCGGTGATGACCGATCTTCGCTCCTCGGAAACGACAATAGCGAATCATCCGTCAGCCTCGCAACAATTGTTCGCGCGGCGGTACACCTTCAAAATGTACCCGAACAAGGCCCAGGCCCACGCGATGCATGTTCAGCGGCGTTTGTGCGGTGATATTTGGAACGCGGCCATTCAGCAACGCGAGGAGTGCTACCGACGGCGCGGCAAATCGCTATCGTTTTACGATCAGTCCAAAGAGGTCAAAACGCTCCGTTCCGAGTGCCCAGAATTTCAGGATCTGTCCGCAGCAACCGCCGCACTTGCCATCAAGGCCGTCGACTTGGCGTATGCCGCTTTCTTCCGGCGCCTGAAAGAGGGCAAGAGTTTCGCCGAAGCGGGGCACCCGAGATTCCGTCATCCTGACCGGCACCCGTCCATACCGTTCCGTGATCGTGGGTGGAAGATGCACAAGGCCGGGAAGCTCTGGCGCGCTAAGTTTTTCGGCATAGGCGAAGTAAAGGTGCGTGGTCGGTTTCCAATCGACCCAACCGAGCCCGAGCAAATCCGGTCATGTGAGGTATTGTGGCGCGAGGGCGCATGGTGGTTATCCGCCGTGGTGAAACTGCCCGCCCGGCGCGTTTCCGGCTCGGATGACCTTACCGTTCACATGAACCTAATCGACGAATTCGCTCGCGTTGAGCGGAATGGGGGGATGTCCCCCCCGCGTTTTCCAATGACGGAAGTCGCGAATCACCAGCCTACTTCAACGGCTTATTCAACATCTGGTGTTGAGGCCGGTCAAATAGCCGGTGACGACAGGGTGAAGTGGTACCGGCTCGTGGCCGAGCAGGGTGTTGAGGCCGGTCAAATAGCCGGTGACGACAGGGGGACAGGAACGCCGCCGCCCGCCAATGTGGGCGTTGAAGTCGGTCAAATGGCAGCTGCCGCCCGCCTCACGGTAAAGGCTGACCGGATCAAATCCGAACGCGACACCCGCTTCAAACGCGGGTCGCGGCGGTGGAAAGAGTGGACAAGACGAGCGCAACTCGCCAGCGGCAAAGCCGCACGCATCCGTCGCGAGTCCCTCCATCAATGGACAAGCGGGTTATTGAAGGGCGCTGGCGACATCACTTTGATCGCTCCTGCCATCAAGACAACAACCAAGTCCGCGAAGGGTGACAAGCAAAACCACGGGAACGCCGTTCGAACCGTGGCCATGGTTAATCGCGCGATCCTGGAACAAGCCCCCGGTACAGCAATTCAGTTTCTCGAATACAAGGCCAATGAAGCGGGCATTGCGTTTCGATCCACAACGGATGAAGCGCCGCGCGCCGCCATCGGCAAAGAGATTTCCGCCGCCGTGGCGGAAGTAAAGAGCGCACGTCGCGCCATCAAAAAGAGAAGGAAAGCAGCATGAACGAACATCTCAAAGACGTATGCAACGATATGGCCGAAGTCCGCAAGCGGTGCCTGGCCGATCAGATTTCGTCCGAGCACGCGGACGCCGCCGCGCGGGCTGGGTTTGCCGCCGTGAAAGCGGAAGAAGTCGCGCTCCATCAGGCGCTCAATCGCCCTGCCGTCGAGGCACAGAAACCGGCTCTGGCGGCGTGATCAACGCAGAAAATTACGGCCCATGCGGGGCCGCGCGGACCGGCTGGAGGAGGAATTCTCCAGCCGCGAAGCGAAATCGCTTTGGCCAATCAATCGGTTGCTCTTCATCAGGTGCGGAGGCCGTCAAATTGGCCGGTGAACGTAGGTATCATGTTCGCTTTGCCGACGACGCGGCGGGTGCGGAGGCCGTCAAATTGGCCGGTGAACGTAGGGAGGGATAGAGACCATGGCCAGGCGCGCGGCAGCCTTCACAGTCGACGACATCAAGCGCACACTAGGCGCGGTCACTGCTGCCGGCGTTCCTATCCGGCGGCTGAGGTTCGGTTTCGCTGAAGGCACAATGGAAGTGCTCACCACCGATGACGCCAGCGACGGCGTCGCGATGGACGTGGAAACCAACCCGGATCAAGCGCTGGATCAATTCCTTTTGGCGACTGAAAAATGAAGGCCAACCTCAAAAACATAAATCGAGTCCGTTGTAAGCTCGCCGACGGCTCGGTGCAAACCTACTACTACTACGGCAAGGGAGGCCCAAGGATTCATGGCGAGCCGGGCACACCCGAATTCCTAGAAAATTACACCGCCGCATCGAAGGCGAGACCGGAATCAACCGCCAAGGTTCTATTTCATGTTTTGAGGCGATACCAAGACTCCGCTGATTTCGCCCGTCTGGCCGATCGCACTCGATCCGACTACGTGAAGCACGTCAAGAAAATCGAGACCAAATTTGGCAAACTCCCCCTGATCGCATTGAAGGCCAAGAAATCAAGAGGCGTGATCCTTGAATGGCGTGACGAGCTGGCAAGGTCATCTGTCCGGCAGGCCGATTACACAATCGCCGTGCTGAAGGCTGTATTATCATGGGCCGATGATCGCGGTCTTATTGAAGCCAACCCACTAGAGCGGGTTCGAAAACTCTACCGGTCGACAAGGGCGGACAGTGTATGGACGAAAGCCGATGTCGACGCCTTCTACGCCAACGCTTCGCACTCTCTCCAGTTCGCGATGTTCCTCGCGCTGGCCACGGGACAGCGGCAAGGAGACATCCTTAAGCTGCGATGGTCCGATTACCAAGGCGGGACAATACGGTTAAGGCAACAAAAGACCGGCACGCGCGTGGCAATAGAGTTGACCGCATTGGAGCGCGCCCAGCTAGAGGCAGAACCAAAGCGCGGCCCCCAGATGGTAACCAACGAAAGCGATCGCCCCTACACCTCTCATGGCTTCTCCAGTTCATGGCGGAAAGCGGCCAAGCGCGCCGGGATTGTCGGCCTCACGTTCCACGATCTACGAGGGACGGCGATCACCCGATGGGCGATTGTGTCGGGATGGACCCATGCGAAGATATCCGGCGCAAGCGGTCACTCGTTGGCCGACGTCGGGCGCATTCTCGACACTGTCTACATCTCTCGCGAAAGCCTTCTCGGAGATGGCGCGGACATTCTTCCGATGTCTACAAATCGTTTGGGAGCAAACGGGTAAGGTATTGATATGTATAGTGCTCGAAAAGCAGCGTTTGGGGAAAAAGGCATGATAAATCAAGGGTCTTCAACGGACTCTGACTCCGTCGGTCCTGGTTCGAATCCAGGTTCCCCAGCCATTGAATTCACTAACATTTTGGGATTGCCGCGATGGCCGGTTTTGGCCATTTGGGAGCCCGTTTGGGAAAATCGTTCCCGTTTCATCCTAAATCGCGCCTCGACGTCCCACCACGTTCACGGCGTGAGAGGGCGCGCACCCTCCGGCATATCCGCGCGATTTCCAACTTTCGACCCGCTCCACCCGCCACACGGCCTCAAGGGGTTAGGGCGGAAGTTGGAAATGGGGGTGGCGTCATGAGAACCATATCCTGGTTTTCATGCGGCGCTGCGAGCGCTGTCGCCACAAAACTCTCTTCCCCCACTACAGGAGACGGATCATGAGCGTGGCCTATGCGGTCTGGATAACTCGGAAAGCTGTACGCGCCAATCCAGACACCATTTATCTTTTCGGAGACAATGAGCAGCGGACCGGACTTGGCGGGCAGGCGAAGTATTGTCGCGGCGAACCAAATGCCGTCGGCATCGCGACCAAGCGGCGCCCCTCCAGCAACGATGACGCCTTTTGGTCAGACGATGATTTCGCCCGATGCGCCGCGATACTCGACGCGGACTTCGCGCCGGTAATCGAGCACGCCCGGCGTGGCGGAAAGGTGGTATGCGCGCGCGATGGCATAGGCACTGGCCTTTCCGATCTCCCGCGCCGGGCCCCGCGACTGATGGACTATATCAGAGCGAAATTGCGCGAGGTCCAAGCGGCATCCCCCACTCACCAGACAGGAGAATCGTGATGGATATCGCGACCAAACTGCGATCCCCGGCGACGGTATTCTACGAGCATGCCGTAGACGACGACGCATTGCTGAAAGAAGCCGCCGACGAGATCGATCGGCTGCGAACGCAACTCAAGGACGCGCATCTACCCACCGCTGCCGATGTGCGCGGGATCATGGCACCGGATGATCAGATGAATGATGACGCGGACTATTGGATGGAAAAGACCGAATCCGCCCTCAAGCGTGCTGGCAACTACCAAATCGCGCTTGCCATCGCCGAGATGCATATCGCCAGAGCAAGCGGCGGCGGCGAAACCGACCTTCGCGCTAGGCTCCAGCATGTGATCAATACCGGCGAGCCGATGCCAGAGGCCGGTCAGACGACGGACACCAGCAAATGGAGATGACAACGTGCAAGATACTGCTGAATTCTACGAGATCCGTGCTGGTCGCTCCGAGGGGTGGGTCTGGGCCAACATTGCACTTCACGAAGCCACCGGGTCGTTCTTGTGTAGCAGCGACTATGGGAGCTTTTGTCACCAATGGCCGCCAGCGTACCGGGGCATATCGCTCAAGAAATTCCTGGCTGGGGTTGATCGTAGTTACTTCATGGAGAAAACGCGCGGCGCTTGCTGGAAGGTGTTTTCGGTCGAGAAAACATTGGAGTGTCTTCGCGAAACGATCCTTGAACATCGACGCCATGAGGGCCTTGATAAGCATGCAGCGCGCGAGGCTTGGGATGACCTCAGATCCGCCGAAGAATGGGACCTGGGTTACGGAACGAACGCGACACATTTTTATCACATCATCGACGCCCTGCCATCCGTGATGAAAGCGATCGGCCCTGACATGATGGATATCGCGCGCACGGAACCAAGCTCAGAATGCGTCGGGTTCTGGGAGCGTGTTTGGCCAAAATTCCTTGAGCAGATTGAGCCCGAAATCGCGGACGAAGCCGCCTAACCCCATGACCCTCACCTAGCCGACCTAGAAAGGGTCGGCGGGAGTGAGTGCCAGAGACACAACTGACGATGGAGGACATGACGATGACCAAGGACGGGTGGCATTTTCTGGCATGGTTCGTTTTAGGACTTCCTGCGGCAGGATCTTGGGTCGCCGCCGGAGTCGCATGGCTGATATCGCCTCACCTATCGGAGCCGCTAGATCCTTTTAAATGGGCGCAAGTCATCGCCCAAGGTTGGTATGGGGCAATTATTATGGTGGCCGCGCTTCTCTTATTGTTCCGCCTGTTTCGGGCCTAGCCTATACGGGGCCGCGTAGCCACGACATAACGCCGCCGTCCCGGCTGAGATGGATAGGGAGAGGACATGCTTGATCGGATGAAATCCCGTACCCCCGGCGGCGTGACGCGGCGGGGTGTATTGGTGGGGTTCGCGGCAGCGGCGACGGTCGGGCTGGCGCGTGAAATCGCATTCGAGGAAGGGTATGACGCCGTGAAGGAAGCCGCGCGGCCCGCCGGTCACAGCTTCCTCAATGTCACGCTTGGGCCGAAGCGAATGGTCGTGCTGGCATCGCCGGGACAGAAAGCCGCCCTGGACGCTTGGCGACAAGGACGGCGCGAGATCCCCGAATGGGCCTCGGATAGGGCTAGCGATACCTACAGGGGCGGTGACGGGCGACAATGGATACGCCAGCAAGGGCGCGGCATCGGACTTTGGGAGGGCTTCTCAGGGCGCGTCGTGGATATTCCCATGGCCGAACAGCCAGACCCCGCTTATGGGGCTTGGTGCGAGGCCAGGATGCTGACATGCGCGATGAAGGCTGAGGCTCGCTTCGAAAAGGTGCGGGGCTTCGTGGTCCGTGAAAGGAAGCCAATGCTCACGGAATATACGGCGCTATTGTTGCCGTATGGCGATGATGTAAAATCGGTTACGGCGAGGGTTTGAGGGATGAAGCCGCAATTCATAGTCTGGTCGTATCTTATCTACGTGATTTTCTGGGGCGGACTAACTATCGGTGGCGCAGGCTATGCGGTCTTCGTGCTCGGGCACTCCGGGTGGTGGATGCTTGCGGCAGCGGCGCTCTCGGGGCTTGGGTTTTATCCCCACCGATGGTACGAACTCTTGGACGGTGTCAACCGCCACGCGGCCCGCGACTAATCCGCCACACCCCGCACCATCCCCATAGTGTATTCGGGCGAGGCATAGCCAAACCACCGCAACAATCTTTTCCCAGACCATATCACCTGCGGGACAAGGTGCTCGGCACGGTACTTGAGCGCGAACTTCGCCGGGGCCGCGATCATCTCATCCGCCGCCGGGACCATGAAGAACGACGGAACTTGATAGCGCCCCCAAGCCGCCGCCCGGATCACCACCGGCAACACCTCGAACAGCACCTTGGATATCTCGGTGCCGCGCAGGTCCGGCGTGATCGCGAAGCCGCCGGTAAAGCACGCGCCTGACGTGATCGTCTCGCCAATCTCCAGCGATTCATTGCACAGGGTTTGGGTCTCGCCAGGAAAGATGCCGTGGCAAGCAAGATGAAAGGCCAGCGTGCCGTCTAGGACCATGGGGATGCCCGCCACCGTCGCGATCGGCTTACCGTCTCTCGATACCACGGCGGACATGACGGTTTCGCTCACGCCCGGCTGATAGCCCTTGAACGGCTCGACGCGGAAAGATCGTTGCGCGGCGCAGAACGGTTCGGAATCGTTTACGCGGAAGTCGATGTTCAGCCCGTGGTCATTCAGCCGCGCCTCCGACAGCGCGAAGAAGTCGGCCAATGTTTGAGATTCGGGCGCAATGATATCGCCCACGCTTTGAGCCAGCATGGCCAGACCTTTCGATGATTTTTGGGTTATTTAGTGGCGTCGAAGTGACCGCCGCCCCCTACTCGCACCGCCGCCCACATAATCCAGGCAAGCCATAGCGGCACACCGTCACGGATCATGGCGTCGCGGAAATACCAATCACAGAGCCCGCGTGAAAAGATCCGGTCGGTATAGAGGCTGTCGTGAAGGATCGCCGCTAGCCGATGCTTGCCCGTGGCAGGAGATGCGACCACCCGAAAGAACCTCGGGATCGACGCAAAGTCTGTTTCAAAACCCGCCGGGATCTTGATC
>Ga0196891_1000008_pt1 | contig 45741 bp, 50 predicted proteins | sample VirMetDEL_Nov_24_FD_169096 | JGI IMG/M metagenome (GOLD analysis project Ga0196891, IMG submission 169096) | Aqueous microbial communities from the Delaware River and Bay under freshwater to marine salinity gradient to study organic matter... | ecosystem: Environmental > Aquatic > Marine >... | reverse complement strand
CCATGAGGTACATCACCATAAACACACTTATCTCTAATATCAGAAATAACTGTCCATGCTACTTGTATTGCGGCGCATGAGTGATTTGCATTACCCATTATAATACAATTATCACTTGTCGTCAGATTAATCAATCCTGATGGAGATCCAGATGTTTGTCCAGCATTAACACCAAACGCAATATTATTACTACCTGTTGTATTATTGCATCCTGCATTACAACCAAAGAAGTTATTATTACCTCCAGTGGTGTTGCCTCTTCCTGCACTACAACCAATGAAGTTATTAAAACCTCCAGTGGTGTTAGCGTATCCTGCATTATTACCAATGAAGTTATTATAATTTCCAGTGGTGTTGCATCTTCCTGCACTAGCACCTAAGAAGGTATTAAAACTTCCAGTGGTGTTGTATCTTCCTGCACGACAACCTAAGAAGTTATTATAACCTCCAGTGGTATTACATCCTCCAGTGTGTTCTCCCCCAATAAAGATATTATAAGATCCAGTGGTGTTGCATCTTCCTGCATAACGACCTAAGAAGGTATTAAAACTTCCAGTGGTGTTGCCTCTTCCTGCACTACAACCAATGAAGTTATTAAAACCTCCAGTGGTGTTAGATAATCCTGCACTATTACCAAAGAAGTTATTTTGAGTTCCAGTGGTGTTGTTGAATCCTGCACAGAAACCAATGAAGTTATTACAAGCACCAGAACCAGAAGCACACTTACCGGCATAAGTTCCTAAGAAGTTATTATGTTGTCCAGTGACCGTTGCACAACAACCGGCACCACGACCGATCATATTGTTACAGGATCCAGTGCCGTTGATGAATCCTGCACCATTACCAATGAAGTTATTAGAAGTTCCAGTGGTGTTGGATCTTCCTGCACAATATCCTAAGAAGTTATTACCACTTCCAGTGGTGTTGGATCTTCCTGCTTCACGACCAAAGAAGTTATTACAACTTCCAGTGGTGTTAAATGTTCCTGCATAAGAACCAATGAAGTTATTAAAACATCCAGTGGTGTTGAGTCTTCCTGCATTATTACCTAAGAAGTTATTAAAACCTCCAGTGGTGTTGCAGTATCCTGCATTAAGACCTAAGAAGTTATTATCACTTCCAGTGGTGTTGAGTCTTCCTGCATTTGGACCTAAGAAGTTATTTTGATATCCAGTGGTGTTGGCGAATCCTGCACAATTACCAAAGAAGTTATTATTACCTCCAGTGGTGTTGGATCTTCCTGCACTAGCACCTAAGAAGTTATTATAACTTCCAGTGGTGTTGGAGAGTCCTGCACATAAACCAATGAAGATATTAGAACAACCAGAACCAGAAGCACACTTACCGGCATAAGTTCCTAAGAAGTTATTATGTTGTCCAGTGACCGTTGCACATTGACCGGTACCACGACCGATCATATTGTTACAGCATCCAGTGGTGTTTGCTAATCCTGTATTACGACCTAAGAAGTTATTACTACTTCCGGTGGTGTTGCAGCATCCTGCATTAACACCAAGGAAGTTATTATTAGTTCCAGTGGTGTTGGAGAGTCCTGCATAACGACCAAAGAAGTTATTATAAGATCCAGTGGTGTTGTTGAGTCCTGCACTACAACCAATGAAGTTATTATGAGTTCCAGTGGTGTTGAAGTATCCTGCACTATTACCAAGGAAGTTATTATTACCTCCAGTGGTGTTTGCTAATCCTGCATTACAACCAAAGAAGTTATTATTAGATCCAGTGGTGTTGTAGTATCCTGCATTAAACCCAATGAAGTTATTATGAGTACCAGAACCAGAAGCACACTTACCGGCATAAGTTCCTAAGAAGGTATTATGTTGTCCAGTGACCGTTGCACAACGACCGGCACCAAGACCGATCATATTGTTACAGCATCCAGTGGTGTTTGCTAATCCTGCATTACGACCAATGAAGTTATTAAAGGATCCAGTGGTGTTGCAGCATCCTGCATTAACACCAAGGAAGTTATTATTAGTTCCAGTGGTGTTGGAGAGTCCTGCATAACGACCAAAGAAGTTATTATAAGATCCAGTGGTGTTGTTGAGTCCTGCACTACAACCAATGAAGTTATTATGAGTTCCAGTGGTGTTGAAGTATCCTGCACTATTACCAAGGAAGTTATTATTACCTCCAGAACCAGAAGCACACTTACCGGCATAAGTTCCTAAGAAGTTATTATGTTGTCCAGTGACCGTTGCAAAACGACCGGCACCACGACCGATCATATTGTTACAGCATCCAGTGGTGTTTGCTAATCCTGCATTACGACCAATGAAGTTATTAAAGGATCCAGTGGTGTTGCTGAATCCTGCATAACGACCTAAGAAGTTATTAGAACTTCCAGTGGTGTTGTTGTATCCTGCACCACAACCAAAGAAGTTATTATAAGCACCAGAACCAGAAGCACACTTACCGGCATAAGTTCCTAAGAAGTTATTATGTTCTCCAGTGACCGTTGCACAACGACCGGCACCAACACCGATCATATTGTTACAAGATCCAGTGGTGTTTGCTAATCCCGCATTAGGTCCAATGAAGTTATTAAAACCTCCAGTGGTGTTGGAGAATCCTGCACTATTACCTAAGAAGTTATTATAAGTTCCAGTGGTGTTGCATTTTCCTGCATTACAACCAAAGAAGTTATTACCAGCTCCACTGGTGTTGCATCTTCCTGCATTACGACCAATGAAGTTATTAAAGGATCCAGTGGTGTTGCTGAATCCTGCATAACGACCTAAGAAGTTATTAGAACTTCCAGTGGTGTTGTTGTATCCTGCACCACAACCAAAGAAGTTATTATAAGCACCAGAACCAGAAGCACACTTACCGGCATAAGTTCCTAAGAAGTTATTATGTTCTCCAGTGACCGTTGCACAACGACCGGCACCAACACCGATCATATTGTTACAAGATCCAGTGGTGTTTGCTAATCCCGCATTAGGTCCAATGAAGTTATTAAAACCTCCAGTGGTGTTGGAGAATCCTGCACTATTACCTAAGAAGTTATTATTAGTTCCAGTGGTGTTGCATTTTCCTGCATAAGTTCCCAGGAAGACATTAAAAGATCCGGTGGTGTTCTTATTTCCTGCACATTTACCAAAGAAGTTATTTTTAGATCCAGTGGTATTATCTCTTCCCACAAGAGCACCAATGAAGTTATTATCTATTCCAGTGGTGCTGCGTTCTCCTGCATAAAAACCTAAGAAGTTATTATAATTTCCAGTGGTGTTGCATTTTCCTGCATTAACACCAAGGAAGTTATTTTGACTTCCAGTGGTGTTGGAGAGTCCTGCATTCCTACCTAAGAAGGTATTATGACTTCCAGTGGTGTTTAAGAATCCTGCACAGAGACCAGCAAAGAAATTAAAATCACCTTCAGTAATGCTATTACCAGCATTACATCCCATAAAGATATTAAAGCAGGCAGTTCCTGTTACCGGATCATACCCACCACCAGTCGTGGAATCACCGGCAAATAGATTTCCGTCTACGTCTTGTCTAAGTTCTGCTGCAAATGAATTAATACCAGTTAAATTAGAACCATTACCAACAAATGATGCTGCTGTTACAACACCCGTTACTGTTACTCCATCGAAAGTAGGATTATCAGTTAAGGTAACTGTAGCTAAAGACGATCCAGCACCAGAAGTTGCCGTTAAATTAGAACCAACAAAACTAATATCTTGAACGCTACCCGCAGAACCTACTATAGATCCTTCTTCTCTTATAGTAATACCGGCGATAGCACCTACATCACCAGCAGTAAGACCAGTTATATTGGAACCGTCACCATACAAAAAGTTTGCAGTTACAATACCAGCATTGACTATTGTGGTGTTGTTCGCGTCAACTGCAGCTGTTGGATTTGTTGTACCTACTCCAATATTGCCAGTGTTAATTAATACTCTACTATCATCAATGATAGTATTTCCTTGGATCTTGATTGCCATCTACCGTCCTCGTATACACTAGGCAGTTTTATTACAATTATTTAGACAATTATTATATCTTTGACAATTTCTCATTTATATAGTTAATCTGATTTTGTTGTTCTTTAACTACTTCAATCAAAAGACCAATTAATCCATTATAATTAACTGTTTTGGGGTCAGTATTGTTTACCAATTCTGGGAATACTCCTTCAATATTATCTGCAATTACACCAACAGATGGTTTATTATTCTCGATCCAATTGAATGACACTCCATTTATTTTAAGAACTTTTTCTATCGGGTTTGAAATCAATTCGATATTGTTTTTAAGTTTCTTGTCAGATGTTGAATTAAAATTGGAAGCTGTAACTTCTTCAATTACGTTAATATTCTGTGCGGTAATAATACCAGCAAAACTACCATTTCCTGACGGTAAAAGAGTGATTCCAATACCAGGACCATATCCAACATTTAGACCAGTTCTTGCAGTTATAAAACCAATAGAGTCAATATTAGTGACATCTTCATAAGTTAATGTTCCTCCAATAGAGACATCACCAGAAAAAGTTGCGGTCCCACCTATAATATTAGGTAAATTTATAGTAGTAATGCCAATCGATTCTGCATTAATAACACTAAATGTCGAAACACCACTAACAGTTAGTTGTGTCAATGAACCGATACCACCAATAACACTCGTAGAAATACCAGATAAATCTACATAAGGTTGTTGAGAAACTATAATAGTGGAGATACCACCGGCAGAAGTACCAGTGGCTTCAATCTGCAATCCCCTAAAATCAAGTCCATTAAATGATGTGCCAGGACCAACATTATTACCCTCGTTAAATATGAGAAGACCATCAATAGAACCCTGTGGTGTATTGGGAGCCCATTCTGGAGGTTGTCCTGGACCTCTTGATTTAAGCACAAGACCAGTAGATCCATTATCAAATGCGGAAGTTAGACCTGGTTGTGCTTGATATAATAGTTGTCCTGTCCCACCACCGTAAATATTAGTTGCGTTTGTAGCACTAATAATTCCAGTTAGTCCTACACCAGAACCAAAATATGTAGTTGCATCAACACGACCAATTACTTCTAGTGAATTGAGATTTTCACTATAAGAAGATACACCAACTTTTAATCTTAATCTATCATTACTTGTGTAATTTGGCATCTTTATTATTGATTAAGTGTCTCTAGTATAGATGAGATAAATTTCAAGTCAGTATCATTACTTGAAGATACTACAAGAGAATCCCCAGTCTCAAGGACAAGTTTACCAACAATAAGACTTGCGGAATCATTTGCGGGTACTGGAAAATTTTGTAGTAATTCAGTAGTTACAGCAATACCTGTTACATTTCTTTCGTGAGCAAATGTAATAGTTTGTGTATTATTACCAACATTTGCAGTTTGTGCTAAAAGAATAATAGCACTATATCCAACTGGGGCAGTATAGATATTTACTGGTCCAGTAGTAACAATACCTGTGACTGTTTCGTAATTATTGAGGGCTAACGCCATTTTATTAATCTCCTCCTAGTGCGAGAATGTAAGGTGTAATACTGGCAAATAAACTTCTATTGTAAGCATCACCAGTAATAGAACCTTCTAATTGATTAATGATAACTCCTTCACCAATTTTAAAGTTACCTGCCTGATCAGTAGAAGTAAAAATAACCAGACCTCCATTTTTATTTACAATTTCATTTTCTGGTATAGCTATACCACCTCTTTGAGGAAGAGCAGTAAGTGCTGTATTTCCAGAACCAATATATTCAAATGCTTGTGATGAAGCAAGTACTCTACTTTGTTTGAAGAATGGAACTGTTGTTCCTACACCAACCGCATAGGGCACATTGTCAGTAAATGTAACTGTAGTAATACCACTAACTATAGGAGTTGAACTACTAACCACATAGTATGTAGGTAATATTTCAGGGTCACCTGTAGCACTTCCTTCAAAGGTTACAGTTGGAGTTCCAGTATAGCCTCTACCATTAGAAATCATATCTATGTCAGTAACTTTATCACCTGTCAATATTGCAACAGCTGTTGCCTTGATACCCCAAGATTCTGAAGGATTTGAGAAAGTTACCTTAGGTGGAGTTGTATATCCACTACCACCATTAGTAATAGTTACATCTTTAATACTATTGTAAATAGAATCCAAATATACAACCTGACCATCAAAGGGTCTAGTGATAAAAGTCTCTACTTGACCACCAGAGTGGTAAAGTGAAGGGTAAGTAGAAACACCAACATAAGAATTAAATTCTGTTGGTGACGCAATATCAGTTACTGTGAAGATATTTCCAAATGATCCGTTAGGGAATGATGCAATAGTACTAATTGCTACTTGACCACTATCAATATATGTGTGAGAAATTGTTGAAGGACCAACATTAACTGTAATGTCTTTTGGTCCCACACTGATAACATCAAATACATGATTAGGTAAACCATTACCATCACCAGCTGCAGGTGGGAAGAATGCTGTAGAGAATCCACCACCAGAATTACACTGGAATACTAAATTGGTCATCGTAACACTGATACCAGTAACAATATTATGTTCTACATCTGTAGAAACTGTCATGATACCAGTTGTAGAATTATATATCGCATTGGTAACACCGTAATATGGAGTGTTAGTTGCAGTTCCGCCCTCAACAAATTCATGATCAATTGTAGAAATACCAACATTAACTACGAATACGTTATCGTCAGGAATTTCTTGAACACTGAATCTTGAAGTAGTTGCTCCATTACCATCACCAGCTGCAGGTGGGAATAACGCTGTAGAGAATCCACCACCAGAATTACATCTGAATACTAGGTTATTAAGATTAACTGCAGACTTATAAGTCAGATTATGATCAGAGTTCGTAGTGACAGTCATGATACCGGTTGATGCGGTATATGTTGCTGTAGAAACACCGAACAGTGAAGGTCTTAGTGTTGAAGTACCACCCTCAACATATGAGTGTGTAATTGTCGAAATTCCTACATCAACAACAAATTGATTGTTTGCTGGAATTTCGTCAACAATAAATCTGCTTGTTGTAGGACCATTACCATCACCACCACCAGGTGGAAAAAATGCAGTAGATAGTCCACCACCAGAATTACACTGGAATACTAATTGACTTAAGTCAATTGTAGATCTTCTATTAAAGTTATGATTCGTACCGGTAGTAACAGTCATTATACCGGTTGATTCAGTGTAATCTGCATTAGATACATTGAATGGAATTTGTTGTGCGACTGAAACTTCTCTCACAACATCTTTAGAATCACAAGAGAACTTCAAGTTTCTCATTGAGACTGACATACCAACATTGAAACCATGATCGGTTGCCGTTGTAATTGTAGTGAGACCAGTTACATTATCGTATGTTGCATTTGTAACATTGATACTATCAACACCGAGGTTAATTGGAAATTGATTTGTATCTGCAGATACAAACTCACTCACAGTACCAATGAAGTTTTGGGGTCCTATACCATCAGCAACTAAACCTAATCTACCAAATGAAGAGTTGGAGTTTGTAAGATCACATTGTCCACCATTGATACAAACAATACTTTGATCATTATAAATGGTGAAGATAGAAACTAATTGTGCATAACCCTCATTAGAGACAGAAACACCAATACCACCTTGATTAAGTTGAGTGTAACTATCAACATTCATTGCTCTGGTAGGACCGAGAACATGATTACCATCGATCTTCATACCAATACTATTGGAAATGAAGTTTGTACAATTTCTAATATACGGACCCTGTGTTACATATGATGGTTTCTCTGGGTTGAATGCAATAATTGCTTTACCTTCATCCAATGTTCCAGTGAAAGTCATGTTTTCTACATAACTTCCATTTGCAACATAAATTAAATCCTTATCACGGTTTTGTGGAATAATTGAAACTTCCCTTAAACTATCACCAAGAAGTGTGACTTGTTCAGGAAGAATAATTGGATTATTCTCTTGATAATTACCAGCAGAAATTCTAATGACTGTGGATGCTTGTGCGATAGTAACAGCGGAACCGACTGTCCTCTTTGCGGTAGATAACAAATAACCATCATTTTCATCATCACCATCAGGTGTAACGTAAATTTGATTTGTGACAGATACTAAACCAACAACATTAGTAAGGTTAGCGCCGTCACCATAAAATGATGTTGCACTTACAATACCCGTTGTTGGATACATTGTAATTGCTGCACCTACTGATGCAATACCACTTACATAAACACCACTTATAAATGTCGAGAAACCAGCAAAAGTTGAAATACCAGTTACAAGTAAGTCCTTTGTTGTCGCAAGACCAGTGACACCTAACTGGTTGATTGTTGCAATACCAGTAATATTCAGGTTATTACTATCAATTTGATCAACTTGAAGATCTCCACCAACATAAAGATCTCCACCTGTTGTAGTAATACCACCATCAGACGCGAGTGTAGTAATACCAGAAACAAATAATGTTTCACTAAGAGATGTTATTCCAGATACAACCAAGTCATTTGTGGTAGTAAGACCAGTAACTCCAAGTGTAGCTAATGTGGTAGTGCCAGTTACATTTGCATCACCAATATTAGCAGTGCCTGATACATTTAGTTGTGAGATCGATCCTAAACCAGCAACTTCTAATGTCTGAGTACTAGTAATACCACTGACATTTAGTTGTGTAACTGAGGCAATACCACCAATAACACTAGTGGATATACCAGATAATCTTGCATATCTTACATCCAGAGTTGCTTTAGGGTCAATCCAAATTGGTAAATTAGTACCTTGACCTAAAAGAAGTTTTCCTGCAGGACCAATTGGTAAAAATGTAGTCGTGTCAGGAGCAGTCTGTATCGGAATTCTACCAGCAGAACCTCCAGATAAGTTTGAGGTAATACCTGAACTAGAAGCAAAAGATACTACAGTAGCAACCGGGTCAACCCAGATTGGAGATCCGTTTCCAGTAGATTGAAGGATTTGTAAATTATTTCCAACAGCAGTAAATCCAGTATCATTTAATCCAGCTTGATATAAAACTGCTCCAGCTGCACCACCTTTAATATCTGTTGCTATACCAGCATTATCTGCATAATCTGCTAAAGGAGCAGATGTTACAGAGACTGTTACCTTTCCTTTACCGGACGGTGGTGTAACTAAAATACCACTACCAGATTGAACCTCAGTTACAATACCTGTTAGATTTACTCCATCACCAAAATAAGTTGCACTAGTGATAATACCGGCAGTGGTGATACCAGTAAGAGATGTATTGAATAATGAAGTTGCGTTTGTTGATGTTAGGTATTTTGTAGTAAGAGCACCACCAACATTAATGTTATTGGTTACTATATCTAAAGTAGTAAGTATTCCCGCAACAGCGAAGTTCCCAGTTACAGTAGAAGGACCTACAATAATAGGACCACTGTTATTGAACCTATTGGTTATCTTGTCGGCCCTAAGTAAAGACATTATCTATAATGTTTTATCCGTTGTTTTTATTTATACCAGTACATATAAATATTTTTCAGGTATGATGATATATCATGAAAAAGGGAGAATTCTGTCCATTAATTCAAAAGAAATGTGTTGAACATAAATGTGCCTGGTATACATGTGTAAGAGGAACAAATCCTAATACTGGGGAAGAGATTGATGATTGGCGTTGTGCGGTATCGTGGATGCCTATGATGACAGTCGAGATTGCACAAAAGTCAAATCAAACTGGAGCCGCTATAGAAAGTTTCAGAAACGAAGTAGTAGATGCAAATCATCAGAACCAACAACTTTATGCTCATGCCATCCAACAGGGAATTAATGTTGCTCAAATAACACCACTTAACCCCCCTATGATAGCGGGTGAATAAGAGTATTTAGTCCTTTCTGCAGATGATAACATCGATGTACTGAACATCGAAGTTCATGTTGTTTACATTTCCTACAGAATCAACAGTAATTTCATGGTTATGGTTTTCAGTTTGTGCATTGATACTAAGATTGTGACTGTGAGCTGCGTTTGCAGCATTCGTGTTAATGCTATGACTATGCGTAGCATTACCTGTTTTTACATTTTGTGCAGTATAACTTACGTTACCTTTACTTGCATTGAAGTTTTCTATTCTCCCTGCACCACTACCTGAAGCCGTTGGTGCATTACTCACCGAAACATTTGTGACGAAACTTCCACTTGCTCCTCCAGCGTTGATACCATGGCTATGAGATGCATTTGCACTATTAGCTGACCCACCGTGACTATGATTTGCATTAGCACTATTAGTTGACCCACCGTGACTATGATTGGCGGATTGTATTTCGGCACTAGCATTATGTTTATGAGTAGGTACTGGAACAGACCTCTCGCTAAATGCACTAGTGAAAGTATTAGTACCACCAGAACCACCACCAGAACCAGAAACAACACGTAATGTTTTGTTATTATCTGTAGTCAATTTTGTCCAACCAGTTGGTGCAGATGCCTGATAGAACAACATTTTCGAACCAGGAGGAATCGCGATTCCTACTCCTACTGCAGCATCGTATAGTTTCTTAAACGCTCCAACACTTGGCGGTTGAACAGTTGAAGTACTTGTCGGTGGGTATGTATCCTGAACTATAACTACACCTTCACTTGCATTTGTAGCAGAAGGAAGTCTTGCAGGAGAAATTGTACCTGTTGTAATATTACCACCGTCAAGATCAGTAAGACCTGCACCATTACCAGTAAAGTTTCCTACCGTCAGTCGATTGGTACTTGGATTATATTTAAATTGTCCACTATCAGAATCAATATATGGTCTTTGATAACCAGCAGATTGATTAAGACTGAATAATACTTGATAGTCTATATTAGAACCAGTCTCGTCTACATTGATAAAATCTGCGTTCAGTGAAACACCAGTCAGATTACCAGTTACATCACCAACCAAATCACCAACAAGGTTTGAAACTGAGAATGTATTTGTTGATGGGTTATAGGTTAGTTCATTACTCTGAGAATCAATATAAGGTCTTTGGAAACCACCACCCTGATTAGCACTGAATAATACTTGATGATTGGTGTTCTGTGTATTGGTATCTACATTGATAAAGTTTGCATTTGTTGCAATACCAAAAAGATTACCAATGATATTTTCAACAGTAAGAGTTTCTGTAGATGGATTATATGTTAGATGACTATTGTCAGTATCAATATACATCCTCTTATAATCAGTTGCACCTTGCTCACTAAAGATAACCTGAAAATCAGTATTAGTGTTTATTTCATCTACATTAATATTATCCGCACCAGTGGCAATACCAGATACATTACCTACAAATCTAGTACAAGATAGTACATTTGTAGAAGGAACATAGGTTAATTGATTAACATCAGAGTCAATTAAGTGAAGTGGATAGTTTGAACCCAGACCTAAATTATTAACAAAAGAAACCTGATGTGTAGCACTACTACTTGTAGTCTGAACACTGACTCTATCTGCACCAGTAGAAACACCAATGAATGCTGTTTGATCCTGTCTTACTGTAACAATACCAGCACTAACACTGAAATTATTACTCTTGATATTATTGATTGTGCCGATACCGGATACAAAAATATTTTCAAAATCACTACGGTCATCACTAATTAAACTTTTCCTTACTCTCAAACTATCAACAGTAAGATCTGACCCGATCGATGTTAGTTTAATAGCACCACCCATGCCATTAACATTCGATGCTTGGTAGTAAAGTACGCCTGGTGCATTATATGGAATTCTAAGAGTCAGAATACCAACTTGAGTCCCATTACCTTCTACTCCATCATTATAGATATTGTTAAGATTTGCTGTTGGTTCAGTCTTAATATAAAATGGGAATCCACCAGAATCTATATTAAATTCATATTTCTTTCCACGTATTAAGAAAAGATCTGGATTATCTGCGTTTTCAGTAAAACCAATACTTACGGGGTCACCAGTTCCAGCAATAAATCTAAAGGTATCACTATTAAATTCTTCTACAGTAAATTTAGTAAATAATTCTGCTTCATTTCCAAGTAAAGTATTTGTTACAGTAACATTTGTAAATCCAACTGTTCCACCAGCAGAAATTTGACCTGCCAAAGATGTTGCCTTAATGTTACCAGTAACTGTCAAGTCACCATAAACATACTCTGCAGTCTGACCAATCGAAACTGGTCCAATAACATCAAGAGTATATGCAGGAATGTCAGAGTTGATACCAATTTTTTTGGTCAGAGTAGAACTCGTAAATACTGTTCCACCAACACCTACATCAAGACCAATATTAGAAGTAGTAACACCAGTGGTTACAAGTCTTTGGGCAGTAATTGTGGTACCAACGGCAAGATGTTTACTGACTTCAGTATCACCAATAATTACAAGTTTCTTGTCTGGTGTTGTAGTTCCAATACCGATTTTATCACTATCTGCGTCGGCATAGATTAAATTTTCATTGACTTGAATGCCATTTCTTATGACAAAATCCTTATCTACTGCCATTTATCTTGTTAATCAGGAATTATTATTTTTATTTATCAACTGATAACTCCGAAGGTTCTCCACTGATTGTTTGTTGTGTAGACCCAACCAACTGTTCCACTGTTCTCTGGATTTGCGTTGAAGACGATATCACCAGGAGTACCAGCCTCTGTTGGTATGGTTATACCTACAGTCAACTTTCTTGAAACTAGAGCATTACCTTGAATAAAGACACTGTTAGCTTCAATACCTTGGTCAGATGTGCTAGTAACTTTTTTGGTAAATTCTACAGGTCCATTGAACTGTGAAAGAATATTACCCTTATCACCACCATCAACTGTCATGCTCCTTTCAATTTTGAAGATGGAACCTTCAATATAGTTGAAATCGGATGCATCATCACGGACACCAGTAGAATAAGGGTCTTCACCAGTATATGTTTGAACTGGAGTATCGAACACCTGTTCTCTACCTGTATTAGAAGCAATTCTCTTATTACCAATGAAGAAGTCACCTCTATCATTCATACCAGTATAGTTGACAATACCACCGGCAATTGTTTGTGATTGTGCGTTAATCTGTTGAGATAGTGCAAGTCTCTTTGTCTGTTTTTCTGGGAATGCAGTCGAGTAGTTGCCAGGACCGTAACCAATATATTCAAAAGTATGACCAGATGCCCTGATGATTGAGTTTCTTCTAAATTCAACCGGGAAGAACTTAACCCGAGTAATAACTGAGCCTATCACATGAGTATTTGCAATAGAACCATATACACCTCTAAACACTTTAAGTTGTGTGGTTCCAATTACTCTACTCACAGTAGTTTTAATTCTCATCAACTCATCATTAACTCTAACAAAATCACCAATTCTGAAGTCATAATCAGTCATGTTATTGACATTGATAGTATCAGTTGTTTTACTAGTAATTGCAGAATTAAGTGTGGTCGAGATACCAGCATAGATTTGACTTTCTCTACCAGACAGTCTACCATTTCTTGCAATTAGGTCACCAAAGTTTCCAGAAGAACCAGATGGGAATAGTTGAATATTACCAGTAATTGGAGGAGTGACTGTAGCAATACCTACATCGAGAACTACTGTGGTCAATCCAATTTTATCAATACAAACAAACGAACCATTGTAGAATGTTTGACCTGCACCACTTACAATCACAGAATTATTAACTCTAAAGTTATTATTCAGTTTTGTCGTTATAGTTGCAATACCAACATCTTTGTTGTAAACAAACATTTCAATATCAAACGACGGTCCAATGACGGAGAAACCACCACCAGATACTTTGTCTGGGCCAAAACCTAATGTTGTAATACCAGGAGAACCCAGAACTGGAGTTACTTCAATTTGATTAGTATCTGAAATTGCAGAAATTCTATATGCTTGATTGTAATTTCTACCATCGTAATCATTGATACCTGTTATGGTAAGAGTATCTCCTCTGTTGTCATAAATTTTATTGACACTACCAGTAGCTGCACTGAATCCAGTTGTTGTTGCAATACCAACAACTCGGAATTCATCACCAGCAACAAATGCCGAACCACCATCCATAATCTGAATATCAATAATCTCACCAGCAGATGTACCATCAATAGTGACCAATGCAGTACCAAAATCACCAATCGAACCACTATTGATATTTTGAAGTTTTGCGTTATAGTAATACTGAATTGTATTTGTACCATCACCATACCCTGCACCAGGATTGTTGATGGTTGGAACAGTAATTCTATTCAATCCATGGTCATATTGAGTAAAGATTGTATATGCAGTTCCTACATTATTTGAAATGATTCCAGTAATTGCAACACCAACACCGGCTTGTTGGAACATATCCTCCATTGTTTCTCCGGTGATACTATTCTTAGGGTCATTAATCACAACTTCACCGAGGGTATTAGAAAGTGCATAACATGCAGCTGATGGTGCCTCAGTTACAGGGTTATCTCTATCTAACTGTGGATAATAGTTAGTGGCTGGTTGCGAGAAAGCATAATTGTCATTGTTGAATGGGAAGACTTTTGGTTCATTTGCTGAATTGATTATTGACAGGTGATAAACACCATCTTGTTCTCCGTTGATATACTCATTAATAGTTTGTACATCATATACATAGAAATCTTTTTCAAAGTTTCTCCGAGAAAATGTCGGAAGAGCAGTAGTTCTCTGTGAGGTATCATTAATAAATGTACCTGCAGAAAGAGGAATAGAATTTACAGTAAAGGTTTTTGCACTTGTAATTCCTGTAACTTCATATGTACCATTATAACCAGAGTTACCTGTACCAACTGTTGGGAACAAAGTACTTCTTACATTATTAATAATGACAGTCGAACCAATAGAAAGTCTGTGTGGTTTTTCTGTTGAGTAGTATGTAATTCCGGCTTTATAATCAACACCAGAGATGAAACTAAAGTTTCTCATTTGGGAGTCATTACTCATTGTCACAGAACCTGGATTAAATTCCAATGCAACTTCTGTATTAGTTGCTCCAGTAACATCACTCGATTCTTGAAGAACAAAACCATCCAGTGGTTGTCTTGCTGAAGAGACACCAGTATTTGCAGGAATGACAAATCTCAACTGATGAATTCTATCGTCAGATTGTCTAGAATCTTTCTGTCTGATTATATATGTTCTAGAAGTAATATTTCCAAGTCCACCACCATTTAGTTTAGAGAACAAATTATTCTCTGTTGATGCAGATGATACATTTACATACCATTGTGATTCATCAACATCGTATTGAACAGGATGTCCTACGTCACCAGGGTCTTTATCACTAACTCTACTCTCTACAATAAGAGTATCACCAAGATTGTTAATACCAACCTTATTACCAGCCAGAGAATCATTGAATGATTGTGCTAGTTGGATTTGATTTGGGGGTAAACCATCAACAACAGCAAAATAAACTCTATTACTCTCAAGACCATCAGGAAGTCTTCCATCATTTGAAATGGTTCTTACGGTCTCACCCTGTTTAAATTGATGGTCTTCAGTGAACATCAACGTAGAGTTTGTAATACTATTACCGGTAGAAACATTTCTTCCGATTCTGGCAAGCTTTCTTCCAGTTATTTTCTTTGTTGCATATGCAGTGTCGTCCATAACGACTTTTGCCCTGAAGACTTCAGTCTGTCCTCCTACTGGAATCACAACATTCAATGTCTCGTTATTATTTGCACCAAATCTATAACCATTAACTGTACTTGGTGGTAGTACATCTTGATTAGTATAATTATAGAGATACATTCTACTTGTATCTGCAACACCTACAGTCTTTGTAATATCGATTGAAGGATATTCAATCGTAGTAAATTGTGGTTTCAGTGATTGTGGTGGAATAACTTGTGTGATATACCCAACATCGTCTTGTGCGAATGCTAAATTTCTATAACCTCTAGAGATAAGTGCAGACTGTCCAAAGTTTGAGTTGGAGTTAGTAACAGAGAAGTCACCACCAGATTCTGTTAAGAATTGTTCTGCATAACCAATAGCAAAGATAGAAACCAACTGAATCAAAGAATTATTAGATGCCTTGATGTGGTAACTTGAATATTGCGGTTTGTATACTGCATTAATGTCTGTATGTAAATTTGCAATGACATTAGAATCATCAAATGAACCACTCGTAGGATTATATTTTACAAAAGCTCTATCATCAACTTGAAGACCAATTCCAGTGAATTGTGCAACAACCATTGATTTAAATCCATCCGCCTTACTGCCGTCGGCATGCATACCACACATGCCATAAATGGATCTCTGTGACACATTAAAGATGTATGGTGATGCACTAGTCACAGTATCAGAAGAAAGTTCTACAGAAGAACCTAGTGGGTTTGGTAGTGCGTTACCGGGAGGAACTGGAACTTCATATGTAAATTCAGTAACTCCATTTGCATCAGTGTCTAATACTTGAGTTACGAGATATGTACCGTTATATCTTGTATCGGTTACATTATTGATAATAACATTAGTATCAACATTTAGACCAAAAATACCATTAGAAAGTTTAACATTAACATTTACAGATGATGTTACACCATCACCAGCCTTGATACTATTGATACCGACTGAACCAGATACTGGTCCAACAATACGGTACTCATCAATTTTGGGTTGAATATCTACACCTGCATTTGGATAATCGGGTTCAATCTCTCTTCCACTTGCAGAACCATATGCAATACCAATTTTCTCATAATACATGTCTAGATCAGTACGATCTGTAACATAGTTAATGAAATCATCATTAATGTTTACATTGTTCTTACCATCTGCATACTCAAAACACGTAAGTTTGTGATGAGAGAATGTTGGTTTGAATGTAGAAGGACTGTAATCTTTATATGCAGGTCTCTGTGTATCTGCGTCTTTTGTCGTAAACTGGAACATGTAACATCCACCAGTCAATCTAAAGATTGCGGATCTTTCGATTAAATTGTTTTCTGGATTAGGAACATAGATTGGTCTGATAACAGTCTTTCTTAAATCCTGACCAATAATGGACACACCTCTGGGGATAATGACTCCACCATGAATACTATTCAATTTGTAAAGAATGTTATTGCCGTCTACAATATCAAAGTTTGATGTATTACTGAACGACTGAAAATCATTCGAGTTAACACCACTTCTCAACAAATAAGTACCTGACCCAGTTGGAATCCAACCTGGTCTGTTATCAATGTAATGTGTACCAGGAAACAGATAGATTGAAGTTTTCTCAAATCTATCATTATCAAGACCTACCTGATATGAAAATCTAGATGCTTCAATTAATGCCCTTTGTAGAGTTTTAAATGGTCGAGCAATTGAGTTCCCTTGGTTCTCAATACCATCTGTTGCATCCAAATTACTTGGGTCAACATATAAAATATTTCCCTTTACGTTCTTTAAGAAATTGTCAAGTCTGCTTAAGGGCATCTTTCTTGCACTTCTAAATCTATTATTAGATATTTATTACATAAAAAAAACCACCCAGAATACTGGATGGTTGATTACCACAGAGTGGCACTAATTCACACAGAAGGAACTTACATCATATCATGGATTGATATCAGTGTCAAGTAAATATTCTACAGTATTTGCCACATCATTCATAGCATCTCTTAAATCTTCTTGACCTCCAGAATGTTGGTCATTTGAATCTATATCAGAGACAAGAGACCATCTCCATTCTCTCATAGGTTCACTGAACCAAACATTGATAATCATTCTACTCCTTTATTTTATATAGGAATCTTTATAATGTTCTCTCTAATCTATTTGTTGCTTGGTCAGGAAAGTCTCTCGGGCGACTATCAGTTGCATTATCAGTTCTGGGTGAACCTTCGTTTGCCTTCATTGTATGCTGGTAGTTGATTCTCTTGTATCTAATACAGAATGGATCGGGCATCCAGTATGTTACTTGCCAATTAATTGATGAGTTTAACTCTAGATGTTTTTCTACAGAATGGTTGAAGATACCAATCTGAATATATCCATCATGAGTAACACATCTACCATTACCAATATCAACCACAAATAATTGTTTCATTCCTCCGACCAAGTAGGAGGATGAAGCACACAGTACTCATTAAAGGTAATTTTCATCTCCTTTTGAGTTAAGTTGCAGTTCTTTGCTGCCTTTGGAAGATTCCATTTGGCAGAGAACAACATTTCCATAGACTGACGGGTTTCTGGTCTCATATTCGTAACAGTTTAGAATTTCTTCGTAAAGGTCTGGGCAGTTCATTCTGCAGAAGTAACCAAAGGTTCTGCATAAACAATGTCGTCTTCCTTGATCAATGCACGCACCAACTCAAGAACATTCATAAACTGCTCTACATGTTCACAATCAACGACTTGACTATTACCTTCTGTCGAGTAAAGATAGAACTTACGAAGACTTGTATCCACCACAACACGGGTCAAAAAGTCTTGGTCTTCTTCTTCTTCTTCTTCTTGTGGTTTGTAGGTCATTGAACTCCTGTCTACTCTAGTAGTATAACGGTTCTTGGTATCTGGGTCAAGTGGGGGTGTGCTACTTCTTCTTCTGTCCTCTGACATCATAGTCATACCCAGAGATGGAGAACTGATCAGAACTTCCTGGATACTTGGCAGGTGTCTCTCCCTCATACTCAACAATCAATGGTTCTCCATCAATTCTTTGTGCAGTAATCGTATAGAAACACTCAATAGGACCACCCAGATTGTTTCTAATCTGTATTCTCTTACCCCATTCGATTGACTCAACAAAGAGTTCTTGATAACAACCAATTGGAGTTAGATTGACACTGATGGATTCAGGATCAACCAATCCTTGCCAGTATGTAGGACAGGTGATCGTAGTTCCTTTACACTTTCCTCGAATATAAACACCAGCCTCTGGACCCTCCATACAGATGTGTCTCAGTCTATGACCATCTTTGTTAGGATGTTTAATATCAAATCCTTTCCAAGATTGGACATTAATGTTCCCAGAAAATGTAGGAGCAGTTACAGTACCAGAGAAAGTTGCAGTGGCACCAGTCAGGTTTGCATTGACCTGGAGTTGATCAATTTGTGCTGTCGCATGATAATACGGTGGACACTGAGGTTTTGAATATGGGTTTGGAGTGGGAGTTTCTGCGTAATTATTAAAAGCCTTTTGAATATACGAGAAATTACCTGATGGTAATCCTGTGGCTTGACCATCTGAACAATCTTGTTTTCCTGGTGAACCTGGTTTAAATGGACCAAATAATGAGTCTGTCATGATTTAATATCGTAATGGTATCCTACAATTGAGTATTGATCGTTATTTCCTGGATAATCTGCAGGTGTCTCACCTGGATATTCAGGTATCAAACTTTCCCCATCTTTTCTCTCTGCATAAGCATGATAGAAACAGTGGATTGGAACATCAGATCGTGATTGAAGATAAATCTTATCTTCGTCAATTTTTTTCACGATGATGTCTTGATGATCACCTATTGGTGTCAAACTGACTGTAATAGATTCTCGATGAACAAAATCCTTCCAGTATGTAGGAAGGTCAATATAATCTTTATTCTTTAGTGTTCCTCTAAAGTATACATCATTGGTGGGCCCTTCTGGACAAGTATGTCTCAACCTCCAACCTTCTTTTGAAGGGTGAACAATATCAAAGTTCTTCTTCAAAGATAGAATATGAACTCCACAATTAGAAATAATTTCACCTTGTGCTGCTACGTGTTGACCAACAACAACTGAAGCATTGGTATTCACCATACCCATCAAAGCGGTTGAACCAACAACAGCCAAAGAGAATGGATTAGATGGTGGTCCATAACAAAACCCACCAGGGATTAACGGAGGAGTTGATTCTGGATTGATCAGAGGACCAATCATTGATGATGCCCATACATTAGGGAAAGTTGGAGTTCCTGTAATCGTAGGGCCCTGCATATAACCAGACCCACGGATTTCTGCTGGTCCTCTACCCAGACATTCTGGGTTTCCTAGTCCAACAAATAATCGTTTACCAACATTTAAGTCAGGTACCTTCATGATTTGTTCTTTCCTTCTGTCTTAAGTCTTGGGACATCCTTTCGTTCACCATATACATGGTAATAACAGTCAATAGGAACACCTGGATTTGAATCGAGTATGACTTGATTATCCTGAATACCTTTCACAATAATACTTTGTGCCATACCGATAGGTGTAATTGATACCGTAATAGAAAGTTCTTCTACAAGGTCTCTCCACACCTCAGGTAGTTCAATTCTATCGTGACCTCTCAATCTACCTCTATAGTATACACCATGCTCAGGACCATGTAAAGAGGAGTACTCAAGTTTTTTTCCTTTCTTTTGTGGATGTGGAATATTTAAAGTCATTATCCTACTGGTAGATTTTGTATTTCATTTGTTGATGGAAGAATTGAACCTTTGATTGATGTTGCACCATCTGCACAATCAATAAATCCACCATACATATTTAAGATTGCATTTCCGATAAGTTCGACTGTCTTCTCTGAAAATACTCTAGTCGATACTTTAGACGAGACATCAATAGTCTGTGCTCTCATAAGTATCTTTTCATTGGCGTCAATCGTTATAACACCATTTTGGCCATCAGCACCAGAAGCAATCAAATCAATATTGACTCCTTCTATTCGAACTCTTCCACTCGGAGCTCTTAGAACTAAATCACCACTAACAGCTTCAACATATACACCAGGTATATCTTTACCAACATTATCACCCGATCTTACTTGAAATGATCCAGGAGAACGACAAATAGTTCCATATTTACGAGAATCTGAACCAGAGGAATCCAGTGTAATATAATGATTTTTTACTCTTCCATTTCTGAGTAGAACCGCAGAGAGAGTATTATCCTGAGTAAGGTGACCAAATTTTATTTCACCATCTGATGTACCATATCTAACAGTATGATAATTTTCCAACTTTGCCATTAAATCTTACCTACACAATCAATAACAGTTACAATCTTATCCTGCAATGTGGGTTCCTTAAGTTCATCATTGCCAATTCTATCTATACAAAGTTTTGGTCGTAATATTGCATTGTAACCTGTTTCGGACTGAATGTAAAGTTTTGGATACTCAGTAAATCCTTCACCACTTACAGTTACCTTAACCGAAACTACTCTTCCCTGTTGATCAAATTTAGGTTCTGCAACCGCACCAATATCTGGGGTAATAATTATTTTATCCTCAGGAGAATAATTAATACCACTTTCATCAATAAAGACTTCGCAAAGATATAAAATAACAGGATAAGAACCAGTTGAAGAAGTTGGAAAATCTCCTGAAGATCTTTGATAATCAGGTTTAGGAGTAGTAAAGATACCGGGGGATTTTACAATATAAGGATTTCCACCGAAAATTATTTCGCCACCACCCTGACCACCATCATCATCAGTAATACCAGGAACAACAGCACCACCAGGACCATCACCCTGACCAGGAGTAGTGATGGTACCTCCAGGTCCAATACCAGGACCATCACCCGGGCCAGGAGTAATGATAGGTCCAGTACCCGGAATAACTCCAGGTATTAATACTATAATATTTTCAGCATCACTACCTAGTTGTGGTTCTGTTGTAATGACAGTATTTGGTGGAGTAATTACAGTAATATTTGGTACAACAGAAACTAATTGTCCAGGTGGTATAGGTAACCAAGTACCATCGGGATAATTTATAACAGTGTCTTCGGGGTCAGCCCAAGTATATTCATTACCACCTCTACTTCCATCAGGTGCATTAAGATAACCAGTTCCAGATTCTATAATTTCAATATCAACAATACCACCAGTTTGTTGATTACCTTGATCATCAACATAGTCACTTATTATGGGTCTAAAGTAAGCTGCTTTACCCTTACCACAATTGTCATATACTTTACCGTAAGAGTCATTATCGTATCCAGAACCAAAATTTATCATATCAATTCCAATAACTTCACCCAAAGAACCAATAATCAGATTACCTGCGGCACCAACTCCAGACCCAAAGAATTGTGCTTCAGGTGGTCCACATAATACGGGTCCAATGTCACAACCAGTCTGATTAAATACATCATCAAAATTAATATCTAAAGCATTATCAATATTATTTCCTGCACTATCTATAGAATTTTGAATTGATGCCGAAACATTTTTTGACTTACTGATAATAGACTCAATATCTCCGGTAAATGACTTACTAGCACCACTCAAAATATTCCACTCGTCAACAAAAGAACACCGTGGTTTTTCTTCACAACTTAAGAATGAAAGTACATCTTTAATGATACCCAGAATCTCTCCAACAATACCAACAGTCTGACCGACTAGTGCAGTAACTGTTGACAATGCCCCATTTATGATATCTGATATCCCACCGATAAGGTTTCCTAAAATATTACCAATTAAGTTCTCTACTAGACACTCTACACCATTAATAACTTTATTCGCAGCATCTAAAAGAAAATTACCGATCAAAGGTAATAATTCACCAATCAACTTTCTAAAGAGACATGCAATCAAATCATTAATATTCTCTACTGCAACTTTAAGTTCAGGTCTTTCATTTGGAAACAAAAGAAAATATGTTTTTTTAAGAACATCGTTAGTAGTCTTAATGACAAATTTTTGAATTTCTGTAAAAATCCACTTTATTCCACTAGCAACAAGTTCTGATGCCTTTGTAAGTGCTCTATTAATTTTATCTTGAATATCTCCAATTTGATTGTTTACAGCATTACTATAATCATAAATTGATTTTTGAATTTTTTGAATTTCTACAACAATATTTTGTATTTCTTTTTGTATTCTACCTAAAGGTATTGGTTCACAATCGGATGATACTGCGAGTGGGACAGTTGGTTCATCTGCACAAGCTGTTGAAGATACATCAATAAGAGAAGAAGAAGTAGAACAAGATTCATTCCAAATAATAGGAGTTCCATTATTATTCTGATCAGAAACAAAAATGTTTCCACCATTCTCTTCAGTTGCAAATGGATCAACTAATTCACCAATTGGTCCCAACAATTGAGAATAATAAGCTACAAAATCGGGGTTTGTATTAAAATTATATCCACTTATATTGTCATATCTTGCTGTACCTACTCTATTTTTTACGATTCTCTGGTATTCCGTTCTTCCGAGTACTGCAGAAATAATCGGTATCTGTCCTTCTTCTCCATCAAGAAAATATCCACGAACAAAATCACCTTGTGCAAGATTTGCGGATTGTGATGAGGATCTACCCCCACTTCCTGCAGTTACTGGATATTCAACAGAAGCCCAGGCTAATTCTTCATCTTTAACTTCTTCAGTATCAAAAGGGGTAAATGAAATCATTGCAACACGATATCTTTCACCAACACCTGGTACACCTTCGTTACTTGTTTGTGGATTGGGTGGTTTATTTTTTTTCCAGGAGTCTTCACGGGCAATGTGGCCTACCCACCAAGCATACCCATCTCTTCCTATCGAATGTGTCTTGATACCAAAATCTGACATTAGTTTACACCACCAAAACCTGTAGTTTTACCGAAAGAGTCTCTTACCAAACCCAAACTTGTATATGTTTCTCTTGGAGTCACTTTATGACATACACTTGCTACCATATATTTACCTCCACTTTGTTGGTTCGTTTCTTTATTTAATTTAGTTTCTAACTGGGGAAAATCACACTCAATCATATCACCTGCCTTGATTGAGAAATCACCAGCAATCATAATATTTATTTGAACCGTAAACATTTGATTGTATCTCATAAATGTTTGAACAAGAGCCTGTTCAGAATCAAAATTCTGTTTCATTATGTCACTTTTCCAATTTTCTAATTGTACATCACCTGTCCCATCTGGATTAACACCAATATCTTTAATATAAGAAAAATATCTAGTCGGACTTTGAATGAATTTTTCATTTACATTTATATAATCTCTACCAGCATTCTTTACACTATCCTTTGCATTATCGATATTAAAATCCATCTGTTTGTAAATCATCCCGGTTAAATCGAAATAAGTTGTCTTATTATTATAAGCACCAATACTTATATTTCGAGTCATATCAATATCACTTTCAATATTATAAGACAATATATTTGCGTCATAACCAGCAACTAATTTACCAGTATCATTGAACAAAAATTTCTTTATCGGGTCTTTTGAGAACAGACTATCAATTGATTTAAAACATAAACCATCTCTTGTCTGAAAGAATAAGTATCCACCCGGTCCAGAATTTTCTCCAGACGATGTTGGAACTGATTTAGATGCCAACCAGGTACAAATATAAAAGGGACTCCGAGTATTACCCATAAAATTATAGGTATTTGAAGTGTCATCAATATCAATTGGATTTTCTGTACCCAATACGTCGGCTAAAATTACTCCAACATTTGTTCCAATATTGCCCTCGTATCTTTTAGTAACTCTTGTCTGTTCATTCAAAAAATATTCTTCAGATACAAAATTAAGTTGATATACATCTTTAGTTGTATCAGGGATTCCATTTTGTACTCGATTGACATACATTCCATTGTCAATCTTTAACTCATTTCCGATAACATCTTCAATAATAATATCGGTCTTTTCACCACCTCTGATTGGTAGAGAATCTAATGTACTTGGTGCAGAACCTTCGAGTTGTTCACCAGTCTCTACTACAATTGCACTCGATGTAATATAATTTGACAACACATTTTCATAATAACGATATTCTACAACACCATTAGACAAATCAATCTGTCTACCACCTTTATTCGAAGTCATGGTAAATTTCTTTATATTACCTGGACCTGTTTGAGGATTATTTAATACCATATTATTGTTTAAACAGTTTGTTTTCCATCATAATCTGTAAGTATGTATCTTTGGCTGAACCACTACCAATAACGGTAGGACCTCCACCACCAGAACCAGAATCACCACCTCCACCAGTAGGTACTGCAATAGGCATGAAAATTGTTCTCATTTTTTCATAATCTGTCTGTTTACTAATCTCTTCTGCAGTACTTCTTAATGCAGGTGGAGTCACATTAAGACTGTCAAATTGAACTGTACCACTTTTTCTACCATATCTCGTGTCACCATGACCCATTCTAAAGATAACATTACCACTTTTGTCACGAATTTCTACAAAATTTCCATAATTTCCCCCAGACGAATGAGTTAGCGAACCACCCTCAACAGTTGGTGCAAGAAGTGGTGCACCTTCTACAGAAGATTGATACCTATTTTGATTTGTAGTTGGAACATAAAAGTCAATACTAGCCCTATCGGAGTATCTTGAATGACCATGTGCATCAAATGCTCTACGAAGAAGTTCAGCCTTTTCAGCATAATCTGCACTTGGATTGTACACTTCACCAGAAACAGCACTATTAGAAAATTCCATCTTTCTACCACGTGCAGCATATCCTTGGGCCATTTGGTCAGCCAAAGCAACTTTTTCTTCCATAGACATAGTATTCATAAACTGAGCATCGATATGGTATTCAGAACTACCACCAATACGTGCGGAGGGACCCGTTTTAAGTCCAGTATCATATGCACCACCAGATGAAGTTCTTTGAGATCTTAGTCTTCTTTGTTCTTGAGCCTTTTTAATATTTTTTGCAAATGTGTCTGATTTTGTTCCTGCACCATCAGCACCACTATTAGTTCTTCCACGGGATAACCACTCAGCTGCTGATCTCCATCCAAGGTTATGTGCATAACCAAGAACTTGAAGTTTTTCCTCCTTAGGTAGTTCTTTATATTCAGGACTACGATTCATCAAATACTGATGATTGGCACGAGTATATGCAGCAAAGTATCTTTCCTGCATCTGTTTATCTTCTCTAAATGTCTTTCTTGCTGCTTCACTATCCCCTTGATATGTTTCACCTAACAATCTTGCAGCATCCTCTCTTGCAGTTGCATCCATTTGATATCTACCGGCATACATACCAACACCAAACTCATCCTTAGAACCACCCTGAATATCATATTTTCCACCAGATTCAATCTGTGCAACAGTATCTCTATACAAAGTAAATTCAGATTCGCCAAACCCAGCCTGAGATACTTGACTCTTTGCCTTTTCACCTTGCTCTACACCACCAGATGCAAGTAATCCACCTGAAGATGTATCATATTGAGAACTATCAGAAGAATTGTCAGTACCAATTAAATCTTTTAGTAAACCCATACCGGGTATTTGTATATTTTTCAGATCTTCTAAAACCTTTTCGAGTTGTGGAAACTGATCTCCAATAGTTTTAATTAGACTTTCAATTTGAGTTTTTATAAATTGTGCAGGTGCTGAATTTATAATATCATTTATAATAGGTAGTACAGTATTAATAATAAACTTACCCGCCTCTATCATTGGGTCGAAAAGATATTTTTTAATTAATCCAAATACTTCCTTAATTTTCTCTACAACACCCTTTATAACTTCAATAATTGGTTTGATATTGTCAAGTATCATCAATACAAGACCACCAAGTAAGATATTTACAAAGAAGTTCTTAATTCTATCAAAAAATGGAATCTTACTGAGTAACTTTTTACCTAAAGATAACACCCCACCAACCATTCCAAACCCAACTTCTCTCAGTTTGGCTAACATTTTATTTTTTCTTTTAGTCTTATCCTGATTATCTTTTCTTTTGAACTTTACAAAATTCTTAATAGTACTTCCTAATTTAGCTATCGATGATTGAATCGATTCAAGTACATTATCTAATTGACTATTACCAGTATTTGGTTTTAGTTTCTTTATCTTAGGAGTTGATGACTTACCACCAAAAAACTTTTTACCTGATACTTGTGCAGGTGCAAGTTTCTTTTGTGTTGAAGGTTTTTTGGTGTCTTTTTGTTCTTTTCGTTGAACGACCTTTTCTGCAACTTCTTTGCCAGACTTTGGTTTCTTTTTACCAGAACCAATTAGACCTTTTGCTGCACCGAGTAATAGTGGTAATGCCATTATCCTACCGCCGTAAAGTTAAAAAGTGAACCAACTTGTCTTGGGTTTGGGTTATTCCCATCTATTGATGAGAATGATGCAGCTGAAGCTCGACCACCACTAGCACTCGAAAGTTCGTTATCACCAGAACCTCCTCCACTTAATGGTAATACTACTGGAGCCGGATCAGTATTGGGTGGTGCTGGTGGTTCTATTTTAGGTGTTGGTTTAACTTCAGGTAGACGTAATCCTCTTATCAATGAATCTTCTAGAGGTTTAGTAAGTATATCTAAATCAGACTTAGGTACATTACCACTTAATGCAGCCTCTTGAAGTCCTGGTGACATATTACCAAGTTCAATCAAACTTACACCTCGGTTAGTTCCTCCAAGACCACCTCTATGCTCTCTTGGGAATGCACCATAATTTTTTGCAAAGTCTGCCTCAACTGGATTGATAGCATCAGTACCAGGCATTGGAAGAATAACACCTCTACCTCCACCTGGTGATGCACCAGATTCTACTGATGCATCCATATGCAATTCAATTACCTCATATCCCTGGTCTTCAAGTGCTTTCAGTCTATCTTGTTGTTTAGTAAATGCTTCCTGTGTTAATTCTGTTTCTGCATGCATGTTCATTACTGTAACTGGCACATCAGGTCCAACTCGTTTTCTCAGGTTAGCTACTAAATTATCTGCCAATTGTGGAGTGATTTCCATTTCACCTGGCGCACCAAGTCCTGCAGCATGACCAGGAACAATAACAAAACCCTTTGGCCCTCCATCTGACCCTGCACCATAGTCTGCTGTTGGTGCAGAACTCTGTTTTCCTAACAATGAAGTTTTAGGTATTACAGGTGGAGTTGTTGAAGGTACCGGTGTTGTGGTGCTATCTGTTTCAGTTGACTTATTCAGATATGTATAGGATTGTCCATCTTCTGCAATCTCAACTAATCCTCTTCGTTGTGCTTCGCGAAGCAGTACATCAACAGGTGTACCTAAGTCTCCTGTAATCAATTCGATTGTGTCAATTGGATCAACCTCATAAGGATTTTCTAATGCATACGCTGCCTTTTTCTCAGCTTCTTCAAGTTGTTTTACAATTTCTTCATCAGATTTTGACCTCGGGCCCACTCCAAACATTCCACCCATCGCAGTTCCAAAATCTTCTATCTTGTCACCAAAGAAATGTTCCATACCAAGAATAGCAAGAAGGCCCAACAGACCTTTAGCAGCTCCAGTTTTACCACCCTTGAAACCTGAACCTCCTTTTGGTGCAGTAACAGTTCGTCCACGTTGAATAGTTCTTCCACCACTACCAGTAACTCTTCCCCCTCCAGTATTTCTTCCACCACCTTGAGTTATATTCTGACCAGGTTTACCAGTACCCCTACCTGAAGTTCTACCTGCATTCTTACCGGTACCCTGTCTTGGTTTATTCTGATTACCCTTATTAGGTGTGTTTTTTGGAGTTGGCTTTGGTTTAGGTTTAAATTTGTTTATTATTTTTGGTATTATACCTAAGAAACCTTTTAATACAAATAGTACACCTTTTATTAGAGGAGAAAATAGTTTCAAGAAATCAAGTATCTTCATCCCAATATTAAGTCCAACCAGGGCAGCAATACCCAGAAGGATTTTATCCATATGGTCCGTAATAAATGTAATTACATTCTGAATTTTCTCTTGATTTTCCTCTTTCTGAAACCAATCAAGAGCTTTCATTATAAAACCACCAAGTAAGATATTCTTAAAGAATCTCTTGATCATATCAAGGAACCCCATCTTCGGAGCTTTGAATCCCTTTAGAGCCTTAGTTGCTTTCGTCTTTGCATTTTTTTCAGACTTCTCTTCTTCTGCTTTTTGTGCAGCCTTTCTTGCAGTCTTCTCTTCTTGTTCCGATTCTTTCTTCTCTTCACCCAATATATTCTTAAGAAGACTATCAATACCAAGTAAACTTTGGTTGATATTCTCAAAAGAATCTGTAACCGCTTCTCCCTTTACTTTAACCTTAGTTGATTCTGCTTCTTTAGAACCACTTAAAAGTTTTTGAGTATTGACTGCAGATTTATTATATTTTTTACCACTTTGAACTACCTTGGAGATATTAACTGACTTTTTCTTTGGTTTAAATCTACCAGTCTTACTCTTTACTCTCTTAAATTCATTAGTAAGAAGTTCTGTCTCTTCAGTTGGAATCTGACTTTTAGACATTCTGCCTGCAGCCATCTTCTCACGAAGAAGAGTCTTATAAGTATCGTAATCAAGGTCAAATGCATCTTCTAAACCCAACAATCTCAATATTGTTGGATCAATAGTTTCATTAGTAGATTGTTGTTTGGTATCTTCTTTCTTCTCGGTACTAAACTTCTTGACAATAGCAGTTACAGCCTTCTTGTCTGGTTTTTTCTTAGCAGAGGGCATTGGCATTGGACCCTGCTTTGCATTACTATTTTCTTTGGGTTTACCAGTCCAGGTATCTAACCCTCCAGTATTCCATTTTTCTTGTAAAGGATCTGACATCTGACGGGCAAGATCCATCAAATCGCCTGAACCTTTCACCATTTCACTATCAACCTTACGTTTTTGGTCAGGTGGTAGGGAATTATAATAACTTGATAAATCTTTTATTTGATCCTCATCAAGATCTTTGAGAATATAATCTGGTAGCTTATATGCAACAGATCTATCCTCATCGTAGACCTTTTTTGGTTTCGCCTTTGGTTTGGGTTTTGGGGCTACCTTTGGTTTTGGTTTTGCCTTTGGCTTAGGTGGAGTCTTTTTACTTTCATTTTCTTCGACCATACCTATGGCCATTTCATGAAGCTCAGTATTGTTCCTTCCCTGAACAATCTGACTATCAATCTCACTAGTCTCTTTATCACTCAGAGAATTATAGTATTGCGAAAGTAAATGTATCTGTTTATCGTCTAATTTTGAGACAAGATCCTTCCCTAACTTATATTCATAAGCCTTTCTTGTTACTTTAGGATCTCTAGCCATTCTGTCTTGCCTTTTGCTTTTGTTCTTCTTCCTCTAAATGTTGTTGTAAGAGAGCAACGTAAATGTCTCTTTCAAAGGGCATCATATTTTCAATTTCAGTGAGAGAGTATTTGTGGTATTGCATCATCGCAAAGTTTAATTTAAAATAACTCTCTAGATCCATATGGATCATGCCTATGCGAAAAAACTGGTTAAACCCTCCAAAACGATAGTACTTTTGACTTTAGTGCTTGGGTTTGTAATCTCAATTGTATGAGATAGTTTTGGCATAGTCTCAAAGAATTGTTCAATTTCTTTAAATTGGGTTGAACTCATCTGTTCCAAGAAGTCAACAACTTCTTTTTTAGTACAGTCATCAGTAGACCAAACCTCATCTTCATTGTAAATCTTATCAATACATGATGCAATCAGTTCAAATGATTGATTAATGTCAGTTTCACCTTCAAAATCAAAGTTGTTTGAAATGAATTGTTCCAATGAAGGATACTTCATCTCCATCATCAAAGTCTCATCAAGTCTAATCTTATTAGAGTGGTTTTCATCAGTTTGAACTTGAATGTCCTCAAGGTCAATTGTAACTGTAACATTTGTTTCACCATCATCAGGTGCCACAATGTTTACCTCAACTTCTTCACCAACTGACCTTGCTCTGATATTCAAGAACAAATATTCAATATCAAAAGTCGGAAGTTTTTCTACCTTGATACCTCTCGTAAGAATACAACTCTTCAGAACAGATTTGATTGCGGTTGTAATCTGTTTTGTGTTCTCACTTTCAAGGGCAAGAACCAGAAGTTTTTCTTCTTTAACTAGAAAGGGTCTATAAGTAATTTTCTTCTGTGTTGATGGTAATACCAAGTCATACTCAGGAGTTACAATCTTTGGCAAAGGCATAATAAACTACATTAATAAGTGAAACTATTTATTATGCAAATTTACGTTCTCTAACATATCTGGTGTAGGACATGGAGATATTATATTTCAAAACATCACTTGCTTCGTAACTCACCTGAGTTGGTGCAATACTAATTGGGAATGCATCGATGAAAGTATATCTTAACTGATAACTATCATTGGCACGTCTTCTTTCTGCTGTTGCACTCTTCTCAAATTTGGTCACATGTATCGGACTTCTGTAACTATTCGGGTAATTCATCCGATAAGATACTGCCGAATTTTCGTACCCAATATTATTCACATTTTGTCCTGCAATAAAGTCAACCCAACCATCAAATAATTCAATCACATCATATCTATTATTGACCATAAATGTTAAATCAAGAGTATTTCCAAAGTCTTTTCGATATGCCATTTTTTCAGACATACCAGCGAAGTCATTTGTTGCTTCGTGAGTGAAAAGATTTACACCAGGAAGTGATGCGGCAGAACACATCAATTCAACATTTTCACCATCTGCATAATAATTGAAATTTCTTGCATTCAAGAAAGTTAGTACACTAATTGGTGGTTGAACTTTGACTTGATATACAGATGTCTGGGCAACATGAAGAATTTTACTCTTTAGTGCCGATGTTTTGACTGAATTTGGAGATGGTCCAGGCATCTAAATATTTCTACATTATAATACTATGTATATTAGATGGGTCAAAGTATAAAGTCAATTTATAAACCATCACATCCTGAAAAATACCTTGGTAACTCAAGTAATATAATATGTAGAAGTTCTTGGGAAAGAACCTTTTGTAGGTATTGTGACACTAACCCAAATGTAGTGAAATGGGCGAGTGAAGAACTAGCAATAAGATATATTTCACCAGTTGATGGAAGACCACATAGATACTATCCAGACTTTCTGATTGAAGTGAAAGAAAAGAGTGGTAAATTAAAAAAGTATATAATTGAAATTAAACCCAAGAAACAAACTCTACCACCAGTCAAAAAGAAAAGAGTAACTAAAGGGTTTATTTTAGAAACAACGACTTATGCAGTCAATCAGGCAAAATGGAAAGCAGCAATTAATTTTTGTAAGGATAATTTAATTGAATTTAAGATTATTACAGAAGATGAACTCTATCACTGGAAGAAATGAATAGATTTACAGAAGAGGATGAAAATAGGATCTCAAGTATGACAGATCCTGATGATATGATGTTAGAAATCATGGAAATTCTAACAGAAACTGAAGTCATTCCTGATGTTGGTGGTTATTATACATTCATCTATCAAGCAAAGACACCAAGAGTTAAATACGATCAGTTTCCGTTAATTGCTTGTGTTGGTGTCTTTGAATGGGGGTTTCGTGGTCTCAATTATCATTGGGGTGATTTTAGGAATTATACTTGGGAAGAAGCTTCAATTCTTCGTGTAGTTGATCCTATGGAACTTAAAACACTTCGTGCGATTCCTTATCAGAGTTTTACAATAAATAACTAAACGGGTTAGTAACCATTATTAGGAGAAATGAAATAGTGGCAAGCAAAAGTACCTCAGGTTGGGAAAGTTTGGGGGGAAATGATCCAACGAGATATCAAGCAAGCTTTCCTCGTAATAACGGCACTATAGCACCTTCTGGTCAACAAGGTAAAAGTGATATTGTTGTTATAACCAATATATCAAATGGAAATTATGACGTATATAAAAAAACTTTATTTGGTAACAAGTTAATATATCAATATAATGCTTCAAGTAACAAAACCACAATAGTAAATCAAGAAGATTTTAATGATTTTTTTACAGGAGAAAATACTCAACAATATACAAACTTAAACTCAGGTGTAAAACAAGCAACTTTAAATTTAGCAGAAGAAAACCTCTCGGGCAGTACCTCAAGAAAGGAATATCAAGAATTACAACAAACACCTGGTTATAAGTCTCTCGCAAATACTGAAGAACCACCGACACCACCAACAGTTGTTGAACTTGAAGTAGTACCTTCAAGTGATAATGAAGCACCTTTAAGTGGTGGTGAAGAACAAGGATCTGGTAGTAGTGCTGTAGACAACGGTACTCTTACTGGTGGTGACATTTTTAATGGTAGTGTTGATAGTTTTTTAGCACCTGATGGGTTTTCTAGTGGTTTAACTTTTACGGACTTTGGATCGTTAGATGGTGATGCATTTTTAGGAACAGCAGATGATGCACTTCCTTTTGGAACAACTTTTGCTAATGTAGGTGATCCTAAATCAATTACTAATCCAATTGATTTAAGCGATCCTTATTATGGTGATAGAAATAGTGGTAAAGATAGTAAATTACTTCTACAATATCCAGAAGCAGACCTTACATCCTTTGGATATGATTATATTCAAATTGTTGGTCGCAAATATACAACTAACAATGCAGGTATTCTTAGAGATACTAGAGGTTCTAACGGTAAGATCGTTTCACCAAATTTGAATAGTAGCAATGAAAAAGGTGTTTTTGCTAAATTGGGAGATGTGGTCGGAACAATACAGTTACCGATGCAACCCAATTTAAGTGAATCTAATTCAATTGATTGGAATCAAGATGAGATCAATCAAATTCAAATGACAGGAGCCGGTCTTGCAGCTGATGCAATTACTGGTATTAGAAACTCCTCCACCGGGGGCGATTTCGGAGCCGCGGTGGGTAATCTACTAGGTGGTGGAGGTAGAGCAGCACAAAGACTTCTCAATTCTGACGGATTAGGTCCATTCCTTACTGCATATTTTGCCGGTCAGGCAGTTGGAGCCAATGTAGTAGGAAGAGCTACAGGTCAGGTTTTAAATAAGAATCTTGAACTGTTGTTTAAGGGTCCAAGGTTAAGACAATTCAAGTTTAATTTTACCTTTACACCAAGATCTGATACTGAAGCAATAATTGTTAAAAACATAATACGATTCTTCAAAAAATCGATGGCACCCCAAATAGCACCGCAAAGACTTTTTCTGTATACACCTAATATCTTTCAATTAAAGTATATACATAATAGTGGAGGAGATCATCCCTTTCTGAATCATTTTAAACCTTGTGCTCTCACCAACTTTGGAGCCGATTACACACCAGGTAATAGTTACATGACATATAAAGATGGTTCAATGACACAATACAAAATTTCTATGACATTTAGTGAACTTGAGCCAATATATCAACACGAACATGATGGAGTAGGAGGCACTGGTTACTAATGGCCAAACCATATTTTAGATATATTCCAGATTTTGAATATGTAGATAGAACTTCTAGTGGTCAGAAAATCTCTGATTACACAGAAGTCAAAAACTTATTCAAAAGGGCCAAAATAAGAGAAGATATCCTAAACAATCTAGGATTCTTTACCAAATATCAAGTCATTGGTGACGAAAGACCGGATAATGTTGCACAAAAGGTTTATGGTGATGCCAACCTTGATTGGCTGATTATGCTATGTAATAATATTATTCATTTTGAAGATGAATGGCCATTATCTCAAGAATCGTTCGATAATTACTTACTTGACAAGTATGGTTCATATGAAAATGCATATGCCACAAAACACCATATTACGAGTCAAGTAAAAGATAGTCAAAATACAATTATTGTCCCACAGGGTGTTATTGTACCTAGTGACTATAGTGTTACATTTTATGATGAGGGTCTAGATCAGACTATTACTCGTCAGGGTGCATATCCTGTATCAAATTATGAATACGAAGTATCAGAACAAAATAAGAAAAGAAATATATTCGTAATTAAACCATTCTATCTCGCACTAATTATTGACGACCTTGAAGCAGTAATGCCCTATGGTAAGGGTTCTTCGCAGTATGTATCTCCTGGTCTGGTAAGAGGAGAGAATATTAGACTATTCCAGTAATAAAAAAGTAATAGGGGCATTTTTTACTGGGATTTTTTTGGCGGCCTTTTTGGAATCAAGGCCGCAATTTCGTTTTGACATAAAAAAAGGGTCGTAACCAAAGTTACAACCCCATTAGAATTATATGTTATGAGTCAAGACTCAGCCAATTTTGAGAAATAGCTGAGCGGGTCATCGTCATCAGTAGAGGATGTTGACTCAACATTCTTTGATGCTTGGTAAGAGTCCTCAAGTTTTTGCATGACTTGTTCTTCACTAACAGCGCGTTGTTCAGTTGCTGCATAGTTGTCATACTCAGTCTCCTGCTCTTCTTGGCGTGCTTGTGCTTTATTGCCAAGAACCATGTCTAGGCGTTTCTTCAGTTCATCATAAGATTTGAATTGGTCTGGTTCAGTGAATTTAGTCAATGAATACTGCTTTTTCCAGATGGCTTCTAATGCATCATCATCATCTAGTAATGTACTTGGACTATCAAACTCAGACTTATCATAATTCCAATAACCTTCAACCTTTCTAAGTTTCATTTTAAAATTTGCACCCTTCCAAAAGTCAAAAGGATTGATTGGGGTCTCATCCTCAAACTCTGGTTGCATCACATCCATAATCTTATCAAAGATCTTCTTACCAAACTTATAAAGAAATACTTTACCTTCGTTCTGAGGATTGGCAGGATCTTTTACAACGTAGATATTTGCGTAGAATGATAGTTTACGTTTTTGTTTACGTGCAATATCTTTATCAGCATCACTACCACTGTTCCACAACTCACGATTGAGTTCACCGATAGGATCTTTACCACCAATAGTAGTTAGAGAATTTTCAATATACCATCCACCAGGACCTTGAAACGCGTGAGAAAACAGTTTCACCCATGGCAGATCTTCACCGTCTGGAGCAGGAAGGAAACGAATCACCGCATATCCATTACCACTCTTATCCATTTCTGGTTTCCAAAGACGTTCATCTGCACCACCACCTTTACTTTCTAACTTCTCAACCTCTTTCACTAGTTTGGAAGTTAGATTACCAAGTGATGACTGTTTTTTCATTGAAGAAAAACTCATTTTTTATTACCCATATTAGTTTTATTTGGTCTGTTAGATGAGTTTATAGACTTCCTAGGTCTCTTTTATTGTAGACTCTTCAGTCCCTATTGTTAAGTGATTTTTTCATGTTATCAATGATGTTAGTCATATTTGAAAACACGTATGTCAGATCTACATCAGGTGGAAACCCAAGTTGAACCGCAGAAGTCATGATGTTATCTTTCATATCTTTTGCTTGTGGGTCATCAGACAAACTCATTCTAGCATAAAGAATTTGTTGTTTCTTCAACAACTCGTCCAACATTTCAATGTGTTCAAGTTTATCCTGGTCATTCATCGATGCAAAGGTAAAAACTTTCGTATAAATTTTTTCCTGCAGTTCAGCAATTTTTTTCATCTCTTGCTGAACCATTTCTGACTCAAAGAAACTCATTCGCCCTCTACGACTTCAATTTCTGATGTTTCTGTAGAAGCATTTTGCTCTTCAATTTGTTCTAGAACTTCGATTGCACCGACAAGTTTCAGGTGCATCTCTCTAATAGTTTCAAGTCCTTGTTCTACTTCAACTCGCCGTTTCCGCAGGTTCTCAAGTACGGTTGCATTGTCAAGAGTCATTAACTATTATCTCCTTTAAAATTGATTTGAATTTAAATATATCAATATGTATAAAGGAATTATACTTATTGATTCTCATCGATAAGAATTTCCACACAGGGTCAGAAAGTTTCTTATCAAAATCATCTTTGAAACCGATTATCTTATTCAGAATGATAAACGTTTCAATCGAAATATTCTTTCCCAAATATTCCTTTATGATTTGAGGGTGTCTCGTTCCCTCAACTCTAAACATACCATCAAAGTCTTTGTTTGTAAAGACATCTTCTATCTCAGTCTTGAATGTATAAGTTAACGATTGAATACGTTTCTTCCACTCAGTATAATTCTGTTCTCCGTTTCTGACAATCTCCCCAATCCAAAGAGACTGTGGGTCTGTACATGACACAAACGCAGATACGAAAAACTCAACAACTTCTGTGTCATTTTTTTGTCGTGACAACTTCTCAAAGAAAAATCTGTCACGCCGTTTGTAAAATGACTGAAGAGATGCTCTAGACTTACCACCATAACGATGGTAATCATAATTTTTTTTACAAAAATGGTTCTTCAATCCAAGGTATGTTTTATAACAGTCATATGGTTGCACCTTAGGTATCATATAGGAAGTTTAGCGTGAGATGTTTTCTTCAGTAGATTCAATTCCATTGCCTCTGCTTTCAATCGTTCCTTAAGAGGTTTCGAAATCAGTTTAGGGATAGATTCAAGATCTAAACTATTCTTTTCACAAAAATACACAATTGCATCTACGTATTTCATACCATTACAGTTTTTGACGATGGATTCAATCTCTTCAGCAAAAGTTCGACTACTATAGAATTTCTTTTCTATAATTTTATCGACACTTAGTTCTTCAGGACTTTGCATATTCTCTGAGTTTAGATTCCACAAATTCGTGGATGTACTGGATAAGTAACTTAATATATTTGGACTTATCATATTCTTCATAGACTTCAACCTCTCCATTTTCACAGGTCATAATGATTACAAATTTTTTGACTATAAGACCCTTCATCTCATACAACATACAAGCATATGCTGCACACTGAACAAAGTAGTCTTCAATCCACTCTCTTTTCTTGGGTTTGACCGATGTCTTGAAGTCAATGATAGCCAGTTCAGGTTCACCATTTTCTCCAGTATGTTCTGCGATACAGTCAACAGAACCGGCGATACCTAGTTCAGTACTATACAATGCAGTTTCTTGACATAGGATGTTATCAATCTTATCCAAGTCAGGTTTAGCCTGTTTGAATAGGAACTGAGACAAAGGAAGAACATCAGAGAAAGTATCTGAGTTGTTCAGATACTCCTCAATCAATGTATGTGCATCAGTACCACGATGGGTAGCCTTACGAGTAATGTTGTTGGCTTCTTGTTCACCAACTTTCTTTCTCCATGCCTTGAACTTGTCTTTGTTTCTCCAACTAATCACCGAAGTGATAGATGGCATCCTTACAAGTTCTTCAGTTCCAAATACTTTATAGTAACGAACTCCGTCAATACTCTCTCGTTCAATAGGAACGAAAGGAACATCCTGATGATTAAACATTACATACCAAGTTCAAGTTTAGCAATGATGTACTCCTTCACGAGACCACTTCTGCAGATATCCTCTGCGTTAAACTCAATTGTATCAAAAGATGGCATGTTCGTCAAGATTCTCATGAAGTCTGCAATGCCGTTTCGTTCGTTCTGTTTGGTAAGGTCAGACTGAGTTGCATCACCACAGAACATAATCTTAGAGTGCTCACCAATACGAGTAATCATCGAGTCCAGTTCATGGAAGTTCAGGTTCTGGAACTCATCAACAATTACAATCACATTGTCTAGTGTTGTACCACGAATGAATGACGTGGACCAGAAAGAGATAGTGCCTTGTGCTTTCAAGTTGTTATACAACATCTCAAAAGAAGCATCATCAGGCATCTCAAACATATACTTCACCATATTCTTATATGGTATCTGATACAGAGATGACTTGTCCTCATGGTCACCGGGAAGGAAACCAATCTCTCTGGTGGGTACGAGGGACCTGACGATGTAAATCTTCTCGTAGGGTGTCCTAGGGTCTAGAACGTCTAGAAGGGCGTTGTAGAGGGAGATAAAGGTCTTACCAGTACCAGCACAACCGTATGCAACAAGGTTCTGTTGACTCTTATACTTCTCAAAGAACAGTTCTTGGTTCTCTGTAATCGGTTCCACCTTCTTGATATAATCAAGATTGATAGGTTTCTTCCTCTTCATTGTCTTGTTGCTCATACCAAATGGTACTGGGTTGGTGTTACCAATACCTGCTTTCTTTTTTACTGCCATATGATGTTAGTCGTAATGTTTTAGGTTACTACCTGGTTGTTGTTTTGCCTTTCCAATTACATCCTTCCATCCAGGATGTTTAGTATAGATTTTACTTAAGGGGTCACCCATTTCAATACCTAAACATGGAGCATTATCTGGAGTATAATACCTTGACCAGTCTGGATTGTCTTTACACCACTGAGACCAGTCATGAACACTCATCTGCACTTCTTTAGTCTCACCAGTATCTTTATTCTTAATTGGATATGTTGCCAAAATTTTCACCTCCATTATGTTTGTGTTGATATTTATATTATATCAACCACTCATTATCAATACCTCCAAGTGCTTCTGCTGTTATGGGAAACTCTTTACAAAATATCTCCTTACAAGATTTTGCAATTTCCATATGCTCTTTCTGTGTTCCATTCTTCTCTCGTAGAGCAATGTAGGTAATCCAGCTCCGTAGACTGCCAGTCATATACATTCTGGTTGGTGTTGCAAGGGGCAATACAAAGCGTGCACATTCCTTTGCGACACCAGCCTCCAACATCTGATTATAAAGATTAGATGCAGAACTGAATAAAGTAACCATCTGACGGTTGATTTTATCGACCATCTCAGGGTCAAGGTCATCAATACTATTCTGACGATTCTTATCATCCTGACGACGGAGTTCAGGAAGTTCAATCTCAGAGTTCAAAAGATTAGTACTTGCATACCTCTGTGAAAACTCTTGAAAGGTGAAACTTCTATGACGCAATACTTGTGCTGCAATACCTCTCGTAGTCTCAATCTCCATAGACATAAATGCCTGTTCAAAAATAGACCAATGTTGATGTTTGATACAGTACTTCAGAAGACCTGCGAACTTCTCACTGTCCTGATTGTTTGGATTACTTACACGTGCACAATATGCTATGTGTTTCTCTGCATCAGGTGTTACTGAGATTAGTTTGGCTTGATTCATATGTTTTACTAGACTTTAATTGTTTACGTTCTCGTTTAACTCTTTCGACATAGAGCCTTTCACCTTCACTAAAGAGTTCAGGATGTTTGAGGATGTACTTAATTGCTTTTTTTGTTTTCATGATTGAAATACGTATCGAAATAAGAAACTATTCCATTACTTAATTGGTTACCCTGAGAAACCCAAGTGTCTACACATTCATAGATGTCTTGAGTACTATATGATTCTTCTTCTATCTTAGTTCTTCCATACTTATTTAACAGAATACTGAGACACTGTTGACGAAGTTTCATTCGGTTTTCAGAGTATCTCCAATCATCACTCATCATCTTCGTAAACCTCATCATAATCTGGAAGGGGAGGTAGAGTTTCTTCTAACCTACTGGTGTATGACTCAACATCAGAATAGACTTCTGATTCCAATGCATCAACTAAGAGTCTAAGATTTCTTGTGATCAGTTTAAGTTTATCTTTTTCCATAAAAAAAAGGGAGACTTGTGTCTCCCTAGTCTATCAGATAACTGAACATGTGACAAGTGTCACTTATTGTAAGTACGACCACGGTAACAAAATGTACCATGGGTTTCACTTGACTTCATACAACGGGTATCATACTCAACACCACGATATGCAGTGTGTGTAATCTGTGCGTCGTGAAGAGCAGATGCTTTGTTGATCTGCTTCTTGATCATTTGAAGTGTGTTCATGAGTTTACTCCTAAAGAAATGGGATGTTTAATCGCCGTTCCTTCAGTCGTGTGCGTCCCAATACCAATCACATTGTGGTGCTGAGTCCTTAAGGGTCTCAACCAACTCAACCTTAACTACATTGCTAAGGTTATTATTGTTCTCGATCTTCAGCATGATAGCATCAGTTTGAGTACAGGTGAGTGTTGTATAGAATAATACTTCTAGCATGGGATCAACGGAACCGTTGCGCGACTTACTTGCGTCCTGCGGTGTCTTTTTAGGCTGTGTGCCTAACGACTACCGTTTGGATGAACGATAGGTCTATTATAGACCACTATCTCTATTTAGTCAAGTGTGCCGTATTCTTCACCTTCCTTAATCAGTTCAGAGACATAATCCTCTGTTCCATCGATGGTCTTAACCGCAAACAAATTAGACTTCTGATATTTTTTTATTTTCTTATACTGTTTAAGTAATGTTTGAACTTGATCAGGCTTCATATTGATACCCTCAAACTCAATCGAGAACCCGTTACTCATTTTTTCTTCTTCTCTTTTTCTTTTGGTGGAGTATTACCCCACAGTTTAGGATTGATTCTTCCTTGTGCCTGAGTTATATTTTTAAAATCACTACGATAGTTGTCCCAATAGTGATCAAAGATATCAACTTGTTTTGTAGCGACTACAATATCAAAATGAGTATTTCCATCTTGAAGATACTCAATTAGATATGCACTAGTAGGTAGACTTTTATCTTGTGCTAGTGTTGGATCACAATCAGTATGGATAAATTTTATCTTATCACTCAAGACCTACCTCCCCATTGAATATCTGGGTATGCAGATTCAACTACTCCCTTAGTAATTTTATATTGATTTCCCAGAAGTTTATCCTTCACAAGACAAAGGAGATTTGCTTCTGTTGGATGAAGAACCTCAAGAATCTGAATGAACATAGACTCTCTACGAGTTTTAGAAAGACTGTCATTACCACCTTTCACAAAATGATAAAGGTTTCTATATTCTTTACGAAGAGAACTATGATCTGTTCCTATAGGAACATCATTCTTCTCAAATGGAACTTCACCTTCTGGAAGCATAGACACTACAGTGTCATCAAAATTCCAAATCAAAAGTGTAGTTACTGCGTCACAACGATATTCTTTGAGAGCCTCTACCTTTTTTGCTACGGTTCTTTGTGTAGAAACGTATTCAAAAATTTCATGAATGAATGGATTGGGTGGAAGTTTCTTTGGTGTAGTAACTTTTTTTGTTGATGTAGCCATGGTTATTAATAATTTTATTCAGTGTACAGTATTTATTTTATGATGTCAATGTTCTTCAGTACCAAAATCTTCTGGAGTATTGTCGAACCTTACTGCAAGAATGTCGTCTGCGATAATCTGTCCATTCTCATCAAACATTTCTGGATGAGTTGGAATGTATGTAGAATTCCTCTCGATAACATATTCTTTAAGTAGATAACCTATTACTCCACCGACCAGTAAAAACATTACTGAAATCACTGTGGATAGGGTCAATGTGACTGCTAACATTTTAGTCCTCCGTTTTCCTTGTATCAAAGGAGATATCTAAGAAAAAATGGAATTCTCGTTTACAAAGAGAAACCATCTTTCCAAACTTGAATTGAAAAGTTTTTGGTTGTTCCCTCCTGTTTTTATTTCTGAGAAGAAGTTCAAATCCCCGATTTATTTTCGGAGATGACTCATCGTTATTTAGAGGTTCTTCCTTTCCTTCCTGGTCTTTTGTCATTCATATACCTACCTGCACCATTAATGATACTCTCAAGATAATTTTTTATTTTACGGGCCTCTGGTTTTCCAAGGTGACCATAACCCTCTCGTAATTGTTTGTGAGTATCATCACCACCACCTTCTAGGTAACCTTCGAGATCTAAGATAAGAGATTTTATTTCTGCTGCAGTACAACTCATTAAGAAATCTTCTACAGTAGTTCTGGTAGATTTATTACTCTTCAGATACTCATACATATCCAACATAAACTTACCTTGAAAGGCATAGTCTATCGTATGTTCAACAGTATCGTAGAGATCTAAATCCATCAAACCAAATTATTTTCTCTCAGATATTTAACAGTTTCTGTGCATCCACCAAGGTTTTTACCATCTACTGTAATCTGTGGAAAGGTAGAACCCTCACCAAACTCGGCATAAAATTTATTCTTTTCAAAGTCTCTACCCAATTTATATTCAACGTATTGTTGTTCCGCTAACTGTAATGCTCCTATTACTTTAGTACAATATGGGCATCCAATTTTAGTATAGACTGCGAAATTATTTGTCGTCATGATAGTATCAAGAATGGAATTGATAGAAGTAAAATTGAAATAACAACACCCCCTACTATAATGATAAGCAGAGGGCGTAGACTGAAAGGTTCTTCAGACATGGTCAACATAATCTGTATGAATATTTATTAGCCTTTAGATTTTTCATACAGAGAAAACTCAGCCTGTTCAGGACTCAGAAATCCCAGTTCCTTTCTCTTCTTATTGGTGTTACTAATGATAAGTGCGGCAGAAGTAATAGGGGGTGCAACAGAAAGAGTAAATCCAAAATCAACCACACTCAAAGGAATAGCACCAAGTGCAACCGCAGATGCAATCAATGTGGGTTTCCAATACTTAGTCTTTGCACCATAGTATACTGATGCTGCTGGTGCCAAAAGAAAGTGTGTAACACATACTCCCCAACCACGTACAGATGCCTGACGGATTTCATTCAACTCTTTTTGAGCCTTGAGATAGTCAGTGTATTCCATAAAAGTTTTGTTTACCTGTGTATATCATACAATAAAAAAGCACCACAGTCAAGGAGTGCTGTGACGGTTGTGGAAGTGGTCAGTTGTCCTCTGGTATAAAGTTGTTCATTATTCATCATAATATTTTTGTGCGTCTTCTGACCATATTTCAAGAACATCATCCAAAGGATATGTCTTCTCTTTACCACTCCCAATATCAGATATCCTTCGATAGAGTTCTTCAAGAAACTCTTTGGTGTACATATCATCCATATTGAGTGACGCCCAGAACCATTCACGACATTCTCTTTCTGGACTTTCACTCCAAGGATCTGAATATCGTTTGTAGTTACTAGTCATCAAGTCTGCCCATATCCTGAAGTTATAAGTCCAAGACTCAACCCAACCGGGAAGCATATATTTTGTAATGTAATCAAAGTGAGTCATTGTTCTGATGACTCTCCAATGCCTCTTTGAGTGCTTCTGTTACATTCTCTTTGAAAGAACGATAGGGAATGAACATTTCATCATCCTCAGTCTTATAGTCCTGGTGTGTCTCTTTGAACTGACGATCTACATCATACAACATAGATTGCACCATGTCATTGATCACTTCCAGTGTTTGTGGTTGAAGTTGATCCCAGTTGTATCCAGGGAACATATCATCCTTGACACGATTTAGCAGTGCTAACTTACACTGCCATTGGTCATCAAAGATGTTGAGATACTCCTGCCAATCGTCTTGAGATTTGAAATTAGGAATACTCATTTGTTTTTCCGCTCAATAATAGAATTAACTAAATCAATAATACAGGCAGACCGACCTTTGGTGGTCTCAATGAAGATTTTATCCCACCAGTCAGATACAATGTCATACAGTTCTTGTTGTTCTTCAGTCATAATAAGTGTTAGTGTTGCCGTAATTCAAGTAATGCCAGAAAAGTGTTTTCATCATACCTTTATCTGCGTATCCATCTAGATGGGGCCACATGTGATTTCTCCAAGAGAACACACAATAATCAAAAACATAAATGGAAGTCCAGATAGTCCATTTTTTCCAGGTGTCAGTCATTTTTCACTACCTCATTCCATGCTTTCTTGAAGTTACGATCCCAGTTGTCAGTATAAACTGGTAAAAAAGCATTTAGAGCATGTGCTATGTCATGTGCAGCATCCATACGGTTGTTGTCCATTGCTTCAGTCAGTTCTTCCAACATAAAACTGATTGTGGTAATGTTGGAGAATGACTCTTCCAACTTGTTCATTACATCCCAGTGTTTGTTCATGGTTTCTCTCTCTTGTGCAAGATCAAACATTTCGTCAGGATAAGATTCACAGTCCATTTTCAAGATTCATTTGGTTGACTTCTTCTTCAGTATATTCTACAGTTCCCATAGGACGTTTTTTACTATTCATCAGACGCTCAACCTCAGCATCACGAATCTTCCACTCTTCAAACTTATCTTGAAGATCTTCATCCATAGTCAGTTCATACTCTTTACAGACCTTACGCTGCTCTTCTTCTTTTACCATATCATTGAAGACCAATGACATAGCACCAGAGCGAATGGATACGGGATCCATTCCTACACAGAGCATGAACTTCTCAAACAGTTTGAAATACTGCTTACAGTTGAGATCACCAGCAGGAGCAGTGATCAGGAAATGCTCTTCGGGGAGGAAGTCATCATCACCAAGGTGAGATGCAAACCCACGATTATAATCATGAGTATAAGTAGCGTCGAATTTGAACTGGACGGTGGCTTCGTAGGTCATGATGTCCGATTGACTATAAGAGTATTATACAATAAAAAACCACCCCCGTCAAGGAGTGGTGGACAGTTTAGGAGGTGGTCTGTAATCTATGTAAATTTTAATAATCCCAACCAAAAATTTGTAATTCAAATGCTTTATTATTCCAGATTTTAAATCCAAACTCCATAAGACAATTTTCTCTATTAAACATAAAATAGTTTGAGCGATGCTTGTGAATGCTAAACCTAAATAAACTTCTGTCTTTATAACAATTTCTAAGAATATAGTGTATAACCGCTTTCTTTTTCTTTGATTTATAATTATCAAGATAATACGATTGCGAATAGAGTCTCATTGGTTTGATTCGTATGAATGTATTATACAATAAAAAAGCACCCCAGTCAAGGAGTGCTGTGCCGGTTATGGAAGTGGATGGATACATATAAGTCATCTTATCGCCTCCTGGTTGCTATGGTGATTGTTCCTGAACCATAACCGCCACCGCAACCGTAACCGTAACCGCCACCGGAACCGTAACCGAAACCGTAACCGTCACCATAACCGTCACCGTTACCATCACCGTAACCGTAACCTACTGGATACATAAAAGTCATTTTATCTCCTCCTGGTTCTTGTGGTGATTGTACCGTAACCTTCACCGTAACCGGAACCGTTACCGGAACCGTTACCGTAACCGTTACCGTAACCGAAACCGTAACCGCCACCGTTACCGTAACCGGAACCGGAACCGTCACCGGAACCGTCACCGTAACCGGAACCGTAACCGTAACCGAAACCGTCACCGGAACCGTAACCGTAACCGGAACCGTAACCGGAACCTACTGGATACATATAAGTCATTTTATCGTCTCCTGGTTCTTGTGGTGATTGTTCCTGAAC
>Ga0196891_1000006_pt1 | contig 50003 bp, 65 predicted proteins | sample VirMetDEL_Nov_24_FD_169096 | JGI IMG/M metagenome (GOLD analysis project Ga0196891, IMG submission 169096) | Aqueous microbial communities from the Delaware River and Bay under freshwater to marine salinity gradient to study organic matter... | ecosystem: Environmental > Aquatic > Marine >... | reverse complement strand
AATACATCAAGACCAATATTAGAAATGGTTTTTAGTCCACATCCAAGAGTATCACGAAGAATAATGTAAGTCATCAGGTGTTTGTGTGTATGAGAGTATTATACAATAAAAAACCACCTCTGTGAAGGAGTGGTGTGACAGTTGTGGAAGTGGTCAGTTATCATTAAGGCGTCCATGTGTGCTTCGTGTACTTCATTTTTTCAATGTTTGATAAATGTGCAACAATCACTTGAACTTCTTTTAGTTTATATTCAGTGCTTTCTTCAAGAGTTAGAGTCTCTTCAAATATAGTCTTGAGAAGTCTTTCACAATAGTCAAGTGTATCATCATAATTAGTTGGCATTTGAGTCATCAGTTGTCCTCCTTTTGTTCCCTGCCCCTTGGGCGTAATGTCTGGCTTGGGTGTTCTAGGCCCTTGACCTGAAGCTCCACGCTGAACGTGGCCTTCATCAAGCCTGATTGGATTTCCGGGGTTGTTAGTCATGGGTGGTGGGGGGGGCGCATTGCTTTCAACTTTTGACCAAAATCAAGAAGATCCTGAATGTCAGTCCTTGGAATCACCAAGGACTGTTCCCAGGCTGTAATCACCTTCTCAAGCTGCTCATCACGACCTAAGTCATAAGCGGTTCGCATGGCTTGAGTACCAAAGACTCTCACTCTGCCTGAAATTGATAGACACGGAAGCTCCAGCGGGTTTTCACATCCGATTTGTTTTAGCACGTCGTCAGTGAGTGGATGTTGGTCAGTCATTAGTTGTTTTCTTATGAAGTCATTATACAATAAAAAAGCACCCCGTGCAAGGAGTGCTGTGACAGTTCAGGAGGTAGTCAGTCGTTAATTTTACCAGTAGGAAGCATTGACTTGATCTAGGGACAGGTAATGGTTAGCAAGGTGTTCTTATCACTCAGTAACGAGGCATCGGAAATTTAAACGTCATTGTTGTCCTCCTATTGACGCATTTCTTTAGGCGTCCCGATGCACTCTCACTCACGTTCGTTATCCTTTGTTTTGAGTAGATAAGAATTAGAAATAACCTTGAAACTAAAAGAGCTATCGTAAGACTTAAATACCAGTCCCTCGCGTTTAGTTTTAGGATTTAGTGAGGGACCTTCAGCATATTTGAGAAGTTCATCAATGCTGCCAAAATCTTCAGCAGCCCAAACTCGTCGATCAAGAGTAGGTACATGGTCAATAATAGCTCCATAAAGATTACTTAATTGATGTAGAATTACGTGGCGTTCGCCTGGTTTCAGATAGCACCCATCAGAGATGTTATAAATGTCAAACATATAAAACCTCTGACCTTTCAGTTTTTCTGGGTTTCCTTGGATACCTTCACCAATCAATTCACCCTGAATGGCATACTCTTTACCATTCTCTTCGCATAAGTTGGTAAGTGCTACAACAAGATTCTGTTCCCGTGATGTTTTCCAGAAACTATTGCCTTCAGTTTCTTTTAGGTCAATGTTTCGGGAACAAACGCCAACTTCACCGTCTTTAAAATAGACAGTCATACTACTACCGTCAAGTTTGGTGGTTACTTCATAGCACTCATCTTTATGAGTTTCAAAGATGTGCTTGCGAAGGTTTTGACAACGTTCTTGGTCAGTTTTAGGAATGAAGTGAGGAAAGTTACCCTTCATCTTTCCTTGAAGTTGAGCAGGAATAGGCGGTTCCCACTTCTGAATACCCAGTTGAACCGTCATAGGATGACCAATTACAGTATGAAGAGGAACAAGAGGCAAAATTCCTCGTTCTTCAGCAACTTGAATAGGAAGCAGAAGTCCCTGACTGACCTGCCCACGAAGTTTTATAGTGCGAAGACGTTCACCCTTCACTCCATTATATTCACGGGGATCTTGACCTTTACTTAGAAAGGGGGCAAGTTCGTGAGGCACCCAGCTATCAATCTCAAGATAGATGGCAACATCGCCAACCTTATACTCTCCTTTTTTGACAACAACAGGCCATCCGTCATTTACAATGGCGCACTCAATTGCATCTGCATTTTCAATAGGTTTGACGTATGTAACTTTCGCGATGCTCGCTAGTTTGCGAATAGTCATAATTTGTTTTTAACCTGCAATAATTATAGAACAAAAAACCACCCCAGTCAAGGAGTGCTGTGACAGTCTATGAATTGGTTTGTATATTTAGCGGATCCACACGAGTCAATCCGATAAAATCCTTACCAAGTTTGATGTCAAACTCATCACCAGGATCTAAATCCATCATGGCAGTGTAAGCTTTGCCGATCACGATATTGCCGTTGTCCTGAACCATTGCACGATAACTCAACTTGCGATGGGGTCCTAAAGGTATGCCTTTGGAATCCAGAAGTGCAGTGTAAAATTCAACAAAAAGTGGGCTGGGTTCACCGCCCACCATTCGATAGTACCCACAAGCAATAGCAATCTTAGTTTTACTTAAATGATCAAGATCTTTGACTTTATCAATCAGTTCTTGTCCAATAAGTCGTCCCGATTCTTTTGATGATTTCTTTTTGAAAAAATTAAACATGTGTGTGTGTGTTTCACTTGTAGTCAGTATACAAAAGAACCTCCCTTTTTGGGGGAGGTCATGTGACAGTTAACACATTGTCTTTGATGTGTTAGGAATATAAGATTTATTTAACACATCGATTGAGAATGAAATACTAACTGACCCATGATTTAAAGTTTAAAAGGAGAAACAATGATACGAGGTTCGACATAAACTGGTTCAGTTTTACCATTACCAGAAGGATCAGAACACAATACCCAAGTTCCTTCTGCACTCTCTGGAGAGAAAAGTCCATTAGGATCTGCTTGGGGCATAGTACCACCTTCAGAAGTATATTTTTCAGGATTAGTATATTGCATTGCTGCAGGAAGACCATATCCAACAGAATTACACAGAAACACAGGAATACCAGTTACTTCAGGAAAAGTATAAGTATATGTCACTAAACCCTCTTGATCTCTCATCTCAATAATTTGCTTCATCAATTTACGTTCGCGGAAGTTTTTGATTGCAGGCATACCTGTTTGTGCGGTTGCTTCCTTGAGAATTCGTTCTTGAGCATTGCGTTGTTTACGATCCGAGGAAGTAGTTTCTTCACAACCAACAAGAGTTGCTCCCAAAATTCCAATTGCAGCAATAGAAAGAATAGTTTTCATGATCAGTTAGGTAGATTAGAGATAAAAGATTGAAGTTCAATGGGCATCGCATCAGCAGGAACTTCAGCAGCACGATGACGAATAATAGATGCGAGTGCTACTTTATGTTCAGGAGATGCTTTTATGTATTCAAACTGCATATTCTGCAGTTCTTGAATAGCACCAGTACGAAAAGATTTTGATTGCTCGAAAGTTTTTCTACGAACATTCTCATATTGTGGAGCAAATACTGATGTAAAAATAACACCATGATAAGCAAGACCCCAGGTTAAGGCACCAAGTCCAACTACTCCCCCGGCAATAACAATAAATGGTTTCATCTGTTTTAGTAACTGAAGTTATTATACAAAAGAACCTCCCTTTTTGGGGGAGGTCATGTGACAGTTCTTGAAGTGTCCTCCTATATCATATCGTATATATTATCATAGTCTGCAATTTTTTGTTCCGACTTTTTGATTTTCTTTTTCATAAAAAAAGGGGACTACTGTCCCCCACTATACTTATATTATTCGATACTGTCAACAGCAGCAAGTGCTTTCTGACGAAGATTCTCTGGAAGAGGAACATAACCAAGACCATCAGACATTGCCTGTGCTTTCTCACTCAACATATAACGAAGAGTTTCCTTTACACCTTCCTTAGACTCAGGATACGCTAGGATCCAAGTAAGGGAGACAATAGGATATGCGTTGGCACCAGCAGGGTTAGCGTCAGCACCACGAAGCTGATCGTCAAGGATGATTCTCGATAGACCTGCTGCAGATGTTTCAGCATTTGCTTTGACATAGTTACCTGCCTTGTTTTGTAGTGCAACTTGTTGGAAGTCACTGTTTACAACATAACCATAGTTCAGGTAACCAATGGAACCAGGAACCTGTTTAACTTGTGCGGCAACGCCAGAGTTACCTTTACCACCAACACCAGTAGGCCACTTTACTGCCTTACCCGTGCCAACAGTTTCTTCCCATTCAAGAGAGAATGCTGATAGTGAGTTAGTGAAACCTTTTGTGGTGCCACTACCATCAGAACGGAATACAGGAAGAATAGTTTTACTTTCACATCCAAAGGTAGACCAGTTAGTAATCTTACCAAGATATACATCAGCAAGTTGTGTCTGTGTCATCTTGGCATCACAACCAGGATAGTTGTAAGCAGGAACAATAGCACCACCAGTCATAGGAATGTGGACCATTGGAATCTTCTGCTTCTCATCACTTACAGCACCATCACTGGCACCAAAGTCAACAGTTTTAGCAACATACTGACGGACACCAGATCCACTACCAACTGCTTGATAGTTTACTTGGTTGCCAGTATCTTGATTAAAGGATTGAAACCATGCTGTATAAAGAGGTGCAGGGAATGTAGCACCTGCTCCACTTAGTTGAAATGTTTCCTTAGATCCACCACAGGCAACCATAAGAGGAATAGTTGCTGTAGCTGCTACAATTGCTTTAAGTTTCATTATCTAATCCTCAGAACTTATACTTGGTGCCGACTTCAACTTTCCAATCACGAGTAGAATCATCTTGGAAAATGTTCTCCCACTTACCATAAGCACTGAAATTATCAGTGATCTTTACTTTACTACCAAGTTCAAGAGCAGTAAAACCTTCTTGCTCACCACCATCAGGAACAGATACTCCAGCACCACCTTCGATGTATGGAGCAAAGTTTCCTGTCTTCCACTCATATCCTACACGTCCTTGGTGGACTTGCTTACTGAACTCCTCATCAGTTCCTTTGAACTCGGACTTGGACTCTACATATGGACCTGCCATGGCGGGGACGGAGATCGCCAAACCGAGCAGGGCAACTGCGAATGCTTTCATTTGTTTTTTGTGTAATGTGATTACTTAGTTATTATAACAGACCCATTCAGATCTGTCTTTAAGTAAAAATTAAGTTGACTTAAAGTAAACCTCAGTATATAGAGTGGGTTATACTAATTTTAACCTTCCATAAACCAAAGCATAAAAAAAGGAGACTCTCGTCAGAGTCTCCGAACATCTAGATGTTTATTTTATATGGAAGATCAGAAACGATAAGTCAGACCGGCTTTCGTTCCATAACCGGTTTCGTCATCACCGGTCAACCAACTGACCTCACCGTAAAGACTGATGTTTTCAGTAACTGCAACACCAAGACCAGCTTTACCACCAAATTCAGTTTCAGTTGCCTCACCATCAGGTGCAACCAAAGTAGGACCAGCTTGAACATAGTAACCAAGATCACCAGACTCACCTTCGTATCCAACATGAAGATCAGTAGTGGTTCCTACATAGTCAGATCCCGCAAAACCACTATTGGCTTCAACGTTTACATAGGGACCTGCAAGAGCGGCACTAGCGGACATGGACAGAGCAGCTGCTGCTGCGAATACAGATTTGAACATTTTTGTTTACCTTTTTTGTCTCGTAGAGATTAACCTACGGATGTTAAGAGACTCGACATGTCTCTGATTTTATCATATAAAACCTTGCTCAAGTTTGCGGAGATTGGTTTTATTACTTAGTGTTAATATAACCTTTAACACCAGTATATTTATAATGTACCATAAGAGTGGGATCTTGTCAACCCTCTTGTTGTGAGGGGTTAGACACCCTACCAAGATAGGGATCAAAATTCATCAGTTCTTCAATCGTCATTCTAGCTCCAGCATTTGCCCAGAAATTCATCTGTGCTTCATAGTTTTGTTTATGGAATACGTCCACATGTTCTGGGTGAATACTGGAACCCAATTCTGTTTTGTATAACAAAAGTGGAAGGGCGTAAGAATTTCCGGAATTATACAGAAGATCATCTGCAACTGGTCTTGGTCTTACACCATTATCAAGTTTATACTTGTCACCTCTACAGTGAAGACGAATCATCTTTTCTGCATGGTGTCTTGTGATAAGATAACATGCAGTTGAGAAATCATTTACAAATCTCTTGTGAACTTTGATGTGGATATCGCCAGTTGAAATAATAGCAATCTGACAAAGATCCCAATCATAAGGAATCTTACTATAAAAATCTTTCCATGTAAAGTTCCAGAACCGTACAAGGTTTAAGTCACAATCATCTTCCATGATGATTGCATAAGGACTATCAGAGGTTTCATACCAATGTTTGATAGCCTTCAGGTGAGAGGTTACACAACCCACCTCACCTGATGAAACCATGTCAGGGTATCTTCCCTTGATGATATCACTTAAGTCGTCTTCACGACCATCGTATGCAGAGATACGAGTGTAGTCTTTGATCTCCCAGTACTTAAACTGGTCCTCCATAAACTTCCATCTCTCTGGTTGACCATCTAGATTAATACAATAGATCGGACCAATACCATTAAGTTTATATACTGATTTGTTCTTATCCATTATAAAATCTCCCAGTGACTTGGGTATAGGTCTTTTGTATTTAAGTGAGCATTGTTTGGTCCAAACCATTTAGATGGAGCAATCACTCTACCAGTGTTGGCCAACCATGCACCCCACCATGAGAAGGTAGAGTTTGCAATGATGAAGTCACTACATTGTGTCATCATAAACATATCATGATAAGAACTATTACCATCGGAGATGATAAACCTATCAGGTTTGAATAGTTCTTGAGCAGATGCCCAGAATATATCATCAGAAAATATGATGACTTCTTTATCAGGATCAAACTTCTTCAGTGCTTTCTCATACCAATCAATAGAAAGGTTATGATGATTACCACTGTTGATTAGAAAATCACCTCTACGAATATGTAAGGCGATAGGATCTTGATCGAATACTTCTTCAACAATTTCTTTACATTCATCTCGAATTCTCTTCTTGAATATAAAGTCTCTACGAATAGTATCTTCGATATGTTTGAAATACTTTTCCGTTTGAAAAAAACCATACAGACTTAGATTGTCTGGACAGTTATTGAATAAGGTTTCATCGAAATGAAAACTTTCTTCTTGAAGGATATTCGATCCCATCATACATCTTTGACACTCAATGTCAAACGCATCATCAAGTTCAATACGAAGTATGTTACCTATACCATCATTGACTTTTTCATTATGGTCAGGGATACACATATCATATCCTCGATTTTGTGCAATACCTTTTGTTGCAGCAAACTGAAACATCTGGTTACCCAGTTGTCCAGCCTTTCCAAGATAATCAAACCCAATCATTTTTCATTTCGTTGAATACTTTTGTAATACCCTGGTCAATTGTTGTCTCGGGAATCCACCATGCATGAATATAGTTACTAGCCTCATTCCTCTTGTCCATTTGAACACTGTCCTTCGAAGTACCCGGAGTAATACTAACTGGCCTGTCAATTAGATTGAATTGACCAGAGATAATCTGTGCAACTTCTTTGATTGTATTCCAATGGAATGATGTCAGGTGTAGTTCATCTTCAGGTTTGAAATCGGTATAACATTCCATGATAGTCTCAAGACCCTTACAGCAGTCTTCAGCATACAAGAACTGTCTCTCTTCTGTACCATCAGTCATCATCTCAAACTGACCCTCTTCAAACCCTCTACGGATGAAGTCAGTAATTACATGAGACTTCTCATGGTCTTTTTCAATACCATATACATTCCAGAACTTAACTGTCAATCCATTAAGGGATTTAGTGTATAGTTCTCCTACAGTCTTAAGAATACCATAGGGTGAGTAACTCATGTTTGCCATCTGTGAAGATGCAAAGATAAATCTCTTATGATACTTCTCCAATAACCCAAACACATTCGCCATCAGACGAGTGTTGTTATTGATAAAGTCAAAGGTGTGTTGATACTTCTTCAAGTATCTTGATCCACCTACATCAAATGCAAGAAAGAATACAAAGTCTGATTCTTTTATATAGTGTTCGAGAAATAGATTTGGAATCAGAGTTAGATCTTGTTCTGGACCATTTGTGATATCAAAATTAAAAACTTCGTGACCCTTTTTACGAAGATAGTCAGACAGGTATGCACCTATCTGACCACCAGAACCTAGATTGAGAATTTTCATTGATACTTTTTAAGATAACTTTGGACCGAGTAATACTCTATGAGTTCTTCTTTGGTCATTTTTTGAATCTTATCCCATTCAGACATGTTAGAATTCATGTGAGGATTTGAGAACCAAGAGTTCTCACCACGGGAATGTTCAAGATGGTATATGTAGTTAGATATACGTCCTACACTATAACCTAGTTTTGTGAATCTATAAAATCTTTCCTTGTCTTCTGGAGCATATGCTCTAAAGTTTTCATTCTCCATACCACCTTTGATATAAACATTACGGTTGAAGAACTGAACATGACCATACTGTGCATCGTGAACTTTAGAATGTGATTTCAGATACTCATAGTCTAATGTCTCTAGAAAATGAGACACAACTTTGTCTGATGGGTCTACTTGGTATTGATAGTTACCAGACGCATAAGGATATACAACATCGTAGATACCATCAAGAATACCTTTGTATGATAATTCATATGATTCCAGAGGAAGAATTACATCACAGTCATAGTTCACAACTATCTCCGTATCTGCTTCCATAATCATCTCATTGAGAACTCTTTGTCTATGAAACAATGGTTCATCACTCTGTTCAAAGATATGTTTTACATTTACATCTACATCCAAGATACTTTTAAGAATTGGAAGAGCATCTCTTTCAAATACAGATTCACTATCAACTTCTTTGATGATGATATTTGTATTGAAGTTCTCCAGAAGAAATGCAGTCGTGGTAATGACATTCCTCAACCTATCAGATGATTCAATTCTAATAGGAATAATAAATGTTGCTTGTGATAGGTCAATCATAGTTGGGTTTTGATCCAATCAAGAATGTTTACTTTAGGTTTCCAAGTCAGTTCTGATTTAGCCTTACGAATATCTGCAAGAGTTTCTCTCATCTCACCAGGTTTACCAGATAAGAAAACCTGATCATCAGAGATAGCATCTGCAATATCTTTAATACTCCAGTTCTCACCATACCCAATGTTATAAACTTCACCCCAGTTGTCAAGTTCCATGAAACTAATCAGTGCGTTAGCATTGACTACATCAGATACATGAATGAAGTCACGACGTTGTGAACCATCACCAAAGATAGTAATGGGTTGTCCCTCTCGGGTCATCTTCAGAAACTTACTTACTGCAGGAGCATATGTTCCTACATGTCTGGCCCTCTCACCATATACATTGGTGTATCTAAATGCTACAGTCTTCATACCGTGGAGACCATGATACGACTTGACTAGTTGTTCACCAGTCAACTTACCAATAGCATAAGGATTGAGAGGGTCTTCTCTCATAATTTCCGTATTAGGAATAGGATTCTTATTACCATAACATGCAGAGGTAGATGAGTAGATAAACTTCTCTACACCACACTGTCTTGCAGCTTCAAGTACATTGGCTGTACCCATGACTTGGGTTTCCATTGTATCAAGTGGAAAGTCAATCGATGCCTGAACACTTGCCTTGGCTGCAAGATGATATACATAATCAACTCCTCTAAACTTATCAACAATGTGATAAAAATTTCGAATGTCTACAGGATAGTTTGTTGCACCACTGTTCCAATGATAGTCATCATGACCTTCAGATGATTCATTATCAAGAACGATCACCTTGTGACCCATTGATAATAGTTTGTCCACCAGGTGACTACCGATAAACCCGGCACCACCTGTAACAAGGGAAGTTTTCATAGTCTCTCAAAAATTCTATTCTTAAATGATTCCTCTACATTATATGGTTCAGGAATGATTACCTTGGGTTTGGTATCTCCTAACCACCACGCCACCTCAGTAAACGTTGAGGCATATGTACCTACAATAGTATCACACTTGGACAGAAGCATCAAGTCAATGAATGCATCTACAGTAGACTGAATAGACTTGTTGTGTCCTGACTCAGCCTTGTGTGGATGATTGAATTTCTTCTGTTCGTGAGTGATGATACGATTACCATACTTATTCTCAAAGTGTTTTAGCACATCACTGTTGTCACCACAAAGAAAGATCTTTCTATCTTTGTCGAAAGTATCTATAATACTTTCAAACAATTTATTACTATGATACTTATGTCTGTCACAGTACCACGATCTGATATGTAATCCAACTACATTACCCCAACCTTCAGTGAAATCATTAACATAATCTACGATATCTTTTCTAGGTTGTAAGTAACTAAATGCTTTCCTATACTGTTCGACAAAATACTTTGGTGTGTCTTCATATAGAAGATCGATATACTTATACTCACCAGTCTTCCTATCTTCACCAGGGAGAATAGGTAATCTCCAGTGATCAAAACATGGATAGTATCCAAGTTGTTCTATGTTTGCCAGAGTGATGTCATCAAAGATGTATGCATCCGCCTCGTTGGTGGTCATACATTGTTTAAATGTCCTATAGATACCTGCATAGTTTTTAATTCTATTTGCTAGACCAGGTGAACCATCATGAATTGCAATATCCATCATGATTTAATTACCTCCCAAGTTTCAGGAATAAGATCTTCTGTACTAATATGTTGAAGACCTGGACCATACCAAGTATCTGGTGCGATCACTCTCTTATCTTTATTCTGTGATAGGTATGCTCCCCACCAACTGAATGTACTATTGGATGTTATAAAGTCTGAACACTTTGAAATCAAACATAGATCAAAGTGAGACTTATCTACTTTAGTTGTGATGTCATTGAAGTAGAAGTTATTACCTTTGAATACTTCTTGTTCCTTGCACAACTCAAGATTGTTTGAACAGATAATATAAGTTCTGTCCTTACCTAACATCTCAATACCACGTTCAAAGTATTCCCATGGTAAGTTACGATGATTGTTATGACTACCAGGGTAATCAAAGTGATCGTTATACTCTCTCACACAGATAGAGACAGGGTTTGAACTTAAAATATCACCGTAGACATAATCAACTTCATTGATAATATCTTCTTTGAATCTAAAATCCCATTTCAATAATCGTTGTGCATCTTTAAAATACTTTTCTGTTTGAAAGTATCCACTTAGATGAATGTGATTAGGACACTCATTAAAAAGGTCTTCTGCAAATGTATGAGACTCATGAAGAATACACTCAGGTCCGTCAATAAGACCATAACGGTTACCACAATGAAGCATTTCAAAACATTTGCTGAGTTCTTGGTCTTCTGGGATTCTAAAGTCATAACCTTTATTCTTTGCAATACCTACAAGTCCAGCATATTGAAATAGTTGATTACCAATTCTTCCATTATTACCAAGGTTATTCATTCCAATAGTCATAATTCAATCTCCTTGTTTTGTTCTGCCAGTGTTGTGTCTATAGTATCTCCTACATCTAATGAATAGAAGGTATGCCAACCTCTTGCATTGGCTGCGTACCAGTTATTCAATGCACCTCTTGTCATCTTAATCTTTTCCCAGAACTCTCTTGATTGAATCTGGTAATGATTGTTTAGTATCTCAGGGTCATCTGGTCTACCAACAAATGATAGATTGATGTTAGGTCCACTAGTGAATATCTTATGAATATTAAAAGATTGTACACCAAATCTAGTGTTTGCAATCTGTTTAGGTGCCCAAAGATTAAACCACTCAGGTTCTTCTTGTCCTGCACCAGCACATTTGGATCGATGGGTCATCCATACCCTGTCCCCAAATTCTGCACGACTAGTAAAATTCTTAACCAGACCACCATCAGGGTGATGAAGATGATCGTTACTATTAAACCATACCCAGTTGGTTTCAACTGTACCGTACTCTTCGTAGTTCCTTAAGACTTCTTTTAAGTCTACTGTCTTAGGACTATATAGAAATTCATCTAGATCAATTTGTGCAATCCATTGAGTTTCATTACAGATAGGTAAGAAGAACCGATTGTTTACATCAGTCTGTCTACCAGTATATTTTTCTGTGATATTATTTTGGAAGAGTGTAACAAATCCTTCACGAATGAACGGTTCAAGTATAGACATATACTCATCATCACTGAAGTCGTTGACCAGGTAGATGTGATCAACACCATGATGCTTGTAATGTAGAACCCACTCCTTAAGATTCCAGCTTTCATTCTTGAAAACAGATGCGATTGATAGGTAATGTTTCATAATGTAATACCGTGTTTCTCTCTACAATACACAAATTCTTTTTGTACATCCTCGTCACTAATCGTGGATGACAACGCATCACTATTTACCCGTTGAGTAATCATATATTCGTTCAAGTAGATACAATCACCATACTTAGACCTTAATGAATAGTAAAAATCTACATCCATCAACATACATGTATTAGGATCCCATCGAACATGCATGTTATCATTCTTATACGATAACACAGAGACACCACTCATAGTATTATTACCTCTGGACCGTAACATATTGTCATTCCACCGTGGTATAATATAAGTATCAAATGTTTTACCATTATCTCTTGTATGATTGGTACCACAGACCAACCACATCTTATCAGAATTCATTAAGGCATTATAAGTTTTCTCTAGTGCATCACTCGTATAGAAGTAATCATCCATATACATCATCTTAACAACTTTACCTCTAGTAAAGTCCATTCCAACATTTTTATTGGATGCTGCATTACCTCTATCTACTTCATTTCTGTAGTAAAGTATGTCAAGATCAAAAATGTTATCATAACAGAACTCTTCAATGTCAGTGTTGACACTGTGGTCTGGAATGATAACTTCTACTTCTTTAAGTGTTTGTTGTGAGATGGTTCTAAACATATCAGAAAGGTATCTGACACCCTTACCACCATACTCATAACAAGGGATGACTACTGATACCTTTATTTCCATACCTTCACACCAGCACTGATACCATCTTCAACGATTTCGAAGTTGTATCCGTGTTTGGTAATCCATTCTCTAAATGCTTTCCGTTCATGGTGATCATAGTCAGGCTCATGACCATGCCAGTCATCAAAACGGAAGTAGAGTTTATCCCACTCACACTTATCAATGAACTTGAATGCAGATACTGTGGGTTCGTAGATGTCTAGGTCAATATGAATTGCACCAACCTTACCAATACCAAAATAAGATGGTTCTTTCTCTACCATCTCATGAACATCTTCCACAAAGATTTTGATATTAGGCGAGACAGAACACTTTCTCTTAACATCTTCTACCGTTTTGGGAATCCAAGTATACTGTGGGTCGCCAATACGGAATGCACCTTCTGCCCAACCAGCATATGCTGGTGTTGGTTGCTGTGTGACTTCCAGACCTTTGAAGTGATCGAAACCAAAAACCTTACGGGATGGGTTCTTCTGTCCAATAGGGAGGAGGGTACCACCACTACAGACACCGAACTCTAGAATATCTCCTTCTCCCCCGAACTCATCTACATTCTCTGCAAAGGTAATGTGATTGAGTGTGTATGCTGCTGTGTTATTGTCAGTTCTTTTTGGACCTTCAGGGAACACATTGTCTACCTCCACAAAGGAGGGAGCATTATAAACAAATGACATAGTAATAACAAATCTGTAGTATTTATCGGGGGTTGTAACCCTCCACGGTGACACCAGGTGGAAGATTATTGTGGAACCCAAAGGGAATTATACCTTGGTTCTCAGGGACAGGGGACTCATATGAAAAGTATTTGGCTACCTCTACTGGAGCTATCCTACACCCATTCATCTCATAAAGGTGTTTGTTATGGACACATATATTACCATCCTCATTTGTGTTTTCACAACCAAACATCTTATAGAAGTCCTTTGCAACATCGGCAACTCTGAATGGTATCCATTGTGTTCGGGGAACTTCTAAAAGTTTCTTTGACCTGAAAGAGAACCCACCATTACCTACTCGTTGATGTTCTCCATAGGGAGTGATGTATGCTCTATCTCTGATTGGCCATGGGGCTCCGATGTAGTCATACGAGAAAAACTCTTCCCTCCAAGCATCAGGATTAATAATAAAAGCATGATCCTGGACGAGGAGGCAAAACTCTGTATCAATGTGTTTGTGAAGGTGGTAAAGAATGTAGTAATTGTATTCATCAATATTAGTAAGTGGTTTGACTTGTTCCTCTATTAAAATACCATCAGATACACATTCGTCCTTGTATTTCTCAACGTAGTTGGGGGTGGTAACTAACTTGACCTCCCCAAAGTTTGCTACGTTCTTACAAGTGTGAAGTGCATTGATGGTTTCTTCTATTCGATTTGTATTATCAATCGCAAAGCATGTAACTCTGGATAGATCAAGCATGTTTAAAATCCTCTACGACTGTTTCAATATAGTCAATCATATCATCAGTAATGACTGGAGAACAACCCAAGAAGAACACTTTGTTAAGAACCTTATTGGCTTCAGGATACTTCATAGCATCATCAAGATGTGAGTAACCAGGATGAAGAAGAATGTTACCTGCAAAGTAGTTACGTGTCTGAACTTTATTCTTCTCAAGATGAGCAACAAGAGAGTGTTTTAGTTTCTTATCATCACATACAATGGGAACACCAAACCAACTTGTCTCACTATCCTCACGCTCATTCACTACACGACAACCAGGGATTGTCTCAATGATACTCTGAATACGTTCCTTATTCTTTCTTCTCAGTCTATGGATGTCATCAAACTTCAGGAGTTGAACTGAACCAACTGCACCTTGCATGTCAAGTGGTTTCAAGTTGTAACCCATCTGAGAGAACACATACTTGTGGTCAACGATGTCTTCGTAACCATCCAACCAAGTATCAAAACGACGGCCGCAGACACCGTTAGAGAGTAGGTTCTGTTGTCCTACACAATAACATCCACGACCCCACCAAGCAAAACTACGAGCAAGATCAATGATTGCTTTGTTGTTTGATGACACCATACCACCTTCAATGGTACAAATGTGATGTGCAGGATAGAACGAACACGATGCAGCCACTGCGTGTTTGGTGAGATAGTCACCTTTATATCTACTCCCAAGACTGTCACAGTTGTCTGCAATGATATGAATATCTTTACTCTTACAAAGTTCTACCAATCTATCGATGTCATAAGCATTACCAAGGACAGGAGAGGAGAATACTGCACGAGTTCTTTCAGTAATCTTATCTTCTACCTGATCCATATTCCAGTTCAGGTCATCCCAGTTGATGTCAACGAAGACTGGCTTCAGGCCAGCCTGAACCACTGGTGCAATGGTAGTTGCAAAACCACAAGAACATACAATAATCTCATCACCATCTTCCCACCCATAGTATTTCTTGAGTGCAGCAATCATTACCAGGTTGGCTGATGAACCAGAGTTCACCATCACAGAATGATCAAATTCAAATCTATTAGAGAACTCTTTCTCAAACTTATTCACCTTCTCACCAGAAGACAACCACTTACCTTTCATTACTGCGTAGATAAGTTCTTGTGCCTCTAGGTCATTCCAATATGGTCCAGAGTAATATACATTGTTACCTGGCTTCCAATCTTTGTTAGCCATGAATGGAAACACATTATCATCCATCTCCTTGGCGGATTGAATGAAGTTTTCAATCAACTGATACATGGTACTCTCTATCTCATAAAATTATAGTACGGAGTCGTGAGTCTGTAAAGATCATACTCCTTTTGACAATCAGTACCATTGAAGAGTTTACCTTCTCTATCGATGTAATCCCAATCCCGGACGATCATATCGTCACCTCTCCACCAACCATTGGAAGTTTTATGGTCAAACCAGTACTTGGGTGCAATGACCTTGGGCGAGACATTAGATGTCCATACTGGCCAGAAGGAGAATGTTGATGCGGACATAATGACGTTCCTAGCATTATGTAGAATAGAATAATCAACACCGATATTACCTCCTATGTATTTGAAGAAACCTGTTCCCTGTTCAATGTCTTCTTGTTCATTAAGAGTAGTTGCACCTACAACTTCTGCCCATGGAATAAACTTGTTTGCATTCTCTGGATCATCAGTCACAACCACAAACTTCATATTGGGGTTGTGTTCCAACATTCTATCACGGGCATTCTCATAGAACTTTGGTTCTAACCATGATGCAGTAATCAAATACTCACCACCACGGAAGTGAATGACACAAATATCTTCATCAGAATACTCAGTAACATTTACATTATGAGATAACCACTGACGAATATCATCCTTACAGTCATTGATATACTCTAAACACTGAAAGAGACCATCAATCTTTGAGTTGTCAGGAAGATTATTCCATAGACCAGGATCAAAAAAGATACCACTATGACCACACTGTGGAAGAGGATCATTCCTCTCACGAATGTAATGAGTGATACCATCAGGCAATGATTCTGGTGGTTGTCCCTCTCTAGGAGTATGACCACCTGTTACTTCTTCACCATAGTCAAAGTCAGGCATAAACTTACGTGCCTTAAATGGTGTAGATTTTTTTACGCCCCACTTATATCCATGTCTATGTGCAAGGATTCTAGATACCACCAGGTTCCAAATCTGGTTTCCCAGTCCAGAACCCCTATAGATTTCAGTTACAATCATTTGATCAAATAAGAATACTTCTCTTGGTTGTCTATGAGATACTGTGGGAACCTATCTTCATCAAAGTGAGTAATACAGTATGATGCATTGTCCTGACCCAGTGGTGACCGACCATCTTTCAATCTCTGTTCGAGTTCACCAATCAATTTTTCATTGTTGAGTTCAGTATGTGCAGAAGACTTAATCTTCTTCATCACTCTCTCGTACATAGTACACTCTTTGTCACTACCAACTGTACTCCAATGCCACCCACCAGGATATATTCTTAGATTATTCTCTTGTGGGAGTTCACGTCTCATATCTGTTAGTGAATACTTCTTCAATGTACCAAAATTACACATCTTAGTACCAATCCATCTTGGACCCTCATCTTCATATTCAAAGTCTTTAGTCTGGGAAATAATCGTAGATGAAGTTTCAAACCAATTCAATGCAGCCTGATAGTTATCTTGTGCAAAGTTATATACCGTACCAGGTTCATAGAAGTCCTTAATCTGTTCAATGACTTCTGGGTTAGGTACTTCATCTAAGTCAGACCAGATGATTACATCTTCATCAGAACAATGTTCTTTGAGAACATCCATGATGCTATCCTTGTAAAAAGTATCTCTCATGAAAGATTCTTTTTTTACATTATACTTTACACCTTGTGCCTGAAGTTGTTCAGATGTTGGTTCTTGAATCTTAGTGTAGATAATCTTATCTTCAAATTTTTTGAACCGTTTATCAGCTACATCAAACACAAAACCTTTATCTTCGCCAGAGAATGTTTTACCACCTTCACTGAACACAAAGTAATCTACATAAGGATCAAGAAGATTCATACGAATCTCCAGTAGATCTAGTTCATAACCAAACAAAAATACATCAAATACTTTCATCTCAACCTCTCAGTTTAAACAATGCATCACCACCTTCCACATCATTGTATGGCCAGTTCTGTTCCATATCATACCCAACCAGAAGATCAGTAACTGTCTGAAGGTTAGTAGCACCCTCATACATCTCTTCTTCGTGATACTCCGTGTAAATATAATCAATCTTACCGATCATATTTTTTGCACCACGGAACACTTCCTTCTCTGCACCTTGAACATCCATCCACATAAAGTCGATATGTTTGATGCCATTCTCATCACAGAATGAATCAATACTCCGAGTTGTTACTTCAATCTTCTCATCATACTGAATCATTGGCCAACGATTCCCATACTTAGGACTATTGATAATAGTCTTCGGTTCATAGATTGAACCAGAATAACGACCCCAGTCTGTACCACCACCAGGACCATTTACATTTCTACTTCTAGTAAATGTGGTTTTACCATCCTGTGCGGCAATTGCAACAGAAGTAAAAGTATGACGACCATCAGACCTTAGTTTTGAATTAGAGTTACCTTTAACATCTACACCACCAACTTCAGACATTGCTTTGATGTTGGTAGGGTCAGGATCAAAAGTATAGATCTTGAGATTAGTCCCAAACTTACTGAGGAACTGTCTAGTATCAGTTCCGTCAGCACAACCAACTTCAAAAATTACAACCTGATCACGATTACCTATCAGTTCGTGAATTCTATCAACAGAGATTCCCATCTGCATTCTCCTCAATTTGTGTACAAATCCATTCGTATGTTTTACGGATACCCTCTTCCAGAGTTTGGGTGTAATCCCAACCAAGTTTCTCACGGATAAGGTCATTGTTTGAATTACGACCGCGGACACCCGTAGGAGCATCGAGTTTATATATCTTTCTGACTACCTTGTCAGAAACTTTAGCAGCAGTTTCAACCAACTGATTAATACTAACCATCTCCTCAGAACCAATATTAACTGGTCCCTGGAAGTCACTATCCATCAGTCGTCGAGTTGCTTCAATGCATTCATCAATGTACAAGAAGGAACGAGTTTGTAAGCCATCTCCCCACACCTCGATACCTCCACCGACGTTCGGGAGGTAAGCAACTTTACGGCAGATTGCAGCTGGTGCCTTCTCTCTTCCACCGTCCCAGGTTCCTTCAGGTCCGAAGATATTGTGATACCTAGCAACCCGAACAGGGATCCCATGGTTACGATTGTAAGTAAGGTAGAGACGCTCAGAGAATAGTTTCTCCCATCCATATTCTGAGTCTGGTGCTGCAGGATATGCTGATGATTCACGACAGTCAGGATTATCAGGATCAAGTTGATTGTGTTCTGGATACATACATGCAGAACCAGAGTAGAAGATCTTAGTCTTGTTTACATCCTTATCTAAATTAAGAAGATGTTGCTCTTCAAGGACATTCAGATTGATAGACACAGAGTTATGCATGATATCTGCATCGTTCTCACCAGTGAATACAAATCCCGCACCACCCATGTCAGCAGCAAACTGATAGATCTCATCAAAAGGTGACAGAAACTTATCTACAATCTGTGCATAGAACCCACCATTCACACCAGTGGTACGAATACAACGACGGACAAAACTTCTATCACGCAAGTCACCTTGAATGAATTCGTTTGCTTCAGTGTCAGAATACTCTGGTCTCTTTAGGTCAACACCACGAACCCAGTAACCTTCTGATCGTAGTCTCTTCACCATATGACTACCAATAAACCCACCCGCACCTAGTACCAGTGCGGTTTTCTTAAATTCAGACATACATTTAATTTGTTACTTACTATTTATTTTACCAAAAATTGTTATGAAGTCAATATGCTTTACACATCATTTCGACACCAGTATCAATTGTGAGGTTTGGAACATGACCATAAGATGAAAGTTTGTCTACATTCATTGTAAAGTTTTTGATCTGTAGATACTTCTGATCCTCAGGCATCTCTGCACTAATCAACTCACTATTACTTCCAACATAGTCCTTTGCAAACTCGATGACTTCTCTAAACGAACGAGATACCCCAGTACCAATGTTATAGATGTTATTGGTATCGGACTCATCCATCAATAAGTTCATTGCACTACACACATCTTCGACATGCATGTAGTCTTTGACATAGTTACCACCATCATACAATACGATATAGTCATCATTCTTCAGACGACGGATCATATAACCTAGAACATTCTTACCTTGTGATACTGTTGGATCAATACCAAAGACATTACCAATTCTAAAGATACGATACTTGATACCAAAGGTCTCACAATAAGAGACCAGAAGTTGTTCTGCACATCTTTTAGTAATAGAATAGAACCCAGTTGGATTACAACAGTCAGTCTCTTTAGCATCTAGAATATCATTACCATAAACAAATCCTGAACTTACAAAGTTGATTACAGTATCAGTTCTCTTACAATGCGATAAGAATTCAGTAAAGATTTTTAGATTGACATCGATATCAACCTGTAGATCCTGAAAGACATTCTGATTAGTTGTTGTACTAATAAAATACAACACATTCTTGGTATCAAAATGTCTTTGACCACGAGGAATGATTACATTACCGGGGTACATTCGTTCATATGTTGAACCAATATATCCAGTTCCTCCAAATAAAGAAAGGTCAGTCATACTTTTCACACTCACTCATAGTCTTACCTAGTTTATCTTTGTCCGAAAGGATTGGTGTTGGTGTTGACCATGGAATACCAAGGTCTTTATCATTCCACAGAAGAGTTCTATCGTACTCTTTGTAGTAATAGTCAGTAGTTTTATATGCAACATGACAGTTGTCTAGCATACAATAAAACCCATGAGCAAACCCTGGCGGAACCCACAACATGACTTCTGGCGAGTGTAAATCAATTGAATACGACTCACCAAAAGTCTCTGAGGACTCTCTCAAGTCTACTATGACATCCAGAATCCGTCCGGACATACACCGAACAAGTTTACCTTGTGGTTTCTCTACCTGATAATGAAGTCCTCTGAGGACATTTACTGAAGAGTTGGAGTGATTGTCTTGAACAAACTCAACATCTAACCCAATCTCTTTGAATGAATTAGAGTTGTAAGATTCTAGAAAGAATCCTCTACGATCTTTATACTTATCTACTTGAATAACAAATGCGTCCTTGAGAGGAATATCAGTTCTGTTCATAATAATATTTGATAGTTTTTAAGAGACCTTCTTCGATATGTGTCGATACAGTCCAAGGTGTTTCAGTTGTGATCTTATCATTGGATGTTGAATATCTTTGATCATGTCCAAGTCTATCTTCAACAAAGTTAATATTTGGTTCTTTCTTCATTAGTTTAGCAATCATATGAACAAGTTCAATGTTCTTAAGTTCACATTCACCACCAACATTATAACTCTGACCCACTCTACCCCTCTTAGAAAGTTCTACAAGGGCCTTACAATGATCATCAACATAGATCCAGTCACGAATTTGTAATCCATTACCATACACATCAACTGGTCTATCATTCATAAGACTTAAGATAGTTTTAGGAACCATCTTCTCATGGTATTGTCGTGGACCATAGTTATTAGAACAGTTTGTAATAATAGTTGGTAATCCGTATGTAGTGTGGTATGCATTTACAAAATGATCACTCGAAGCCTTAGACGCAGAGTATGGATTCCTTGGTCTATACCGTGATATCTCATTGAAGGAACCATATGCAATAGAACCAAACACCTCATCAGTAGAGATATGCATAAATCTACTTACTTCATGTTCTAATGCACACCGAAGAAGATTGACAGTACCAATAATATTAGAATAAATGAAAGGTTTACAATCTTTGATTGAATTGTCTACATGACTTTCTGCAGCAAGATGAAAAATCTTTGTAATACTTTCATTCTGAAATACATCTCTTACTGATTCCTCATCAGCAATATCTGTCCGATAAAACTTTACATAATCTGGAAGATTAGTTTCATCTGCAGCATATGAAAGTTTATCTACACAGATAACTTCTTCACCAAACTGTTCTAGGTAATGAAGAAGATTACTTCCAATAAACCCAGCTCCACCCGTAACTAGAATACTCATTTTACCTCGTATTTTTTTAGAATATCTGTGGAATATTGTGCAGGTTCTCTGACTTCAGGTTCCTGTTTAAGTTTATCCAACCTCTGTTTCTCTAGGGTATAAACTCGTTTACGGAGTTCAGTAGAAGAATACTTATGTCGTCTCAAGTGATAATGGATCTCGATACCATTGTCAATACAATATTCTTTTCCAGTGAAGTCTCTGTCCTTATACTCCTCACTCAAGAACCGAATATCCATCCTCTGTGTCTTGATCATGTTCAACAAATCATCTTCAGTTTCATACACCAAGATCTCATCAACATACTTACAACCTTGGAGTTGAACATACCTCTCGTACACACTCTGGGTGGGTTTGTTTTTGATACCTGGTCTATCAATAGTAGGATCAACCTGAAGAGCAACTACAAGATAATCACATAGTTCTTTTTCCATCTTCAACATTGTCACATGTCCTGCATGAAACAAGTCAAAGGAACTACAGTTAAAACCAATCTTCATATGAATAATTACAATATCTCTATATGTATTGTATTAAAAAAGGAGGCCTTTGTCAAGACCTCCTAGTATAGGGTTCATGCCGCGCCACTTGCTCTTTAGAGAAGCAAGAAACTCATATCAGAGTTTACCTTTAGACAGTTTTTCAATATTAAGACCAGGTGCCTGTTTTAGAATACTAAGTAACAAGTCTACTTTGGCTTCTAGATCACCACTAACCGGAGCAGGAGCAGTTACGGCAGGGGCGGAATTCTTTTTTCGAACTTCTTCCCCAACCTTTTTGACACCAGCCTCAAGAGCCTTAAGTCTGGTTTCCACTTCCTGATCATACTGAGACATATATGCTCCAGTATCTGATGTTTTTCTACTAGACATAATCGAAATACAAATCTGTTCTATTTATTATTATCTAAAAACTCTGTCCCTTACATAACAAGGAACTCCTGCCGGATCTAACCATTTCGTATAGTCTAGGTCTTCCATTGCGGTCAACATTTGCATCTGGTTATCGCACAGATACATATCACTGTAACGTTTACTCCAACTGTCTGCCTTTTGAATTCGATAGTCGGGCATACCATTGATTTCCAATGTACCACACTCAACATATCGATAAGGAAAATGTTCTAGAAGAACTTTCATCAACCAACTTCCACACTTTCAAGGTCTTCAGCAATACAATCTATGAGAATATCATAATCATCGAGAGGATCACCAGAAAAAGTGACACCATCATTCTCATAAAATTTACGAACCTTCTTGTAAAGTTTTGGATTCTTTACATCAAGGAAGAATTCCCCATTGGCTGCAGACCGGAGAGTTGTGATGTCTTTTTTGAACTTAGAAGTAATAGTCATTGTCTTTCGTGTTGACCTTAGTAGTATAAGGGTTTTGACTGTATGAGTCAAGAGGACAGTCTGTGAACTGTTCTCAATGCTTCTTGTGGGAATCGGACCCACCTTCGACGTGTTATGAGCACGTTGCATTCGCCAGATTGCTAAAGAAGCGTTTTTGGGCGAGGGTGTCTGACCACGATAATCTACGATTCAGCAGAGGGGACCCTTCGTTTAATACAACTTTCCTTGTTGTACCCAATAGGACTACCGAGAATTGAACTCGGTTCACACCGTTATAAGTAGTGGGCATTAACCAATATGCGATAGTCCCTTTCGCTTCATTAAGAACCTTCGTTGTGTTCTGTGTATATTCGCAGAGTATCATCATCAGCAGGCATCATTACAGCAGCCTGTCCGTTCTCATTGACTATACCAAAAGTCTCCCCATTCTCTACCCTTTCCATCAACTCATCCCAACGATTTTGATACTCTTTCACCGTAAAGACTTCCATCATCTCATTTGTAGTTGATTTATTTATTGTACTGTTACCTGACTTCAAAGTCAAGTCTCTTTACCTTACGTCTACGTCTTTGTTCCTGATACATCAAGTCTGCTGCGGTCAATATATTATGACTATCATCAAGTTTATTGTTTGATACAATCAATACTTTAGATAAATCAACAGCAGAAATCTTATCATCAGTAAGTGTGGTGTTATTAGGACAACCACATGTCTGAGTCTTTGGAGAACTCGTAAGTTCCGTATTACAATTTTTGCATCTGATAACTAACATGATTCATTAGATTGATACGACATGCTCGAAGAGGGGATCGAACCCCCGACAACTTGAATGTAAATCAAGTGTTCTACCTCTGAACTATTCGAGCTAACTGACCCATTAGGACTCGAACATAGGACAACAGAGTTAACAGCTCCGTGCTCTACCAACCGAACTATGAGACAATAATGGGGCGAGCTAGGTTAACTATACCATGTGAAGTGGGGTTTGTCAAGGGCTTTAAACAAGAGAGTAATCGTCCCATTCACTAACTCCACTGGTATTAAGATCCAAATATACGTTGTTAAAAGGTGCTTTTGGTTGGACTTTCAAAACCATACTAGTTTCTGAAAGTAATTTATCACCTTTTTTTAAATTACATTTTCTACAACAGCTTACTAAATTGTCCCAATTATTTGAACCACCTCTAGATTTTGGAACTACATGATCGATAGTTAGATCTTTAACTGATCCACAATACTGACATGTATAGTCATCTCGTTTATAGATTAATTTTCTTTTAGGGTACGAATTAAGAGCAGATCTAAATGGAATCCTTACATAATTAACAAGTCGTATAATCCTTTTGTTTATAAGTTTTGCCTTGTCTTTGAATAAAAGCACTACCGCCCTTTTCCAATCAGTAAAATGTAAGGGTTCGTATGAACTATTTAAAACTAAAATTGTTGAATTTGGTTGGACTGATAAGTTCATTTTCTCGACCTATACTTGTTTTATTTAATAAAGAAAATGGCACTCTCTGTAGGATTCGAACCTACGGCTTCTTGGTTCGTAGCCAAGCACTCTGTCCAACTGAGTTAAGAGAGCATTGATTTGGCGAAGGGTGAGAGATTTGAACTCCCATCGCAAGGTTTTGGAGACCTGCATCTTACCGTTAGACTAACCCAACGAATGCCCGATACAGGATTTGAACCTGTAAAACCTTGTTTCTAAGACAAGTATGTATTCCAGTTCCATCAATCGGGCTTGGTTCCAGAACTAGGATTCGAACCTAGACAAACACAGTCAAAGTGTGTTGACCTGCCATTTAGTCGATTCTGGATTGGAGTTTCAGGTTGGATTTGCACCAACGATAGGAATTTTGCAGACTCCTGCCTTACTACTTGGCTACTGAAACATATGGGTTTGGTGGGACTTGAACCCACAACGTTTCGGGTAAGAGCCGACTACTCTATCCAATTGAGTTACAAACCCAAAGCCCCCGACCCGACTTGAACGGGTGACCTGCTGTTTACAAAACAGCTGCTCTATCCAACTGAGCTACAGAGGCGGGGTGCACGACGGGACTTGAACCCGCATAAACTAGAATCACAATCTAGTGCATTAGCCAATTATGCTACGTACACAGTGGTCGTAAGTGGATTTGAACCACTGACTACTTCCTTATGAAAGAAGAGTTCTACCAGACTGAACTATACGACCTGACGGAGAGAACAGGAATCGAACCTGCGAAGTTTTTACACCCAGCCGCTTTCAAGGCGGTGTCCTCGGCCAACCGGACTCTCTCCAAAGCGGAAGATGTTGGATTCGAACCAACGGAAGAGTTTTCTCTTCAACAATTTAGCAAACTGTCGCTTTCGACCACTCAGCCAATCTTCCAGTACTAGGTGAAAGGTCAATTTGCGTTTGCGGCCCTTTCCATTCCACATTCAGAGGAAGCGCAGACGGGGATTGAACCCGCAGAAATCCACATTGAAAGTGTGGTGACTTTACCAATTTGTCTACTGCGCCAAATATACCACTTAGTGGTAACGACCCTATGGGGATTTGAACCCCAGATTCCTACTAGACAGGTAAGTGTGATTGACCACTTCACTATAGGGCCAGAGCGGGTGATCGGACTCGAACCGACAACAATCTGCTTGGAAGGCAGGAACTCTACCATTGAGCTACACCCGCATATAAGAAAAGTTAATTCTTTTCTTATGGACTCAAAGAGAATCGAACTCTTCACATCTTGTTTGCAAAACAAAATCGCCACCTTGGTACATGTGAGCCCGAGTAGGAATGATCGGATTTGAACCGATGACCGCTCAGTTATCAGCTGAGTGCTCTACCCCTGAGCTACATTCCTAAGAGTAGTCCCTACTGGATTTGAACCAGTGACATTCTACTTGTAAGGCAGACGCTCTACCACTGAGCTAAGGGACTAACAATTATTAGCCTATTTGGACATATGTCCAACTCCCCCGGCAAGAATCGAACTTGCAACCTCAGAGTTAACAGCTCCGCGCTCTGCCTATTGAGCTACAGGGGATTGAGTTTTTGACAACCATATATTGAATTGTCAATCGGGATGGCAGGGATCGAACCTGCGACTTTCTGTTCCCAAAACAGACGCGCTACCTCTGCGCCACACCCCGATTTTGGCAGAGGAAGCTATCCCTCTGGCCTAGTAATTTCTAGGACTTAAATCCTGATGTACTCCTAAACGTCTTTAGGCAGAGCAGGTGACAAGACAATCATACTATAAAAGTATTAGATTGTCCAGTGAGAGAGGAGGGAATCGAACCCCCGATGGTTCCAATGTAACAGTTTTACAGACTGGTGCCACACATATTGCCGACAGTGGCCACTCTCCCAAATGGGTCTGGTGGGACTCGAACCCACGATACGCTGGTTAAAAGCCAGATGCATTTGCCACTATGCTACAGACCCATTAAAGTTTTCAATTGTCAAGGTTCGTGAGCGATCTCTCGACCACTTCTTAAAAATACCACTGAATCGTTTGGATGTCAAGTGGTGAGTGCCAGTTCCAAAAGTGGACTTGACATTTGGGATCTCGTTCTCCCGCCGACTTAATTAGAATACCACCTTTTGAGTGTAAGTGGGTGACAAGTGGACACTATGTAAACTGTCATAAAAAAGGGGGAGGAAACTTTTTTGTTTCTCTCCCCCTGTTTGTTTTGTTTATAGATAATCGTTACATCAAACTTATCTTATTCACAAACAAGGGAGTACTAATGAGATACCCATGAAGGTTATCACACGCGTTAAACTGTTTTGTGGGGTACGAATAGGTCATTGATGTAACCGGTTGGTATGTTTATTTATAAAAATAAAAATTTAACTTTTAGAAATGTTATGATTTCTAACACCCCAGGAGAGATTTGAACTCCCGGCCAACGCATTAGAAGTGCGATGCTCTATCCAGGCTGAGCTACTGGGGCAAGTTGTCAAATTCCCAATGACAATTAGGACATAATGCCATCAGATTATGGGGTCACAGCAGTGGTCTCTCAACCACCTTTATAGTATAGGGTAAACCCTGACGGGTGTCAAGGGCCTTAGTACAATGGAACGAAAATGACCTGAGTGTATCTCATTTCATTCTTGAACTGAGTTGTTGGTGTGTGTTGTCCGTGAGGAAACTGAGAGTCAAAAAGAACTGCACGATTCTTTTTACCCTGTATACTATGTATCTGTTTAACTTCAGATTTTTTAGAACGAATGTTTGCTTTTACACCAGGTGGAACGTCATAGAAGTTCATTCCTTCACCTTCCTCATAGTGTTCATTTAGGAAAACAACAATCGCAACTTGACCTGTAGCAGGAACACCATTCAGTGGAAGAATGTCGTGGTCGTCTCGATGACACCCATACCAGTTGTCCTTTAGAAATGATTCAAAGTCTTCAGTATATGAAAAACAATTTACAATAAATTCTTTACTGACATCCATTCTTTCTGGAGGAAATTCAATGATATTTGACAACAATGTATGTAATGACCCATCAAATGCATAGGGAAGTGTTGTCCCACGCATATTTGATTGGTATACTTTTCTTGCATCAATAAAAGTTTTGTTATTATCTGGTTGTTCCCAGATTAAACTTATAGGCATTTTTGGAAGTTGTGCTATAACCCCATCTACATCCTTATAAAAGTTATCAATCGTTGTTATCTTAGCAATCTCGGTATCGATTGTAGTAATTATTGGGTCTTCGTTTATTTCAAAAACATTATTGTCAAATACTAAAGAATCGTCTACAAGCATAAATCAACCTAATACAAGTCTCTTACTATAATCATATGCATACTGTTGACGATATCCTTTGATACCCCAACCCAACCATCTATATGATGGTTTCATGTAATAAGATACTGTCTGTCCACCCCCTTCAAATACGGGAAGTACTTTTTGAAACTGTGGTTCATTAACCATCCAACGAACTTGACAATCTAATTCACTTGGATTGCAATCATACTTAACAGCAAAGTTTCCAAGTCCACGATAACGTCCGATAGTAGTCCATTGAATCAAACCAAATCCTCCACTATAACATCGTTCATAAGGAACACGGGCACCTCCTTCACAAATGTTTGCAAGAAAGTTAGATTCTGATTTAATATTACCCATGATTGTTGCAAGGGCATTACGATCATCAATATTAGTATACTCTTGAAGTTTACTAAGAACATATTTCTCATTGGGAGAACATGTAGGACATTTCCATTCCTTCTCAACCTCCACAATCACAACAGGTTTCTGTTCTTCTACAACAAATTTTTCCTCCACTACTGTTTCACCAGTGACTTCTGCAAGATGCTCGTCAAGAGTTTTTGCAGCGACACATGCACTACCAAGTAGTGTTGCTGAAACAGTAAGGCCAGTAAGAAGTTTTCTAGTCATTGAAATAGCTATAAATTCAAGTAAAGTTTATTTATTGTAACAATAACACACCTTCAGAGAATGTGGAGAAGTGGTGTGCCAATTTATAATGTGTTAGTCTTTCCAGTAATCTTTTTTGTAATATCTGTTAAGTATTTGTGCATTATAATACTTTGAAGTGCCATCGTCAAGTTTCTCTGTCAGAACCTCGTTCAGAAACAACTGACGTGTCTCCTCAAAGTTAGTCTGACCCTTTGTATCGTGTAAGGAAAGTATCTCTCTAGAGAATTTATTCTTACCAAAAAGGTTCACATCCTCTTTTAATTCAGGACATGAACCATAGTATTTTTTCCAATCAGATTCTTGTTTTACCTTGCGCTTCTTTCCTTTAGGGGTTCTGAATGACCACAAGTATTTCCTTCCGATATATTTTCTACCGGTGGTCTTATTGGTAATGAGATAAACAAAACCAAAGTTATCCCCAATAAGATCACTGGTAAAGGGTTTACCTTTAAACAACCAGGGGTTCTCGTAGTCACACACTCACTTTTCTTCATAGTCCTGAAATATGTAGTCGTCTAACTTTTTGGCTTTTATTTTCTTATAGTATTTGATTAGTTTTTGAAGGTCATCAGAGTTGGAATCCCGAGAAGGTATCTTTTTTGACATCCTGTTTGATACCTCCAACAATATATTGCTCAACTTCTGTTTCCTGCGGAGCAACTTGAAGACCTTTAGAGGAAATCCAATGTTGTGTCCAAGGAAGAGGATTATTCTTCGCAGCAACATCATAGACAGGCTTGAGACCAATGGCCTTCATTCTACGATTGGCAACCCACTCAACATACTTCTTGAGTAGAGCATCATTGAGACCAATCATACTACCATCTCTGAACAAATGGTCTGCCCATCTCTTCTCTTCGTTGACAGCATTATCAAACATTGCATACAACCACTCTTCCTCTTCCTTCATGATCTGTTTCATTTCAGGATCATCACCTGCAGCCCACTTGTTCAAAATGTTCTGGGTGATTGCAAGGTGTTGGTTTTCATCTCTGGCAATGAGAGAAATAATTTTTGCACTTCCCTCCATAAGTTTGAGTTCTCCAAATGCAAAACTACAAGCAAAAGAAACATAAAAGCGGATACCCTCAAGAATGTTAACATTCGCAACTGCTCTGAAGAGTTTACGTTTTACATCTTTGATACTGTCCTGAGACACATGAGTATCTCTAAAATCAGTTGACCACAGTTCACCATTACCCCAGGATTGAGCACTGTTGATAAACGAATCATAGGATTCAGTTACACTCTTTGCTCTCTCTAAAATTCTAGGATCTGTAATGATATGATCAAAGATATCACTAGGGTCTGGATAGATATTTTTGATGATGTATGTGTAAGAACGACTATGGATCATCTCCATAAATCCCCATACCTCCATACATGCTTCTAGTTCAGGAAGAGAACAGTAAGGAATGAATGCCATACCAGGACCACGACCCTGAATGGAGTCAAGCATAATCTGGTACTTCAAATTAGAAGTATATATATGTTTCTGTTCTGCTCTCAATGTATGATAGTCTGCTCTATCTTTTTGAAGTGATACTTCTTCTGGTCTCCAGAAATATCCTAATTGCTGTGTTGTAAGTTTATCAAAGACTGGATACTTATACGAATCATATCTTTGAACTCCTAGGGGTTTGCCAAAAAACATTGGTTGTTTCTTGGCATCGTGAACTTCAGTATTAAATACTGTCATTCCCTTCACTGTACTCACGGTATTATTGGTACCCACTTCTGTAACCTTAAATTCCATTGACATTCAGACTATTCCTCCATTGTTTCCAGTCTTGGTCTTCGTTTGGCACCCACCCATTACGAAACCTATTTACCATATTTAGTTTTCATAACCTTTGTCAAATCTTACAACTTTCGCAATCTCCCTCCTCTACTGATTCTAGTTCGGTTAATAGATTATTAAGGTCAGACTTCTCTTCAACTACTTCATCAGTTTTAATATCATAAGTATTTTGATAATATAGTGTTTTCCAACCCGCACGGAAACAAGTAAGAAGGTCTTGTGCTAAGACACTTACAGGAACCTCATTATTTGGGTAGTTCTCCGGATTATAACTGGTATTACCAGAAATTGCTTGGTCAAAGAATTTTTGTATAACGGCAACGACATTAATATATCCACGATTACTAGACATTTCCCAAAGAAGAGTATAATTATTCTTTAGTGTTTGATACTGTGGAACAATTTGCTTAAGAGGTCCTTTTTTGGATTTTTTAACGGACAAGTAATCTCTTGGTGGTTCAATTCCATTGGTTGCATTTGACACAACGGAACTGCTCTCCGATGGCATTTGTGCGGACAGTGTTGAGTGCCTGAGACCGTGTTCCAAGATAGATTTTCTAAGAGTTTCCCAATCATGTTGATAATCAATAGAAGAAATTTCGTCTACGTCTTTTTTGTAAGTATCAATTGGCAAAATACCATCAGCATACTTAGTGCGTCCAAAGTATTCGCAGTATCCTTTTTCTTTTGCAAGTTTATTCGATGCTTTCAGAAGATAATACTGGAAAGATTCAGAAAGTCCATGAACAGCATCCCATGCCTCCTGAGAGTCGTAGTTGAATCCCAACTTAGCAAGATAATGAGCGAGACCAATATACCCAATTCCAAGGGATCTACGTGCTTTAGTAGCGATTTCTGCCGCCTTTACGGGGTATTTCTGATAGTCAATCAATTCATCAAGTCCACGAACAGAAAGATCACAAAGTTCCTCAAGTTCTTCATCAGATTTCACTTTTCCAACATTAATAGCAGAAAGAATGCAAAGTTGAATTGATGGTGGAGTATCATCGACTACTACATCTTGATAAAAATATTCATAATTTTCACTATCTTCCTGTTCATTTTCGGATACAAATTCGTACAATTTATTAGACATTAAAATCTCCTTGTTTTCTAATTAAATGTAAACTTAAACCAGTTTTTTTTGATGCTTCTTTCATACAATCATACACAACTTCTCCAATTTTAACCTTTTTACTCCAACCATTTTTAGACCCAAAACTTTTACTTCCTCCAACTCTACCTTTACTCTTCCACTCTTTATATTCATAGTTTATGTCTTTTTTGTTTGTAATTTTTCTACATTTATATTGATGATGGTGTTGTTTTTTCCCTCTAGCAACTGCACTCATTGCAGAAGGATTTAAATTATTTTCAATACAAAATTGCAACATATTATCAATTTCAGTTTCACCGTCAATATTTGGACCAGATACAATCCATCTATCAGATAGTTTTTTCTTTTGATCTTCACTCATTGGAATTCCTTTATTATGTGCAGGTTTTCCTTTTTTAGATTTTGATATTTTTTCGTAAAATATTTTAGACAAATTATCATCATCATGATGAGACCACCCTTTACCTGGATTATTGCACAAGTTATAATACTTTGGATTTTTTGCTGCATTTACCTCATTTAGAATTTCTGATTCTTTTTTTAAAGCATCCATTCTTTTTTCAAAAACAAATAAAATTTTTCTTTCAAAAATATTAGGAGTTTTTTTATAGATTGAATTAAAATGATCACTGGAAGAAATATATCCATCATTAAGTGCTCCAAAATGAGACCCAGTATATTTCATACCCGTTTTCAAATTATTCCATTCATAAACAAATGCAATTTTATTTTCCATAAAGATTGATCTTTATTTTATTTATATGCGTTCTGTAACTTTTCTGATATTAACTATTCATGATCATATAGAACCCCTCCAGTATTTTGGACATATTTTTTATAATCTTCAACTTTATCTTTTTTAACCTTTACTTTCATTTTCAAAGTATTTGGTTTTTGATCAATATGTTGAAGAGGAACAGTTGGAAGAGTAATTTCTTGACAATTATGCACAAGAATATCATTTGCAAAGAAATTATGAGTTCCTTCTACAGTAATATCATAAACTGGAATTTTTTCTTCCAAGTATTCAATTATAAGAGTAGAAGTTTTTTCGTTAGATGTGAGTACCAATTCATCAGTCTCAACCAAATCCTTAGCCATAACATATCCACGATTTTTAGTAAATAATTTATGCTCTGGTGTGACTACAATACTCTTACCACTTTCTTCATCAGTAATTTTCATTACTCTTGCTTTTGGTGATGTTTCAGCAAAAGCAGTGATAGGTTTCCACTCTTGTTGATTAGTTTCAATATTATAAGAAAGGACTTCTATTTGAGGAAAATCTTCGCAAGGGTCATTATCACTTACTTTATAAGACATAATTCCAATTTCCCTGGAACTAATATATTCATCCAGATCTCCAATTTCAATTTCTTCTTCATACACTTTCCAATCATAAATCTCTCCAATATCATCACATATTGATTTTGGATATTTAATCTTAATTTTAGTATCACCAGCAACACAAAGATTACTCATGTTCACCTTATCTTTGAAGGAAGAGTGGCTATTGCAATGGTCAATATTCATAATGTAGATACGACCAGTCTCTGCTCTCTCTTTCAGAAGATCTAGAAAGAGTTCTTGTGCACCGACAGTCTTTCTTGGAACAGCATCATTGAGTTCATGCATCCGATATAGAGTGTCAAAGTCATCAGTACCAAAAGCATCATACAAACCTGGTACGTCATGCGGTGAGAACAAGCTAATTTCTCCATCCGTAATGAAACGTTCGTAGAAAATCTTTGAAAGTTGGATTGAGTAGTCAAGTTTCCTCACTCGGTTGTCTTCTGTACCCTTATTGTTCTTAAGAACTAGGATGTCTTCGATTTCGATGTGCCAGATAGGAAAGTGAACTGTAGCAGAACCACCTCTGATACCGTTTTGTGTGCAACATCTGACAGTGCTTTCAAACTTTTTAAGGAAGGGGACAACACCTGTGTGTTGTACCTCGCCACCTCTAATTTTAGAATTGATGCCGCGAATTCTGCCTGCGTTAATACCGATACCAGCCCTTTGTGCGACGTATTTACCAATAGCCATATCACTGCTAAAGATACTATCGAGGGTGTCATCAACATCAACGAGAACACAAGATGCAAATTGACGGAGTGGTGTCCGAACTCCGGCCATGATTGGTGTTGGGATGTTGATTCTGTGTTTGGAGATTGCGTCGTAGTATCGTTTGACATATGATAGTCTGGTTTCTTTAGGATAATCACGGAAGATTGTCAATGCAATCATAATGTACATAAACTGAGGGGTCTCATAGACCTCACCCGTGCTCCTGTCTTGTACTAGGTATTTATCTACAACCTGTCGTAATCCGGCATAGGTAAACATAAAATCACGATCATGATCAATAAAAGTTTCTACCTTTAGAATCTCTTCCAGAGAATACTTAACAAAAATATCCTTATCATAAACATTATCATATGCAAGTTTGGTGATATGATCTGTCAGATTTGGTAGTTCATTCATCTTACCAAACAATCTTTTCCTCAAAGAGAACAGAAGGAGTCTGGCAGCAACAAACTGATAGTTAGGATGGTCTAGATCAATGAGATCAGAAGCACTTCTAATAAGGATTTCCTGAATCTCTTCAGTTGTAATACCATCATAGAACTGAATACCAGAAGTCATCTCAACCTGACTTGCAGACACACCAGCAAGACCTGCAGTGGCAACTTCCACCATCTTATGCATCTTATCGAGATCTAATTTTTCAATGTTACCGTCTCTTTTAGTAACCTTTAATCCATTACTCATACTTTTTTCCAGGTTGTGAATTTTAGTTTTGCTTGTAGTCCAGTATATACATTTGATTCTACTATCTTCTGAACATTATGTCCAGATAGAACCATATCGTTATATTATAAATTTTTATAAATAATAATAGGATATAAATGATATGGTATGTATTGCGTTTACCTTACAATTTATAAGGGAAATAATCTTCCTCCATTTTATATTGGGTCAACAAGTATTGATAAAGTTGAAGGTGGATATCACGGATCCGTAATGTCCGAAGAATATAGAAATATTTGGAAAAATGAAATTAAAAATAATCCACATTTATTTAAAACAATTATTATAAAGGAATTTAAAAAAAGAAAAGATGCTTATGAAAAAGAAGAAAAAATTCATCGTCAATTAAATGTAAATAAAAATCCTTTATATATTAATAAATCAATAGCAGTTGCTAATGGTAAATTTGGATCTGGGTTTTCTGAGAAAAAGCACACAAAAGAAAGAAATAAAAAATTAAGTGAAAAAACCAAAGGTATTCCAAGACCACACGCCAGAAGAAAAAGACCAGACCATTCAGAAAGGATGAAAGGAACAAATAATCCAATGTTTGGAATTAGGGGAGAAAAACATCCACTTTTTAAAAAACAAAGAACTGATAGATTTTGTTGTTTATTTTGTAAAAAAGAAACCATTTGTTCTAATTTAAAACATCATCTTAAATGTGTCCCAAATATATCAACATCTCTTCCATTGATTTAATTTTAATTTAGCAATTGCACCAAAGTAAGTATTATTTTTAATAATTTCCATTATTTCATTTTCAGTCATACCATCTAAAATTAATTCATTAATATCCTTCTTTATAATGTTGGTGGGCCAGATGACGACTCTTTCGCCTCGTTCAATACATCGTTCAATTCGATTAACAATTTCCTTATTACGGGGCTCGTTATCGTATACAAAAACTTTATCGCTTCTCTCAAGATCACGAATTTCACCGTCACTACCACACAGAGCCACACTATTGCTGATGAAAGTGCTGTCAAAGGGTCCTTCGACCACATAGACTGGCAGTCTTTTATCAATTGTGTCAAGTCCATAAACTTTAGGGGCATCATCATCCAACATAATGGTTAAGTATTTAATAGGGTTCGTAGAGAGTGCTCTCCCTTGAACTCCTATAAGTGTGTTATTCCTGATAAGAGGAATCACGATTCGTTCTTCGCCGTAATGAGTAGACTTGAACGTATCTGGTTTGATTGTATTCACAAACTCCATGAAGTTTTTAGCATAATAAAACTCTCCACGAAATATTGCTCTAGTCTCTAGATATTCTTTAGACCTACTTACAAGAAATGCACTTGGTAAATCAATCACGATTTTCTCCTTGAAAGTTGGTTTAGATGTCTCAACTTTTTTGAAAATATCTTCAGGAGTTTGTGCAGCAAAGTTCTTACCTGTCTTCCCGTCCTTAAACTTCTCAAAGATATATTGTTTGTGTGTCTCTGGATCTAAGTCCTTTAAAAAACTATTGAAGGACACACTAATTCCACAGTTGTGACACTTGTAGTTAGTATTGTTTTTGACCCGGTAGAGATAACCTCTAGCCTTGTTCTTCTGTCTCTGACTGTCACCGCAACAGGGGCACCGAAAGTTATAAAGGTTTGGTTTTACCTTTTTAAATTTTGGAAGTCTGGAGGATATCAGATTGATGTACTTTACATCAATAAAATCCATATCACCTACTAACAGTTCTTACCATTGTAGAGACAACCGGAGTGTTTGTCAAGACCTTGGGAATTGCCGTCATGACCTTCAAACCGATACTCAATACAGCGAGACCACCCACTGCCATCCATACACGTTTTTCTAGTTGACGTAATCTTTGCAATACCATGTCATGATCCCCGTCCATTTTATCACGGAGTTTGTCAATTTTTGTAAAGAGTACAATGTCAGTCTGTTCTTGTTTTGATATGCGTTCTTCATGTACTGCAAGCATACGACTCACAGTAGTATTTACTTCACTTAATTTTTCTATTGCTTTATCAATTCGAAGAACTATTGGTTTCAAATCTTCAATCTTTTGTTCTAGTACTGCAACCTTAATTTGATGACTTTCCATGAGGTTTGAAGTATGGATTGAACTCTAATGCATTTTTCTTTGCCTTCTTATCCTTTCTCTTCTGACTTCTATTCATTAAGTCTTGAATAGCCTTTTTCACATACTTATTACGACCATCTAGTTTCATAGTGGGGTCGAAACCAGCAGTAGGACCAGCAGCAGGGGAGGAGCCACTAAATCCACCAGATCCCCCAGGAGGATTTGCCACCATTCCTTCCTCATTGACACTGAATTCATTATACATTGCAGAACGAAATGCATTTACAAACCTATCAATCTTGTCCTTATCCATTGGCGATTCCATTAAGTGCGTCTAAACAATTCTGATCCAATTCGATCTCATGTATATAAGATCTAGGATAATCTGGAAGTTTATCTAGAAATATTACAAAGGTTTTAATACATTCCCACAAGTTTTTATCAATCTTATAGAACAACATTGGGGTTGTTGCGTCTCCAAAGATATTATAAAGGATAATAAAGTGGTTAATAAGAAGGTGAACCTTAAGTTCACCTGTACTCTTATAACGTTTAAGTAACCTTTTAATATATCTAAAACGACTTAGATCTTTATCGAAGTCTTCTCTAGTAACAGCTTGTGGATTCTCATAATGCTTAATAGCGAAGAGGAGAAAGTTCTCCTCATTCAATTCAGTAAAAAGCATTTATCATCCAGCGGTTGGATATGCGTTATCTGTACCAGTGGTGATACCAGACATGGCAACCAGAGTTTCTGTCTTCACTCTTGCAACACCTTCACTATCGGTATATGTTGTAACACCAACCCAACCTTCGTGAGTAACTCTATACGAGGAAGCAACACCTTCTGCATTGGCTACACCATAGACAAAGTTGTCACCAGGATTGGCAAGAACAGTACTCTCACTATACTTAGAATCAAGAATAGTATATTTTGGAAGTTGAGAAACTCCAAAGGTAACCCCAGCAATGGCAGCACCAGAGAGTCCCATTGTACTACCAATAGTACATGATTGAGTATTGGCGATACTTACAATTACAGCATCACCAAAGTAAGTAGTGGATTTAGAACCAAAACGAATTACATCACCCTCTTGAGCAGAACCAGCCTGTCCAAAGGAAGTACCGGTTCCAGTGACAACACCGGTATCATAATCTAAGACGACAGCTCCTACGCTATCTACATTGTCGTTATTACCCCAAAGTGTCATGTCTTTTTCCTGTAAAGGTTACGTTCTTTCAAATTATTTATAAAAACCTAGGAGAGAGTTTTTAATCACTCTTCCCTATTTTTGATTGCTTTTGATACTACTTCAAGCAGTTGATCATCCATATCAGTCTTGGTCAACTTAACTGCCTTAGAAAGAATAACAAGACAGATCTCAACCAATTTTTCACCGAGTTCTTCATTCTCTGGAATCTTTGCAACGGCATCAGTGATGATTTTTGATGCAAGTGGAAGTAGGAATGCTAGCATGATGATTCTCTATACTATAGTATATAGTAATTACATTAAAGAATCTTTACCATGTTTGGCTCGGATGTTTGCCTTAACTCTTTCTAGTGCAGATGGACCACCAGATGGCTTCTTTTTACCCCAAGTGTTTGGTTTGTTACTAACTGGTTTGTTGTATCGATTGTTACCATCAACACCACCATACATCTGACGCTTATCTCTCAAAGAATCCTCAGTTGCTTCAGCATTCAATTTAGCTGCAATGGCCATCTGCTGTTTCTTCTTATCAGACTTACGTTCAAACTTACGAAAATCTGTAATCACCTCACCCATGTCAGCCTTCTTCATATCAAGAACTTCTTTGACCTGTTGTGCTTCTTGATCTTGTACTGAACTCTTTGCATCTTTCGCAGTCTTTGTTCTCTCTCTCGCAATCTTCATATCAATCTTTGCGGTCTGGACTTCACTTTTGGCCCTCTGTTGTTGAAGCATTCCAAGATCTTCTTTCAACTTACCAGGCTTTCTACCTTCCTTAGTATCTTTATCATTCTGAAGATTCTCAATATCTCTTTTCTTTTTTTCTTTATCATCTCCACAATCACCTTCTTCAAGTTCAGTGACTTCAATTACAAGTGCACCAATCTCTCCGAAGGCTTCCTTCATCACAGGATTGATGACAATCTTATTATTTACTTTCTTATCACCAATCTTTACTTCAGACTTCTCTTCAGTTTCTGGTTCGGAAGATTCGATATCAACTACTTCACGTAGATCTTCTCTCCAATTTGAATGATTTTTTCTCATGGATTTCAAACTAGACACGTTTTCTCTTGTAGGTATTTATGAATTCTCTAATATTTGTCTTGGGACCTTTGTATGGTTTACCACCAGGTTGAAGATTAGTTTTATCACCCTTATCAAACCCAGGAGTCATATCAACTGCATTCTTAAAGTAACCAGTGGTTCCTGTAAGAGTGTTTGGTTTCTTAGGTGTCCTCATCTTACGGTCCATTTTGATCTCAGTATACTCAGTCAGGTCTCTAATCCAAGACTTGAACATAATATTATTCTCAGTGACACAGATCAGATAGTTAGTTCCTCTACGAATAACCTTACCAACCAATCCGGTGTTAAGATTTTCTACCATCTCATTGATTTTAAAAATCTTACCAGTCACATAATTTTCTCGTAGGTTTTTCCAATCAAACCTAGGTGCAATCTCCCAAAGAGACCAACCTTCTTCAACTTTCATTGCCTTACGAACAGTATTCATAATCTGTTTTGCAGTCTTATCGTCTACAACATCAGGAACACCAGTCCTAAACATCTCAAAATCATTATCGGCTGCAGCCTTTCTCATCTTCGATGCAGACATTCCAGATACACCTTCGGCATCTTCGTCTCTTTCACCTGCAGAAATAGTTTCAATATTCTCAAAATCGTAGAGTTCACCATTGTATTTCTGTGCTAGATTATCAAACTCTCCAACTCTATCAGAACCAACGACAATTTTTACATCAGAATACCCTTCATTATCAGCCAACTTAAGTGCGTCAAAGATAGTCTTTACGTTCTCATCATTGACAATATTGTCTGCGTGATCTGGGAAGACTGTCTTCATCATATCAGTCTTTTGATTTGGGTCAAGTGGATTCTTTTTAGGATCAAATGACCTAGAGGGATATATTCTCAAATCCCCATCACCTGCAACTTGTTCTGCAGCATCGAGAAGTTTCAAATGACCAACCGTAGGTGGATTAAATCTACCAAATACTAGAGTAACAGTCTCTCCTTCACGTTCTTTACTACCACCTTCCTCATCTTCACTACCAGATTTCTTACTCGGTTCTTCCTCTGGTACCTGAGCCTTTTTACCTACCTGTTGTTCAGGTGCTTTGTATTGTGCAGTCTTTGTATCTTCTCTTTCGTTGCCACTAGTTTTCTTATCAGTAAATTTAAGTTCTCCACCTTCAGTTCTTGCTACAATAGTACCAGCTTTATCTACCCAATTTCCCTGTCCATCACCAGTCAGACCAAGTTTCCTTGCCCGTGCGGAAGCCTTAGTCTGTCTTGCCTCGGAAAAAAAGTTTAGGAAGCTTTTCATTTCTATCAATATCCTATGTTGTATTTATTAAGACAATGGATCCCGTAGAGATCTCTTCAGAGACTCCATCATTTTTCTTCCTTTCTCTGTTTTATTTTTCTCTTTTGTCTCCTCAACCTTTTCTTTAATAAAAGAGTACAACATGTCCTCATCCATCTCAAATTGTTCAACATACATCATAACTTCATCGTATGACATACCAACATCATCGGCATCTACCATTAGTCTCAGGTATATATCTTGTAAAGTCTCTGGTAGGTATTCAATATCAATCATTGTCCAAGTCCTCTGTCGATGTTTTCTAATGCGTTGACGATTGGTTCAATCTTTTTTCTTTGAGTTTTGGTAAGACTCTCAGAATTCATAATCTGGTCCTCACTAAATCCACTCGATTTTGTATAACTAGAAATTAATTTTTTTCGAAGAGACTTGATATGTCCTTGAGCTCCAGGGGTCAAAGAAGTTTTTTGAAACCCAGGAGAGAAGGCGTCCTTTCCACCAGTGACTGACGCCGTGTCCAGTGACAGTAAGCTTAGTATACCATTCGTGGTGTCGTTGTCAATGTTATTCTTGGAAGATGGGGTCAACCGGTTGTCATACTGTCTACCTGGTTTCAGTGGGGAGTCTCCTTCACCCGTCAAGAAATCAATCTGTGTGGCAACATCACTCAAGTAGTTCTCATATGCCTCTGGACTATCGGGATTATCAATATAATCATTCCTAGTTTTCTTAAATTTTTGATGATGTTCATTTGCAGTTTGAATTGCCTTTGTCTTATCCTCAGGACTCAAACTATCATCAGACATAATAGAGTTCTGCATGTTGATAATGTTACCAGATGAAGGAGATGTTCCACCTCTACCTCTTTCTAGTTTTCCATCCTTACTAATAATGTATCTTGCACCAACATCGTAGTTATTGATAAGATTTCTACCCATATAATCATTCATCTTGGTCTTATCGACACCAAGATTTTCACTCATGATATCAAACACCCCATTGATTTGATCTGAATTCATATCTTTGACCTGAGCATCAGGTGCAAGTTCATTCTTTTCTAAGAAGTCAGACATTTTAGTCTGATATTCTTTGAATGCTTCTGAAGTAACTTTTAGTTTTTGTGATGATGCCTTACCCAACTTACTCTCAAGTCCTGAGTTGACAGAGTTCATAAGGTCATCACTCATCAAAGAAGAAACACTTCCTCCTAACGATGATGCAAGTTCAGAATTGAATGAAGATGCTCTATAGTTCTTCTCCAATCTCTCTCGGGTCTTCGGACTACTCAAATCAGAATCAATACTATCTCTCTTTCTCTTTGCTTGTTCTTGGAACTTATCAAAACCCAAGTCAGCTCTTGGTTCATTCACTCTTCTCAAGAGCATTCCGAAGTTATCAATATGATCTTTGCCACCAGATTTCAATGGAACAATATGTTCTACTTGGAATTCACCTGGTGATCTTCTCTGACCACTTAGTGCATATGCATCTTTACCATCTTGCATTGCCCACATATGAAGAGCAGCTGATCCTCTTATTGGGTTTGCAGTTTTACTTTGTTGATCCTTCTCATTTGGATTGTAAAAAGTTTTTGGTGATCCACTCTTAGATAAAAAGTCTCTTGAAGGTGTCGGTAGAATACTAAAGACTGCATCAGTTATAGTAGGATCCATATTAGCCAATGCAGATTCATTTTCAGAAGCCAGATTGAATGCCTTAGTTTGAATTCCTTCAGGATCTAATTGATTTAGATCATCCCTTTCGGCAATATGTTTTGCTTCATAGTAACCCAAGTTACTACCCACAAGTTCATGACTTTCTCCTCTCTTCCAGTAACCATCTTCGCCAATAAAGGAACTTATCTCTTCATAAGCTTTTGCAAACTGTTTTACTTGTTCTTCATCATTGACATCAATACCAGCATCTAAAAGTAATTCACTTACAGTTTTTGAATTAGTTTTTGTAAGTTGTATTTCTTTCAGATAGTCACCTTCATTAATCGCGGTCATCATCTCATTGACTTTAGTTCTGTCATTCGCCTTTGCAACTGACTTACTTAAAGTATTCAAACCACTCCTATATTCAGAGTCTTGAGAATAATGTTGTTGGAATTCTTTATTTGCCTTACGACCATTATCAAATCTTTGATCATCGACATCTGCATTTGCAATATCAGTCACTCTTTGAATTGATTCTTCTGTTGCGATATCAACATCACCCCTTGCTTCAGAACCATCAAGATTCTTACCAGTTTCGATTACTGCTTGATTGATTGTCTTAAATTCTTCAGGTTCTTTGACTCTACCTTCAGGAGTGCCCATCTCCTTTTCAAGTTCATCCTGAGCCTGTGCTTCTGCTTCTAATGCAGCATTCTCTTCTGCCTCTTTCTCTGCCTGTAACTGTGCAATAATATCAGATGCCTGTTGGGCAACTTGTTTCTTTCTTTCAGGACTTTGAACATTCTCTCTACCACGGGAGAGTTGTTTTTCAACAGTCTTCTGGTCACCTGAACTTATTGCAGTTTCAGTTGGTCCGCCAGGAACAACTCTATCCATCTGATTTACAACAGAAGGTACTTCCTCTTCAGGTGGGGTTTCCTGTTGAGAAGCATCTTTCCTGAATTGAGAAAGTGTCTTGGGTTCTTGTTCCTTAGGATCTCTTTCTTGTTTTTTAGGTTCTTCTATTTCTACGAAACGAGTACCATCAGTCCTATATCTCTTACCAGTCCTTGGGTCCCCCCAAACACCTCTAGAACGATATTCGTAACCAAGTTCAGCAGCCCTCTCAGAAGTTGTGGACTCCAAAAGTTCTCTAGAGGCTTTCAAATATTTAAATACATCTTTCATCGGGACTCCGAGATATCAAACATTCAATCCAACAGCTCTCATCTGTTTTTTCATTGCTTCAGCCTTATCAGGGTCCATAGTCTTCAGTCTACCACGGACATTTCTCTCCGCCTTTTGACCAGAGGTTTCAGACTTTCTTGAGTCTCTCTCATACTTTTCAGGATTGTTACGGGCCATTTGTGCTTCATCAAGATCCCATGCATCAACCTTTGCCTGAATGGCTTTCAGTTCTTTCTCAGAAAACTGTACACTCTCCTTCTTAGTCTTCTTACCAACAAACTTATCAAACTCTGCTTGCTGTCTCTTCTTACGCTCGGCAGAAGAAATACCATAGTCATGACCAAAGTCTTGACCAGTTGAAGAAGTGCCCATTTTCTTTCTTTGTGCGGCAAGACGCTTTTCACGACGAGCTGCCATTGCTGCTAAGGAATCTGCTTCATCAATATGCTCAAGTTCTTCCTGACGAAGCGACTTACGATAACGCTTCTTTGCTTGCTTAGGACTTACGGTAGCACCTCTACCATTGTTTGCTTTAGGATCCCAGTTGGTAGGTGGCTCATAGCCAGGAATGTTCATTCTACTACGGACACCAGCGTCACTCTTACCCATTTCATCAAGATACTCTTCACTCATACCATCACACTTCTCACATCCCTTACCACCACAGCTCTCACACTTACCTTTCTTACCCATGGCCTTCTTGATGGCCTTGTCTCTTGAACCAAAGTATTCGTCCTTACCGGATTCTACTTCACCATCACCATCATAATCTTTATTGGCCCTCTTCTCATAGATGGCCTGGTAGATATCACGAATATCCCTTCTAACAGTACCTTCACTCATTCTATTGGAGACTTTATTGGCAGCATCACCAACTTTCTTCGCGGCTTTACGAATCATTCCTTTGATACCAGACTTGATACCAGCCTCGGCTTCCTTTGCCTTACGCATAGTCACTGCAGATGCATTACTTGCACTTTGCTTTAGTCTGTTTGCCTTATCGGTTGCAGACTGTTTTGCACTTCTATATGCACCGTAAGATTTAACTGCACCCTTTGCAGCCTTTTCTTTTACCTTACCCATGGCACCTTCCAGTGAAGACTTCACTGCGGACATTTTCTTTGCCCTTGGGGACTCGGTGTCACTACCGTAAGTTACTCTTGCTTCTGTAAGTACTTCTTCAAATATTGCTTCACACTGTTCGACACTATAACCTTCTTCGAAAAGTTCTTCAAGAACTTCTTCAGCAATATCGTCCAACTCAGTTTGGTTGATCAAGGAGAAGTCCATCTCACTGATTTCATCCTTATGAGAGTAAAACTCTTCTTTAGCTTCTTTGTTATGAACAGCGGAATACGCTTCCATAAAGTTACGCATTGATGAAGACATCTGATTAATCATTACTTTCTATATCTTTATTTATATTATCTAGATATTCTCGTTCATTTGAATACACAGAAGAGGGGTCGAGATAAATCTCAACACCCTCTTGGATACTTGGTATCAACCATTCATGTACTGGTAGACATGCTTCCCAGTTGACAGGTTGAATACAATTCATAACAACTACAGACCAGAATGCTACTGTGTAATTTAAAAGTGTAGTCACTGGTCCCACACTAATTGTTTTGCCATAGTGTCTCTCAACTTATTAATACGCTTCTCATCAAAGTGTGCGAAGTTAGGATACTTCTCCACCTTCTTGTAATAATGAAGTGCATTGAGAATGATAGTATAGTCCTCCATTGAGAGTTCAAACTTCACAGATCAACTCCTACAGAAGAACCACCAACAACTCTAGTGTATAGGTGTAGTGTACCTTCCTGTTCACACTTTAGATGCCAACGTGTCATAGTAATTACATTCTCTCTATCAGCTCCAGTGAGCATTTTACGTCCAGCTTTGGTCATACTGGAGAACATACCATAACGTGTTGTCCAGACATAAAATACATCATCAATTAGTTCTGCACCTTCTGGCACAAAAACTTCAACTTCAGGATTTGTGATTGTGTTCATATTCAATAACGTATTTTTTGTGTGTTGTAGTCTTATCGCTTACACTGTAATGACTAAGTTTACCATCAAGAATCTTTGTTACATTATCCAGTTGAGTTTGTACTATGACATCCTTAACTTCTGGAGTGATACTGTCTCGCACTTGTGGTTTGTTGAACTCATTCATTTGAATCATACTCTCGTTTTGTCTTAAAGTAAAGTTTGTAGTAGGGTTTTTTCATTTTATCTAGGGTATTCATGTCATCCTCAAATCCCATGTATTTACAGAGTTGATATGATCCCTCTAACTCACTAATCAATCTTAGTATGTTTGCAGGATGTCTTTCAAGCCCACCAAAGTCATACTTCGAAGTCATACAAACATTCCCTGTTCATTCATATACTGAAGTGCTTCTTTCATACTACCAATGTGATGATAACCGATTGCAACCTGAGGATATGTTGCATTTGATCCAAATTCTGCCTCAAATGCCTTATCATCAAAGTCAACACCTAAAACATATTCATGAAAGTCATCACCAAGAGATTTAAGAAGAGATATCATTCTCTCACACTCTTGACTACCGTTGCTGTAAATTACTGCTTGCATTTTAATCTCTTGTTCTCCAATCCTCTGGTCGATCATTCTTAAACCAATCTGCAATTTCATCAGCAGATCCAAATCCCGTCTTGTGGTTTGCTGGATCAGGGTCTCCTAACCCCATATTGTTTAAGAAGTCATCCATACTACCTTCCTCAATGTCTTGTGAAGATTGTCTTCGTGCCTTTTTTAACATTTCATGGGCAGATGTATTTGCTTTCGCAAGTTTCTGCGCCCATACCATATCAGCTAGTTTGACTTCTTCACCATTAGTAATACACTTGCAAATAAATTCTAGTTTGAGTCTGTACTGAGTAGAAAGCATATAATATTCTCTCTTTGTAATATTTATTCTATGTCTGGTGTGTCAGTCTTTTTGTTAAATCCAAATGGACCTACAGATTCTTCTTCTAGTGCTACCTTTAGTGCAACAGTTCCGATTGCTTCCATACATTTAAGAACTTCTTCCGTCTTAGCACCTTCACCAAGTTCTTTGGCGACGTACCAATACTTAGGCCAAAATGTTTGACCTGCCAATTCATAATCTTCAAGTGTTAGTAGTTTCATAGTTTTGATAATACTTCTTTGTAAATGTTTTCTGCGATGGCCTTCATCATTAGTGGAGGAACCATTCTACCAACCCTTTCAGATTGTTGTGAATGAGTACCAGTTAAAATAAAATCATCAGGAAGTGATTGAAGTCTTTTGAGTTCTTGAATTGTAAAACTTCTATCTTCATTCCAATGAATCAATCCACCACTAGCAGTAAGTGTTGGTGCTGCTTTGAAAAATGATGCCCTCTTTGTATTGAAACAATGACCCTTCTCATGATAGTCCATGCCAGATAGAATCTTTTTAGGATTCTTTGGCATCTTCTTAACCACACTTTGATAGACACTACTGTTCAACATGTGTTCAGTCAGTCTATTTACATCCTCAGGGTCATTCTCTACACCATCGATAATGTCAGAGATGACAGTTTCTTTGGGTGAAGTGGGAGGAAACAACGTAGATACAGTAAGAACATTTAGACCAATCTTATCTGCAATATCATTACGAACTGCAATAAAGATTAGTCGTTCTCTACCTTGACCAACACCATGAAAAGATGCTCTCATTACTTTTGATGTAACAAGATAACCAATCTCCTCAAATGCATTAGTAATCTTAGCATAATAAGTCTTTGCTTCACCAATTGTCAACCCCTTGACATTCTCAGCAACAATAACCTTGGGTTGGATTGATTTGGCAACACGGATATATTCAAAGAATAAATCTTCGATGTTCTCAACCTTCTTACCATCAGAGTAGTTCTTGGTCTTACCCCAACCATCAGAGTGTTTAGACCCTTCTCCACGGCACATAGACCCTGCTACAGAGAATGCTGAACAGGGTGGTGACCCGTCAAGGATGTCTAGTTCACCGGGCTTCAGGCCAGTGATCTTGAGAAAGTCACCACCCACCAATTCCTTAATGTCATTAGGAACAATGTGAGTTGATGGATAATTTGCAGAATAAGTCCTTCTTGCTTCCTCTACAAACTCATTGATACACAGGATTTTACCACCTGCAAGACGGTATCCTGTAGAGGAACCACCCCCACCAGCAAAGGTAGAGATGACAGTGAACTTTGATTGTGCCTCACCATCGTACACATCTTGTAGTTTATATGGTAGTTTCATATTGGTAGGACTCCTTCTCCAGTTGATGCGTAGTCAGAAGCCAAATCCATGACCCTCTTCCTACCACGATTATTTAGCATTTTATTATCCAACAGCGTTTCGAATAAGTGATCAATGTTAGAACCTAATTGAAGATTAATATGATCTTTCACATTAGTAACTCTATCAAATTCTTCTTTGAAAGCATCTCTGACAACCTGTTTTTGTTTTGGTTGATTGAGTTGAAACCAATCATATTGAAAGAAGTATTCCCTCACTTCATTATGATAGATGTATGGGTGGACTAGTTTAATATTTTTATTATTTGCTAGTTGTTCAATCTGACGAAATCCTGTCACATTATGTGGCATGAAGTAATTACGTCGAAATTGATCGAACAATTCTTTCGGTTCTTTAAAATGTAATATTGCTTTCTTACTGACTCCATAGTAACCATCAGCACCAATACCACTTAAGAGATATGACTCCTTGATGTAAGGAAAAACATATAGGAAGGGAAATGTACACTCAAAGTGTGTCTTCTTCCTACAGTCATAGTCTTTGACCAGACGTTTAAAGTCATCTACAAGATTATTTTTAGGAACAACAATAGTATTACAGTCCCAACCAAACTCATTACTAACTTCTTCAGCCTTGTGAGCATCATAAGACTTATCACCTTCCAGATGGAAAGTATATGCGGTGACCTTTTTGCTGAGACGATGGGCAGCAAAACCCAAACTCAAACTATCTACACCTCCAGACAACAAAATCCCCACAGTATCTGTGGGAACTTGATCCCGGATAATATTTACCAGGATTTTATCTATCAAGCGAGTCCTTTAATTTCCATGAATATATTATAACCCTAAAAAAGGGACCTGTCAAGGCCCCTGTGTCAGTTTATTTAATTGCAATTACTCCAACAAACTGATGGTTTCTCCAGAAGATCTGACAGTCTTTGAACCCTGCAATCATTACCATATCTCTCAACTCAGACCATGTATTAGGTTTCAACATATCACGAAGTTGTTTCTCCTTATCCATAATTTGTTCAGCAGAGAAAGTCTTTCTCTTGTAGTCATAATGATTGAATGTAAGAAGTTCTTGGAAGAATGCGTTCTCACACATCAACTTCTCTGCAAAGATAAATGCACCACCTTCATTGAGACCATTGTATATCTTATTGATAGTATCTTGTCTGGTAGTCTTAGGCATGAACTGTAGAGTGAATAGTGATGTCACTAGAGAACAGTTCTTGAACTCATAGTTAGTAACATTACCACGGACCCATTCTAACATTGCACTAGGGTATTCCTTACGAACTTCAATATGACGTTCTTCAAGGTCATCATAGAAACTACCAGCAAGTTCTACACCCACATAATGTGCATACTGACGATTAGGGTTGTTACCAATAATCATCTTGGTAAGTTTACCAGTTGAACACCCAACATCAACGACTTTAGTATGGTCTTCTACAAAGTATCGAGAGAATGATACAGTGTCCTCTAGAAGGTTTGAATAACCTCTAATACTATCGTTGATATGATTATCAAATCCTTCAGGAGAATGTGCAAAAGAAAAATCGTATGTCATAAACTACTTTCCACTAGTATCATATTCTAGCATGTCATCGATATGTTTGTCAAGTGTTGCAATGACATTACGAACGTCAACAATACGTGCTGGGGTACAAGTAGGGTCAAGTGTGTAACCCTTCTGTTCTACAAACAAAGCCTGACGAACGACTGCTGCTTGTTGTAAATTTAGTTCAAGTGTAATCATACATCTCCCTCTTTACGGTTTTCGGAATACTGAACATCAAATGTTCCTTCTGGATAACGAGCACTGAGTTTCTCTACATTCATTGAAAGAATTTCATCGAAGTCAGTGTCAAGTGCCATACATGCTTGTGCCATGTACCACATAATGTCACCCATCTCACGTTTCATATGAAAGACATTCTCTTCAGTATATGGTTTACCCTGAAGAAACATCTTCTTCACAACTTCAGCAAACTCACCAGCCTCAGCAGTCAAACCAAATGCTGCTGTCATCAATTGAGTGACATTACAATCATCTTTGACTTCAAGTTCTGTAAGTCGTTTTGAAAGAGTAGGCCAATCAAGACTTGGTTGACTTGTCGTTTGACGAACGAAGTCAACATATTTGGTAGGATCGATAGTCATAGTTTTAGTAGTTTCTTGTTGTCGTAGTTTCATTAAAACTTGAACCCTTCAAATGTCTTTTTGGGTTTATCATCATAAGTATACTCCTCATCCTTCTTATTGTCAAGAAGGTCATCCTGTGCTGTCTGCTCACAATCGTATAGTCTCATCTTGGCACGGTCAATACCAATCACAAATCTCTTGTAGACATTACCATCATTGTATCTGTTCTTCAATTGCTTCACAAGTATCTGTCCCAAGGATTCGAGCTCTTCAGTACTAATAAGGGCAAACATAAGATCAGCAGTAGCAGGGAGACCAAAGGACTCAGAAGTATCAGTAAGCTCGACATCAGAGCTACCATAACCAGAACGAGTGGTCTGCGTGGCAGATACGATAGGGACGTTTGCTTCACAAGCCAATCCTCTAAGTTCTTCAGCAATACTTTTAATAACTGTATATGAATTAACATTGTTACCTCCCCTATACCTAGAGGAAGCACAAATATTGAGGTAATCAATAAAAATAATGTCAGGTCTAAATGACTTCTTAAGTGCAAGTTCATTAAGAAGTGCGGTAAAGTGTCCACTATGTGCACTTGCGGTTGGATATTCTTTGATGATAAGTGTTCCTTGAGTCTTTTGTGCGAGGTTTGTTACCTTCGTCTCAAAAGTCTGTTTAGGAAGTTCACCTATGTCTTGAATATTTACATTCAAAAGATTGGCGTCAATACGTTCCGCAATCTTCTCTTCAGCCATCTCCATAGTAATATACAATACGTTCTTACCAGTAAGAAGAACAGAAGAAGCCATATGACACATAAACAAGGATTTGCCAACACCAGTTCCAGCAAGTGCGATGTTGAGTGTCTTATTAGGAAGACCACCCTTTGTAATCTTGTTAAAAAAGTCCAAGTCGAATGGAATCCGATTCTCTTTTCTGTGGTAAGACTCATACCTCTCTTCGTAGTCTAGAAGATAATCATGACCAA
>Ga0196891_1000005_pt1 | contig 51342 bp, 49 predicted proteins | sample VirMetDEL_Nov_24_FD_169096 | JGI IMG/M metagenome (GOLD analysis project Ga0196891, IMG submission 169096) | Aqueous microbial communities from the Delaware River and Bay under freshwater to marine salinity gradient to study organic matter... | ecosystem: Environmental > Aquatic > Marine >... | reverse complement strand
GTTGTATAAAATTGGTCATCACCACTTAAAACATTTGTTAGATTACCTTGACTAAGTGTACCACCATTTAATGGGTTTAATGGATTCATTGTGTTAAAATTATTTTGAGGTGTGTCAAGAACTTGGTCATGTGAGGCAAGTCCACTTGCAGTTAGATCATTACCATTTCCAGAACTGTCATTTCCCAAATCAGATGAGTCCTCACCTTTAATATAAAATCCTCCAGTTCCATAACTACCTGTATATTCTATGGGTTTCCAAATCCCATCTGATGTTGTTTCTCCAAAATCTGTTGGTGCTAAAGCTGAACCATTTACATAATGCATTTCCGCAAGATAACCATCAAAACTTCGGTTACTATTAGATATATATCTACCAAAACCAATTTTAACATTAGAACCTGCAATAGAGTCTTGATTTTGAGATGGATAAGTTTCAGTTCCAAAAGCAGTTACTCTTGAGCCATTAATATAAATAATTGCTCTATTGCCAGATGTGGCATTCCCAGAGTCATATACTACCACTACATGATACCAAGCACTTGTATCCCTAAACACTTGTGTTGTAATTAATCTAGTAAGATAACTGCCTTGATAATCCCAAAATAATAATTGATCGCTTGTATTAAATTGAATATCAGTTGTATTACTATTAGAATTACCACTACCAAATACACCACATTCAAGTCCTAAATTACCTCTTTTCATCCAAAAACTTACTGTCCATTTATCTGTATTACCACCAGTGCCATAAGTTCTTTCCATGTATGGGTTATCATCATCATTAAATCTAATTGATTGGTCTATAGAGTATGTGCTAACTCCAGATTTTTGCCATAATTCGTTACTAAACATATTCTATCCAAATGCAAGTTGAGGACTACCTAGTAATATAGAGTTGTCAGCTTTTATTATATAAGGTACGACATCGTATGCACTATTAGTTGAACTTAAAGTTAATCCTCCTGCTGCTGGTGTTTCATAATCTGTGCCTAAACTTACTGTTCCTGCACTACCACTACTTGGCTGTATAAATATCATTACACCTGTTTGCCCTACATTACCTGCTTCAGTTGTAGGATTGGTCAAAGTATTTGCACCACTTCCTAGAGTAAGAATAAAGTTTTGATTAGCATCAAAGTCTAATGTTTTGCTAGTAGATATTGTAGCTGTTTCTGTTTTGGAAACTTGTGCGGTTGTATATGTGCCTGTTAATTGTGAAACATTAATTGTTTTGTTAGTAAGAGTTTGTGTAGCAGTGGCACCTACAAGTTCTTGATTGCCGCCTGGAGGCAGAGTCAATTCATTTGTTACTCCTGCACTATGAGGCTGTGCTTTTACTATTTGTCCATGTGAATTACTCTCGCAGTTAAATTGTATTGCACCAGAATTTGTATTACCTTTTACTGTTACATGGCCTGTTCCATTTGGTGCTAATTCAAGGTCTCGATTACTTGTGGTAACAATATCAAATGTAACTAAATCTAAATTAGCCCCTAATTGTGGAGATGTATCATCCGCAAGTGTAGCTATACCAGATCCTGTTGCTCCTGTTGGTATTCCCAATGTTAGACTCAATGCATCTCCAGTGATACTAGCAGCGCCTGTCGCACTCGATCCTGGTGATAAGGTATTCGTAGTAACACTTACTGACGTGACACCCTTACTTAATAATGTTAAAGCAGTTCCAGCTGTATTGTATCCAATTACTTTATTAGAGTTATCCGAGGCAGTATCGTTATAAGGAACTATTAAACTTGGCGGAGTTGAACCTGTAACAAACTCTGGTAACTGTAAGGTACGATCGATTTTTTCTTCAAATTGCTGAAGGACCATAATGGTATTATCGAAATCTGTCTCTAGTGCTGCTGCTGTAAACGAAGCTCCTGTAGAATACACACTCTCCCTCGATAAAGGTTTGTTAGCTAAGATGGTTAGTTTCTGTCCTGTAGTAGGAGCTGAAGAAAAGTCAACTGTACCTGTTCCGTTAGTGGCTATTGTTACTGTGTAGTTTGCAGATAGTGTTAGTGTAGTCTCACCGAGTATGACCTTTAATTCACTGTCGGCATTGATCTGGAAACTAAAAGCGAACTGTGTTTGTGAGCCATTGGTTGTATATTGGACACGTCTGGTGGTGTCGTTAATGTCGAAGGTTGCCATAAAAACTCCTATATAATTTATACACTATTCTCTGCCTAAATAAAAGTTCAATTTTTGTGTCTCAAGGTCTGTGCCTTCGTACAATTTATCTCTTGCCTGTTTTCTTTTACTTGTCAGAACAGCATTGAGAATACTATATCTATCTCCTGGGTCTCTTGTTTCTTGGTATGTTCGTCCTATTCTTCCATCACCTCTTACAATACTTTCCAACTTTCTTACTAACGAAGACTCAAAGTTATATCCAGGATCATCTGGCAATCTACCTCTATCATCAATAGTATTTATATTTTTAACATAGGTATTGTATAGCGGAGCTGATAGTTCTACTCGTTGTTTTCCTGCAAGAAAAGCTCTTGGATGATTTGCAAAAGCATTACCTGTTTTATTAGCTAAATTAATAAGCTCTTTTTCTAACGGACTTTCACCTCTACTCGTTGTTCTTTTAAATGGATTAAAATATTCATCCCATCTGCCTTCTGTTTGTTTAAGTTCTTCTCCCCAAAAATTAAGTTTAGGTAATAGGTCTTTACTAAATCTTGGGTTACGAGACTTAGCTTGTTGCAATGCAATATAAAACCCTCGCATAAAAGAAGGTAATTGTCTTTGTACTTCTAAGTCTTCTAATTTATAAACTTCATTTAATGTAGGGTCTTGAACTCTCTCAAGTGTAGCTGTATATGAAGAACTACTCGGAGGAATTGGTAAACCAGAATATTCTGCAAGATAATCTTGGAATACACCAGACGCAGGTCCTGCCACCCTACCAAGCGAAGTTACAACATTACCTGTTTTTTGACCTAAAAATTTTAGTAACGCATCTTTACTTCTCATAGGGTCGGATTGTATGTCACCAAACATTCTTGTTAAATCAGAAACTCCTTGTAAAAAAGGAAGTTGACCTGCGTAGTTAGTGATACTTACAGTAAGTGCATTCATGATTCCTTGTATTGCATCTGGATTATCTTCGTTTTGTATGTAGTACGCAGTATCAGCAGACATAGCTAGAATACCAGATATAGGATCAAAACGAGAATAGCTTGTCCACTCATACGTTCCATCTTCTTGTTTTATACCAATACTATACTGAGGTATACCAGCTGCATCCCAATATTTTTTTGCTCCTTTAGCTGAAGGTCCTGCTCCTGTAATTTTGATGTCATCTCCCATTAATCCTAATGAATAACCAACCATAGTAGCAGCTATACCATTACCGACCACAAGTTTACCTACTAACTGATCGAACTCTCTGCCAGAAGCATTTCTGAGTTGTTGATAAAATTTTGGGTTTACTGCATTTAAGGTTGAGCCTAGTGCCTCTTTAATTATGTTGGTAGGTGTTCTAACAAATGGTATTAGATACCTCATTAAAGGACTAATTTCCATCAAAGCCTTTACACCTTTCTCTGGCAAACTATTTCCTAACTCTTGTTGAAAAGTCATTTTTTTTGCAAATTGTTTTGAGCCTTCTATTGTGGCTTCAGTTGGATTTTCTATTCTATCAATTAACGTTTCTTTAAAAGATTTCATAGCTTCTTCTGCTGATCCATTGTCAGCATTTCTTGTAATTTGATAGTTGGTCATAGCTTCTTTATAAGCCTCTTTGTATATGTACCTTCCTCTAGAAGTTACTTTAAAATATTCATCGCCTGTCGCTAGTAATCGCCCAGGTATACTGTTAGCAGAACCAATAGCACTCAAGAAAGAGCCTACATGATCTCCCTCTTTAAATTGTTTAATTATACCTCCAACACTTCTTTCTTTACCTATTGCTCTCATTTCTTCTAATTCTGTTTTTGTTAACAAGTCTGGGGCTTCTCCTTTAATAAAAGTTTTACTCATCAAAGCTAGAGCATTTCCTTGTGACATCAGACCACCAAATAATTCGGCAGCAGCTTCTCCTACCATAACTCGATCATATTCATCAAATTCTTGACCTAATAATTTTTTAGCTCCAACTCGAATAGAACCTACTGTTCCTGCTATTCCTGTATCAAAAAGAGATTTGAATTGAAACGCAGCATTACCTGCTATATTTACCATGTGTGTAACAGGAGATGATAGAAGAGCATTTATATATATCTCTTGTACAACTCTATTTGTTTTTGCAAGCCATCCATCTTTTGCTAAAAAGTTACTTCTATTATTTGCAGGTAACGCAAGGTATGATTTAGCCGCTCTTTTTATTACAGGAATACTTGCACCTTTAGACGGAGTCTCTTGAAATACAACACGTTCTATTACATTACCACCTAAAGGGTCTCTCAAGCCTCGACCAAATTCTGATCTAACAGCTTTAATATTTAGTCCTATGTTTTTGTTTATAGATGATAGGAAACCAATCTCTTCATTTAATTTTTTTACTTCTACATCTGTGTCACTAAGACTATCTATTTTTTTGTAATTCTTTTCAATTTTTCTTAGATTCTTATGCACCACTAACATACCTGCAAAAATATCATCTGCTTTTACTAATTCTCCTGGCTCAAGTTTAATGAGCTTTCTAATAATTTGTCTTTCTCCTAATTGCTCAGCATACCGAATCATGTCTGCTGTAGTAACCTTACCTCTTTTTAAATAATCAAATAGTTTTTTATTTTTTTGTTTTATTATATTTAAATAATCACCTGTAAAAGTGGTTGGTATTTCCATTGCGTCAAGATTTTCTAATACTTCTCTTCCATCAATAGTAGTAGAATTTTTAAATACTTTGTTAAATGCCTCTGACATTTCGGCAGCTTCTGCTTCAGAAGTTCTTTTAATTATTATTTTACCTTCTTGCTGAACAATATCTTTATCATCTGGAATATCTTTTCCATATACTTTTTTCTCAGCCTCTTCAGTAAATTTTATAAATTTTTTAAACATTACTTACCTATTTTTTTTGAAATTCTAATGGCAATTCTAACTCTTCTTCTGCTGATAATTTTTCTGGCACATCTCCTAGATACATTAGGTCTAAATAATTTTCTCTTGTATAAGCTAAATTTAACTTTTTCATAAGTTTTTTTGCATCATTATCATTCCCATTCTGGGGGATTGATTCCTCCTGCTTTTCGCTCAATCTCATTTCTCACCTCATCTAAGTTAAGTTTGTTATTTCTATATTGATACCACAAATTGTCTATATCCTCAATGTTTTGCTTTTGCTTATATGTAGATGGAAACAATCCTCTTACAGCCTCCCATGTAATTGATTGCATTTCTCGTGGTAAAACTCCTCTTTCTTTTGCAGCTTTTCTATATGCATCAACATAAATACCATAACTTCCTTGTACTCCTGTGATTGCAGAATTTTTCATAGCTCCTGTAAAATCTTTAGGCTTCTTCTTTATTTCTGGTGATGTTCCAAAATTGTGGTGTACAGGTGTACTATTTCCAGATAATGGTCTTAATGTAGCAGCAGCAACTGCATGAGTGTCAATAGTAACATCACCTGCGGAAGAGTTAGGATCGATTATATTATTATAGAAATTTCTAACCTTGTGTTTATTGCCCATTAATTTAGATATAACCTTAACATCTCCACCGCTTTCATATGCATCAATAGCTTTTGAAATCATGTTTAAACTATTCCATGCTGTTTTAGCATTTTCACCTTTATCAGTTTTTACAAAATCAGCGAAGTCTCCTTCTGGAGTTAATGTTTTAAACGATCTATCATTGTATGTTTCATCATAAATTCTTAACCAAATAGATTTTTCTAATGTAGAGTCTAGGTCTGATAATTTTTTATTTAGTATATTTGTTAATTGTTTACTATATCTCTGTGGTATTATGGTTTTTGCTTTCGCCTTCATAGTATTGTCAAACATAATATCTTTCTTATTTTTCATTATATCTAATACTCTATATGCCAGACTAGCATTCATATACCAATCCTTTTGAGGCGATAAAGCTGCAATAACAGCTGCAACTGATTGTTCATTCGTATCAAATTCTTTTGCCCAATTTTTTGTAACTTTGTTTGCTCCGTCATACCATAATTTCGATCTTTGTCTTGTTTGCTCTGGAACTTTATCATAAAGCCAAAGTAAGTTATCTTTAAGGTGATTAATGTAAGTTTCTGAAACTTCATCAGCAGACTTTTGTATTTCATCTTTTTTTAAATTTGGGTAATCTTTGATGAGATTTATATTATTCTCAAATATTTTTTTATTTGATTTTACTTCATTTAGACCAATATCAAGTTTGTTTTCTATAGGGTCAGCTTCTGGTTTTACTGCTGTAGGAAATCTTCCAGAAATTCTTAAATCTGTAGGAGCTAGTTTGGACAACCCTTTATCAACCATCTTACCCATTTCACCTACACCCATACTAGACATAGTCATCGAACCTTGATTCTCATCTACTCTTTTTTGTGCCGCTTCTCCCACTTGTTCTGATGTTTCTTTAATACTTTTGGCAACTGTAGGAGCTTGCTTGGCAGCTTCTTTGCCTACATTACCTACACCTAAAAACTCCCCTGCTACAAAGCCAGATTTAAAATCTTCTTTCTTTTGATCTGATACACTTAGATCATCAACAAAACTATCAAACATTCCTTTATAAAACTGTGATCCATAATTTTCTCTAGATAATGTCTCAAATGTATTCGCAAATGTTTCTAGTTTCTTACCATCTTCTGCACCGACAGACTTGCCTATACTTGCAAATAAACTAGCTAGATCAGTAGGGAAACCTAACGTAGCACCTACAGCTCCTGCTCCGATACTTGCAGTAGTACCTGCTACTCTTTCTAGACCTTCTCCTATGCTTTCAAGAAACGAGGGGTCTGGGTCTTTTACAATAGCCTGGAATACACCATCCTTTAATTCAAGGTCATACTCTATACCATTGTTTTCAAACTCTTGTCTTTTAAATATTTCTTCAAACACATCCATAATTATTTATTCTCTATTTCTTGTATTTTTTTTAATTTTTTTTCTATATTAGTAACAGTATCAGGTACAATGTTTTTATTCCTTTCTGCTGCTGTTGACAACCCTTGTTGAGTAATGAATTCAATATATTGTAAAGCATCCTGTAATGACAACATTTTTTTTGGATTTTCCCTCTCTCCACCATATTTCATGAAAGATATTTCTTTAAGATACCTATCTTTTTGTCCTAATAAGTTTTGGTTTGCTTTATCTCTAAACTCAATAATTTGTAACTTTTCTCTTTTTCTTATCTCAGCACTTATATCAAAGTCTTCACCTCGACCTTTGGCTTTGAGATAATCATCATACAAACCTCTTAACAATTCATTGGCTAACTCTCTGTCATTTTTTTCTATCTCTGTGAGTCCTCTTGTATCTAAATTAATTTTATAAGATTGTTCAAAATATTTTGTTTTGTTCTTAAATTCAGTGTCTTCGTTTCTAGCAATTTCTTTTGCTAGGGTTTGGTAGTCTGCGTAAAGAATGTTTTCTCTATTATCTAGAAGTTCTTTTGATGTCAGTGATCCTCGTGTAGCTTTTAAAAATAAGTCGTCAGACTTTACTCTTTGTTCTTCATTTAAAATAAGTGGATGTATATCTGGACCTCGTTTTGCTAAGATTGTTTGCAAGGTGTTTTGTTTATCTATAGGTAATTGAGATAGTAGTTGTTCTGCAACATCGTAATTTTCTTGTATTATTGCAGTATTAAAATCTTTTTCTATTCGATCATTTTGTTTATTATATAATTTAATCTCATCATCTTGGGCTTTTATATTTAGTTCTTCTTGATCTATTAAATGTTTTATAAATTGTTCTTTCTCGTCTGCCTGTAAAAAATTGTATATCTTATTTATTCTTTCATTGTCAGTTTTATTATTACTAAGTAAGGCTAGGGCATCGTCACTTGCTTTATCGTTTCTAAATGCCTCATCAAATCCTGCTTTAAATAAATAATCAGTAAATTTTTCTCTACTAGTATCTAAATCTTTTTTAAATACAGAAGGTGATATATTAGTGACGTAAGCTGCATCAGATATATCTCGTCTTGTTTTATTATATAAATCAGCTAGGCTACCACCAGAATCAAGTACAGCAGATATATCAGCTCCTAATTTTTCATACCTAGTAAACACAGCCTCTGTATACAATCGTTTATCATTTTGCTCTTGTATCTTTGCTACATCTGTTGCGTAATTTTTTAAATATCCATTAGCAGTAACACTTAGACTAGCCTTTACCTTTGTCTGAACTTCTGGAAACTTTTTTATCATGTCAGTATAACCATTGACAGCCGAGTCAAGCCTATCTGCATATTCCTCAATAGATACTTTATCTTGTTTTGATTTTACATCTATATCAGTAAATTGTTGCAAGGCAGTGGTCTCAACATCTAAGATCAGACCTTCTAATGCAGCACTTCTAGCTGCTCTACCTTTTGCTCCGTATCCATAATTCTTTAAAACATCTTCTCCTGTTTTCCTGGCATTAGCTAATTGTTCAAGGGTGATTGGATTAGCAGCTCCATACATTTCGCCTTCCTCTACTGCTCTTGTCTCCATCTCCTTATAGAAAAAGTTTGACATTTGATTAAGACTACTAGCAAGCTGACTCATGCCACTTGCCTGCTGTTCAAACATTCCTGCTTCAGCGGAAGCACTTGGGTCATAGCTTGGACTAAAAAATTGTCTTTGTAATGTTCTTCTTGTTGCCATCTATCCTCCGAATGCTGGTCCTACTCTACTTGCCATAGATACATTTCTTGTTCCTGCGGCACCTACTCCTTGAAAAGCACTAGCTGAATATCCAGAGCCACCACCTAGGCTTAGTCCTTCGAATGCACCAGATAGTCCTGCTTGAAAGCCTGCCATTGCTAAGTTACCGAGAGCTTTAGTTCGAGCTTGAGAGGCAGCCATCTGACCTCTGTACTCTAAGTATCCTGCTTCTCTGTTCGCTTGTTCTACCGCTAACAATGCATCCATCTCAGTTATACCAAAGTCTAGTGAGGCAGGTCGTAATACTTGTTGCCTGCTTACTGTCTGAACTGATCCCACTGTAGGAATAACTGCACTTGCATATCCTCCTGCAAGGTTTGAGGCTAGAGCCACTTTAGCTCGTCTCAGTATCTCATTGCCTTTTTCTTTAGCTTCTACTGCTTCTACTCTGCCCTGTAATCTTCTGTTACGAGCTTGAGCATTATAAAACTCTTGTTCGGATTTTCCTGCGGCTACAGTACTCCTGTACTGCAATGCAGACATTACTAAACCAATTCCACCAAATACCGCTGACGCACTCATTGACTACCACTCACATTGTATTCTAAACCAAGTAACGTAAAAAACAAGGGCTTAGTTTGGGTTATCTCTATCTGAGCTTCCGTACTAAATCCAAGTATCGGAGTCACTCTTTTACGTCCAGAAAATACAGTCTCAGAAGAATCTAAAGTGTAGGGAAATTGTTTTAACGGAACTTCTTTACCATTGATCGCAATGTTTTGTGTCTGAAATAAAATAGGACTAGCATCTACAATTCTTTTCTTACGTCCTACCATAGTGCCAGAAGAAAGTCTTGGTTCGGCAGGTAATGTTTTAGCTAGGACATCGTAATGTAAACCCACCTCGACATAAGTCGTAGGGACTTGATCTATCGTTATTTGCCCAGACGAAACAGTTTTCGTACCCAAGAATATATCATCCCTAATAACTTCCACAGTTTCTCCTTCCAGGTGTGTAAGACCGGATACTGTTGTTGAGGTAGGCTTAGACCCATCATTACTCCCATCAAAAAGCTGGAAGCTAGCATCAGTAGTTCTGTCATCATCTAATAACTCCACATAATATTTTGTTGATGAATTAATTGTTCTTTTTACAATAACATATATATCGTTAATATCCACACTACAATCTTCAAAAGTTCCGTCCGTAATAAACTCTGAAGGAGCTACAACCTTTTGTGTTCTATGTATAGAGTATGCTGCCATAGTGCCATCGGTTCCATTCACAATAATTAATAAATCACCATCGTCAGTAGAGGTGGCTCGTCTGAACGTAATCTTAACAGGACTTTTAAGAAGGTGGCTAGATAGTAAGGATATGTTATTAGATTGATAGGATAACTCTACGTCACTAAATAAAAATTCTCGTAAGGCTTTTCCAGATCGCTGTAAGAATATAGTACCACCCTCCGCAGCTACAGGCATAATGTTTTCTTTTGATCCAGATTTAGTGGCTGCTTTTAATGTGAGGTTTTGCGGAGTAATCGGTTCGGACTCAGCCTGCTGAACGTACCACTCATTGCCTGTCGTAAATATTTGTAAATCACGTCCACTACGCAAACCTGTAATTGCGTTAACAGTATCCGATGATAATAAAGCAAATATGGAATCGTCATCAAGCCCTTCTGATTCTAAGAAATTAAAGAAGTCGGATATCTTACTACCAATCAATGCGGAAGGTAAAGATTTAGTACCGCCAAAGTATAAACGACCCTCATGAAATACTGCACTTCTAGGAAAGCCTCGATCAGTGCTAAATACATCCTCATACCCAAACTCTAACTCATAATCACTTTGAGCTGACGTATTATAGAACGGAACTTCTACATTGGTTTTAACTTTTGTACTAGAAGTAATCTCAACAATCTTTGCTCGACCGAATCCGTTAATTACTTGAACATACTGTCCGACCATACTTGTAATTGTAAATGTAGACGTGTTGTCTGGTTGTGTAGTCCAATTCTCTGAAACAGTGGCTACTTTGCTTGAATGTACATAATCCGATATAATTCTAGTTTGTCCAGAGCCTGTACCTCCTGTAATTTTTATTGTTGAGCCATTATAAATATCATTATTACTCGAAGCTCCACTGTGTAACGTAATTGTATTAGTGCCACCTGCTTGAGCAGTATCGCTTGCACCATCATGAAAAACGTGTGTAGAAGCTGTTATATCGGATGTGCCATCAATCGAGCTTGGTGTAATTGTTCCAGAAGGTGTGGTGGTATTTAAATTAAAAGCAAACTTTGGTGAAGTAAGAGTAATGGTAGTAGCGGTCCACGCAGTATTAGTTGCACCTCTCTCTATTTTCAAAGGAGCTAAATCCTCATTAACAATTATGAGTGTGTCGGCTGATTGCGTAAACGACACCTTGTCGAAAGATATATTACCAAAGGTAAGTGTTAAATAATTATTACCAGACCCATTAATATTAGTTACAAGTGAGCCACTATTAAAAACAAACATCCTCGTATTGTTAGATGATGCAGTAGAGATTTTAACGAAGACTAACATAAACGAATCGGTAGTAGAAAATTCAAATGGAATAAGTCGTATGCCTTGTTGAGCTGTAATACCAGATCCTAAATGACTAGTGATGTCGAGTAGAAACTGAGTGCCAGGTCTACGTTCTATAGCTCCTTGCGGAATACAAACAATGTTAGTCGCTTTCTCTAAAGCATTCTGATATTGCTGAATGTCCACCCTACCTTTTACGAGAGGGTCAAACTCACCCATAGTGAATGACGATTGATACTGAACTATTCTCGACATTAACTGCGAACCTCAGTAAGTAAATACTGAGCAATAACAGGTGGGGTTTCTCCTGCGCCATCTAAGTTAATAGCAGTTCTAAAGTATCCACCTCTATTGTTCTCAGCTACAGTACCGAGGGCAATCTGTTTATAGTATGCACCTTTCTCGGTTTGATCTGTAATTGTTTCAGCCAAGTTCCAGGCTAACATATATACAAGGAGTTGTACGAAATACGTTGGTAGTTTACCCTCTACGATATCCTGTTGATAGTCTACAAATATTTGTTCTCTATCCGTTAATAATGTCTGACCTTGTATTGTCCAATCAGTAATAGGAGCAGCTCCTCGATCACTACTTGCATAGACAGTTCTTGGTACACTATTTAACATATCTGGGGGGAGGGCGAATTGATATAGAAAATGTGCGGTGGGAGCTGTTGATAATCGAGAAAGCTGTTCCTTTTTTAAAGTAAAACTCCAAGGATACATTCCTAGAGTAGTAGCTTTAACTTTGGGATATATGATTGAACACGCATTGCCGACAGCAGTTCCGTTAGTAAAGTTTGATATAGTGTCAGCTCCTAATAGTAGTAGGGATTGGTTTGCTATGCTGACTTGAGTATCTCCTGCTGCCATAAAAAATTCCTTATAAAAGTAGGGAGCCGAAGCTCCCCACAGTTTATTATTTAGTCAGAGTCAGCAACACTAATTGCTGTTCCATCACTCACATCAACTACACCACTAGCATTGCTTAATACAATTACTAGAGAAGCAGTAGGTGTGTTTGAGTCGTGAACATAAATTAGATCACCAACTTTTACTTCATCAGATACACTATTAAAATATCCAGAAGTATTTACAGTTGCGATAGCATCTGCTGAAGTGTACGTCCACATTTGTGGAGCACTACCTCGTTTGCTCATGCCACCAATAGGATTCCATCCTGTTCTTGCGAATGCCATAATTTACCTCCTAAGACTCTCTACAAGTTACTTGAACTAGACCGGCAGTATCAATAACCGCTGCTCCAGCACTATACATGGCACTTACCAGGAAGGACGTTTTTTCCGGTATATAGTTCACCTCAACCTTAGGTGCTACTGATACACCACAGCCTGTAGATGACTTATGAAAGAAAAAAGTTTTCCTGTCACTTGATCCATCAAGATTTAAGCCGCCTTCGTCTCTATCACCTACAATATGAAACTGAAAGCCCATCATAGTGTTAAGCTCACCTGCGACAAGTGCTTTGATGTTTTGGAAATCGCCACTAATTGCCCTTTCATCGCCAAGAAGACCTGCGAGATTGTTCGCATGAATAATTGCGTGTCTGTCGCTTGGAGGAACATTAGCTGCATCAAGAGCTTTCTTAGCTGCAATGATTTTACCAATATTCAAGTCAGAAGCTGCGGCTGAACCAGAAGTTACAACTGTATTAGCAATCGTAGTGCCTGGAGAAGCTGCTTCCATTACATCGATTATTATTTGATCTTCTCTTCTAGCAATCGCTTTACCAACAACTTGAGCCAACTCTTGTCTCTCATCGAAGTTCACTTTTGCTTGGTCGAAAATATCGCTATATTCAGCAGCTATGTAATCTGTCATAGTCGCTGTCACTGATCCGAATGAAGTGTTTAACGGAACAACGTCTGTTTGTGGTGTTCTTACTTGAGATACACCTTTTCCGATAGTAGGAAATTTTACAGTTGAACCATTAACATTAGTTCTCATTCGTACAGCATTTCTTAGTACTGCTTCACCCTGGTAGGCTTGTTTTACTTCAGCCTCAAAGAGAGTGATAAATGCAGTTGATAGTCCTGTACTCATTTGTACTCCTTATTAAAGTTAAATATAAAAAACTAATCGCCTATCGGTTATTGAAAAAATTCAGCCTTGGCTACAAGATTACGTTCTTGCAACGACTCATTTCTGAGTAGCCAAACTTGCCCTAGATTAGGGTTGTAAGTTAATACTTTATTTATAACTTTTTTTTAGATTATTTTCAAGTCGAACTTTTTCCGTAGTAAACTACAGGGTTTTTATATTCAACAAGCCTTCGCTTTTTATTGGGAAACCGAGACCCCCTACAGTCTCGTAGAGGGATTATATGTTTCGGCTTTTCTTCTTTCATCTATCTTTTGTCGTAATACTCCACAAACTTACGTTCTACATCTTTACGGAATCTTTCATCAGTTCCATATCTAGGATCGGCAACTAAGGATTTTAATTCTTCCTCATCCATTCGCTGACCTTCCACTGTAGCAGTCGGTATCTCACGTTCTCCCATCATGCCTCTAAATTTATTGAGAAGTCTCTGACCAGAAGCTGTGCCTCCCCATACTTCAAGTTCATTGTAATCATCCTCAGATAACATACCTTTGTTAACTAACCCCCTACCCCACTTGACGTTAGAGTTAATAATATTGTCGGCATTCTCACCGAGTTTAGTTTTCTCCTCTTGGATATGTATCTCTTCATCCTGTTGAGCTTGCATACCCATTTCAGCAATCTTACCTGCGAGTTCGTCAAAGGCATCTTGAGGTACGTTGTTATTTTTAGACCACTCCTTAAAAGTATTGACCACAGGATCATCCTCCGCAAAGCCAAGTTCCTTAATATTATCTAAGCTATATTCTTTAGGAGCTTTACCATTACCAGAGTGAAATTTCTTTTCTAGTTCTCCGTATGCCTTGGCTAAACCTTCAACGTCTGGACCATCCTTCTCATGCCAGAATTTTTCTGGAAATGTTTCTGGTCTCGTAAACTCAAGGTTTTCTAAATCCTCTCCGTCATAGATATCTTCTTGTTTACCTGTAGGCATTCCATCCTCAACCACTTCTTCTGCTTGTTGTTCTGCATCAGCCATCAAGCCTTTTGACTCTTCTGGTTGTGGTGTAGGTTGTTCTTCTTCTTGTTTTACTTCTTCATTTTCGATCATAATTAGCCCTCCTTATTCTGGTTATTATTTCTCTTATAATCGTATTCTGACCATCTCTATAATATCCAAAGCTATTATCATACCCAGGTGTCCAAGTTGGAGTGTCGAGGTATGTGTCCTTGAGATGTATCAGTAATTTTTTCCCATCTTGTGATGAAAAAACTCGTTGATATAATTTATCCAAGTCAGTAGGTTCTATCTTTTGATGTGGGTTAGGTGTTGCATCTAAGCCTTCCCAACCTGGACTATTTATATTTTTTTGTTCTTCGTTTGTTACTTTCATTTTTTTTTGCCCTCCATAGCTGTGGATCATATCCACCATAATTAAAATTCATTACTGTTCTTCCTGTGGTGGTGGTGCTTGCTGAGCTTGTTGCTGTTGAGCCATCATCTGAGCTTGCTCCGCCATAACTTGTTGCATCTGCATTCTCTCTTCGTAAGTAGTTCTAATATCCGCAGGTATTCCCATAGCATCCGCAATGTAGTCGGCAATTTGTTCTACCTTAATAGTCATCTGGCCTGTTGGTCCTAACGAACTAGCTATCTGTGCGTATTGCATTACTTGATTTACTTTCGTCATATTGCTCGCCATAGCAAGTTCACCAATCGGCTGTACCTTAACTTGTAGTCCGTTTACCTTCAGTGGTAATTGGATAATACCGAGTTGATCCATAACTTCTAGAGTTCTTCTTACTACAGGATACATAGTCTCATTAATCAATCGACCAAACGCAGCTCCTAAGTTTTGCGATAGTTGTTTCATTCTCTCGGCAACCTCAAGTGCAGTTCGAGCTGACATAGTATCTGGTGGCAAAGATTCGTCTAACATAATTTTCTTAATATTCATCCGTAAGTCATTCGCCACAATCTGAGATAACTGAGGGTCACCACTTCTTGGTAATGGTTGTAGGTCAGCTCCTCTAGGACCTCCGTTACTGTTGACAGGTATGATCGCACCAGGAATTAGGTTTATTGCGCCAGGATTCAAAACTCCAGAATCTACTGCGGTGTAGACTCCTGCAATAGTTAGTGAAGCATTTTTAAGTGTAAGTTCTAATACTCTGTTCAATGTTTTAATATCTGGTAAGGCAGTAAGTACAGGTCCTCGACCATATCTTTCGTTAGCAGCTTTCATGTAACGTGCTACCACCCAAGGAAATGATTTTAACTCTCTATAAACAAGCTCATGCTTTCCATTATAATCAACAATCTGATAATGATATTTACCTGTATCCTTGTCGTAGTAAGTACCCTCGATCAGCTCAACCATCTCGCTTTCTCGACCTTGATAACTGTTCTTCATATCTTGGGGTATTTTTACATCTGGAAATTCTTGATCTAATACTCCGTAAGGTTTTTTCATTCTTCTATAGACTTTATCAACAGTGCCGAATGGACCTTCCTCAAAGGTAACTAAGAATGTCGGTACAGCAGTATAACGAATCGGAGTCACTTCGTCTCCAGGTTGGATCAGCATGATCGCACTGCCAATGCTGAGTTCAAGAAGAAATTCGCCCATAGCTTGGTCAAAATTAGATTGTCGCATTATATCGAACATTCTGTTGTTATAGCCATCTAAAATCTGTTGCGTTTCTATTTGCCTTTCTTTCGGTATCTCAGAACCAGGCACTAGACGACACCACTGAGTAGCAGGTGGGAATAAACCACTCTGTAATTTATTTGCAAATTTTTGCGTACTATCTATAGCAGTAGAGTCAAACACTCTCGCCATCTTATCTTGACCTGGTGTATTGGACTCGTAGTACCCATCGTAGAGGTTTCTCATAGGTAAAGCATAGCGGTATGCATCTTCGTAAATTGATCTCCAATTATCCTTATGACTATTACTTAAATCGTATTTTCTTTTTAGTTGTTGAGCGTTTAGTTTTGCCATTATGTCCTCTTAGCTTTCATTAATGAACGTCTTTTAACCCTTAAATTTGCTCTTCCTCTTGGTCTGTTGCTTGAGCCTACAAATTGCACTTGATTCGTCCGCATTTTATTTTGAACATCTTTTTCTAAATTACTAAACATTCTATCAAACTGTTTACCCTGCACTAAATATCCAAGTGGACCTAATCCTGTAATAGTTTTTTTAAGACCTGTTCTACTTGTTTTTATAAAGTCTTCGTATGTCATGTTTATAGTTTTTGTCATTATGCCTTCTTATGTTTGTTAGCAAAGTTACGAGCTGACTCTTCGTTCCTAAAACCCCATGCTCGTAGGGCTAGTGCTTTTCTGGTTGGTGTTCCGTCTGGGTTTTTCATAGGACCTTTCATTCCTGCAAAGCGAGCTGCGAAACTTACACGTCTCGAATTTACTCCCTTCTTAACAGGTGGTTTTAGATTAGCTCCCTCTTTTCTCTTGAAGTAATCTCTGCCTGCTTGAGTCAAACCACCTTTAGGATTTTTGTGTTTTTTTAGCATACTTCATCTTAGAGTTTTTCATAGACATTTCAACCTTACCATTCACTAACTTGGCGAATGACTTGGCTTGATCTACCCCAGATTTATTGTACGGAAACATTTTGGTTTTCATACCATCTTTAGTTTTGTACATAACTTTTGGCATCGTCTCTCCTTTTTTTAGGGTTTCTAATATATTTTTTAGCCATAGTCTCTTGGATTCCTACTTGGACCGAGGGTCTGTTGACCTCCTTGATCTTCTGGTCTTCTACCTACAAAGGCTGTCATTAATCCTTGAGAACCACGTCTCGTTCTTTTACGAGCTGCAATCTCTCTAGATTCTCTGGCTTTAGTTTGCTCCGCCTGTCTTTCTCTACGAGCTATCGCATCAAGCTCCGCCTTAGAAGGACCTGGAGGTGCTTTTGGTTTTGGTGGTGAAAAAAATCCGCCCATATCTACTCCTTATCGTTAAACAATCGACTCATAATATAAAAGTCAGTTTTATCTGGACCGAACTTTCGTAACAATCCTTCCTCAGTAAAGTAACACTTTTTAGCCCATTTGTATGCTAGGCAATTCTGACTACTAACATTTATCTGTAATCTATGAATATTTAAGCGTTTTGCAACGTATTCAAAAAACTTGAGACTTGCTCTATGAAACTTAAATTTATTTTTGGTTAGGTCTTTACATGGTAACATCCATGCCTCATATACTCCTTCCCATAAAGGCAGTATGCCAAAACAACAGGCAATGTCTCCAAAGGATACTCCACTAAATGACAACCCCTCCATCGGACACGTTTTTATTTTTTCTTCGTAATCTACAAAGCTGTTCATGAGAGAATGTTCGGACTCTCGGAACTCCATCATCTTGAGATGCGTATAATGAAACGGAATAAATTTATAATCGACCCCATCCAGATTTGTTGCTTGGTTTAATTCTTCGCAAGTAAATGTCATTTATTCATTTTCCTTATGTTGCGGATATGGGTAATGCACATACACAGGCAGAGAAAGTAAAGAGTCTTATGGTCATTGATGTAGGTAAATAGAATCCACCAAAATTGTGAGAACAACCCAAAGTATCCAGAATACTTCCAACCATTCCCATAAAGATAAATAGAAATTATAGCGGTTAGTGTGGCAATAGATTCGACAAATAAATACATCATTGTAACGGATCAAAATCTATTTTAGCGACCATCGGTTTGAGGTGTGGTCTATTACCCTTAGTCATTCGTCTATGCTCTCCACCTCCGAGCAGACAATATCCTGCAGCATCTCCGATATGCGAATGCTCATTCTTGTTCGGTGTATCCCTAAATCTTTCTTGCCCTGCTCCAATAGCTACTCTCTTAAAATGGTATCCGCCACTCAACGATTTTCTCAAGCGAACACATTTACGATCTATTCTGAAGCCAGGCTTGTTCTCAACTAATCTCGTCATCGGCATCGCCAATGCTTCTCGTCTCGTTCTAAAATCATTAGTCGCAGTAGGTTTGGCAAAGAGTCCATGAGTTTTAAGATGTTCAAAACTTGTGTTCTCAAATATCTGGTCACGTTGCATACCTGCAGGATCACCCCATATCTGTAACTCATGCTTCGGAAAGAATCTATCGATATCCTCTTTCAGTAAAGTACAGAATCTTTCTAACCCCATATCGAAAGTGACAAGCTCATGTAATACATTCCATACACCCTTCGGAGTTCTCTGCGCAAATACAGCGGCAGGTGTTAATCCAAAGTCAAGTCCGATCTGTATCGGTACTCCATCTAGTATCTGACAATCATCGACCATACTCGCATCGTCATACTCACTCCATACAGGCTTGCCCTCTTGTACATAAGTAAACTTACCCTCGGCATAACAACGTATCCAATCTAGATTCTTACCACCCAGAAGCTGTTCGTAATATCCGACAGGTAAATTATTGAGATTCTCAGCCTTATCATTCGTCTGCCACCATTTACCTGCGGAATGTACAAAGCCTTGAGCCTCTGGCATTTCTTCTGGCACTTCCTTCGCCTCGAATACTCCAGGCGGTTGTCGGAAAAATTTCCACGCAAACTTTCCTTTCGGCGGTTCTTTCTCGGATAATCTATATATCCAATGATCGTCATCGCATGGGTTAGTATCCAGAATAACTCCTCGCCATGTCGGACCACCATCATCCTTCACAGGGTATCGTCCTACCCTATGAGTTAGACCATCCACTATTGACTTTGGCAACTCCCTTGCCTCATTGATCCATCCTCCTGTCACTTCAAGAGATAATAGCTTACGGACGTCTTTAGGCTGATCTAGTGCAAGGAAGATTACTTCCAGGTCAATGCCTGCAGCTCCTTCTCGACTCGGTAATTTTATGTGATGTGTTATCGGTGGTGAGTTGCGAACAGGTCCATAGATATGCTCTGGAAATAATTCAAGCCACGTTTTGAGTGTCGTAGTTTTCAACATCGGATATGAGTTTCTTACAATAACAAATCGAGAATACTTGATACCATCTCGCTTGCTCGGTTTTTGTTGGACAGCTCTTTTGAATATCTCAGCACAGCAAGCATACGATTTCCCAGAACCGACAGGACCTATCAAACCTCTGACGAAAGAGTTGTCATTAAGGAACTTCCATACAGTAGGCGATTTACTAAAGTCGAGTTTTAGTCCTGGGATATTACTGTTCTGCATAAATTATACTCTTAAATAATTGTTCAGCGATTTGTGGTACTATGGAGTTACCGAGTGCTTTGATTCTGTTGACTCTATCTTTGTGTAATTCATAGGATACCCCATTAGGAACTCCACGAAGTTTGGACTCAGTTTGCCACCATGTACGTTGTCCTTGAGGGCTACTGATGGAACTGACTTGTCCCTCGCCATTGGAGGTGGATACATCCCCTCGTGATCTAGTTTGTTGATCACATCGTTCAGTTTCGCTCCGAACTTTGTTCCAGTTTTTAGCCTCGTCACTGACCATCCCTTTGAGTTCTGATTTACTGTGTCTGGTGGTGCTACTACATCCATCTGACAACTCGCCGATGGTGTTGGATACATTGCCATCGTTTCTGGATCTACTTGTTCCCTCAGATTGGAGGGACGAGTTCTCCCTTTTCTGTGACCTTGTTGAAGTTTGAGTGTTCCCTCTTTGCTCCTTGGTGGTAGATGATCCATTGTGTTGGGAGTGGCCCACAATCCAGACTCTTTTCCTTTGGTGCCAAGCACCGATGCCTGAAGCTGGAATAACAAGACATTGGACTTGGAAACCCTCTTTTTCCAGGTCATCTTGCACCTGTCGGAGTACCATGCCGTTTTGGATGTTAACAAGTCCGTCAACATTTTCTCCAATAAACCACCTCGGTTTACACTCGGCAACAACTCTAATAGTTTCATCCCAGAGGTATCTATCGTCATCTTGTCCTTTGCGTTTGCCTGCGACCGAGAAGGGTTGGCAGGGGAATCCTCCGGAAACAATCGTTGCTGAATCATAGTCTTCTCCTTTTATTTTTCTTATATCATCAATAATCGGAACATCGTTCCAATGTTTTTTCAAGACTTTTTGGCAGAAAGGTTCTTTTTCTACAAAGGCAATAGTCTCAATGCCAAACTTATCAGCTGCTAAACTAAAACCACCAATACCAGAAAATAAATCTAATAACTTATGTTTTACCATTCTTGAGCTTCTCTTTTTCCTCAATGCATTTCTTTAACCTCATCTGGAGATTATGCACTTCCTTTTGTTTTTCCTCTAGCATTCTGTACATCTTCATAAATGATCTCCCTTAGTTTTAGTATCGTTAATCTACGAGCATCCACTAATGATATCAAAGGGTACTTACCCAAAGTATATCTATACTTACGTCCATTGTGACGATATTGAATACTCCAACTCTTATGGTTATTCGCAGTTACTCTTAGACATAATCCATTCCTATCAGTGTATGATTTACGTCCTGTTGTAGGTGGTTTAATTAATTTAATTTGCCGATCTGTTAACATATTACTCCTTCTCCTCGGTAGGTCCTACCATTTTTATATCTATGACCGCAGGCTTGTCACCCTCGGATTCTTGATCCAATAAACCTGCACTCTTCGCTAGCATCTGTAAAACACGCACCTTATCAACCATCTCGATATCTAACGTACCATCTTTTAGAATACGAACTCTCTTGATAGCTGATAAAGCATGTTCTGGTATGTCCTTCACGTCCTTGACCTTGGCGATACCACCTTCCCATTCAACGACATCCGAGATATTAGCAGTACCAATATTAATCAGCTCACTCGCTAATGCCTCTCGGTTTTTATAAATAACATCGCTGCCCTTGATCTTTCTCTTGATCTGGCGGACACTCGCAAAATTATCCAGACGTGGAAGAACTCTCTTAACCATTAGAACGGCACGTTGTCGTCAAATTGATTAGTAGGTTTTGGCGAAGGGGATGTAGAATTGTCTTTCTGAGGTAATAGCATTACCTTCATAATCAAAGCCCCATTCTTGTCCTTCGTCTGTATCGGAAGAGAATTAAATATAATATCCCATCCTCCTAATTTATTTTGAAAAGCCTTACCAATATTATGCCAATACGTCTTGCCATCTTTTCCCTCAAGTGGGACAACTGCATTTAATCTATCAACCATGAAAATCTCCTTGTAAAAAGTTGAAAAATATTTTTGAGGCACCCCCCTATACGTATACGCACCCCACCCCCCCTAGGTATGCCTCTAGACACCACGTCTATTTTTTTTATTACGAGTGGATTGCTACGTATTCCTTGCTTTGCATTTCTAGACTTCACTCTAGTGTTGCTAAATCTAATCAAACTTCAATCTCCTTTTAGGTCTCATGGCCTTTGCCAGATCTTTGATGACATCCTTTGCACTCTGAGGCTCTGGCTCCAATGCTTTGAGTATGTATGAGATAGGAAACAGCGGAGGCTTACTTGGATTCTTCTTACCTCTCAATATACTTCTTATCTTTTTAGTTAGATCGTATTGATCCTGGTATTCGATCAGCTTCAACATCTGCTGCCAATCTCTTCGATCTGGAATGAACTGCACTTTGTAGATTTCTAAATGCAATTTCTGGTATTCCTTCATCATCTCCAATTCATTTATTTTATTCTCTTTAATAGTACTTCTTATATTATTATTTAGTCTAGTTCTATTGAGTCTTATTTTATATGCATCTGGTGCATGTTCTGATATGCGTGTGGTGCATATTTGATTGTCTTTATTATTCTTTTTTTCCATGAGCTTTATTGTATTTTTTTCCTGTTGAGATTGCAACTCTTCATCTTTATTTAATGCTCTCGAATATACTTCTCTGTCGCTCATTGATGGATCATACATTACTCTATAGATACTTGACTTACCATATCGAGAAGGCTTGGTGATTAGTGGTGAACCTTTCCGAAGTCTATTGATGTATCCCCATTCGAGTAGAGATGTGATGGCTCTGGATACAGTGGATTGAGTTCTCTGGATTCTATTAGCTATGTACTGCTGAGATGGATAGCATACTCCGGTATAATTATTCGCACTACTACAAATAATACATAACACCATGAGTTTGTGTGGTTGTCTCATGAATCGTTTATCATTCAAAGCTCGAGAAGGAATAACAGTGAATGGTCCTGTGCTGTAAACACTCTGGACGTTATTCTTCACTCCGTTACTCAGTATCTTCTTGCGTCTCTTCTCTTCGTAGTCTGTAGCCATTCTTAACAAATTGTTCATTACATTTATTCTCTAATACTATTCTATTACCTGTCACCACAAAAGGTTCGTCACTCCAGAATAATCTCCCACACCAATCGCATTTTAACTGATGAGGTTTATACTTTGTTACCATTGGCTAATCTGTTATGGCAGTCAACGTGTTCTTTTATTAGCTGCTGCAATACACCACCATAGGTAAGGTTAGTTGTTTTTCTCACTAGATACATATCCTGTATATCCTTTAACTTCATATCGTTATTCAGACAATCCAACATAAACTCCGCAGCTTCTATTGCCAACAGTCTATGGGTCTCGCCTCCATGATTATATTTCAACGTCACTTGGTGCATCTCCATCAGTTTTATCGTCTCCTTGATTCTCCTGTAATCTATTTACTTCGTTTATTTCATAGTCCAGAAGTCCGATATATCGACACAGATACCATTGAGCCTTCTTCAAGTCTGTTCGCATAGCCTCACGTCTTTCCAGGTCTCCTAAGTCCTTATGCTTGTATTCAAACCTATACAAATATTTATGTACATTGCCAAGTAAGAACCCTTTGAATCCTTTGTACCCAACTCTATCTCTGATATTGTCGATACTCTCTTGACCTTCCTGTTGATAATGTTTTGGATTTACTACGTTTAGATCAGCCATTATACCTCCTTAATTGTTATGTTATATATAGCTTCAGTTAATTTCTTTTTGATCCGATATACTGAGGTCTTTACCCCTTTAACGTCCTCGACAACCTGTTTACCATCTTCGTTATACATAAAGTCAGCGATGTAGGTGCATATTTTCTTTCCATTTACTTGAATAGGAAACTTTGGCTGTAACACCAGGTCTGATATTCTCTGTTCCTGTAATAGGAACTTCAGCTCCTTGTATCGCAGTGCTTCTTTCTTTGAGGCAAACATGATTCCATCTACCTCGGTTCTAATTGCTCTGTATTTATTCACTCCGCACCATTTTCATTAATCTCAAGTGTTCGCCCCATTTATAACATACCCACCCATAATATCCTTCTGGCTTATGATGTTTTTCGATCCAATCAGCAACAATTTCCTGTGCATTCTGGCAGTTAGGATACTTTCCAATAAAGATATCGTTACCTGGTGGAGGATAGATTGACTCCACTAATATCCATAGTGCTATTGCTGTCTTACCAAACATTAACCAAACAACTGTTTAAATTTACTATCATCACCGATCGACACGTCACAGTAATGTTCTACTAATCTATTCATAGAAATTCTTTTTCTTTTCGATTCTTTTTTTAGCTTACTGTACACTTTGTCATCTAATCTTACTACAAATGCCTTCATTACAATCCTTTCATTCTCTGCCTAAATGCACTCTTTCTGGGAAGGAAAAAACGTGAAATAAAAAAAAGTACATTTAGGTATTGTAATAATATCAAAAATATATAATATGTATACTAGGCAATGATGCCTATTACAAAAGAAGGAGAAAAAACGTGTATATAACTAAAATTAATAACAAAACTAATTCAGTTACATTTGTTGATCACACCCAAAACCGAAAGGAGTGGAGAGCGCAACTTATATTGAAGGGCGATAAGTGGGGCCTGGATAATTGTTACACTCACGATAAGAACGAACCTATGATTGAGTTTTTTGATATGAGTTATCCGGAAACATTTGGAGAAGAAGGCCAGGCAGTTTCTATGTATTCACTTGGCACACTTTCTTATGACAACAATCCTTTATCTAGGGAAGATCTGATGAAGGCTCCGGCTAGAGATCCGGAAGTAGGTCTTGATCTTCAAAGTGATGTTGATGGATGGGAGATCTCCGGTCCTTGTCTTACTGAGGTGTTAAATACACTCAAAGATTTGTACATTAAAAGCATTATAGCTCCAGAATACTCAAGTTGGAAGAACTAATTAAATGGTCAAGGGGGTACACCAAAAGTTGCCCCCACAACTAACGAGGTAAATAATGAGAAATCTTTTTAAATTAATAAAGTCTGATGAACCCACACTTACAGATGATGAGTATGTGTATATAAAAGATAAATCTGTAACAATTCAAATTTGTGGCAATGGTGTTTACTGTGTTAACAAGTGGGTTAAAACTGAACAGACAATGTACCATTCTCCATTTATGTCACTTAAAGATGCAATGAAACTTGTTATTAACAAAAAATATGACGGAGTAGATAAATGTGGAATATAGCAGCAATTAGATTGAGTGACAGTGCAGCTGAAAAAGCTAGGCAGATGTTCATACTCAAAGATTATTTTAAGAGACATAATATTACTGACGTTCAATATGTTGAGGATATAGGTACTTCTGGTGGAGTGCCCATCCTTGATAGACCAAACTTAGGATCAGTTTTAAAGAAAGCTCCCAAAGGAACTACAGTTTATGTTTCTGATATCTCAAGGCTTGGTCGTCTCGACTACGACATGATGAAGTTTAGAGATGATAAAAATTTTAAACTAGTGGTGTGTAATAATCCAGAGATCACTGAAGATAAAAATAGAATTATGTTTGGTATGAATGCAATTATGTCTGACCAATATCGTAGAGATTTATCAGTGAAACAAAAAGAGAAATGCCAAGAGATGCAAGCCTCGATAGCTGACAAAGGATATTACATTACTAAATCTACAAATCGCAAAATGACTAAGCTCGGTGTTCATGGGTTCATGGATAAGGCGAGAGCCAAGGCTAGTCAATCCAGAAAAGAGAAGGCTAACTTTTACATTGGTCAGATCAGAATACATCTGGAGGATGCACAGAATCATTCCGAGTCTTTACTCGGCATGGCAAACTATCTTAATGCAAGAAGTGTAAAGACATCTAGAAATAGTTCATGGTCTGCTTCTACTGTAAAACGTGCATTAGATAGACTTCAAACACTTTAACAAAGGAGATATTATGAGTGTTTATTTAAATAAACTAAGACGATTCGTAAGGAAGTATTACGATTTTTTTCCAATCATATTCTATGCAGCCGTAATCATGTTTATGTTATATGCATTTATGATTGTCGGTTGTGCCTTGGACGATGCTTGTTACGAGGTTCACATGAGATCAATAGAGGAGGTTCCGTATGTCTACCCCCAAGAATAAATATAGCAGAGACGGATTCGAGATCGGAGCTTCTAAGATCGGTGTAGTCGTTCTAGGTAAGAATGATTTCGGCATGACCAGAGAAGGTCTTCGTCAAAGATTCGTTGACATCAGAGAGAATCCGGATGTTATCCAGATGGATACTACTAGATTCCAAGATGCAGCGGATCGAGGGAACTACCTTGAGGACGGATTGCTCCAATGGGTAGCAGATAAACTTGATAAAATGGCGGAGGAACGTGATGAATAAATGGGTATCATTAACTAAACCGACTAAGGCCTATCGTCTGGAGAAGTATCGTATGGCAGCTTCCTTGGATGGAGTCCTCGAAGTTCATGGCGGAGCTATCCCTTTTGAAGATCCTCAGACAGGCGAGGTCGTTATGCTTGAGGGCAAGGGATGTTGTGAGATCAAGACTCAAGGATACAATGATGGTCCTCCCACATACGAGAATATACTACAAGTCCAGGCTCAGATGTTATGCTCTGGATTTAAGTGGGCGATAATCGGCAAGCTCGGTCCACGTCTCAAGTTCGAGATGTTCGTCTTTAAAGGTGACGCTGATTTACAAAACACTATCATAGAATATGTCCAAGACTTCTGGAACAAGGTCGATAATAATCTCGCCTACGATGATGACCAAGAGCCAGAGAAAAGTTTTGTCGATTGGACGGAACATAAAACTGCAAATAAGTTGACCGATTTAGTCAACAATCATGAGTATGCTATTGAGCAGATCAAGGAATGGACGGATAAAAAGAATGTCATGAGAGATTCAATTATATCTATGTTGCAATCCGAGAATGTGAAGTACGTTACTATTAATAATAAAAAGGTAGCAGTAGATACTGTAATTAGAAAAGCTACACCAGAGAAAGTCGTAGCAGCTAAACCAGAAACTAGTCATACCAAATTAACAATTAAGGAGATCAAGGATGAATGAACTTAAAAAAATTATGGAGGAGATATCCTCACTTAATAAAACACATGGTGTAACTCAGAAAGGTGGTAAGAAATATACTCAAGTAGTTCACCGAGTAGAAGTGTTTAGAAGGCACGTTGGTACTACCTACGGCATACAAACTTTTTTAAAAGTTGACGATGGTAAAAGAGTTGTAGTCAAAGCTATAATAAAAAGTCTAGAAGGAGACATTATTGGGTCTGGATATGCAGAAGAATTTCGAGGAGCAGGATATGTTAACAAAACTTCTGCCTTAGAAAATGCCGAGACAAGTGCAATCGGTAGAGCTTTATCAAGTTTGGGTCTGTCTGGAGGTGAATATGCCTCGGCTAATGAGATGGACACTGCTCAACGCAATGAACAAGCCTCTAATTTGCCTGTCAGTGAGCAGAAAGGGGGTAAGTCGACTCGTACTAACCAAGATTTAAAAGAAGCTATCCAGAGGTCTGAGAATGCTAAATACAGACTATCGTATCCTGGTAACAAGTCTGAGCACTTTGATGACATAGAAACTGCTATTCAGTCTATAAATAAATGGTTATGGACAGTAGAAACCTACGAAGAGAAACCTAAAGACCAAAGGCTTATGGCAATAGGAGCTTTCTTTGAGCAGAATAAACCGATCATGGATATCATGAGAAAAGAAAAACCAGATGATCTTGCGGAAGTAGATGCGAGGGTGAAGAGGTTTGAAGATGACTAAGCCATTAAAAGAAAGTGTCTATGACTTTATTATATCGTATGTATCGAGCAATGGATTTCCTCCTACACAAAGTGAGATCGCTGATAGCTTGAATCATAATACACGTTCAGCAGTTCAGTTGGCTTTATCTAATCTTGAAAAAGAAAATAGAATATCGAAGGTCAAAGGACTAGCTCGATCCATCCGAGTTATCTAACTCACTTATAGCCTTTTCCCATGTGGAGGAGGCTATACTTTTATCCTCAAATATTTCTACCTTTAATCGTCTAGTAACACTTGTCTGATGTATTACAGGTATAAAGTATACGTTCTCATGAGGAATAGATACGAGTGCTATTATATCGCAATGCTCTCTGGTGTACGGAACTTTCTTCTTACTTGAGTAACTCGTAGTCCACATAAAATGTGTAGGTCTGGAACTATCTGGAACACTCCGCGCTTTGACTTGCACTCTATATAATTTACCTTTGGTGGTCGCAATGATATCTGATCCGTTGAGTGGACTGATAGTATTCTCGATACCCATCTGAGTTAGTCTAAGAGCTGCGATCAGTTCACCGATTCGCCCTGTAGATACTTCAGACATTACACTAGCAGACCCTTATGATATTGCTTACCATCGAATGTTAATACTTCCCCTCGGTTCTCACCAGAGGTCAGACTTACATGAACCCAACCACTATTCATATCACCCTTCTTATAACACTCCAGGATACATTGATCGAAAGGAAAGTGATTGATTATCATCTCCGCTAGACTCAGTGTACTCAATGAAAGGCATTCAATATCCACAGCTTCGCCCTTGCAATGCTGAGACATCTGACTTGATCCAATAGCCAGAGACAGCTCCGGTGTTCTCCAACCGCTAGTAATGATTATTGGGGAGTCCACTTTCTCTCGGAGGGGTTCGAGTATCTGAGTGCAAAGAAAAGAAAGTTTAGGAATGATATCCTCTGGAGGAGTATTGTCTATTCCCTTACGAGCAGCGGTTTGGCTTTTCGTAAATTCTTCTAGCTTGAAATGTTTGGATAACTGCATTTTACTTCGTAAGTTTTTTATGTTTCTCGAATGACCGCAAGCCACCCAATCCCAGCATGCCAAGAAGAACTGTCATGAGTGTATCCATATCGAATGTGGGTATCTCCATCTTAAGTCCGAATAAAGCTAAAAAAAATATTAGGAATGGTTGAATGATAAAATGATATCCCATAGCTAGAGTGCATATCCATCCACACGCAGGTCTCCATCCTGCTATCCACCAATGCCTAGACTTTGCCTCTTCCTTATTTACTTCGATCTGAGACTTGGCAATTTCATGTGCTTGTTTATCAGCCATCGTAGCTATCTCATGAGCTAGTTTATTCTTCTGATCTTTATCCTCGATGAACTTATCAAGTAAACCTGTTACAGGTCCTATAAGTGCTGTTAACATATTATCTCCTAGTGTACGTTAAAGTGATCGCTAAATATCTCGGCATCAGTATTCAGCATTATGTTTAAATGTTTTGCTAACTTCTCAGCATCCTTCATATCATTACATCCATAGAATCGTATACACACTGTCGGAGGTTGTTTCTTCGACTTATGCTTCTCAACCTCAACTGTAAATGTATAAAATTCGTTTGTCATATTATCTTTAATAATTTTAGTTCATAATAAATAAAAAGCAATAGCCCAGATATTGCAGCAATAGTTATAATTATTGTCTTTCTTCTCTCTGCTTGACGTTCAGCTTCCTTCAGTTGTCTTTTCTTTTCAGCTCGCACTGATGCTATCTCAGCTTGTAGTCTTTCCCATTGACCTGGGCTACCATATAACGCAAAAATTTCTCGGAGTTCATTTCTCATGTTACGAAGTTCTTCTTTACGAAGGTGAGCTTCAATCGCTTGAGCTTCTACGGAACTGAATCGTCCAAGTAAACTCCTGCCTTTCTTCTCTGCTTTGACATCAAGGTTAGCCTCGCCCACTGCCCATCTAGATATATAGCCAGACATAGAGCTAAGATCCTTACCGATTTTAATACCTTGCATTATAACGGAATGTGCAGACTTAACTGCTGCGAATGCTGAGATTGGATCAATCATAACTTGATAAACGCAGATACGAGTGCCACTATCACTGCTACTGTGTTTGCCATCATTACTGTCTCAAGTCTTTTTATTCTAGATTTTAAATCCGATATATTATCATGGATGTTTTTGTATCTCTCAGAACAAACTTCCTCATGCTTGCTGATTCTCATCTCATTCTTATCGGCTTTGGTTGTCATGACTTCTTCCTAAACAAATCTCCATCTGCTTTTTTAACAGTGGCTTTTCCCTTGGCATGAGCTTTTAGTCTAGCAACAGCCCACTGATGAGCAGACATCTTAGGTCTACTGCCGCTACTATAATAAGCTCCTAAACCTCTACGATAGATCTTGTTTGCTCTATCCGATCCAAACATTTTTTTATATTTATCTGGTGCAGACATATTACCCCCTTGCTCTTTGTTTACTTATTCTATCCATCATTGCAGGTGTTAGTTTCCCTTGCTTGTAGAGTTTGGCTGTACGTTTAATCTCAGCTTCTCTTGACTTAGGATTCTTTGCACCACTCACATATTTCTTAGGAACTCCTCCCTTGGTTTTTGGAACTGTCCTAAACTTTCTCATTAATGATCTCATCAGAATATCATCCACAAAACTAAATTAATAATAATATATGTAGTCATTTCTTTTTCTTTTTCTTAGTCATTGGTTTTGTTTTTCCGTATGCCATTACTTCTCCTTTCTATACCCCCATCTATTCTCGGACTTATCCCATACACCCTTCATAGCTTTAGGTATCTTGATTAAAAAATTACCGAACTTAATAAGGTTTTTAGTAAGCATCATCTTTTATAACCCTCAATATCTTCATCATCTGGTAATGTGTTTATTGTAGCTTTAGTCTTAATAGATCCATCTTCATTATATTCTGTAACAAACAATGCTTTTAATTTATCAAGAGTATCGCAATCACTTATTGCTTGTACTATTTTATCAGCTTCTGTTCTTACAGATGCCCTGTATGTAGTAACTGCACTTGGTATAGATTTACTAGAATCTTCAGCTTTTCTTACTACCATCCAATCTGTAGGTGCTAATAAACCAGATGCTTGTTTTTGTATTTGTTCTGTATATATGGTTTTCAAACCTTTAGTTGCTACATCTCCTACATCTTTACCTTCTGGAATAATACCATCAGTTTTGTTTTGAGAAGTATATAAAGTATCAGTTATTTCTTTATCTTTCTTATTAATAGTTTCTGTAACTGTACCTTTAGAATCATCTACTTTATAAGATGTAGTTGTTGCAATTTCAAACTTATTATCTGGTGTTGATCCAGATATAAACTCATAAACACCAATATCTTTGAGTTGTGATTGAGTCCAATGTTTAAATATATCTTTTGGATGGGTTACATCACCTACAGTAATAGGTTTATTACCTCGTGTAATTTGTACTAATTTACTATTTTTAACTATTGCCCACATAATATCTCCTTATACCATATTTATTCATATTTATCTAGCAGTTACAGGACTAGTACCATCACCTGTGAAAGGATGAGAAGCGAACGCCATAAAAATATAAGAGCCACCAGATGCATTATTAGAGTTTAAAGTGTTTCTTATTTTAAAACCATTTGACAGAAAATCCATAGTTATTGCCGAAAGATCGGGTTCACCACCTGCATAGTCAGTCATTAAAGGTGAGCCAATAGGATTAGATGGATATGTAACATCATTAATCATTGACCAGTTACCACCAGTGCTAGAATCTGTTCGCTTAATCAGTAACCAAGCAGGTCGGAATCCTGTGTAAATAAACGGACCATCAACCGACCCAAGGCCACTGTAGCTAGAAAATTTTGAAAATCCTGGAATTTCATGCCAACAATAGGCAACATAGTCTTGCGAGCTATACCACCAAGTTCCTGTTGTAAAAACTGATGATGTTGGTGCAGTATTGTTCCAATATGCTGCATTAGTATAATTAGAACCATTGGTATTAAGAAATTGAGCATTATTCCAAGGGGTTGAAGATAATTTATGATGTCCAACAATCCAGTTATCAGTAGTTGTTAAAACTTTACCAAGTATAAGTGATGGTGCAGTTGACAACCCATGCCCAACAGTTGCATTTGATCCTGTACCCGTCCATTTTACGATTGAAAAACCCGCATCAGAATTTGCTTGGACAGTTGAGGTAATTGAACCATCAGAATTACTTGCAGTTGTGCCTCCATTTGATAAAAAATTAAATGAACTAAATGTTCCTCCACTTCCATTATAATCACCAGAACTTCCTACAGTAAAACCATCTGTACCAAATGTTTTTAAACTATTAACCTCAGTGCTTTCAGCATCTGTCGTATTAAATTTTAGATTTTTAGTTACACCTCTTGATGTATCGAAAACACCCCAATCTGCACTACCACTATCTCTTCTTTTTAACCATGTTGCATCTGGTGCAAAACCTACACCTGTAACTGCATTGTCTGAACCTGTACCATTATAGTTAACTACATTAAAATAATCTTTTCCATTTGGTATTGTTGGTGTTGCCATATTATCCTCCTACGATCCTAAATTTTTTGAACAGTTTGCTAAAAATCCATTTGGTACTGAATACTTAAAGTTACCTACTCCATTACCATCACTATTACCACCTGCTGTTTCTTGTCCTCCAAAAGTTCCATCTTGTCCAAAGTTCCATGTTACAGTTAAACCATTTGCAGAACCTTTCCAACCACCCCAAACAATAGCTCCTATTCCCTCACCAAAATCTGTTGTTGAATGTTGATATACTTGACCAGTTCCATTTGCTGGGTCGCCACTATTTCTCCAAGTCCCATTTACACCTACCCACCATTTTCTAGTAGTAGGGTCATATGCCATCATTACTATATCACCTGTTGTTATTGTTCCGCCAATATTAGCACTAGCATTACCACCATTTAACCATATATAACCACTAAGATAATTTGTTTGAAATACCAAAGTGTTATCATCATCATCTCCACCAAATGTTCCAAGTCCTAATGTACCACCATAATTTGATTGTGCATCTACTCTAACTTCACAATAAGATTTAAAACCTAATTCTTGTGTTGTATAAAATTGGTCATCACCACTTAAAACATTTGTTAGATTACCTTGACTAAGTGTACCATGACTTAATGGGTTTAATGGATTCATTGTGTTAAAATTATTGGTAGGTGAGTCAGCCATTTGGTCGTGTGAGGCAAGTCCACTTGTTGTTAAATCATTACCACTTCCTGACTCATCATCTCCTAAGTCAGCACTATCTCTTCCATCAACAAAAAATCCTCCTGTACCATAACTGCCAGAATATTCTTTAGGAATCCATATATTAGATGAGTTGTATTCTCCAAAATCTGTTGGTGCTAAAGCTGAACCATTTACATAGTGCATTTCTGCAAGGTAGCCATCAAAATAATTACTTCCATTAGATATATACCTACCAAAACCAATGTTAACATTAGAACCAACAATTCCATCTTGATTTTGTGATGGATAAGTTTCAGTTCCAAAAGCAGTTACTCTTGAGCCATTAATATAAATAATTGCTCTATTGCCAGATGTGGCATTCCCAGAGTCATATACTACTAGTACATGATACCAAGCACTTGTATCCCTTAACACTTGAGTAGTTATTAAACGAGTTTGATAAGCACTAATATATGACCAAAATACTAATTGATCACTAGTGTTAAACGATATGTCAGAAGTATTAGAAGTATTAGCACCACTTCCAAAAACATATTGTTCTGTACCTAATGTACTTCTTTTAAGCCAAAAACTTAATGACCATTTATCTACATTACCACCAGCACCATGAGTTCTTTGCATATAAGCAGAATCATCATCATTAAATCTAATTGATTGGTCTATAGAGTATGTGCTAACTCCAGATTTTTGCCATAATTCGTTACTAAACATATTCTATCCAAATGCAAGTTGAGGACTACCTAGTAATATAGAGTTGTCAGCTTTTATTATATAAGGTACGACATCGTATGCACTATTAGTTGAACTTAAAGTTAATCCTCCTGCTGCTGGTGTTTCATAATCTGTGCCTAAACTTACTGTTCCTGCACTACCACTACTTGGCTGTATAAATATCATTACACCTGTTTGCCCTACATTACCTGCTTCAGTTGTAGGATTGGTCAAAGTATTTGCACCACTTCCTAGAGTAAGAATAAAGTTTTGATTAGCATCAAAGTCTAATGTTTTGCTAGTAGATATTGTAGCTGTTTCTGTTTTGGAAACTTGTGCGGTTGTATATGTGCCTGTTAATTGTGAAACATTAATTGTTTTGTTAGTAAGAGTTTGTGTAGCAGTGGCACCTACAAGTTCTTGATTGCCGCCTGGAGGCAGAGTCAATTCATTTGTTACTCCTGCACTATGAGGCTGTGCTTTTACTATTTGTCCATGTGAATTACTCTCGCAGTTAAATTGTATTGCACCAGAATTTGTATTACCTTTTACTGTTACATGGCCTGTTCCATTTGGTGCTAATTCAAGGTCTCGATTACTTGTGGTAACAATATCAAATGTAACTAAATCTAAATTAGCCCCTAATTGTGGAGATGTATCATCCGCAAGTGTAGCTATACCAGATCCTGTTGCTCCTGTTGGTATTCCCAATGTTAGACTCAATGCATCTCCAGTGATACTAGCAGCGCCTGTCGCACTCGATCCTGGTGATAAGGTATTCGTAGTAACACTTACTGACGTGACACCCTTACTTAATAATGTTAAAGCAGTTCCAGCTGTATTGTATCCAATTACTTTATTAGAGTTATCCGAGGCAGTATCGTTATAAGGAACTATTAAACTTGGCGGAGTTGAACCTGTAACAAACTCTGGTAACTGTAAGGTACGATCGATTTTTTCTTCAAATTGCTGAAGGACCATAATGGTATTATCGAAATCTGTCTCTAGTGCTGCTGCTGTAAACGAAGCTCCTGTAGAATACACACTCTCCCTCGATAAAGGTTTGTTAGCTAAGATGGTTAGTTTCTGTCCTGTAGTAGGAGCTGAAGAAAAGTCAACTGTACCTGTTCCGTTAGTGGCTATTGTTACTGTGTAGTTTGCAGATAGTGTTAGTGTAGTCTCACCGAGTATGACCTTTAATTCACTGTCGGCATTGATCTGGAAACTAAAAGCGAACTGTGTTTGTGAGCCATTGGTTGTATATTGGACACGTCTGGTGGTGTCGTTAATGTCGAAGGTTGCCATAAAAACTCCTATATAATTTATACACTATTCTCTGCCTAAATAAAAGTTCAATTTTTGTGTCTCAAGGTCTGTGCCTTCGTACAATTTATCTCTTGCCTGTTTTCTTTTACTTGTCAGAACAGCATTGAGAATACTATATCTATCTCCTGGGTCTCTTGTTTCTTGGTATGTTCGTCCTATTCTTCCATCACCTCTTACAATACTTTCCAACTTTCTTACTAACGAAGACTCAAAGTTATATCCAGGATCATCTGGCAATCTACCTCTATCATCAATAGTATTTATATTTTTAACATAGGTATTGTATAGCGGAGCTGATAGTTCTACTCGTTGTTTTCCTGCAAGAAAAGCTCTTGGATGATTTGCAAAAGCATTACCTGTTTTATTAGCTAAATTAATAAGCTCTTTTTCTAACGGACTTTCACCTCTACTCGTTGTTCTTTTAAATGGATTAAAATATTCATCCCATCTGCCTTCTGTTTGTTTAAGTTCTTCTCCCCAAAAATTAAGTTTAGGTAATAGGTCTTTACTAAATCTTGGGTTACGAGACTTAGCTTGTTGCAATGCAATATAAAACCCTCGCATAAAAGAAGGTAATTGTCTTTGTACTTCTAAGTCTTCTAATTTATAAACTTCATTTAATGTAGGGTCTTGAACTCTCTCAAGTGTAGCTGTATATGAAGAACTACTCGGAGGAATTGGTAAACCAGAATATTCTGCAAGATAATCTTGGAATACACCAGACGCAGGTCCTGCCACCCTACCAAGCGAAGTTACAACATTACCTGTTTTTTGACCTAAAAATTTTAGTAACGCATCTTTACTTCTCATAGGGTCGGATTGTATGTCACCAAACATTCTTGTTAAATCAGAAACTCCTTGTAAAAAAGGAAGTTGACCTGCGTAGTTAGTGATACTTACAGTAAGTGCATTCATGATTCCTTGTATTGCATCTGGATTATCTTCGTTTTGTATGTAGTACGCAGTATCAGCAGACATAGCTAGAATACCAGATATAGGATCAAAACGAGAATAGCTTGTCCACTCATACGTTCCATCTTCTTGTTTTATACCAATACTATACTGAGGTATACCAGCTGCATCCCAATATTTTTTTGCTCCTTTAGCTGAAGGTCCTGCTCCTGTAATTTTGATGTCATCTCCCATTAATCCTAATGAATAACCAACCATAGTAGCAGCTATACCATTACCGACCACAAGTTTACCTACTAACTGATCGAACTCTCTGCCAGAAGCATTTCTGAGTTGTTGATAAAATTTTGGGTTTACTGCATTTAAGGTTGAGCCTAGTGCCTCTTTAATTATGTTGGTAGGTGTTCTAACAAATGGTATTAGATACCTCATTAAAGGACTAATTTCCATCAAAGCCTTTACACCTTTCTCTGGCAAACTATTTCCTAACTCTTGTTGAAAAGTCATTTTTTTTGCAAATTGTTTTGAGCCTTCTATTGTGGCTTCAGTTGGATTTTCTATTCTATCAATTAACGTTTCTTTAAAAGATTTCATAGCTTCTTCTGCTGATCCATTGTCAGCATTTCTTGTAATTTGATAGTTGGTCATAGCTTCTTTATAAGCCTCTTTGTATATGTACCTTCCTCTAGAAGTTACTTTAAAATATTCATCGCCTGTCGCTAGTAATCGCCCAGGTATACTGTTAGCAGAACCAATAGCACTCAAGAAAGAGCCTACATGATCTCCCTCTTTAAATTGTTTAATTATACCTCCAACACTTCTTTCTTTACCTATTGCTCTCATTTCTTCTAATTCTGTTTTTGTTAACAAGTCTGGGGCTTCTCCTTTAATAAAAGTTTTACTCATCAAAGCTAGAGCATTTCCTTGTGACATCAGACCACCAAATAATTCGGCAGCAGCTTCTCCTACCATAACTCGATCATATTCATCAAATTCTTGACCTAATAATTTTTTAGCTCCAACTCGAATAGAACCTACTGTTCCTGCTATTCCTGTATCAAAAAGAGATTTGAATTGAAACGCAGCATTACCTGCTATATTTACCATGTGTGTAACAGGAGATGATAGAAGAGCATTTATATATATCTCTTGTACAACTCTATTTGTTTTTGCAAGCCATCCATCTTTTGCTAAAAAGTTACTTCTATTATTTGCAGGTAACGCAAGGTATGATTTAGCCGCTCTTTTTATTACAGGAATACTTGCACCTTTAGACGGAGTCTCTTGAAATACAACACGTTCTATTACATTACCACCTAAAGGGTCTCTCAAGCCTCGACCAAATTCTGATCTAACAGCTTTAATATTTAGTCCTATGTTTTTGTTTATAGATGATAGGAAACCAATCTCTTCATTTAATTTTTTTACTTCTACATCTGTGTCACTAAGACTATCTATTTTTTTGTAATTCTTTTCAATTTTTCTTAGATTCTTATGCACCACTAACATACCTGCAAAAATATCATCTGCTTTTACTAATTCTCCTGGCTCAAGTTTAATGAGCTTTCTAATAATTTGTCTTTCTCCTAATTGCTCAGCATACCGAATCATGTCTGCTGTAGTAACCTTACCTCTTTTTAAATAATCAAATAGTTTTTTATTTTTTTGTTTTATTATATTTAAATAATCACCTGTAAAAGTGGTTGGTATTTCCATTGCGTCAAGATTTTCTAATACTTCTCTTCCATCAATAGTAGTAGAATTTTTAAATACTTTGTTAAATGCCTCTGACATTTCGGCAGCTTCTGCTTCAGAAGTTCTTTTAATTATTATTTTACCTTCTTGCTGAACAATATCTTTATCATCTGGAATATCTTTTCCATATACTTTTTTCTCAGCCTCTTCAGTAAATTTTATAAATTTTTTAAACATTACTTACCTATTTTTTTTGAAATTCTAATGGCAATTCTAACTCTTCTTCTGCTGATAATTTTTCTGGCACATCTCCTAGATACATTAGGTCTAAATAATTTTCTCTTGTATAAGCTAAATTTAACTTTTTCATAAGTTTTTTTGCATCATTATCATTCCCATTCTGGGGGATTGATTCCTCCTGCTTTTCGCTCAATCTCATTTCTCACCTCATCTAAGTTAAGTTTGTTATTTCTATATTGATACCACAAATTGTCTATATCCTCAATGTTTTGCTTTTGCTTATATGTAGATGGAAACAATCCTCTTACAGCCTCCCATGTAATTGATTGCATTTCTCGTGGTAAAACTCCTCTTTCTTTTGCAGCTTTTCTATATGCATCAACATAAATACCATAACTTCCTTGTACTCCTGTGATTGCAGAATTTTTCATAGCTCCTGTAAAATCTTTAGGCTTCTTCTTTATTTCTGGTGATGTTCCAAAATTGTGGTGTACAGGTGTACTATTTCCAGATAATGGTCTTAATGTAGCAGCAGCAACTGCATGAGTGTCAATAGTAACATCACCTGCGGAAGAGTTAGGATCGATTATATTATTATAGAAATTTCTAACCTTGTGTTTATTGCCCATTAATTTAGATATAACCTTAACATCTCCACCGCTTTCATATGCATCAATAGCTTTTGAAATCATGTTTAAACTATTCCATGCTGTTTTAGCATTTTCACCTTTATCAGTTTTTACAAAATCAGCGAAGTCTCCTTCTGGAGTTAATGTTTTAAACGATCTATCATTGTATGTTTCATCATAAATTCTTAACCAAATAGATTTTTCTAATGTAGAGTCTAGGTCTGATAATTTTTTATTTAGTATATTTGTTAATTGTTTACTATATCTCTGTGGTATTATGGTTTTTGCTTTCGCCTTCATAGTATTGTCAAACATAATATCTTTCTTATTTTTCATTATATCTAATACTCTATATGCCAGACTAGCATTCATATACCAATCCTTTTGAGGCGATAAAGCTGCAATAACAGCTGCAACTGATTGTTCATTCGTATCAAATTCTTTTGCCCAATTTTTTGTAACTTTGTTTGCTCCGTCATACCATAATTTCGATCTTTGTCTTGTTTGCTCTGGAACTTTATCATAAAGCCAAAGTAAGTTATCTTTAAGGTGATTAATGTAAGTTTCTGAAACTTCATCAGCAGACTTTTGTATTTCATCTTTTTTTAAATTTGGGTAATCTTTGATGAGATTTATATTATTCTCAAATATTTTTTTATTTGATTTTACTTCATTTAGACCAATATCAAGTTTGTTTTCTATAGGGTCAGCTTCTGGTTTTACTGCTGTAGGAAATCTTCCAGAAATTCTTAAATCTGTAGGAGCTAGTTTGGACAACCCTTTATCAACCATCTTACCCATTTCACCTACACCCATACTAGACATAGTCATCGAACCTTGATTCTCATCTACTCTTTTTTGTGCCGCTTCTCCCACTTGTTCTGATGTTTCTTTAATACTTTTGGCAACTGTAGGAGCTTGCTTGGCAGCTTCTTTGCCTACATTACCTACACCTAAAAACTCCCCTGCTACAAAGCCAGATTTAAAATCTTCTTTCTTTTGATCTGATACACTTAGATCATCAACAAAACTATCAAACATTCCTTTATAAAACTGTGATCCATAATTTTCTCTAGATAATGTCTCAAATGTATTCGCAAATGTTTCTAGTTTCTTACCATCTTCTGCACCGACAGACTTGCCTATACTTGCAAATAAACTAGCTAGATCAGTAGGGAAACCTAACGTAGCACCTACAGCTCCTGCTCCGATACTTGCAGTAGTACCTGCTACTCTTTCTAGACCTTCTCCTATGCTTTCAAGAAACGAGGGGTCTGGGTCTTTTACAATAGCCTGGAATACACCATCCTTTAATTCAAGGTCATACTCTATACCATTGTTTTCAAACTCTTGTCTTTTAAATATTTCTTCAAACACATCCATAATTATTTATTCTCTATTTCTTGTATTTTTTTTAATTTTTTTTCTATATTAGTAACAGTATCAGGTACAATGTTTTTATTCCTTTCTGCTGCTGTTGACAACCCTTGTTGAGTAATGAATTCAATATATTGTAAAGCATCCTGTAATGACAACATTTTTTTTGGATTTTCCCTCTCTCCACCATATTTCATGAAAGATATTTCTTTAAGATACCTATCTTTTTGTCCTAATAAGTTTTGGTTTGCTTTATCTCTAAACTCAATAATTTGTAACTTTTCTCTTTTTCTTATCTCAGCACTTATATCAAAGTCTTCACCTCGACCTTTGGCTTTGAGATAATCATCATACAAACCTCTTAACAATTCATTGGCTAACTCTCTGTCATTTTTTTCTATCTCTGTGAGTCCTCTTGTATCTAAATTAATTTTATAAGATTGTTCAAAATATTTTGTTTTGTTCTTAAATTCAGTGTCTTCGTTTCTAGCAATTTCTTTTGCTAGGGTTTGGTAGTCTGCGTAAAGAATGTTTTCTCTATTATCTAGAAGTTCTTTTGATGTCAGTGATCCTCGTGTAGCTTTTAAAAATAAGTCGTCAGACTTTACTCTTTGTTCTTCATTTAAAATAAGTGGATGTATATCTGGACCTCGTTTTGCTAAGATTGTTTGCAAGGTGTTTTGTTTATCTATAGGTAATTGAGATAGTAGTTGTTCTGCAACATCGTAATTTTCTTGTATTATTGCAGTATTAAAATCTTTTTCTATTCGATCATTTTGTTTATTATATAATTTAATCTCATCATCTTGGGCTTTTATATTTAGTTCTTCTTGATCTATTAAATGTTTTATAAATTGTTCTTTCTCGTCTGCCTGTAAAAAATTGTATATCTTATTTATTCTTTCATTGTCAGTTTTATTATTACTAAGTAAGGCTAGGGCATCGTCACTTGCTTTATCGTTTCTAAATGCCTCATCAAATCCTGCTTTAAATAAATAATCAGTAAATTTTTCTCTACTAGTATCTAAATCTTTTTTAAATACAGAAGGTGATATATTAGTGACGTAAGCTGCATCAGATATATCTCGTCTTGTTTTATTATATAAATCAGCTAGGCTACCACCAGAATCAAGTACAGCAGATATATCAGCTCCTAATTTTTCATACCTAGTAAACACAGCCTCTGTATACAATCGTTTATCATTTTGCTCTTGTATCTTTGCTACATCTGTTGCGTAATTTTTTAAATATCCATTAGCAGTAACACTTAGACTAGCCTTTACCTTTGTCTGAACTTCTGGAAACTTTTTTATCATGTCAGTATAACCATTGACAGCCGAGTCAAGCCTATCTGCATATTCCTCAATAGATACTTTATCTTGTTTTGATTTTACATCTATATCAGTAAATTGTTGCAAGGCAGTGGTCTCAACATCTAAGATCAGACCTTCTAATGCAGCACTTCTAGCTGCTCTACCTTTTGCTCCGTATCCATAATTCTTTAAAACATCTTCTCCTGTTTTCCTGGCATTAGCTAATTGTTCAAGGGTGATTGGATTAGCAGCTCCATACATTTCGCCTTCCTCTACTGCTCTTGTCTCCATCTCCTTATAGAAAAAGTTTGACATTTGATTAAGACTACTAGCAAGCTGACTCATGCCACTTGCCTGCTGTTCAAACATTCCTGCTTCAGCGGAAGCACTTGGGTCATAGCTTGGACTAAAAAATTGTCTTTGTAATGTTCTTCTTGTTGCCATCTATCCTCCGAATGCTGGTCCTACTCTACTTGCCATAGATACATTTCTTGTTCCTGCGGCACCTACTCCTTGAAAAGCACTAGCTGAATATCCAGAGCCACCACCTAGGCTTAGTCCTTCGAATGCACCAGATAGTCCTGCTTGAAAGCCTGCCATTGCTAAGTTACCGAGAGCTTTAGTTCGAGCTTGAGAGGCAGCCATCTGACCTCTGTACTCTAAGTATCCTGCTTCTCTGTTCGCTTGTTCTACCGCTAACAATGCATCCATCTCAGTTATACCAAAGTCTAGTGAGGCAGGTCGTAATACTTGTTGCCTGCTTACTGTCTGAACTGATCCCACTGTAGGAATAACTGCACTTGCATATCCTCCTGCAAGGTTTGAGGCTAGAGCCACTTTAGCTCGTCTCAGTATCTCATTGCCTTTTTCTTTAGCTTCTACTGCTTCTACTCTGCCCTGTAATCTTCTGTTACGAGCTTGAGCATTATAAAACTCTTGTTCGGATTTTCCTGCGGCTACAGTACTCCTGTACTGCAATGCAGACATTACTAAACCAATTCCACCAAATACCGCTGACGCACTCATTGACTACCACTCACATTGTATTCTAAACCAAGTAACGTAAAAAACAAGGGCTTAGTTTGGGTTATCTCTATCTGAGCTTCCGTACTAAATCCAAGTATCGGAGTCACTCTTTTACGTCCAGAAAATACAGTCTCAGAAGAATCTAAAGTGTAGGGAAATTGTTTTAACGGAACTTCTTTACCATTGATCGCAATGTTTTGTGTCTGAAATAAAATAGGACTAGCATCTACAATTCTTTTCTTACGTCCTACCATAGTGCCAGAAGAAAGTCTTGGTTCGGCAGGTAATGTTTTAGCTAGGACATCGTAATGTAAACCCACCTCGACATAAGTCGTAGGGACTTGATCTATCGTTATTTGCCCAGACGAAACAGTTTTCGTACCCAAGAATATATCATCCCTAATAACTTCCACAGTTTCTCCTTCCAGGTGTGTAAGACCGGATACTGTTGTTGAGGTAGGCTTAGACCCATCATTACTCCCATCAAAAAGCTGGAAGCTAGCATCAGTAGTTCTGTCATCATCTAATAACTCCACATAATATTTTGTTGATGAATTAATTGTTCTTTTTACAATAACATATATATCGTTAATATCCACACTACAATCTTCAAAAGTTCCGTCCGTAATAAACTCTGAAGGAGCTACAACCTTTTGTGTTCTATGTATAGAGTATGCTGCCATAGTGCCATCGGTTCCATTCACAATAATTAATAAATCACCATCGTCAGTAGAGGTGGCTCGTCTGAACGTAATCTTAACAGGACTTTTAAGAAGGTGGCTAGATAGTAAGGATATGTTATTAGATTGATAGGATAACTCTACGTCACTAAATAAAAATTCTCGTAAGGCTTTTCCAGATCGCTGTAAGAATATAGTACCACCCTCCGCAGCTACAGGCATAATGTTTTCTTTTGATCCAGATTTAGTGGCTGCTTTTAATGTGAGGTTTTGCGGAGTAATCGGTTCGGACTCAGCCTGCTGAACGTACCACTCATTGCCTGTCGTAAATATTTGTAAATCACGTCCACTACGCAAACCTGTAATTGCGTTAACAGTATCCGATGATAATAAAGCAAATATGGAATCGTCATCAAGCCCTTCTGATTCTAAGAAATTAAAGAAGTCGGATATCTTACTACCAATCAATGCGGAAGGTAAAGATTTAGTACCGCCAAAGTATAAACGACCCTCATGAAATACTGCACTTCTAGGAAAGCCTCGATCAGTGCTAAATACATCCTCATACCCAAACTCTAACTCATAATCACTTTGAGCTGACGTATTATAGAACGGAACTTCTACATTGGTTTTAACTTTTGTACTAGAAGTAATCTCAACAATCTTTGCTCGACCGAATCCGTTAATTACTTGAACATACTGTCCGACCATACTTGTAATTGTAAATGTAGACGTGTTGTCTGGTTGTGTAGTCCAATTCTCTGAAACAGTGGCTACTTTGCTTGAATGTACATAATCCGATATAATTCTAGTTTGTCCAGAGCCTGTACCTCCTGTAATTTTTATTGTTGAGCCATTATAAATATCATTATTACTCGAAGCTCCACTGTGTAACGTAATTGTATTAGTGCCACCTGCTTGAGCAGTATCGCTTGCACCATCATGAAAAACGTGTGTAGAAGCTGTTATATCGGATGTGCCATCAATCGAGCTTGGTGTAATTGTTCCAGAAGGTGTGGTGGTATTTAAATTAAAAGCAAACTTTGGTGAAGTAAGAGTAATGGTAGTAGCGGTCCACGCAGTATTAGTTGCACCTCTCTCTATTTTCAAAGGAGCTAAATCCTCATTAACAATTATGAGTGTGTCGGCTGATTGCGTAAACGACACCTTGTCGAAAGATATATTACCAAAGGTAAGTGTTAAATAATTATTACCAGACCCATTAATATTAGTTACAAGTGAGCCACTATTAAAAACAAACATCCTCGTATTGTTAGATGATGCAGTAGAGATTTTAACGAAGACTAACATAAACGAATCGGTAGTAGAAAATTCAAATGGAATAAGTCGTATGCCTTGTTGAGCTGTAATACCAGATCCTAAATGACTAGTGATGTCGAGTAGAAACTGAGTGCCAGGTCTACGTTCTATAGCTCCTTGCGGAATACAAACAATGTTAGTCGCTTTCTCTAAAGCATTCTGATATTGCTGAATGTCCACCCTACCTTTTACGAGAGGGTCAAACTCACCCATAGTGAATGACGATTGATACTGAACTATTCTCGACATTAACTGCGAACCTCAGTAAGTAAATACTGAGCAATAACAGGTGGGGTTTCTCCTGCGCCATCTAAGTTAATAGCAGTTCTAAAGTATCCACCTCTATTGTTCTCAGCTACAGTACCGAGGGCAATCTGTTTATAGTATGCACCTTTCTCGGTTTGATCTGTAATTGTTTCAGCCAAGTTCCAGGCTAACATATATACAAGGAGTTGTACGAAATACGTTGGTAGTTTACCCTCTACGATATCCTGTTGATAGTCTACAAATATTTGTTCTCTATCCGTTAATAATGTCTGACCTTGTATTGTCCAATCAGTAATAGGAGCAGCTCCTCGATCACTACTTGCATAGACAGTTCTTGGTACACTATTTAACATATCTGGGGGGAGGGCGAATTGATATAGAAAATGTGCGGTGGGAGCTGTTGATAATCGAGAAAGCTGTTCCTTTTTTAAAGTAAAACTCCAAGGATACATTCCTAGAGTAGTAGCTTTAACTTTGGGATATATGATTGAACACGCATTGCCGACAGCAGTTCCGTTAGTAAAGTTTGATATAGTGTCAGCTCCTAATAGTAGTAGGGATTGGTTTGCTATGCTGACTTGAGTATCTCCTGCTGCCATAAAAAATTCCTTATAAAAGTAGGGAGCCGAAGCTCCCCACAGTTTATTATTTAGTCAGAGTCAGCAACACTAATTGCTGTTCCATCACTCACATCAACTACACCACTAGCATTGCTTAATACAATTACTAGAGAAGCAGTAGGTGTGTTTGAGTCGTGAACATAAATTAGATCACCAACTTTTACTTCATCAGATACACTATTAAAATATCCAGAAGTATTTACAGTTGCGATAGCATCTGCTGAAGTGTACGTCCACATTTGTGGAGCACTACCTCGTTTGCTCATGCCACCAATAGGATTCCATCCTGTTCTTGCGAATGCCATAATTTACCTCCTAAGACTCTCTACAAGTTACTTGAACTAGACCGGCAGTATCAATAACCGCTGCTCCAGCACTATACATGGCACTTACCAGGAAGGACGTTTTTTCCGGTATATAGTTCACCTCAACCTTAGGTGCTACTGATACACCACAGCCTGTAGATGACTTATGAAAGAAAAAAGTTTTCCTGTCACTTGATCCATCAAGATTTAAGCCGCCTTCGTCTCTATCACCTACAATATGAAACTGAAAGCCCATCATAGTGTTAAGCTCACCTGCGACAAGTGCTTTGATGTTTTGGAAATCGCCACTAATTGCCCTTTCATCGCCAAGAAGACCTGCGAGATTGTTCGCATGAATAATTGCGTGTCTGTCGCTTGGAGGAACATTAGCTGCATCAAGAGCTTTCTTAGCTGCAATGATTTTACCAATATTCAAGTCAGAAGCTGCGGCTGAACCAGAAGTTACAACTGTATTAGCAATCGTAGTGCCTGGAGAAGCTGCTTCCATTACATCGATTATTATTTGATCTTCTCTTCTAGCAATCGCTTTACCAACAACTTGAGCCAACTCTTGTCTCTCATCGAAGTTCACTTTTGCTTGGTCGAAAATATCGCTATATTCAGCAGCTATGTAATCTGTCATAGTCGCTGTCACTGATCCGAATGAAGTGTTTAACGGAACAACGTCTGTTTGTGGTGTTCTTACTTGAGATACACCTTTTCCGATAGTAGGAAATTTTACAGTTGAACCATTAACATTAGTTCTCATTCGTACAGCATTTCTTAGTACTGCTTCACCCTGGTAGGCTTGTTTTACTTCAGCCTCAAAGAGAGTGATAAATGCAGTTGATAGTCCTGTACTCATTTGTACTCCTTATTAAAGTTAAATATAAAAAACTAATCGCCTATCGGTTATTGAAAAAATTCAGCCTTGGCTACAAGATTACGTTCTTGCAACGACTCATTTCTGAGTAGCCAAACTTGCCCTAGATTAGGGTTGTAAGTTAATACTTTATTTATAACTTTTTTTTAGATTATTTTCAAGTCGAACTTTTTCCGTAGTAAACTACAGGGTTTTTATATTCAACAAGCCTTCGCTTTTTATTGGGAAACCGAGACCCCCTACAGTCTCGTAGAGGGATTATATGTTTCGGCTTTTCTTCTTTCATCTATCTTTTGTCGTAATACTCCACAAACTTACGTTCTACATCTTTACGGAATCTTTCATCAGTTCCATATCTAGGATCGGCAACTAAGGATTTTAATTCTTCCTCATCCATTCGCTGACCTTCCACTGTAGCAGTCGGTATCTCACGTTCTCCCATCATGCCTCTAAATTTATTGAGAAGTCTCTGACCAGAAGCTGTGCCTCCCCATACTTCAAGTTCATTGTAATCATCCTCAGATAACATACCTTTGTTAACTAACCCCCTACCCCACTTGACGTTAGAGTTAATAATATTGTCGGCATTCTCACCGAGTTTAGTTTTCTCCTCTTGGATATGTATCTCTTCATCCTGTTGAGCTTGCATACCCATTTCAGCAATCTTACCTGCGAGTTCGTCAAAGGCATCTTGAGGTACGTTGTTATTTTTAGACCACTCCTTAAAAGTATTGACCACAGGATCATCCTCCGCAAAGCCAAGTTCCTTAATATTATCTAAGCTATATTCTTTAGGAGCTTTACCATTACCAGAGTGAAATTTCTTTTCTAGTTCTCCGTATGCCTTGGCTAAACCTTCAACGTCTGGACCATCCTTCTCATGCCAGAATTTTTCTGGAAATGTTTCTGGTCTCGTAAACTCAAGGTTTTCTAAATCCTCTCCGTCATAGATATCTTCTTGTTTACCTGTAGGCATTCCATCCTCAACCACTTCTTCTGCTTGTTGTTCTGCATCAGCCATCAAGCCTTTTGACTCTTCTGGTTGTGGTGTAGGTTGTTCTTCTTCTTGTTTTACTTCTTCATTTTCGATCATAATTAGCCCTCCTTATTCTGGTTATTATTTCTCTTATAATCGTATTCTGACCATCTCTATAATATCCAAAGCTATTATCATACCCAGGTGTCCAAGTTGGAGTGTCGAGGTATGTGTCCTTGAGATGTATCAGTAATTTTTTCCCATCTTGTGATGAAAAAACTCGTTGATATAATTTATCCAAGTCAGTAGGTTCTATCTTTTGATGTGGGTTAGGTGTTGCATCTAAGCCTTCCCAACCTGGACTATTTATATTTTTTTGTTCTTCGTTTGTTACTTTCATTTTTTTTTGCCCTCCATAGCTGTGGATCATATCCACCATAATTAAAATTCATTACTGTTCTTCCTGTGGTGGTGGTGCTTGCTGAGCTTGTTGCTGTTGAGCCATCATCTGAGCTTGCTCCGCCATAACTTGTTGCATCTGCATTCTCTCTTCGTAAGTAGTTCTAATATCCGCAGGTATTCCCATAGCATCCGCAATGTAGTCGGCAATTTGTTCTACCTTAATAGTCATCTGGCCTGTTGGTCCTAACGAACTAGCTATCTGTGCGTATTGCATTACTTGATTTACTTTCGTCATATTGCTCGCCATAGCAAGTTCACCAATCGGCTGTACCTTAACTTGTAGTCCGTTTACCTTCAGTGGTAATTGGATAATACCGAGTTGATCCATAACTTCTAGAGTTCTTCTTACTACAGGATACATAGTCTCATTAATCAATCGACCAAACGCAGCTCCTAAGTTTTGCGATAGTTGTTTCATTCTCTCGGCAACCTCAAGTGCAGTTCGAGCTGACATAGTATCTGGTGGCAAAGATTCGTCTAACATAATTTTCTTAATATTCATCCGTAAGTCATTCGCCACAATCTGAGATAACTGAGGGTCACCACTTCTTGGTAATGGTTGTAGGTCAGCTCCTCTAGGACCTCCGTTACTGTTGACAGGTATGATCGCACCAGGAATTAGGTTTATTGCGCCAGGATTCAAAACTCCAGAATCTACTGCGGTGTAGACTCCTGCAATAGTTAGTGAAGCATTTTTAAGTGTAAGTTCTAATACTCTGTTCAATGTTTTAATATCTGGTAAGGCAGTAAGTACAGGTCCTCGACCATATCTTTCGTTAGCAGCTTTCATGTAACGTGCTACCACCCAAGGAAATGATTTTAACTCTCTATAAACAAGCTCATGCTTTCCATTATAATCAACAATCTGATAATGATATTTACCTGTATCCTTGTCGTAGTAAGTACCCTCGATCAGCTCAACCATCTCGCTTTCTCGACCTTGATAACTGTTCTTCATATCTTGGGGTATTTTTACATCTGGAAATTCTTGATCTAATACTCCGTAAGGTTTTTTCATTCTTCTATAGACTTTATCAACAGTGCCGAATGGACCTTCCTCAAAGGTAACTAAGAATGTCGGTACAGCAGTATAACGAATCGGAGTCACTTCGTCTCCAGGTTGGATCAGCATGATCGCACTGCCAATGCTGAGTTCAAGAAGAAATTCGCCCATAGCTTGGTCAAAATTAGATTGTCGCATTATATCGAACATTCTGTTGTTATAGCCATCTAAAATCTGTTGCGTTTCTATTTGCCTTTCTTTCGGTATCTCAGAACCAGGCACTAGACGACACCACTGAGTAGCAGGTGGGAATAAACCACTCTGTAATTTATTTGCAAATTTTTGCGTACTATCTATAGCAGTAGAGTCAAACACTCTCGCCATCTTATCTTGACCTGGTGTATTGGACTCGTAGTACCCATCGTAGAGGTTTCTCATAGGTAAAGCATAGCGGTATGCATCTTCGTAAATTGATCTCCAATTATCCTTATGACTATTACTTAAATCGTATTTTCTTTTTAGTTGTTGAGCGTTTAGTTTTGCCATTATGTCCTCTTAGCTTTCATTAATGAACGTCTTTTAACCCTTAAATTTGCTCTTCCTCTTGGTCTGTTGCTTGAGCCTACAAATTGCACTTGATTCGTCCGCATTTTATTTTGAACATCTTTTTCTAAATTACTAAACATTCTATCAAACTGTTTACCCTGCACTAAATATCCAAGTGGACCTAATCCTGTAATAGTTTTTTTAAGACCTGTTCTACTTGTTTTTATAAAGTCTTCGTATGTCATGTTTATAGTTTTTGTCATTATGCCTTCTTATGTTTGTTAGCAAAGTTACGAGCTGACTCTTCGTTCCTAAAACCCCATGCTCGTAGGGCTAGTGCTTTTCTGGTTGGTGTTCCGTCTGGGTTTTTCATAGGACCTTTCATTCCTGCAAAGCGAGCTGCGAAACTTACACGTCTCGAATTTACTCCCTTCTTAACAGGTGGTTTTAGATTAGCTCCCTCTTTTCTCTTGAAGTAATCTCTGCCTGCTTGAGTCAAACCACCTTTAGGATTTTTGTGTTTTTTTAGCATACTTCATCTTAGAGTTTTTCATAGACATTTCAACCTTACCATTCACTAACTTGGCGAATGACTTGGCTTGATCTACCCCAGATTTATTGTACGGAAACATTTTGGTTTTCATACCATCTTTAGTTTTGTACATAACTTTTGGCATCGTCTCTCCTTTTTTTAGGGTTTCTAATATATTTTTTAGCCATAGTCTCTTGGATTCCTACTTGGACCGAGGGTCTGTTGACCTCCTTGATCTTCTGGTCTTCTACCTACAAAGGCTGTCATTAATCCTTGAGAACCACGTCTCGTTCTTTTACGAGCTGCAATCTCTCTAGATTCTCTGGCTTTAGTTTGCTCCGCCTGTCTTTCTCTACGAGCTATCGCATCAAGCTCCGCCTTAGAAGGACCTGGAGGTGCTTTTGGTTTTGGTGGTGAAAAAAATCCGCCCATATCTACTCCTTATCGTTAAACAATCGACTCATAATATAAAAGTCAGTTTTATCTGGACCGAACTTTCGTAACAATCCTTCCTCAGTAAAGTAACACTTTTTAGCCCATTTGTATGCTAGGCAATTCTGACTACTAACATTTATCTGTAATCTATGAATATTTAAGCGTTTTGCAACGTATTCAAAAAACTTGAGACTTGCTCTATGAAACTTAAATTTATTTTTGGTTAGGTCTTTACATGGTAACATCCATGCCTCATATACTCCTTCCCATAAAGGCAGTATGCCAAAACAACAGGCAATGTCTCCAAAGGATACTCCACTAAATGACAACCCCTCCATCGGACACGTTTTTATTTTTTCTTCGTAATCTACAAAGCTGTTCATGAGAGAATGTTCGGACTCTCGGAACTCCATCATCTTGAGATGCGTATAATGAAACGGAATAAATTTATAATCGACCCCATCCAGATTTGTTGCTTGGTTTAATTCTTCGCAAGTAAATGTCATTTATTCATTTTCCTTATGTTGCGGATATGGGTAATGCACATACACAGGCAGAGAAAGTAAAGAGTCTTATGGTCATTGATGTAGGTAAATAGAATCCACCAAAATTGTGAGAACAACCCAAAGTATCCAGAATACTTCCAACCATTCCCATAAAGATAAATAGAAATTATAGCGGTTAGTGTGGCAATAGATTCGACAAATAAATACATCATTGTAACGGATCAAAATCTATTTTAGCGACCATCGGTTTGAGGTGTGGTCTATTACCCTTAGTCATTCGTCTATGCTCTCCACCTCCGAGCAGACAATATCCTGCAGCATCTCCGATATGCGAATGCTCATTCTTGTTCGGTGTATCCCTAAATCTTTCTTGCCCTGCTCCAATAGCTACTCTCTTAAAATGGTATCCGCCACTCAACGATTTTCTCAAGCGAACACATTTACGATCTATTCTGAAGCCAGGCTTGTTCTCAACTAATCTCGTCATCGGCATCGCCAATGCTTCTCGTCTCGTTCTAAAATCATTAGTCGCAGTAGGTTTGGCAAAGAGTCCATGAGTTTTAAGATGTTCAAAACTTGTATTCTCGAATATCTGGTCACGTTGCATACCTGCCGGATCTCCCCATATCTGTAACTCATGCTTCGGAAAAAATCTATCGATATCCTCTTTTAGCAATGTGCAGAATCGTTCTAATCCCATATCGAAAGTTACAAGCTCATGTAATACATTCCATACACCCTTCGGAGTTCTCTGAGCAAACACAGCGGCAGGTGTTAATCCAAAGTCAAGTCCGATCTGTATCGGTACTCCTTCTAATATCTGACAATCATCGACCATACTCGCATCGTCATACTCACTCCATACAGGC